>Ga0163217_1072336_pt1 | contig 18095 bp, 20 predicted proteins | sample SynspAceP_FD_185933 | JGI IMG/M metagenome (GOLD analysis project Ga0163217, IMG submission 185933) | Saline lake microbial communities from Ace Lake in Antarctica - Synechococcus sp. Ace-P (PacBio error correction) | ecosystem: Environmental > Aquatic > Non-marine Saline and Alkaline > Saline ...
GGAAAGAAGAAAAAAAAAGGGGGGGGGGGGGAAAATGGCCCCCCCATGGCCCGGCCCGGGTTCCCCCCACCCCTGGGGGGGTTTTTTCCCCCGATATCAAACCCCACGGGGCCAAATTGGGAAAAACCTTTGGGGTTGGAAAGTCAAGGAAAATTTTGGCCCAGCCTGGAAATTGTGTTTTGGCACGGGGCCCCAAATGGTGGCCCAAAGGTGGCGCTTTCGTTCGACTGATTGGCCTTCACAAGTTTTCCGGGTATAAAAGGTATTGGGCGTTTTTGCCGTCTTTATTTCCCTCCTTCATGGCGGAAAAAGCCCTGCACTAACAAATGAACCGAAACCCTGCGTGGGTCCCAGGCCCCTATTTCGGCGATCGAGCGTTCTTGCCTTCGAACGCTGGACCCGACAGTCTGGTTCCCCTTTTTGTTCTCTTGATTCGAAGCGGCAAAACCATGAGAGAAAAGATTCGGGACGCCCGCACATGCTGGCGGCTGATCCCACAACCGACCTTTCGAGCAAATGGAAATTCGAACCCTGTCCCAGACAGATCCCGCAATGCCGGCGATTTCTCTACTATCGGCAAATGAATGCGCGACCTCAAGGGCCCTTGATGTGGTTCATCGAGGCTCTGCCGCCGGGCTGAGCAACTGGCCCCGGGAAGCCCGCTTGCCGCGGCGTCCATGGTTGGCGACGGCCCGAGACAAACGCGTTATCCAGGCGCGGCCTTTGATGCTCTCCGGTATGGGCGACGGGTAAAAATGGCACGATGCCAGCCGGCGCGTGAACGCGTCGCGCTGGCCCCGGGCAGTTTTTGTTTATTCCTCACGGGCCTGAATCCATGCCTATACTCGTTTTCTGAGCTTGTTGCAGCGGGCAAGCCCGGTAATTTCCACCAAAGTCGGCGGCATTCCCGGCAAAATTGTAGGGCCCGATTTCGCAGGATTTGTAACCACCCCGGCGACATTTGAGGCGCCTTGCCCCGGCGCCATGGCGCAAACGCTCATGCCGACCCGCACTGGCTGCCGGCGATACGAATGCCGGAGATTGGTCCCCGCTTTCGCGAAAATTTTTCAAGCACAAACAATGGCTGACCGCCATGTTCTGCAAATCCCTAACCAGCGGCTTTGTCCCTCGAGCAGCGAAAAACGAGACAATTACCGACCCCAGGTTGCGTCAAAGCCTTCCCTTAGGGAGCGCAAAATGGTAATCCCCGGTAGACTAAGTTTCCCGGGGCGAGTTCGACCGTGAACAAGGTTCGACCGCGCACCTGACTGCATTCAATTCCCGAAGGGCATCCGCAAGGCCCATGGCCGACATCAAGGTCCAAGCCGAGTCTTGAAGACGCCGGACTTGGCAAGACCTGTCGTTGTGATGAAGACCCGTCTGGCGCCGCCAGACAGCCAACCCGGCTATTCCCAGGAAAAACTATTCCCACGATGATTCATTGGCTCCTTGCGGCTGACAGAACTGGCTTTGCTTGGCCTTTACCGGCTTTCTGTCCATGCGCTCTATGTCCCGATTTCCAAGCCGACACCACGGTGTCATCTGTACGGCACCGGCCATTCTCATCGGTTCCGCGCTGGCCGTGCTGCTGATCCAGATTGCTGACGTTACCAAGGTTTCGGCGCCCTCAGAAGTGCCTGCGCAAATTTACCCAAGGTGCTGAACGGCATGGTGGTCCGCCTTCGCTATCAATCGCCTGCTGGCATTTCTTCCTGCAGTACGGGCTTTGCGTTTTTCGCGGGTATGGGTTCGCTGCCTGGTATATCAAGCGGGCACTGGTGCTGGTCATCGACCGCAACATTGTCTCCTATGGCAAACCGGCGCTGGCCAGAAACGGCGTCCATGGAAACGCCGGCAAGTGATCGTCGGTTGGGGCGATATCGCCAAAGGGCCCTGGTCCGCTTCGATGAGCAGGATGCCGACAATGATATCCGGATCTGCGGCTTTTTTTCGATGATCGTGAACGACCAGCGCTCTGCCCAACCGATGATCGCCGGATATCAAAACTGGAAACATAGACGCCGCTGGTGGAATTTCGCCCGCATGGCGGCGGATCGACATGCTGAATAATTGCCCAGGCCGCTCAATGCGGAATCGGCGGGTTCTGACTGTTTGAAAAACTCTGGATTTAAACCGCTCGACATCCGGCTTTGCGGCGCACGCAAACCAGCTCAGGTTCGCGGCCGCGCGCCTATTCCCTATGTCGGCCCCGTGCCGGATGCTCGACATTTTTCGACCGTCCGATCACCGACTGGGATCGTTCGCCAAGCGGATCCTTCGACATCTTCCCTTTCACTTGCTGGCGAATCACACTGTTCTGGCCTGTCATGGTCCTGCCAGCCATCGCCATCAAAGCCTCAATTCCAAAGGCCCGGTCCTGTTTCCGGCAGAAACGCACGGCTTCAACAATGAAGTCAACGACGTGCTCAAGTCCGCTCGATGTACACCGATCAGTGTGCCAACGGCCGTGCGGCGTACCAAGGGGGATCCGCGCGTGCCAGGGTTGGGCGGTTCATCCGGAAGACATCGATCGATGAGTTGCCAACAGTTTTCAACGTGTTGCGCGCGATCTGTCCCTGGTTTGGTCCCCCGCGCCGCATGCGGTTGTCGCTGCCGCGCATGACCGGCTATTTGCAGAGGTTGTCGACGGTTATTTTCGCGCCGCCACAGGGTCAAAGCCCGGGTGGTTACCGCTGGGGCGCAGATCCAATGGCTGGCGCGGAGAAATCGACAATGACGAGAAGATCAAAGCAGCGGCACAGCGTGTGATCTCTACTACCTCGAGAACTGGGTCCTTGCCTGTTTGATCTGAAAGATCCTGTTTATGACGCCGCTTCAAACTGCTCAATAAGGATAATGCGTATTTGACCAGCGCCGCCCTCCCCTTAACCGCGCCCACTTTTCAGCCGCCACGGCGCCGGCGAATCTCGAATTCTCGCCTCGCCTGCTGTGGCTTTCGGCGTATTCTGTTGCCGGGTTCCGTGATCAATGAGGCCCAGCACCTTACGAAGCCTGTTCTTGGCCGGGTCTGATTCGGAATTTGGCCGGTATTCGGCCTGAGATTAATCCAGGCATATTCGCGCCGCGATCACACTTTATGTGATTTTCAACCATCGGTGGGATGTTTCCATCCTGACCATGGAACGAACGTCAAAGAACACGCCGATGTATATGGCGGTTCGCTGTTTTCTCGCCTTCACGTCCCGATGTTCTTCGCCGCCATCCATCGAAGCTGACCACAGACGGTGGCCCTGATCTTCCGCGCCTATAGTGGCCGCCCGCCATCATCACCGTCGCTGTGGATCCTTCGGCTATCTCGGTGGTCCTTCCCGCGGAGAGGTGTCACCCGCATGGCCGCGCGATAGGGCGCTTTTCAGGACCGCAAGCGTGTTCGGTCCCCTATGCTGGTTCTGCCGGCGCTCTTATCTGATCAGCGGCTTGCTGACAGGCCACACTGAAAAAGCTGCAACCGTTGCGCGTGACCGGCTTGTGATTCTTGTTCTTTGGCAGTGTTCTTTCCTCGTTTCCCGCGCAGCCCTGGGCTGTTCCGATCAACAATGGTTCTCCTTGTCACCACGATCTGAATCACAGAACGCACCTCGGCGCATCCGGCTGAAAGATCCCTGGTAATGACGCTTGTCCCGGAAACCCTGCTGCTTGTCGGCGCCGATCATTCGTAGCGCTGCAATTTCGATCAGATCGCTGATCCGTTTTTTTCCTGACCGCGCCAAACTGGTGCAGTCCTAATGACCGCCAGGCTCGGCCGTTTGAGCGCCATGCGATTGGCCTTTCTGATGGCGAATGGGAAAACCCCGCGGGCATCGGCCCCACTGGAGTTCGGCCTGATGTGGGGTGAGGACAACCACAACCATCTGGCTCAAGGCGCTGATGGATACGGGCTGCTCGGTTTTCGGAGCTATGTGAACACTGATTGTCTGACGCTTGCGCTGGGCTTCCGCTTTCCTGTTGCGGCGAGAGGCCTGCAACCTTACCTGATGCTCGCCTACATCACGCCTCGTCGGGCATACCGATCATTGGCAATGTCATCGACACAGACCATTGGCGGCATTTCCTATCTGCTGATGGTAATTGTGTGGGATGTAATCTGCGCTTGAAATGCGCTGGCACGTCAAAATTAACGGGATGAAGCAGGAATGCCACCAAGGCCCCTTGGCCCGCCTGACATCGCGGCCGGGGCGGATGCCGGGATTTGGCCGTCATGCCGCCGCTGGCAGCAAAATCACAGGTTTTAGAAATGGGTCGGAGCCGGCGGGATTCGAACCCACGACCCCTTGTCCCCAACTAAAAGATAGCGTTTTTCTGGCTATTCTGGCGTTGCCATGTAATCTATTTTTTTTCAACATTTTACAATGCTATCTAACCGGCGCTCCACTTGTAATTTAAACCTACACCCTCTAAATTGCTTGGCTACAATGTGGCTAATTTTTTCGATTGTGGGGTTGGTTTAATGGCGCAGGTGAAAATACGCAAACGTCAGGTTTCCGAGATCATTGGAATCGGCAAAATTCCGAATCGGACCACCTTTCTATTCCGATAAGGATTTACCCGGGCTTTTGGCTCTAACGAACGGCTGGCGGACCGGGACTTTCTCGCTGAATATCGGCCCCGTCGCGGGTGGACAAAGAAGCGTCATCAAGCTCGGCCGCGCTTGGCACATCAAAGGCCAACGAGGGCCGCCGGGAGGCGCCCCAAAAGCATTGCAACGCGGCATTGGGGAAAGACCTAGCCACAGATCGTGGGCCCTGAACGTGCATCCTTGACGGTGAAGGAAACTGTGGCTGCAATCATATCGAGGAATCGCCCGGGATTCAAAAAGACAGAAATCGCAGCCGTTTTACAGAAGTCATCGCTGCCAAACACATTGGACCCACATCTTGGATCGTGGCAAGCGCAGTAATCGTTTGACTCGTGGTCGAGGTTGGGCCCGAGCGCAACCGAAAAATGTGAGACCGCGAAGGTATCTGCAAACCGCGCCAATCAGTCCTGCTTGCAGCCGTTAATGTTTGGGGTCAAAGAATGAACTGATTCCGAATGGGGATCAAACCGGCGCACGGCATGTCGATCTGAACAACGAGGAGGCCCGTGAGCGGTTTTGACTGAAGTGAAATGGCACGCTTGGCGAGGCGATGCGTGAGGCCAAGAGACCGTCGCTTCCGAAGCGAAAAGTCACAAACGCGGAAAACACGCACCAAAAGGGTCAGCGATCGATCATGCACCCTTCCGTACCGGCGCAATCAGAACTCATATGCTCACCGGTTGCCGGTTGCGCGAAATTTGCCATTGCGTTTGGGTCAGAGGTGAAAATCTTGAAATTCGTGTTAATCGCCCTTACTGGCCCCGATTCAAAAACAGGCCGCAAGCCGTGATCCTTTCCGCTGCTGCTTGTTGCCGTGAACATTGCGGGATGCCGCAGTAGGTGAGTATGTCCGTGGCCGGGGATAGCGCCGGTAACACCGGACGAAAACCACGCGCTGACCTAAAACGGCCATGGACGGCGATCTGCAAACGGGCCACGATCTTGAGGGACTATCGCATCCTGATCTTCGACATTCGTTCGCAAGTGTTCCCCGGTGCGTGGGTCAGGTCTGGGGCTGCCCGTCATTAGGCAAACTGTTGGGCATGCAGATGCAAAGACAACTCAAAGATATGCCTCATATCGCCGACGAACCGGCGCGGCGTGCCCGCGGACAACTGATCGCCGATCAGATCTCTACTGCCATTGGGGGTAAGTGAATGGCGAAGCTACCCGATGGATTCAGTCGCAGGCAATTCCCATTCAAGCTGCGATATCCGAAGGCCCGCACTGAGGACGCAAAGACTTATGTTGCGATCTATCTGATGGGACGTGCTGACAAGGCTGGTCCAGCGCCTTGCGGCATTTAATGATCAAGAGGCCAAAGCGAAGCGAGGGCGCAAGACGCGCCTGCCCCCGGCACTGGCTCGAAAATCGGCCAGACTCACACTCCATGCGTGACGACGGCGAGCGGCTACATGAAGATGTAATGGCGCCAACTGGCGACGCGCTAAACGGTATTCAAGAACGCCACATCAGAAAGGCTGTTTGCAATTGTACGATCAAGCCATAGATGAGCGCCGAGGAGCTTCCCGCATTTAAAATAGTATTTGGTCTGCTTCGCTCATTTTTGTCAAGTTGCGCCTATTCTTTCCGTGTGTAACGTCCAAACATGGAGATAAGCGAATATGGCAAACTTAACGAACACGAACTGCGGCGGAATATCTGCAGGTATCGAAAATCCCTACTTGATAAGCTGCCGCCTGCTACGCGCGGTGGGCCGGTCTAATGCGAAAACTCGGTTTCGACGGTGATCTACGACACCGCCTGGAATCTTTGACGCCTGGGGTGTCAATCAAAAGAAGCTTAAGAACGAACGACACAATGTCCGACTGCGAGGTTGGCAGAACGCTGGGAGCGATGCAGATGCAAGATTTAACCTGGTGGAATTTGTCGCCCGCTCTGAATCACGGAACAACAACTCGATCTAGTCGTGGGAAATAATGAAAAGAAAAAAAAAAAAGGCACCACCAAGGCTCGGATGGCGAAACAATTCGACTTGACCCAATATCCGGATGAAAAAAGGGTCTGAAAGGCAACACAAATCACTGGCATTCAAAGAATGTCCTCCGACGAAGCCTTCGATGTTTTTTGGAAGCGGAAAGGCGCTAATTTTTATCCCTTTCATTGCAAAAAAATCGTCGACGGTATGATTTGCGAGTGTGCCACCGCTTTAGCAACGAAATCAACCTTACCTGGCGCGAAAGCGCGTCCTCGGGCCCGATGGCTTTTCAAATACCGAAGTGGGCTGGATCTGGGGAAGGAACCTTATCCCCTGCCCGGACATCCGTGGCGCTCAAAGGCCGCCTTAACAAGTAGTTCTTTTTTAGGGACAATTTGCACCCAAGTAAACCAACCACAACACCGCCGGGCATAGTGCCTGGCGGCGGCGCATACCTTTGCGCAATAACTTAGGAGATCAAAATGAAAGTTCTTTTACGCGCACCGAACGAAGGGACGCGGCACCGACCCGTGTTGTCGGCTTTGTCGATATCGAGCTTGATGAACACGTCCAGGCTTTTGGGCTTCCGCGTCGTTCGACAGCGCGGATGGACGCCACGTCGTTTACGCCCCCCAGGCTGGCCAGCGGCACGCAGCTTCGGTTTCCAGCCCGTTTGCCGGAGGGCTGACTGCCGGCGGCGGTTGGAGCATTGGAGGCCGGACCGAATGAATGGCCCAAGTCCGGCGACACATATAAATGGAAAGACCCACAACACTGGCGCGGGCGCGAAGACGCCTTGGAAAATCGAAACGAGTTCGGGATATCCAAGATGAAGGTTGGCGATTCGTGAACAGGGGCGATTGCGAGTGGGAACGAACATCCCGACATCATGCCGAGCAGCCAGCCGAAGGCCCGGCAAACCACAACCGCACCACCAGCAGCGCGAATTGACAACCAACCGCTGCCATTTAATCAATCCGGCGACCTGGACGGCCAGCCCGTTCCGCCCCGCCAATGGTTTATCGAGGCTTTATTCCGGGCGCGGCAAGTGACGATCCTCAACGGTGACGGCCGGCGGTGGAAAAGCTTGCCTGGCGCTGCAGATCGCTGCTGGATCGCGTTATCATCTGAAGTCCCTGCGGATTGTCGCCGGCAACCCGCCGCGCGCTGTAAATGTCGGCGCCGAAGATGATGCAAGACGAGTTCCAACGCCGCGCTTTGCGACATTGCCAGCAGCTACGGTGCCCAACGCTTTCCGAACTGGACCGCTTTGCGCGTTGTTCTCGCCTCGCCGACCCGCGACACTGCTGCTATCCCGAACAAGGCTGGCAACCTGAGCCTCCGTCGCGCTTTCCCACGCGCTGGTGGCCGCGATCGGCGATTCACCCCGCCGGTTCGTCGCGCTTGACACCGCAGCCGTCTGTTCGGCGGGCGACGAGATCAAAGCGCGGTCCCCCCCCCCCGGTTCGCAGTTTTATCGGAATGCTTTCGGCGCTTTGCGCTCCAGGGCCGATTGTTGCCGTTCTGCATTTGGCGCATCCGTCGTCAAAGGAATCGAATCTGGCAGCGGCACACGCGGATTAAGCCTGGAGCATTCAGTCCGTTCGCGCCTATATCTCTGACCGGCTGACAGGACGACCACCAGCCGGGCGCGTCCTGAAGCCGGTTGAATAGCGAATTACGGCACCACGGGCGACAAAATAATAACTGCGCTGGCAAAAAGGGCGCTTTCCATTCCTCAGACGACCGGGCAAGCCAAGCCCTGCGAATATGCTCTTAGAGGCGCCGGCAGAGCGCATCTTTCTTGAGGTTCTGGAAAAGAAACCGACAGGGGCGCAACCTTTCCACGCGTCACTTCCGCGGCGGTATGCCCGAAATTGATTTGCGGCTCACCCCAGACGCAAAAGGAAGTAAATGAAAAAGGTTTTCTTTGAGGAGGCGATGGCGCGCTTGCCTCGATGCGGGGCACCGCTATAAGATTGAGACGATTTTGGACCGAAACAAGGGAGACAAGACGGTTGATTTGTGACACCTTCAGACCCGCCCTTCAAGCCTGACTTCAGACGACATTCCAAGACCCCTTCCAGACTGATGCTTCAGACAGCACCCCCATAAACCCCCGGTGCGTCTGAAGCACGCACACCGGTCTGAACCGGTGAGCACTTCAAACCCAACAATCAAGAACCAAGAGGAGAAACTGGGAAAATGAAAAATGTTTGCAATACCCAACCCGCTACACCGCGCGCCGCGAACCGCTTCCGTAGCAGATGGCCAAATTCTAAATCGCAAATTGTTGGATGTGGTCCGCGTGATCGGTGTCACCCGTGGAGCGGGCGGCGCCGCCGGCTTACATCATTGAGATCAGCAAGGCGACAAGATCAGCATGGAGATTGAACCGTATCTTTTGGGTTCCTGCCTAGGGCGGACCGCGTTTAAAAAGGGGGTGGGTCGTTTTCTGTCTAAACACTATTTACCCTTATGCCAGCCAACCAGAAACAGCCGCCCCACGGGGCAAACGCCGGAAGACCCTGGAACAGGCACCGCACCATTGTTATCGGGCCAGGTGCCGACCCTTTTCCGAAAGGTGCGAATTTTTGGAAATATTAAGACTGAAGCCGCCGAACGACAACGTCGCGGAGAACTACCTCGTCCGGTGGGAATCCCGGCCGCAAAACAGCAGCACGCGAAATGCTTTGCCGTGGCCAATGAAAGACAAAAGCTTCCATCCGGCAAACTGTTTGCAAAGCCCAAAGAGCCCCCACGTCTCAGAGACATGGAAGCCGCTAAAGCCGAAGGCGGGGCAACGCATAACCGAGAGCTTGTGTCCTGGCCGTTTTTTGGGCAAACTCAAACGAGACGGCCAGCACGAAGATGCGGAACTGATTGAGCGTATCGCCCCCCCCCCCCCCGCGGATTGATATTCTTTGATGGCGGTCAACCCTCTGCAGGGCCAGACCGCCCAAGCCGCTTCGGTGCATGGGCTTTGTGATTGCTGAACGCACCTTATTGACGGCGAAGATGTTGGAGGAAGCGGCTGCGACCGGTTTTAAGGGCAGTTCAAGTTTCCAAGGGTGGCGACCTGCGACAACAAAGGAGAGCGCGTAAGCGGCGCAAGTCGCCAGGCACTTGCAAGCCACGCCAGGCAGACAGAAAACCCCCGAAAGGAACAAAAAAACCCCCCAGATAGTCGTCCTGCGGCCGATGGAGCAGAGGGTTCAATGACACGAACTCTTATTGCCCAGATCGACATGAGCGGCAATATCGAGCGGTTTACGGCAGGCGATGGGTCCCATTGGTTGCAACGTTTGAAGATGCATGTACTGGGCGGATTAACAATGCGCGAAAATTGGTGAAGCCCGCCACTTCAAGGACAAGCAAGCTGAGGCTGCCGGGCAAGGCTCTTGTTAATGAGGCGGCTGGATGCAGTCTCGCGCGGGAATGGGTCTGAATTTCGGAAAGAGCAGCGTACAGCCGAAGATCAAGCCGATCGCAACGTCGCAAGAGAAGGGGCCGAACTTTGAAAGCGGGACGCCGCAAGTTCCTTGGGCCGCCGCGCCTGGTATCACCCCAAACGCAATCGCGAGGGGTATTAGGGGGAGCCGCTGCAAAAAGCGGTTCCCCTTTTCAGTTTCGCGGCGTGTCCGCAACACCCCGCTCGGCCGCATCGGGAATCACGAAAGCGGTTGTTCGCCGAGAATTCAGAAAATCGGCCGGGGTTTTGTTTTCACCCCCGCTGTCCTAAAGCCGGTCGAGCGCGCTCCCGCGAAACCCGCAAAGTTTCCTCCTAGTAAGCCGGGATAAGCGGCCGCGCTCAGCGCGGCGCGCAATTCAAACGACTGGCCGCAGTTGCCGTCTTTTTTTTTTAACAGTCTCAATCTCACCCACTAAACCGTAGGAGGCTGTCATGCCCACCCATCCCCGCCTCTGGCGGCTGCTTGTCGTGCCGTCATGGTGGACGGACGCCCGCCTCAACTAAGCGAAAGTCCTCAAATTTCCTCGATACGCCGATATCACGGTAAGTCTTCAAGCTTTCCTTTGCGCGCGCGAAACGGGCGTTGAAGTCGGCGACATGCCGGGAAATCGTCACCCGAAAATATTCATGTCATGATATTTTTCGCGCTGTCCCGTTGCTGCGAAAGCTGCGCACCGCCACGTTCGCATCAATGCTGATGTCGTCGCTGCTGCTTCGCCTTCAACCAACAGTGAACGGCCATCGCGGCCACTAGGTTGCGATGAGGGGTTGGGTTTCGTCTTTGATGACGAACGAGCAGGCCCTAACCGTGCCGGCATGGCTCTGCTGGACGCGTTCGCGTGGCAACCAAATATTTCGGAACTGCCCATGTTTGAAGCGCATCAAAACTTTTCACCGGGAAGCGAAACTTATAAACGGTGCCGTTGGGGGCGACGCTGGGCAGGCCGCGCAAATCAATGCCGTTCGCCGGTCCTGGCAGCACATGCCTGCACGACACCAGCTAGCTGCGGCGCGCGCGTTCGCTGTTGAGCAAACAATCCGCTGGCGGCCTCCGGGTCTTGAGGCTTGGGTACATCCCTGGTGGGTACAGGCGTAAAGATGCAGTCAAGGCATGCCGATAAATCAATCCGCGAAACCCTGGCCTCCCGGTTCGAAGCGTGGACCTGACGAAGCCCGTGCCGACGAAGCATCCGACCCTTTTTACGGCGTTACAGGCCGCTTGCGGTCGCAGGCATGGGTTGTTCGCGGCGAGCCTTTATCCCTCATGTTGAAACACAGCGAGCGGGCCTCAAGCTTTCGGCTCATCGTCCGGAACCAGGTCGACGCATCCTTACAGCGCACGCTGCCGAAGCGCGCAAGTGATCCAAGGCATCGAAAGTTAGAACGCTGAGGCAAGCGGCTCGCTTATCAACGTCTTCAGCGAGGCGGCCCGGCCAACCGTGACCAGCTTCACAACGCGGAAGCAAACGGATTACCGGCCTGAAGAAACGTGTCATCTCTATCGACCTCTCTGGCCGGGGATAGATCAGGGGCGTCAGCCTTTTCGCGCCCGTCTTTGCTCCGCATGAAATGATCCATGGACTCCAGCAGGGACTCGCAACAGGTTCGCAGCGGGCCGGCGCGATGCGGCTGGCTTTAATCCGATCCGCCGACGCATAAGGCTTTCGCCGATGGATGGTTGAACCGTCTGGAAACACCCCTAGTTGGCGGACTTGAACCAGGCCACATTGAAATATTCTAGCGCCTGGCGAGGAGATCGTGTTTTCGACCACCGGCCCATCAGGCATGGAATGCAATAGCGTTCAAATGCGATTGACGGGAGCGCGGAGATCGCAGTCGCCTGGCGTACCGTCCCTACTTGCTTCAAGCGGCGACTTGAGCGAACGTGAACTAACCCAGCAAGCCATTCAGGGCGGGCTTGTGTCTTTCCGTGAGCGCGTGCGAGGCGGCTTCACAGTTCGTTTGTCTCTCAGTTCCTCCGGCGTGTCCTATCAACGATGGGCAACCATGGAAGTGCTAAGCGGCAAGATGAAACCACCGTCGATGCTGCCTTTTGCCAGCCCGTAATGGTAAACACCCTCGGCCAAGCATGGGGTAGACCCGCTGAAAGACGCCGAAGCGAGAATCTGGCTGGTTCAATAACGGTAATGAAATTCCCGCGGCGCGAAGTCGTCGCCAGTCGCGGAATAGACATCGAGGCACTGGACGCTGAATTGGCCGCGGACAAGTCGTCGGGCGACGTTCTTGGTCTCATATTCCCGGCACGCCCACCCGCCAACCGATAACAACCCTCCCGCCGGCTGGCCGGCGCGGCCTAACTTACCGGAGAATCTAATGCCAAACTGCAGAACGGCGTGCCCACGCGCGCCGCACCCATTACGCGCGTGACATTGGAACGCCGGAAAAATTCACAGTCCGAGGCGGTCCTTTCAACAGGCGCTGCCGTCACACGTTATGAGCCGGGCGAATTCCAGGAGGTACTTGACGCTCAATCAGACCTGGCCAGCTAGCATCCCTTTGCTGGATTCACATTTCCCGCGGCGGAAGCGTCGATGATCGCCTCCGGCGAAGTCGTCGATATTCCGCACCGTCCAACGGTGAAGTCCTCGCACCGTCAGCTATCCCGCCCAATGAACGCCGCTCAGCCGCGTTGCCTGCGGAGCTAACCGACGGTGGCCACCTAACGCCGTCTCGATCGGCTAACGGCCGTACAAAGTGGACGGAGGCAAACCAGGCGGGAAACGCACGGGTTGAACCGCTGCCCAACGTTTTCGATCTCTCGGAAAGCATCCCTTACAAACAGTGGCCCGCGGATCGTCGGTGCCGGCCTCCGGAAGTGACTCCATGCCACAGACACCACTAACGAAATACCGAAACTCAGAACCCGGCGCCGCCCTGGCGCCGCAGAAGTTCAGGTTTCGAATCGCCACCCGACGGCCGGCCTTGACCCCAGACTGGTCAATGCGCAGACGGATGCCCGAAGTTCCAATCGACATCAACAACGGTCGCGCCCGCTGCCCTGCCGCTTTATTGCAGGCACGCACCACCACCCACAGCCACGGTACGCACGGCTCACAATGAACGACGCCTGGACAATCCAGATGTTCGCGTCCGCGCTGCCGGTGAAGCCCTTTATTGCGCCCACCAATCGCGGCCACCAGGGTCTCGGAAGCAGGCGCACGCCTTCGTTTGGCAATGGGAACTGTGGATCTTGCCCCGCGAATCCCTGCGATAACGCTGGCGTCGTGGACCACCGGCATGTCAGCCCTTCGGCGAATCGTCGAGCGTGCGCTGCACAGCAAACTTCTGACTTCAGCCTGATCTTGGAAGACAGCGTCGGGGCGCAACTTTGCGGGCCGGCTACAATGCCGCACCGTCTGGACTGAAACGCGTCGGCGCCAGAGCCGCGGCCAAGGACTCAAGCACAGTTCGAAAGCAACGCCTTCAAGCTTTCCGAGCTCTTCGCCTGGAGAAGGTGAACGAAGTGGCGAATTTACCAGTGGAACGCTTGAGGAATCCAAAGAATCCTATCGTCCTCGACATACGGAAAGATGTTTCGGCAATCAACTCGTCCGGCGATTATTCAACGACGACCTCGTGCTTTTCTCGGACCTTGCGCGCCGGATGGGTCAGGCGGCAGCCGCAACCGAACACAGCTGCTGGTCGAACTTGCTGCTCGCCGAACTCAGGTGCCGGCCCCCGCAATGTCGGATGGTCAGAAATTTGGTTTCATCTGCTTCGCACAGAACCTTGCGACCGCGGCCGCTTTCGATATCGCACCCGCTCCGATCATGCCGGACGGCGATGCGCAAGCAGGTGGTTCTTTACTGGTGAGTTTGATTTGCCATCGAGCCCCGAAATTCCTGATTATGCCCGGCAGACCTCGAACGGTAGCGGAGCAGAGTTTGCGCACTTTTTCTGTAATCGCCGCTGCCAGCGCCAATGCAGCGCCAGAAGTCGATGCGCCTCCCTCGAAATCGTCCGTCCGAGCCGCGGTTGTATCCGCGACCGCTATTATCTGGCAGCTGACCACGGCAAAGCCGTCGACGGCCCCTTGGAGTTCGCCTATCTTGAAGGCGAGATTGGCGTGCGAAGGGTGGAAACACGCGCCGGCTTGGGAAGTCGATGGCGTCCAAGACAAGGCCGCAACGGACTCGGTGCCGGGTTCGTGGACTGGCGTGCATTCCAGCGCAATGTGGCGCCTTAAAAGGTGGACGCACTACTTCGCACACGGACGGCCCCTGGTGGCCGCCCGCGTAAGTGGGTCCAGCTTGAAGTCGAGTTTCATAGTGGGAGGCACCAAGCGGCCGAGTTCCGCCTACCGTTCTTCGTTTGAAATTGACAATGCGGCAATCACTTGCCCATTCGATCGGGACAATCGCGGCCCTAAAACGGCAAGCGAGTCACACCTTTCTTCCCTCATTCAAAAAGTGGAATTCTAGACCATGAAGAATTACATTCAAGCCCGGTGAACACCATCACCGTCATCGCACCCGCCAAACCGCACCAGCGGCGATATCGTCCGGAAGTTCGGCAAGCTTAGTAGTAATCGCCCTGCAACAGATGGCCACTTTCCGCGCTCCCACCGTCGAAATCAAGAACCCGCGGCGTCTCACAGTTGCATAAATCCTCAGCCCCAAGCCTGACGGTCCGGCGCGTTGGTATATGTGGCTTCCGGTGAGGCGGCGCCCCACGGGCCACGCAGCGAACACCACGCCGGGGCACGCGGCTTTGCCATCGCGGCGAACCCGTCCGGCGACGGGCGTCGTGCGACCTGTCCAGTCTAAATTGGCTGGCGAGAACTCGAGCGCACGTCGACAGTATTGTCGGGCGTGCATTTCTCCGAGGCCGTGCGTTTTTTGTTCGTCCTCAAGAACGGCACCGCCGATCCGGCCGCCCGCTTGTAGAACATTTGAAGGCGATCCCTGCTCACGGCGGGGATGGACCGCTTTGCTTCCGCAATCGCTTCCGCGCCGCCTATCTGCAGGCCAGGGCGAGATCCGTCATCGAACAGGTCAGCTTACACCGGCTCGATGCCAAAGACCGGTGACCGTTGCCCGCGCAACCGATCGTGCGGCATGCCTTGGTTGAAGTGGCAACCGTTTTCAGATCGTTACTCAATCTGCTGTTGTTTGTTCGCTGAACCGGGTTGAGGTAGAAATTTTTAGGGCAACATGACACCAAGGTTAAATTTTATTCCGGGACTCGCTTGAATTGATCGACTTGCCTCGCGTTACATGTCCGTCGAGCGGGCACCGCCATGACTAAACGACATCCGCCGAGCTGGTTTAATTTTGCTTGGGGCAACTTCTGTTAGCTCTCGCTTCGGGGTAACGCAGGGTATTATGGTTTGCCAACGCTGGATTGCCGGGCACATTCCCAAATGCGATCGACATCGCTTTTTCTACCCATCGTATTTTGGGCTTTTCGGCTCACTGGCATTCCAGTACCTTGTTAAGGGCTGGATTGGGGCATAAATGTACTCGTCATTGGGTTCATCGCCGCAGCAATATTTTGCGGCAATCCCTTTGGAACAAATTCGGTAGAAAGTTGCCTTGAGAAGGCGCTTCGCATAACGCACAAGTTAGCCTATTCGACGACACTGCCGAGCGCTTGGAAAGCGCTATCGCCAGCACCGGACACGTGCGCAAACTCAACTAACGTTAAACTCACTGATTGGCACGTGGCTTGCACTGTAAACGACTTAAAACGAATTCAGAGACCAATCCCAACGGTCCTTGTACGTTAGGCGATGCCCAGGTGATGTCCTGATGTAATGTCACTCACAGGATAGAACAGTCGATGGTCGAGAAGGCTTTCATTGAATCAGAAGACGATTTAAGCCGATGAAAAATTCGTACGGATTGACTTTACATCCCTAAAGACAGATTGACGCGGATGACAATCCGGCGGCAGTCAAACGCCCGAGTGCAAACGCTAGTAAACTTCATTCTCTTTAGGTTGCAAGGGGGCTTTGCTTCGCTTGTTGTTTTTTTAACTGTATCGGGCCTGAAATTGCCCCTGTTCTTTTTCAGGACGATAATTGTTTCTGGACCGAAGTTTTTGGGCTTTATAGTTTTCGGTCCATTTTTTCTTTCTTTTCAACCATCGTTCGGTCTTTTGTGATCGCTTCCCCTGAAACAATAGATCAATTTTTGACGCAGCACGAGCTGGTGTTCCAAGACGCATCAGGTTAGTGGCCTCAATTCGATATGCGCCAAAAGGTAACCTCCCCGCCGCTCGGGCAGCTAGCGGCCAGAACGCCCGAGGCCTAACGCACTGATGAAAAATTTCCATAGCGTTTCCTTCGAAAGGAGAACAAACAGCTTATCTAAAGTTTTCAGCCACAACGTTGAAAGTACTCATCCAGATGTTCTCGTGGCCCCCAGAATCTCCTCACGAAACTTCTCGAAGCGGATACTAAGTAGGGTTCTGGGTAAACCCAAGCTCTTCGGCTTTCTCAAGTTTTTTGCCACAGCGTTCAAATATCCATTTGATTGCAGTTTTCAGTGCCGTCTTCCTTTCCTGAAGAATGGCAATAGGACGAATGGATCATATCGTTTCTGAGATCGACCTGCCGTCAAATTTGTTTTGAGGAACTAATGATGCTTTTTACTAGATTCCGGGTGCCTCTCCAGCTTCACTTTCGTCCCCGCGCTGAAAGCCATATCCCGTTTGAGGCCCGGTGCATTCTTGTGACAGATGCCAAGTAGCCCAGCGCGACATCATCCAGTCCGCCACAGAAACCCTGCGCTAAAAAGGTGTCCGAAGGCTGTCTGAAGGGCCGCCATGCGATGTTTGGCAATGACCAATAGATAACGCTTAGCGCGTCAAGCATTGTGGAGGTGGTCATGGCAAAATTTTCGCGGTCCCTCAAATAAATACGCTCGCCTGGCTTCCTCTGCATACTGTAGGCAGTGATGAGGCAGCGAGTGCAGCAGATCAAATTGCGTGTCTGGCAGAAACGCCAAATTTATGGCTACGCTAGCTATCTTTCACGGACTCAGAGATCCCAAAATGGAACTTTCCCTTGCACATGAAGACCTCCCGCAACTCCGGGGGCTTTCGGGCATTTCAACGCGCCGCCTGGGTCAACTGCATTCGGAAGGGATTTGCGGTCAAAGTTGAACCGCGGCTTGTACGATGCAGCGGCCACCGTTTCAAACATGCTGCTGCACCGCCCAGCGGCAAGGGCCGGTGCGGCATCTGCCGAACTGGATCTGGATCGCGAGCGCGCCCGCCTGGCCAAAGAACAAGGCGGAACGGCCACGAAGATCAAGAACACCATTGCCGCGCGGAGCTTCTGACTTGCTGCGAATGTCGAACGGACGTGGGCCGATGCTTGCCCGCCAAACAAGGGTCCGGCGATGCTGGCCGTCACGGGGCCCGCGTTCGCGCAGCCACAACCATTCTTGAAGCGGCAGACGCCGCCATCCTTGATCGAGAAATTTCGCGATGCACTTTACCGTCCTATGGCGGCGAAGACCGATCCTGGCGAGGGCGCTGAGGAGTCTCTCGACCGCCGCCAACTTCGTGTCCGGACTTTTATAGAGCGGACAATTCACCTTCCCGATGATGTCTTCCTTATGCCGCCGGCAAGATGCGGCTTTACCCGTTCCAAAAGGGAATAAGCCGACGCCATCCGGTGATCGGCAATTGAGCGGGTACAATCCAGAAAAGTGCCCGCGTTGGTTATTCGTCGCTGGCTTGATCGCGGCGATTCTAACTTTTTGTCGTAAACGACCCCCGCGCAGATTATGGTTGTCATGCCTGTCGACAAGGATGGCCGAAAGATCGTGTCGTGTCCAATGGAGCCCATTTTTCGCGCTTACCGGCCTTGTCGGCAAGCTGTCCGGACGACACCAGGAGGTGAACCGCAATTACCATGAATGTCCGCGCCGCTTTTCAGGCGGCAGCTTGAACGTGGTAGCGGCAAACAGGCGCCGAACCATCTGCCGCGGGTCGAATGTGGCGCGTCTTGGTTTTGGACGAGGTCGACTCGAATGCCAACACGCAGAGGGTTCGCCGATCCTGTTGCCCGAGGGCCGGACTTAACACGCCTACGTCGATCGCAAGATCGTCATCGG
>Ga0163217_1032068_pt1 | contig 18091 bp, 28 predicted proteins | sample SynspAceP_FD_185933 | JGI IMG/M metagenome (GOLD analysis project Ga0163217, IMG submission 185933) | Saline lake microbial communities from Ace Lake in Antarctica - Synechococcus sp. Ace-P (PacBio error correction) | ecosystem: Environmental > Aquatic > Non-marine Saline and Alkaline > Saline ...
GGTCGTCCGCGCTGCGCAACCGTTTGATGTTCGATGGGGGTTACCTTAAGCGCTCGAACCGTGGGATTTGACCTAATGAACGCAACGCTTGCAAGACGCCGTTTTTTCTAAGCTTTCAGAAGACCACGTTTTGAACGACGGACGGCGTGCCGTCCTAGCACTATGGCCGAAGAAATCAACAAAAACCGGTCGAAACCCGTCTGCAATCGGTCATCGTCGCGATGGAAGCGGGAGCGCTGGCTTCGAACAAGGAACGCGGTGGCAACGCCACATTCTGGTTAATTTTAATTCCTGCGTTTACCGCGGCTGTGGTTCGATAACGGGCTGGTAAACCTTTCGACCACCCGTTACCGTTTTGTTTGGCGCGCCACCGAGTCAGACCGCCTGACCCGGAATTTTCGGATGTGAATGGAATACTCGTCATCAACCCCCACCTGGAACGGTGCCCACGGTCAATTTGTGACCAAGGATACCTGCCGTCGATGAAGCGCAACCCGGAATGCTTGCGGGCCATATTGAAATCTAATCGATGGCCGCGGCCGGATTGGTCAGCCGAGGCTCGGTGGAACTTTAGCCCGTTATTACTGAACGCACGTTTTCCCCTATGGCAAAATGCGCCAAAAGCCCCCGGGCAGAGCCCAATGCGCTTGGTCTGGGTAACAGTTTTCAATCTTCCGCAACAAATAACAAACATTTACGCCTGCACGACACGCCGTCCAAAAGCGCCTGTTCAGGCCGTGATGTGGCGCGGGCCTTTTAGCCACGGCTGTGTGCGGCTCGCGTATCCGTTTGATTTTGCCTATACACTTCTGCGGCGCAAACTTCTGGATCGGTCGGGTATTTCAAGAACGCCAGTTAGCCACAGGGCGTGAAACTTTGTGCATCTGGACAACGAACTGCCCGTCCACCTCATCTATCGGACTGCCTTTTAACCACGCCACGCGGTCAACACGCCAGTATCGTGCCGACATCTATGGGCCGCGAACGGTCGCCATTGTGGGATGCCGCTGAGCAAGGCGGGGGTGGCATTGGGCGCGTTCAGGGTTAACTCGATCCCTGATAAGGGGGGAGACCGCATATGACCATACCCATCCAACAGATAGCCCGACGCACTTGCTTTGCCAGCCGGTCGGCGAATACGTCCATTTTACATTACCGAACTGGCAGAGCGCAGGCGGACGCGGGTCCCGACCGATTGGCGCTCGCCATGAGCCCCAAATACGCGCTATCCCTGTCAGACGGCGCCGGCGCGTGCTTGCCATGTCTGGCCCCGATGCCGACTGGCAGAAGATGGGATTGAAAGGCGGCCGATCCTGCCTGACGTCCCGTTTTGCCATGTCGGGACTGACCGCATGATTGGACCCGGGGCAGGGCTTTTTGGGACGGGTATCCACCCTCTGCGTCATTGACCCGACAGCACAGCTTGGCAGACGAATGTATCCGTAGGGCCGCTGGCAATTGTGGCGGCAGGTGCGCAGATCGGGCGCTTGCTCTGTCATCGGGCCGCAATGCTACATCGGAACAGACGCGGTTCTGGGCAAGAAGCCCTATCTGCCGGGATCACGTCAGCATCGGTGCTCGGGTCCGCATCGGCGAGATTTCAATCGCACAACCAGGCCGCGTATCGGTGGTTTGCGACGGGTTTTCCTTTGTGACAGCCGAAACCCAGCACAGTTGAGCAGACGCCGCAAGAACCCTTGGCGATCGCGTGGCCGCCACAAAAGCGCAAACAACTGGACCCCCGTATTCACACGCTTGGAAGTGTGACCATCGGAAATCGACGTGGAATGTGGGATGAACTGCACGGTGGAATAGCGGGCAAACCATTCGCAACACCAACGATTGGCGACGGCACCCGAGCTCGATAACCTCGTACTTTGGGCACAACGTTGTGGTGGGCAAGAACTGTTGCTTTGTGGTCAGGTTTGGCAATCGCGGGCTCCGTGACGATTGGCGATAATGGTCGTGGCTTGGCGGTCAGGTGGGTGTCAAGCGAGCAACATCACATCGGCGACGGTGTGATCCGGGCGGCCGGCACCAAGATTCTGTCGAACGCGAAACAGCAGGACGGTTCCTTGCTGGGCTATCCGCGACGGAAATGGGGCAAACAGATCGCAGGCTACAAGGCGCTGGCCGTCGCTTGCGCGCTTGCTTCGGCGATGTGGGCGGCGTTAAAACCCATGATGGGCAGCTCCAAAGACAGTGAACAAGCTAGGGTCGTCCGCGCCCGCTCTGACGAGACTTAGGATTGACATCAAAGATCAGGTCATCAGCATAATTGCCGATCAAGCGTTTTCTGACGCCATCGGATGTGAGCATGAACAGCAACGCTGGACAAGTCTGGGCATCGACAGCAATGGGCATCGTCGAAAGCATCTTTGCGATCGAAGAAACCTTTGGATGTATCGGTCCGTTCAACGCGAACCAGCCCGATTGCCACGGGGTTTGATATCTCTAGCCGGTCGCGAGCAATCGTCGCAGGGGTGAACGGTTGCGCGCGCGAGCAGGCCTGACGCGTGAAACGGGTTCGTCAATTACGGGCGCGGGACGGTCAATCCTTTGGGGTTGAACTGCCCGATACGCTCGAGGCCATGCGGGAACGGGGTCTGCGGTATCGGCCGCTTGGCGGTTCGTGAACGTGGAACGGCTGTCGATCCAGATCGGCGGTCAAGGTGCACGGGTTTGACGGTGAAAGCCAGCACAAACCGCCCAAAAAATTGCGGCTCTATGACGGTTTCACCCAATTCACGCTGGCCGCCGCCAACGAGGCGATTACCCGTCGGGCTTTGTTTCGCGGGGAGCTTGCCGCAAAATCTGGCGTTGTCTTGGTACGGCAGGCGGCGGGGTCTAGCACGTGGACGAATAACTACCGCGCGGTCTATTGCCGAGGGAAAAAACGCGTGCAATCCCTTTGTCGTGCCACGTCTGATGAATAACGCCGCAAGCCAGCCACGTCAGCATGGAGCCATCACCTTAAGGGGCCGTCCGTTCACCGTCTCTCGCTTGCGCATCCATCAACCACAGCACTGGCCAGGCCTTTTCAATGATCCGCAGCGGCATGGTCACCGGTCATGGTTACGGGCGGATTCGGAAAATCCCATGCTTGTGTTTTCGGCGGCGTCCAAAAGCGTGCGGAAAGGTCTGCGCGTGATGGACACGCGACGCCTGCCGCCCGTTTTCGGCCAATCGAACGGGAAATGGTGCAGGGCGAAGGGGCCGGAATCTTTGGTATTCGAGGACTACGAACCCACGCGCCGTGCCCGAGGGGCAGAATCCTGTGGTGAGGTATCGGGGTTTGCGATGACCATCGGATGCTTCAGATATTGTGCATGCCCTCCAAAGGCAGGGGCCGCACGCGCCATCAAGCGACGTTGCAGGAACGCGCGGTAACCCTGACGAGGTGGGCTTATATCAACGCGCACGGCACCGGCACGATGGCCAACGACAAGGACCGAATGCGCAGCGGTAGCGGATGCTCTTTGGGACCCATGCGGAAGGCTGATGATCAGTTCAACCAAGTCATGCCACCGGGCCATTTGATCGGTGGCAAGACCGGCGGGTAGAGCTTTTGGCCTGCATCAATGGCGCTGCGTGATTGGGTGGATCGCCCGACATCGGCTACGAAGAAACCCGGACCCGACTGTGCGCTGGACGTTGGCCGCAATATCGCACGGGATGCGCGGGGTTTTTACTGGTCCGCGCTGTCCAATGCTTTTGCCTTTGCGGCATGAACGCGGTGGCTAGGCCCTGCGCGCAATCTGAAACACGCGAACGAATACCCAAAGCGTCGACGCTATAAAAAAAGCCTCGGTCGAAGGCGGCTTTTTGTAACTCAGGTGGCCATGATGACCAAATCCAAGACTTACTTGTTTTCAAACAATCGAGGAATTTGTTCGAAGCTGGCTGTGAACGCGTCAGCGACAAGCGGCCAGTTCAACCTTCTGGTCGGGGGCCAGCGCGGCACAATCGTGATCAAACCGCATCCTTGCCACGCTTGAATGCGGCAACGTCGGCAATCGGTCAGACCCTATTGCGCACATAGCAGCCAACCGGGGTTACAGAACGCGAAAGGATAACAACGGCGGGCTTTTGCCAACCATCGACGCGTCAAGCGGTCATTTTGCGAGGGCAGGGCCGTTTCAATGGTAGCAACAACCGTGGCACCCTGCCGTTGCCTTGCGCCGCTTGGCAGACGGAACAACGAGAATTCGGCAACAGGTTGCGCTTGGCCATCATCCATCAGCTGTAACATTTTGGCAGGGTCCGACCTGCGTCTTCGGTCTTGATGCAGCGCATTTTCCCAACGCACCGATCACTTCTTTTGGTGTAGGGCTTTCCAGGGTCGGCTCACCGTCAGAGTCTTCACCAAGGCTTGAGCTGCGATTGCACATCTGTGCTGCTGCCCGGGTGGTGGGTTCTCTTCGGTCGAGGGGCGCTATCAGCGGCTTGGTGCCGCGTAGGCCGCAGTCGTTTCCGGAGCGTCTGTTGCTGCGGGTGGTTTTCCGTGGTCTGCAGTTTGGTGCATAACCGGAAACGGGCCCATAGTCAGAGCCATCCGCCGCGCAAAGTAGGGCGAAGTGGGTGATATACTTTTTCATGCTCCGTTCCAAATCAGTTTAAATTGACGGCCATCTAACATGCGCCAACTTGCCAATGCTCAGGATGATAGCGGTGAAACGATCCTGATTTAAGGCAAATTTCGCCTATTTTCCATCGGGGGTTATGGCAATTGCTCAGCCAATCGCAGGGGGCCTAAATAGAAAAAGAGGACGCATAGGCCTTTTTTCCCTGATTCTTCGTTCTCCCACCCGTCGGACTTGGCGACTTATTAAGGGCACGTTACGAAAAGCAATTGATGAACCCGTCAACATAAATATCAACAACGTTTTCCAGGCGTGAACCTGGGCCAAATGAAAGGGCCGCACCCGAAGGCACGGCCAAGTCTGACAGGGAGGAGTGTCGCCGATGACGAAAAGGAAACATCAACGACCGACGACAGAAATCATATGGTTGTGAAAAGGTTAGTTTGTATGCTCATCCCTGCACTTTTGGACTGGCAGGCTTATTTGGCCTAAAAGGACTTAAATACGTGAAAATGATTTTTCATCGGCGGGGGTGGCGAAGCTATGCCGACCAAAACATTTCTCACATCGGCTATGCCACCGTCAGGTCTGATCGCGGGGCGACGGGCACGGGCAAAACGTCACGCTGCAATCCCTGCGGCCGAAGGCTTCTCTGCCGCTGGCGTGCCGGTTGTTCTTGTCCGACGTAAAGGGCGATCTACAGGCCCCTCGCGCAGGCCGGATCCGCTAAGCCACAAGTTGCACACCCCCTTTTCCCGAGCGCACGCAAACCATCGTTCTTGACGATTTCCGACTACAGCGCTTTCCCTGGTGACCTTCTGGGACATGTAAACGGCAAACAGGGCATTCCCGTCCGGACGACGATTTCGGAGATGGGCCCGTTGCTGCTGGCGCAGCTGTTGGACCTGACGGCGAGGCGCAAGAGGGCATTTTGAACATTGCTTTCGTGTCGCCGACGAGACGATTGCCGCTTCTGGACCTGAAAGATTCGCAATCCTTTGGCTGGTCTGGAATCGGAAGAACGCCTCTCTAACGGTTGGCGCTGCGCTATGGCAACGTGTCCCTGCGGCGTCCGTGGGGCCGCCGAATCCAGCGGCGGCTCCCTGGTCCTTGAAAACAAGGGGCGGCTGACGCTTTTTTGGTGAGCTGCACGCGCTAGTGATCTGATGCGAACCGACCACGGACGGGCGCGGCTTTATCCAACATCCTCAGCCGCTGACAAGCTGATGCAGCCCCAAAACTTTATGCGACCTTTCTGCTAATGGCTGCTGTCCGAACTTTTCGAGGAACTTCCGAGGTTGGTGGATCCGGACAAACCAAACTTGTCTTCTTTTTCGACGAAGCACATCTGCTGTTTGATGAGCCCCTAAAGCGCTTGGTAGACTAAGGGTGGAACAGGTGGCGCGTCCCCTGATCGTCTCCAAGGGGTGGGGGTGTAATTTCCATCACGCAAAACCCCGCCGACGTACCCGAAGATTCCTTGGCCAGTTGGGCAACCGTACCGCATGCCTGCGCGCTTACCGCCCGAGATCCGCAAAAAAAACTGCGCCCTCGCCGCCCAACCTACCGCGACAACCCGCGTTGTTCCGGAGACGCGAAGAAGCGATCCGCCGAGGTCGGCGTGGGCGAAGCAGTCACGTCGTGATGCTGCAGAAAAGTGGGATACCCGGTGTTGTCGGCGGACCTTTGATCCGCCCCGCGTCGTCGGCAGCTTGCCCCCTTTATCTGCATCCGATGCCCTGAATGGCGCAAAGGCCCGATGGCCCGGGAAATACGACACCCGCCTCGACCGCGCCTCGGCCTTTTCGAAATGTTGGCCAAACGGGCAGAGGAGCCGGCAAGAGGCGGCACAATGGCCGAAGAGCAAGGCCGGAAGCCGAAAGACAAATCGCCAGCCTTGCGCGAATTCAACGCAGCGGCGGTTATGCTGGCAACGGGTGACACGATCCCGGCGGAAACGCCAAAGGCACGAAGCCAGATGACGCTTTGGTGTGCCATCGCAAGCGTGGTGATCAAGAGCTTAAAGGGGTACAACCGGCCGCCGCATCGTGCGGGTATTCTGGCGGGTTGTTCAAGGGGCGGTTAACGCCCACTTCCATGGACCTAAATCCTCGCCGAAGACAGGCCTTACCATCCGCAGAAGGATAAGGCCTATTCACTTTTACTTCGTCGGGATCAATCCGCGCGGGCTAGAACCTAAGTAGCCAAGCAGCAGCACTGGCGGCCCATGGTCATCACCGCATTGCGCGGCGGAGTCGATCAGATGGTCTTTTAGCCAATAGCCACAGCATGCCCGCGGTCCACCAGGTGCATCAGCCACAGGCCCATGGTTTCTACGCATAACCCAAAGGGTACCACAATCAAAAAGCCCCCCAACAGCGGCCCCAGATTTTGCAGAAAACCGCGACGATCACATGACCCAGATCAGGAAGGTGAACCCGCAAACGCTGATAGGATCCGGGTCGTCACTGGCCATCCAGCGTTGGTCAAATCATGGCCCCCGGATGCGCAGATGGCAGAGACCGAGGATGAACACCTGCAAATGCCGCGCGGTAAACGTCTTTGCCCTGGGCTTCGGCCCTGCAACTTCGTTATCGCGGAATCGCGCGCAGCATCCGTCCCATGGCGAATTCAGTGCCCGCTGGCTCCCACATGAAGCACAGCAGCACCACGGCGAACGGCAGACGTACAGGAACTTGACCAAAGCGTCGACGCTTCCACAGGTTTTACCCGAACCAGCCGCTTGTTCAGCAAAGTTCGCGTCGTTTTGCAGGTCGATCTCAATAGGGCACAGGGCTGGGATGCGATAACATTCTTGACGCCCGCGCGATAGCAGTCTCGTTCTTTTGAGCACCGCGATGATGTTTCCGCCCGATGCCCAAGGTTGGCAATCGCAAGGTAATCCCGACCGCAGCCCAAGGGCGGCTTTTCCGATCAGCCAGGCAGCACGCGGCGGCAAAAGCCGCCAACCGGCCAGGCAAAGAATCACGGCAAGCCAAGCCCCCGAGATAACCTGTTGGTGCGGCAGGGCTCACGGCTCTACCGGCTGACCGACAGGTGTCGAGCAGGGGGCGAAAGGATAAAAGAACCGCCGACCACGAACGCCAGCACGACAACGTGCGGAGCCAGCCTTGGCCATGCGCTTCAATCATTGAACCGCAGCAGGATCGTCGCAGACCCCATTAGCAAGGCGGCGACAATGCCCAGCCGCCCGCGGACCAAGCCCCTACGGAGGGGGCATACCATCAAGCAGCGGCGAGACCACCCAATGCACAAACCCCATGATTGCCCACGTTGGAAAGCCCCTGCCAGAAGCCCCATTGCAGGTTTACCCTAAGCGCCATGATGCTTGAAATCAGCCCCATCGCAATGTCAGCGCGCGGAGTTCCAGCTTTGGCGTCACGCCGGTCAGCAACGATAGAACCGCGACGATGGCGAAAAGGCCGGTGTTTTTGACTGTCTCGTTCATACCGATTGCCCCTTGAATAGACCTGTGGGTTTAAACAGCAGCACAATCAACAGATCAACGAAGCTGACGGCGAATTTTATAGTCGGTGGACAGAAGCTGGACCATCCGTCGGGGGCAAGCCCCTCGGCGCGAGTTAGCCGACACTTTCTTCACGCATAGGTGGATTGTCACCTCGGAAAAACGCGATGACAAACACCGCCTGCAATTGCTCCGATGGGGCTGCCAAGGCCCGCCCACGATGGCGGCGGCCGAAAATCGGTAGCAAGCCAGTTGGAATAGGTGAAGGGTTTTGAAGGACTTGTTCCAGCCGCGTAAAGCACGCCCGCGGTGGTCCGCGAGGCAGGCGAACGATGATCCCAATGTGATATGACCACCGTTCAGGGTTGATGCCCGACAGCAGCGCAGATCCTCGTTGTCGGATAGGCGCCGCCATGGATTTTGCCCGACCGCGTCTTGTTCAAGAACAAAACAGCGCGCAACGAACGATGACAAGCCGTGACAAACCGTCAGCCCTTGGGTGGTCTTTGGATCGCCAGCCGCTTTCTTCGAGACCGGTCATTCTCTTTGAAGTCCGCGCCGAGATGATGAAACGTTCCCATCCAGAAAGCGGTTGATCCCCCCTTCTGGCGGGGCCCGATGATAAGCGGGTGGAATGCCGTTTGTAGACGAAAGTCACCCCAGAGACGTGACGAAAATACCGGCTGGCTTCTTTTCGCGTAGAAAGCTATAGACAGCTTGTGTCGGTGGCCAAGAGTAGTCCGATGGTGATGATGATGCGAATGGGCAGGGGCGAGCAGTGCGGTCGGGCAAGACCCCCAGGCTCAGCCCAGCGACCTGGAACCCCACGTGATCAGCACTGGCCGACATGGCCCCAAGCGCATGGTATCGCCATGGGCAAAGTTTCGAGAACCGCAAGATTGCCGTAAACCAGTGTCCACCAAGCGCGCCAACGCCAGTTGCGACCGCGTAAAAGCGATGCCCGGGACCAGCAAATAGTTTGCCAAGGCGAGAAAGCGTTGAGTAAATCCCATTACTTTGCATGTCCTAGATAGCTGATGGCGAATAGCCCAATAGCATAAGCACGGTGTAACGGGCAGCCCCGTCGCGGCGATGCTGAGGGCAGGTGGCGGGGCGTCAAAACCCGCGCCCATCAGGCGAACAGCGCCTATAGCCTGTTTCGTGCCGCGTTCAGAGTGACGGTTTCGGCGTCGCTGGACCATTTGTGATTTGAACCGCAGCGCATCAGCAGATGCGCCGCCTGCAGTGCGGGACGTCGGGGGTGAACTCTGTCTCTGTGCAGGGTTTCGTTTTCGACGCACTCCCAGACAAAGCGGGCAGCCCGATGGATTGGTTTGGCTGAAACGGCTCTGGCGGTGCTGTTGAAACAGTGGCGGCGCGCTGGCAAGGCCGGTGCGGCGTCGGTGCTTTGCCTGTGGCCAGGCTGGCTTCGGCAATAGGTCTAAGGGCCAGTGGAAGGGTCCCATCGCATCGCTTAACCCCCCAAAAAGGATTTGCGAACTTGCTCGTGATCTTCCAAAAAGCTCTTTGCCTGTACCGGTAAAGGCGTTCGCCCTTGCACCAAGAAACATATCCGCTTATCCCGCAATCTCGAGCGCCTGACGGGCGTTCTGTTCGACATCAGGATCGGAATGCCGGTGCGGGCGACTTCGATGATACGGGTCAATACAGTTCGTCCATCACGATTCGCGAGAACACCGGCGGTAGGTTCGTCCAGCATCAGAACTTTGGGTTGGGTAATCAGCGCGCGACAACGGCCACCTGCTGGAACGCTGGCCGCCGACAGCTCACTCCGCTGGCTGATAGCGTTTTCCTTGAGGATCGGAAACAGGTCATAAGACTTGCGCCATTGTACGCGGAATCATCGCGGCGGAATCAAAGGCCCCCATCTCGGGTTTTCTTCGACGGTCATCGAGGTAAAGTTTCGGGTTTGCGGCAACAAAGCCCTCCCTTAGCCACACGGTCTGCGGTTGACAGGGCGGTTATGTCTTCGCCGTCGCAGACGCAACAGAACCCTGTCGGGACATACCAGCAATGCCGAACACGGCCTTCATGCGGTGGACTTGCCCGCGCATTGGGGCCGACAATGACTGCGATCTGCGCCTATTTCGACAGCGATTGTACATCGTGCAGAATATTTCTGGCCCCCTTGCCATAGCCAACCGTCATCGTGGTCACCGATCAAAGAACGGCCCGCCCGGAGCGGGGTGGCTTCTTGCCGCCGTTTTTGACAGGTTGCGCGGTGCCTTGGCCTTTGGGTCGCGATCGATAGGTCCTTTGTTGCAGACCGAATCGCCATATGGCTTGCTCATGTCAAGTTTCTTCTTCGGTATCAAGCGCCACAGGGGGCCCGTGCGTCAACAGGAATTTCGCCTGTCCAAGCGCGTGCTGCCTGCGGCAGGGCTAGTCCGCACAGAGGGGCGATGCAGTCGCGTGCGTCTCATGCTGACACAGCACCTTGTTTCTTGAGCCCGGTGCCCAGGATAGGCCTCATCACCTTGCTTCGTTGCTTTGATTTTCGGGCAGGGTCCCTTGGAGCCAGAACTTTGCCCTCCGGCATACAGATCACCGGATCACACAAGCGGCCAATAAAACCATGTCGTGTTCGATCACGACGAAAGTATAGCCGCGTTCCTTGTTCAGGCGGATAATAATCGGCGTCGCGATCGGTGTTTCACAAGCGTGCGGTTCACACCGAGCACCGACTTCGTCAGAAACAAACGATTTTCCCGCGTCGAACCATCATGTCGCCCCAGCTCTAGCAGCTTTTCTGACCGCCCGAATCTGCCCCGCCTTTTGCTCGGCCAGATTTGTTCGACCGTCAAAAACTCACGAGCACTCGTCCGCCTTGGCGCGGCAGGGCGCGTTCCCGATCGTTGCAATGCGCTTTGCGTCCGAAAACCATGTGTTCCACAGCGGTTTCGCGCCTGATCAACCGGGCCCATCATCAGGTTCTCGCGGCAGTCATCGGATGAAAATTCATGGGCGATCTGGAAAGGTCCGCAGCAACCCTTGTGAAACAGCCGTATGCGGGGCAGGCCGTGAATATCCTCGCCCGTCCATGGTTTACACGGCCCGACGTGGGCTTTTGAGACGCCCGGCGATGACGTTGAAACAGCGTGGTTTTGCCCCGACGTTTCGGGGCCGATCCAAGCCGGTGATCGTGCCTTGCCAATGGTAGATTGGCACCGTCCCACGGCGTTGAAACCCGCCGAATGTTTTTTGGAATGTCGTCTACGGACCGATATTACTATGTCTCCCGTGCAGAGCCAGCCCCGTTGCAAACAACAGCCCGGCTGCAGTGGCAGCGGGCTGTTTTTCTGTCATGTTATGTGGATGTTAGCGGTATTGAACGTCGTGATCTTTTGCGCGCCCTTCGATCTTGATCTGACGATAGCTGCCAGCAGATTCGCCGGTCCGATCAGCTCCACCGCAGTTTTTGCGCCGTCATAATCGACTTCGCCCAACCGTCTTGGAGGATCTGAAGCGCTTTGCCCAGTTCGCCGGGATAGATCTTTTCGCCGGGGCGTTTGGCCAACCGACATGATCTGATCCTTTAGCTTGCGGATCCGTGGAGCCGCGGCTGCATTGCTAACATCAGCAGGCGGTTGCATCATAGCTTTCGGGGGCGAAAGGCGATGTCGTGTCAAACGCACCGTCGAACAAGCGCGGTGAATTTGTCAGCGCCGGGGGCTGTCGGTGCCGGGGTGTGGCCGGTAGAACGCGTCCAGCTCGGTGCCAAAGTTGTTTTCCAAGGTTCGCCGCGATCTCCGTCGGGGAAGTGGAAATGTTGTCGAACGCAAAGCCAGCCGTGAGGCTGCCATGCGCACAATGGCAGAACCGCCCTGATCGCATAACCGCCACAAAGAGACGGTCGCCACGGCAAGAGCCAGCGCGCCAACTTCGGCAGAAGGTAATCGGCTTGCCGTCTTCGTGGGCGGCGGAAATGGTGATCGTACCAACAACGGCTTTCATAGGTCCTGCTGGATGCTCTGCCAAACCCTTTCGTAGTCAAATTATTGGTAATAGGTGACTGCGACCTGTTTGAATGGCTTCTTCCATCAGCACTTCGCCATGATTCACCCTGACGGGCGTCCGAAGGCGCGGTGCGGAAGGAACAGGCCGTCCCGTCTTCCATCGACGTAAGGCCGGGGGACGTGGCAGAGGGCGGAGATCAATCACCATTCGTTTGGCAAGGCAGCGTTTTGCAAGACGCACCAGTCACGCCCGAGCAGGCCGCGCCCAAAATGCCCGTTGCATTCCTTCGGCGATCAAACGTTCGGCCGCTGGATACAGCAAGCGCCGTTGTCCACGAGCTGCCCGTGTCCGCGGCGCGAGGCGCGTGACCGCGTGCCCATCCATCAGCATGCGCTGTCGTGACTTCTTTCAATGGCGAGCTCTGCGCTGACGCCCATGATACCGGTCAGCGATTCAATCGGCCGTGAAACCAAAGATCACGCCGAGCTTCACATCTTTCTGTGTGATCTGGCATAGGCGTTGGTGGGCCAGCAATGCTGGCGCCGTTGTGGCCATAAGCATCTTTCATATTATTCTCCCTGTTAACATCGTGTTCTGCAAAAGAAAACTATGCGCCGATTGAAAAAGAAAGCGTTCTCCCTAGGTAAACGGCGCAAGACGATGTGGATCAAAGCGCTGTCTGTTCTAGGTTTACATCAAAGGGTTTTATCAGGAAGAGAAAGCCTGATCTGCAGGGCAGCGAAAGCGTGTTGGCACTGAACTTTTGGCCGCGAATGGTTTTGGGTACGCATGGCGTTTTTTGCGCAAGAGATGACGATTGAACAGCGCGTTTTTCAGGCTGGATACCCATGGGCGCTGGCGCGTGCTTCCCAAAGGTGATGTGCTTTATCACTGAAGCGCGATGGCCGTGCCTGCGCCGCCCGTGGGTACCATTAATGAGGGTCGCGGCAACCGCCGCAGGTTGTGGATGCAGGGCGGGTGGTTTGCTTGATTTCACCCTCGCGCGCGACTTTTGATACGACCCGGACCGTTTCCTACCTATGCCAAGGCGCTTGACGGGGGGCCGGTACCGCGCTCGCCGCCGCTGAAGCTGTCCGGCCAGATGGCAGTCGGTTGAACCTGCGGATTCTGTTCAGCATTGTCGCAGGGAATCGTCCCCAAGGGGCAGCACTTTGGCAGCCGCGTCGTAGAGGCGCGTGACGGGACACTGTTCGTCACCATCGGAGAGCGCGGCGACCGTCCGGCCCGCGGCAGGATGCTGGGCCAGCAACAACGGATCGGTCCGTCCGCGTGAACCGCGACGGGAGCGTGCCGCAGGACATCCCTTTGTCGGGCCCCCCCCCCGCGAACGGCGTGCTGCTGAAATCTGGTCTACGGGCATCGCAACCCGCAAGGGGCGGGGCTTTGAACCCGAGCGGGGAACTTTGGGTGTCAGAGCACAGGTGCGCGCGGCGGGGACGAGGTTTACACGCCGTGGCGCCAAAGGGCGCGAATTATGGGCTGGCCTGTGGATTTTCGTACGGGCGGGCACTACTCGGTGCGAAAATAGGCCGAAGGGCACCCACCGAAGAAGGATGGACAGCCCGCATACTACTGGACCCTCATCGCCCTCGGGGTTGCTGTTTAATTCTGGCAAGATTTTCCGGACTGGCGCGGTGATATCTTGGTGGGGTCGTCAAGTCAACTACATCGCGGGCCGCCCTTCAAGGGGGAATCCGCTGCGTGAGGTGCCCAGAATCAAACCCCAGAACGCACGCGTGCGCCGACATGTCGAAGCACCGGACGCGCGATCTGGTTTATCTCGGTGCGGGAACGGCGCGGTCTATCCGGATCGGCACAGATCTTAGGCGCCGGCCTGGCCGCATGAGACGCCGCGTTCACGATAGGGTGTCGTATCATAATGTGGCACGGTAGCACTTTGGAGAACAATGCGACGGGGACGGCAAAAAGCCACAAGCCAGCGCGAATCATTGATTCACGCTCCATGTCCTGTTTTGCATCAGCAGGTTTGCGGGACTTTTGCAGACGCGTTCCAATATAATAGGCGCTTGGGGCGCGGCTAGATTACGCGGACGAAAGAGGCGCTCCAACTGCCGCGTGGACATGCCCACAAATGCGCGCGAGCGACGAAGGGCTGATCGGCTCTTCGATATTGGCCTCCATCATTCTGGATGACTGCCCGAGTTTGGGAATGGCGCACGGTCCGATAGCGCGTCGCAACGGACAGACGCTTGCGTGTCTTGGTCGGTACGAATGAGCTGTAGATTAACTGGTCAGCGACAGCATTCGCCAGATCCTCGCCCAGGATCAATCTGCAATCAGCTTGAGCATCAAATCGATCGACGCCGTCCCGCCCAGCTGTTGTCATTCGGTTCCCGTCCACCACCAAAGACCCGACTTTGGTCAGGGTTACATCCTCGAAATCCTCGCTAAGAGCTGTCCTGGTTCCTCCCAGTGGGATCGTGGGCCTTTTACCGTCCAGCAAACCGGCCTTGGCAGCGTAAAGGCGGCGGAAACACAGGCCACCGACCATCATGCCTTGCGGGCCTGCGGCGTAGCCAGCCAGCAGTTTCTTCGTGGTCCTGCCTGCACGTTTGATACCGCTGCCAACCAGTGTATCTTCGCGGCGCGTTCGTCCCAGGCTGCATCCAGCGTGGTATTCCGCCCGCCGAACAGCGTACGCGCCGCCGTCTTCACCCGCATCAAGCGCCAGTCATAGGCCGCCGCGCCCAGACATACGATTGGCAGCGCAGGCATTCCAACCGCCGATGCAAAGCTCAGCAGCGTAAAGTTTTCCAAACAGCACAAAGACAAATCGTCGACGTGTCTTTTTTCGGAGTAGAGGGAAAGCGGTTGGCCAGACGGGTGTCAGTCATCAAGCAGCCCTTTCAGGTTTTGGTTATTTCATCGGGGCAAGCGGAGCGATGGCCCTCAAAACCTGCCGAAAACTTGGCATGACCCGGCGGCGAGTCAATAAGGTTGACTTTCGGTTCTGGGTCACTTTGAGCCTGACCTTTATATACCACACATTCACCTTCTTGCGCCTGTCACTAGCTCTGGGCGCTGCGACTTCCGGGAGAGAAATGATGGACCGATTGGACAAAATCAAGCTGGCGCGACACCGCGGATCCAGATGCCCGACATCCTGATCAGGAGCGCTGCGCGCGGTCGAGCTGAATTGTCCCCGTTATCCAATTGTTGGTTTCGCAGGCGAAGCGCGCGGCTAAAAAAGCATCCTGGCGTCTGCGGTCGCGCGAGGCGTTCTGCTACAAGGGGGCGATTGTGGCCGCAAGCTTTTGAGCAATTCAGCAGCGACCAATGATCGCACAGCTTCAAGGTGATGTTGCAGATGGCGATTGTGCTGACGCATGGCGCGAAAGTGCCGGTGTGCTAAACTTGGCCGCATGGAGGCCAATTCGCCAAGCCGCCGTTCCGCAGCGACGAGACCGTCGATGGCGTAGAGCTGCCCAGCTACCCGTGGTGACATCAATGCAACCGAGCTCGCCTTTACACCAGAGGCGCGTATTCCCGGACCCGAAAAAGATGCTGCGGCGCTACACGCAAGCTGCTGGACGTTGAACCTGATCCGCGCCTTTTCGACCGGTGGGTATGCGGACGTGCAATCAGGGTGCACGGCTGGACCTTGGATTTGTACGCGAAGCGAAAAAGCAAGAGAAATAAAACCGCGAGATCGCAAAACCGCAATTTCAGAATACACTTGATTTTCATGGCAGCGGCTGGGCGTGACATCCGAGACGGCTCATACGCTTGCAATCGGTGGAATATTATACCACCACGAATCGCTGCTGTTGGACATACGAAGAGGCGCTGTGCCGTTCAAGACAGCCAACCGGCAAATGGCTGGCGGTTCCGGTCACATGATCTGGAAATCGGCGACCGCACCCGTCCACAGCCGATGGCGCGCATGTTGGAATTTGCTCGCGGTGTGCAGAACCGATCGGGCTGAAATGGCGCCCCAAGCATTGCCAGCGAGACCCTTCAAGCTGTTGATGCCCACAAGCTTGAAACCCTGAAAACGAAGAGGGCCGTCTGAACCCTGGATCCGGCGCGTTTCGGTGCTGGTAATAGTGGGCGACACCTGCGCGTTTTGATCAAGGACGTGCAGGAGAAGGCGCGAACGTCGCTGGACCTGTGACGCGATGCACGGCAACACGATTCAATCATCGAGGCGGCTATAAAACCCGTCCGTTTGAATTCCGTCTACGTGAAGTGGCGCGAATTCTTTGCGTACATGCTGCGAAGGCTGTACCCGGTGGCGTGCATTTCGAGAATGATCGGGACAGGACGTGACCGAAATGCACGGCGTGTGCGCGCCGTGCAGGACGAAGACCTGTCAGATCGCTACACACAGCCTGTGAAATCCGCGTTTGAAACGCCAGTCGTCGCTTGAACTCGCATTCCTCGTCGCGGAAGGAAGCTTTCGGCACGCCGGTCCAAGCCAGCAGGTCCAAAGCGGTCGGATAAACACTGCAGACGTTGAAAAATTAAAGGCCGTGCATGGAAAATGCGGCGCCTTTTTTCATTGGGCAGAGGGCTTGAACCCAATCTGGTCGTTTTTAAACGTCGACTTGACCAAGCCTCAGATAGGACGGACGCGGAACGCGGGCGCATGCTGGTGAAAACCGGCCGGCGGGGTCGGCAAAAACCCATCGGTGGCCGTCGCGCATGGTATCGTGGGTCAAATAGGCCGTGGGGGGCGTGGGATCGCCGTGGGTGGCCAGATCACCGATTTTATAGAAGCCCGGGGTGCCGCGCCGGCATTTGACGTAAGCTTCCAGGCAGCCAGCATCCGGTTCGATCTTGACCCAATGTCGCTGCGCAAAGGCAGCAGCAGCATGGCGGGCGTGAACGGTGAATTCTGACCAATGAGCGTCTTCCAATCGGCGGGCTGAGCGAGGATGCTGAATCACGCAATCATGCACCGGAGCGTCCTCTATCAGCGGGTCGAATAGCGAATCATCGGCATCCCGCGCAGGTCATCGCATAGCATCGCATAGATGGGATCCGCGCAAATGCGAAAGCGGCGACCTCGGATCGCTTTCGCTCAGCACAGGCCGAATCCAGCAAGCTGGCAATTTCGGATGGTCGACTTGGGAGACGGAAGGAACCGGCTTGACCACGGCATCAGACGCGCTGCCAATAGGCATGCCTCTGACATTGCAGGGGAAAAACGGCGGCAATCCTGCGCGTGGTTCGAGTTGGGGATGGTCGCCCAAAGGGGGAAGAATGTGTCATAAAGCAGGCTTTTTGCAATCGTCGCGGTCCGGAAGTATCGGCAAGTGGGCGGTGCCACAGAGAATTCCAAAGGGTTTTTAGTCAAATTTAGGCGGTGGTTTTGTAAGATAACCAGTAAACTTGGTTAAACAGACCATTAAGCTTCACGCAGAATGCAAACGGGTAAAATCGGCTTCCAAAAACCCCCAGCGGACCGGGATGCTTTTACTTGCCCCATTTGGTTCTTTCGCGCCTTTTAAGGCGCGCCAAAGATCGCAATCGACAAGGACCATGCCAATGATACGTTCGATGACGGGTTTTTTGGCCTCGGCAAGTGGGGCGTCCGGCGCCATAGCTGGGGCTGGGAACTCCGGTCGGTTAACGGCAAGGGGCTTGATCTCGCGGCTGCGTGTGCCGGACTGGATCGCGGGCTCGAGGCAGGTCCTGCGCAAGCAACTGACCACAGCCATCGCCCGCGGCAATGTTCCTGCAATCTGCGGATTACCCGCGAGGACGGCAGCGCGCGCATTGACGGTGTAACGCAGATCAGCTTTGAGGCCGCTCTAGACGGCGCTGCACCAGATCGAAGCACGGCGCGATGGACGCGGGTATCTCGCTGGCGCCCGTCCCAAACGCGACGGACATCGTAACCATGCCCGCGGCGTGCTGGAACAGCGAACCGACGGTGGATGACGTGGCGGCCTTTGTGCGAACGCTGCTGGCCGAGGTTCCCTGCGGTGTTCGAAGAGGACTTTAACGACATGCGCCGCCGTGAAGGGGCAGCCTTTTGGCGCGGGTGCTAGAGCGC
>Ga0163217_1111137_pt1 | contig 18090 bp, 26 predicted proteins | sample SynspAceP_FD_185933 | JGI IMG/M metagenome (GOLD analysis project Ga0163217, IMG submission 185933) | Saline lake microbial communities from Ace Lake in Antarctica - Synechococcus sp. Ace-P (PacBio error correction) | ecosystem: Environmental > Aquatic > Non-marine Saline and Alkaline > Saline ...
TGACAAAAAAAGGAGGAGAAAAGAATTCTTTGCCGGGGGCCTTTTGGGCGACAACTTGGGGCTCCGCAAAGTTCGGAGAGCAAATGTTCCCTGCAGGGTTCGGGCCCCTTTGGTCCCGACGCCCGCAAAATTCATTTGGCGAGCCGCCCTTTCAGGTCTTGCTTGCGACCCATGGTCGAAGATGGGCGAGCATGGCCCTTCCATGGCCGGGGTCGAAGCGCCCGCCGCCTTTCCTTCAGTCTGCAAGCGCCAGGCATTCGGGAAATTCGAACGGGCCATCACGGCCCCCAGTTTTGGCCTCAAAACCCCTGGCAGACTTCCAGCACGGCGCGACATTGGCGACGTCGCGCGCCAGCGCCTTGGGCGGACATCCTCGAGCCGGCGGGCGCGGCAGGTAGCCGGCCTCGTCTGGTCTCGGTCCGATCAAAGGCGGGGGCACGATTCAAGGCGAATCCGCCGCCGACAGGCCGGCAAATATCAACTGGTTTTTGTGCAGGTGGTTCCTGCAAGGGGTTGACATCCGTCCGAAAGGTTTTGGGGCGGCGAAGTCATATTCCCTTCACTCACTTGAAGCCTGCCCGCCGGACGTGGCGCCGGACGCAGTCGGTCTGGCCGACTGGCCCCGAGCCGCCAAGCCCGGCAAAGCGGCCGCGTCGAACCCCGTACCCGGTTCGAACACGTCTTCGCTGCGCGTCGAGCTGGTCGCGGGCGTGCCCATCCCGGAATTTGGTCCCATCGAGGGAAAGCTGCTTCACGGCGGGGCCGGCGCTTCGCCCTGCTCGCTGGCGGTCCGGCCCGCATGTGTCCGTCAGCCCTTGGGTTGAAGCAGCGGGTTGCGCTCGATTTCGGCTTTTCCACGAACTCTGCGAGTTTCCTGTTCGAGAAGCTGCAACAGCTTGATCGCCTGCTGCAGGCTGCGGCGTCAATTACCAGGGACTGGCCCTGGCGCAATGTCGAGTGGACTGTTTCATTCCTAGCCCCGCGCCCTCAGAATCAAGCGGCGAAACTGTTCACCCAGATAGAACCCTGCCCGCAACGTCTTCAATTCTTCAGCCATCTTCCGGTGTGCCTGTCAAAGAGGACGTCGCCATCATACATGACATAGCCCGGTCCACGATCTGGAGCGTCTCCGCGAACCATGGTGGTCCGTAAATCAGGACGCCAGGCCACGTTCTTCAGGTAGCGGACAAAGTTCGGAATGGTCCAGAAATGGCGAGCGGGTCGATACCGGTGAAACGGTTTTCGTCCGTAGCAATGAAGCTTCGACGTGATGCGAGTGCACGTGCAATTCTACCCGGCGACGTTCAACCTCCCGAAAGGGACGTGCCGCCTGCCGCGAAGATGTTTCCACATGCATTCGCTTGCAAGCACTGTCGACCTGTGCCATGGCGGGCAGAACCGGTCTTTCGACCATTCCTTGCACGCCAATGGAACGTTTTCCTTCCACTGTCATCTCCACGGAAAATAGAGGCTCCTGGGGAAGGTAGCCCACGCCGAGGCGTGCGCGCCTGGTACATGGGCAGGCGCGTTCCCAACATCTTCTCCATCGATCGAAATCGATCCGAATCTACGCCCGATCAGGCCCCATGATTCATGTAAAAGCAGGTTCGTCTTGCGGCCCTTTGGGTTCCAAGCAGGCCAACAACTTCTCCGCGTTGCAAGGGACAGAGAACGTCGCGCACCACCTTTTTGTCGTTGCCAAGGATTTGGCATATACTTAACGACAAGGCCTTCCGCCACCTTCGGTCATCCTCGTGAATTCGTCCCTGGAATCACGGGCTAGTTCCGTCGCCCGCGTTCTTGGCATAGCCTGACATAACTTAAGATCGGCTTTCACGCCATTGCTTGAATTTTTTTTTCAGTTCCGGCTTGTGGTCCTTGTCGGACTCGATCACCATTCCTTGTCCGTCGGTGCACGCCATCCAGCGTTGTCCGGACGCTGCCCGACTTCCAGCTTCAAATTTTGCCCTTCAGCCACATCACGCTTCGCGCATCAGCGCCCACATTGCCTTCATCGTGATTCGTATCGACGGCGGCGTCATAAGACGCGGCGATCGCCCTTGGCCTTCATTTCCCGGCGTGACATAGAAAGACATTGCCTTTCGGCATCATTGTCTGGATCTGGCCAAAACCTGAGGCCGACCCAGCCGTTCTCCCCCCGTTTGCGCTAAAAATAATCGTCACAGTGTCCGGCCGCAAAGCCGGCCGTGCCCTGCGGATGTCAACATTGGAACCGATCAGCAAACACCTTGCGCTCGGCGCTCGAGACTCTCGGTCCGCTCGTAAATCGATGTAAATTGGCCCGCCTTCGGACGAGATCTGCGCCATCGCCGGGCGCGAATGGCCGAGAACCGCCAGGGCCGGCGCCAAGAAACTTCAAGGAATTGCCATCTGCACCACCTTCGTCGGTTGCCGCCACATCGGGCTCGGCGGATAAATCACTGTTTTTACATTACCCTTAAAGACGACACGGTTGCCACCTTCAAGAAATCTCATAGGAGTCCGAGCGAATATCGCCCAAGCGGTCCCTTGCCTCGGCGCGAAAGCCCTTCGACCCAGTCCTGCCCGACATGCACACGTCGCCGCTGTCGTCTTGAACGCATAGCCAGACGCATCCCGTTGATTTCGACATCTGTCCATAGAGCTCAGGATACCGGCATCGCGATTCTACATGCCGCGACGGTGGCGCGCACTCGGTTCCCGCGGCATCCCGCAGGATCGGCCCGAACCAGGTCGACCGCAATTGGCGGTCAGTTTCCCTACGGCGGGCCGCATCGCCGTGATCGTGAAGCTCTGGCCGGGGAATCGCGTCCGCAAAAGCGGGGGTTGAAGCATAGTGACGCCTTCATCGCCTGAAATCTGCATCGGTAAGGCGTCCTCGGGAGAAGGCGCTCTTGATGATATATCCGAAGAACAGCGACGGAGACGGCGGCAACAGGCCATGAAACAGGACGCGAAGTCCCCGGGCACCCAGGGCTCGACCGCCCTTGCGCGCCTCTTCCAGCGTCAGTTGCCGCTCCGTGGCGCCCAGAGCGATGGCCGGGCGTGATGACTTGACTGGCGTCCCATGAAAAGCGCCTGCGGCCGGTACATACGTATTTGGGCCGTTTTAAACCTTTGATAAGGGCGAAACAAAAGCGTCCGAGAACATGACGGTTGCGTCACGGAATGTGCGAAAAATAATCCTGGCTGCCCCAGCCCGCGAGGTCGAGCCACGGCACGGTCCGGCAGAAGTTGAAGCAGGTCCCTGGGCAATTCCAGCCTGCCCTCGCGGATCAGCATGGCTTCGAGCCTGCTTGATCATGCAGTGGAAAACATCGGACGCGGCGTAATTGCAATTGGCGCATCGCTCAGCTCTTTTGCGCCCAATCGGAAGCTCTGGCGCGCCTTTGGAGAGGTCAACTCCCGCGATTTCGCGGCGACATCCTTGCAAGCCATGCCTGTCGTATAGGTGCGGGCAGTTTGGAGGCGAATCTTGGTGCACCAGATCGGCGCAGCAATTTCCCACACCCAGCCAGCGCTTGAATCACGCGCCACGTCGAACCGGGCAAAATGGAACAGCTTGAATATCACCTTTGGGATCCGGTCAGCAGCGCCTTCAAGGTTCGGGCAGTTTGAAATCGCCGGCCGAGCTGGACGCGATAGCGCCGTGCCGTCGCCAGACACAATTGCACCAGGGTCAGGTGGTTCGCGCAGCGGTTTCAGGCCCTAGCCTCAAGTATCGATGGCCACGATCCGGCCGAAAATCGATGTTCTTGGGCAGGTCGCCCTTATGCAATGTGATTCCCGTTTCATTGCCCGGGCTTAGCATGACCAGCGTGAAGGGGCAAATGATCACGCAATAGGGCGATGGGCGGGGCCAATCGCGTGTGGACCCTCTGTGCCCCGTCAGCAGATAACCTGGGATCATTCCAGAAAGGAGCGCGCGCAATGAGCAAGGATCCGCTTCAGCGATAGTCCGCCTGCATGCCCTTTGCCGCCCTGATAGGGCTTCCGCGTGTCCGAGGGCATCGAGGACAAGCTTGTCGGCGAGTCACGGTCAAGGCCGACAGGCGGCATTGGCCCATGGCGGCTTCTGAATGACGCTGGCCGATTGCGTCGGCGCGGTCGCCCGCCTTCCCTCAACCTGCCCGAAGGCGCCAGGGCACGTACGACGACCGAGAGCGCGACCAATCTCATTGCCGCCGCCGACGGGCACTCATCCTGCGCGCCACGGCCCGCCGATGCAGCATCGGGCGGCGTTTGCAGGTCTGGCAGAACACGGGTTGAAACCGACCGCGGCCAAACTGGTCAGCGCCCTGACCACCCAGACACAAGCTTGAACCTCTAGAGCCGCGCGGCGCAATCCTGCCCATGGCAGCCACAGTCATCCGGTGCGCGGGTCGCGATCGAGATCAGGCATTCGCAACGTCGGTCGATATCTTGCGCCGCGCGGTCGACCGCGCCATGCTTCCGTCACCACCCAGGAAATATCCGAACGCGCAGGCTCGCCGCCTCCGGGCCAAAGGCGTGCACAAATTCGGCTGACCCGTTCCGTTTTGCTGCGGTCGGAGGGGAGCGCAATATCGCTCCCGCCCTTTGAGGCGGCCCTTGCACCGCGCAGGAAATTCGCCAGCCCCGCCAAACCGGACAACCTGCCGCCCCTTCATGAACTCTGCATGTGGCCTGCCCGAACAGGTCGCACTTCGAGCACCGAATTGGATCGCCACAAAGCGCTTCAATCGCTGCCAGCACATCCGATGCATGGGTCACATCAACGGCGCGGAAAGCGAAAGCGCGGGTTCACGCGCCACCCGCTCGTAAGCGCCTGCGTACCCATCCCACGCCGTCAGATCGCAACCGGCCTCATCCCGACGACGTCCGGCATCGATCAGGCCAGCACCGGATTCGTGAACCAGTCCGGAATGGATCGCAATTGGGCCGGGCCGCCGCGTCGGGACCAGCGCCTTCATGCCGCTGCTGCACGTTTCCGATGCCGAATGCGCAGCAGCATCCGTCCCCCAGCCCGGATCGTCTCGCCGATCCTGCAAAAGTGGGCGCGGCAAGGCCGTTCCGCCAAGCTTCCACCAGCGGCCTATCCATCCCTCGCACAACCGGGAACGCCGCGAACAGCGGCACGCGCGCGTATCTGCCGGGGCCCGGCAAATGTTGCGGTTGACGATGGCCATGGCAGGATATCCGTCCCGGCCAGCACCGCGCCGGAGAATCGACCGACACGCCAAGCTCACCGCCCCGTCTGCGTCAGGCGCGATACCATGAACCACAGCCAGGTCGATCGGCCCGCTGACCATGTCCGCGATGCTGTCGCTATAGTGCATCGGGCGCGAAGCAAATATCTTCCCGGCATCGAACGCGACGGCATGTCGCCTGAGGAACGGCATCTTCGCCCGCGCCGTTTCATGCAGCTGGTCCAGTCGGTCCGGGTCAGACCCGGCACCGGTACGCCGACAAAGGTCAGGTCACGGCGCGTTCGGTTTCGGCGCGCAGCGCCTCCGGCCAGCCGCCACCAGGTTTTCGCCGCTGCAGCCGACTATATTAACCGGGCCGGGCCCGGACTTCAAGGGCCGCAATGTGCGAAAATGCTTCAGCGATCATTTGAGACGTGAATTTCGCGGGCGCTTTCCAGAAGTGACGAATATCCCTCGACGAAAATCCTCGCTGCCGAAGCCGCGGACAAAACAAGGCCGCCCCTCGGGCGAGGTGTCCTCCCCGGGCTTCGACCCCAGCCACCATCTGCTTGATCGCGCGCACCGACCATTTGCTGAATTCGCTGCCACCGCTTTCGCAAGCGCACGCGCCGCTGGCCAGCGCTTCGCGTCACTTGCCGACAACCGGTTGAGCAGGCGAGGGCGTTTGCGCTCAGCCACGATCAAAGATGCGCGCCGGTGAACAGGATGTCTTTCGCCCGCGATGCGCGATCGCCGTCACCAGCGCCGCATACTCGCCTGCCGGATAGGACATTCCCAGCCTGGCTGGCCGTGATGCCGAATACGCCGCTCCCCTCGCCCGGCGACGCGCAGCGTCGGCGCCATATGGCCAGGCATCCCCCCGCCGACGCAGGCACCATCAATCGCCGCGATCACCGGTTGGGGCAGTGCTCAATCGCATTCACGCCGCCGCAATGGTTTCGCCGGAACTGCGCGCGGGCTTCCGGTGTCAAATGATGGTCGAGAATTCCGAAATGTCCGGCGGCCCCCGCCGCGAAGGCCCCAGCATCGCCGCCAGCAGGATCACGACTTTCACCGCATTCAGCCCGCGATAATCCGCTGGATCATCCTCCGTATGGCCGCCCACATGTTCGACCGAACAGGCGCATTGCGCTTGCCCCGGCTTTGTTGAGAATGAATCTCTGCCGACCGGCGCGTTTGATGTCTCGAGCGTATGGACGACTTGGCTTCAATGCTTCCCGCATGGGCGCCCAATGCGGCGCAAGGCTTTGCCACCTCATGCAAGACCTCAAGGAAGCCAAGGGATGCGCCTAGACGGCCTTCTTCAGGGCAACCAGCGCTTCATCAGCGCCGAACAGGAAGCGCGACCGGACCGCCTTGGTGAACAGCGCCGGGCCAACCGCCGGCGCGGCGGCACCCCTCGCTTATGCCACGCGCAGGTCCAGCCAGATGGCACGCGGTCGCCACAGCTGCCCCGATGGAATCGTCCGTAACGGCTGCGTCGTTCCGATCACATTTGCGCGCAACCGCCTGAGGCACCGGTGCGGCCAGCAGGATTCGGCCGTGATGCAGCGACGCTCTGGCGTGCGTCGCCGTTTCGGCGATCCAGTATCCGGCGGCGTCAAAACCCGTCCGTCTCCAACGATCTGGCGCGAAAATAAGCGCGTGTTCGGAATGCGGATATAAGCGTTCGACACCAGCAGCGCCGGCACGCGTGCTTACGGTTCAGCGCGGTTAAATCTCGTCCTTTCACCGCAGGTCATCGCCATCACTGAATATCTGTACGTCTTCGCTCATTGGCTGATCCTTTAGCAGGCGCAAAGGTGCGGCGTCCATGCTGGTAATCCAGTCGCGGCACACAGCGCGACACCTCATCATCAATCACGCTGCGCCCCAGTTCCGGCATGGCGACGTCCTGCCTCGGAGGATTCCCATCCGATGGGCCAGGATCGGAACGGTCCGGATCCCCCGGGGCGATCCACATAGGTGATGCCGCCAGATCCCTGCGTCCCGCCGCTGTCGGGTGCTTGCCCGGATCCCACGCTTGACCGCAGACTGCCTCCCCTGCCCCGAGCCATGAAAGTCCCGAATTCGACGCCGAGCCCGGTGGCCTTGGTGGCAATGGGCCAATTGATATCGAGATAGGCCCGCGGCCGCCGCAACCGCAGGCTGACATCATGGATTGCAGGCGCCGCAGGCAAACCGATTCGTCGGCACGCCTCAAGCCAGGCCCCGCGCCTGCAGTCGCAACCCCTGGTTCACAAAAATGCCCCGGCCAGCATGGTTCAGTTTTCCGCCGCCTTTGGCCCGATCGGCCAGCACGCATCGCTCTATCCTGGTGGCAGGTCTCTGCACTGGTTTCTTGTTTGGGGATCGCGTAAGTCAATTGACAGTGGGCGCGCCCAGCGGCCCACGACCGATATCGTCCTGCCCGCCCGCCGGCGTGGCGCATAGACCGCCTCGGTGCCTTCCGCATTCCAGACATAGGGAAAACGCCGCCCGCCATTCGCACCTTTGGGATCAACAGCCGCGTCCGACTTGTATTCACGCACGCCGGTGCCCCCGCAGGTTTCCGCGCAAAACGCAACGTCCCTTGATCAGCGCGCTGCCGCCGGGATCCATCACGTACATTCTGACCCGTCAGCCGATACGTCGCCGCCGCTTGCCCTTCGGCACGTAACGAACCGTGCTTGAATTCGCATGGATAATCGGAAGAAGACGGATTGAAATTCAGCGTCATAGGGTACGACAGAGCCGGTCCGCCGGACTATCGGCCTGCCCGCAAATCACTGAAGAAACGTTAATCCGCCAGGTGCGGCCGCTGGCGCGTCTGCCAAGCAACAGGGCCGCATCCGGTCCGCCAACCTCAACGCCCCGCGCGACCTGCGCCCGCCAGCAGCAGCAAGCCGCGGGCACGAGGAAGGCCAGTCCGCGTCATCGCGTCAGCGTCCTATTCGGCATCCTGCGCAATGTAACGGCCGCCGGTTCACCCACAGCGCGTAAACCCCTGCGGACGGTCCATGCTGGGCGCCGAAGCGTCTCTGGATTGAATTCGATAACGCGCCGCAACCGCCGAACTGACGAAACCGACTTCGGCGCTCGTCGATGAACAAGGGTTCACCACCCTGGCCTCAGCGCCGGCAAGCGTGGGGTCCCCGCCCATCGCTTACAATCGCCGGAGCGTGCCCGCCGCAGCGCCCTCTGCCATGGGCGCCAGCATGCCTTGCGGATCGTTACCTCGCCGCGCCGACCAGCGATTGTTCTGCGCACCACGATATCGCTGCGGCAGCGGATTGTACCTGCTCGTCCGTGGAACGGTTCGGTATTAGGTCCGTCAGCAGCACAATGGCGCCGGAGCGTGTTGTCGGCAAACTCATTGTCGAACACATGCACGTCGCGATTGGCCGGAATGATCACGCCCCGTACCCGCTCGACGGACGGCCGCCACGATATGGCCGGCCGGCGCGAACAAGTTGCGCGTATTGTTGTGAACAATCTGATTGTTTGGAAAATGCCGCGTCGAATGCCACACAATAACGGGCAGGTCCGGCAAGGTCGAACACGAGGATGCCGCCCGTAATTGTTTCGGCGGGCATATTGCCGTAGACGTCCGCATTGTTGGAGTTTCTCGATCTCGATGCCCGGCCACATTGAACTCGGCCAGCGAATTGCGCACGATGATGTTTTCGACTGGCCGCAATAGATGCCGGCACGGAGGCGCCACGCACGTCAGTTCTTCGACCAGCACGTCGCGCGATTTCCACGGGATAGACGCCATAAGGCCCATTTGCCCTTCGTCAGCCGCCGACCAGTTCGACCGTGAGTATCGCGATAGGTGATGGCCATCGGCACCCTTGGATCTGATGGCAGTCGCCACTTGGTGTCGCGAATGCCGAAGTTCCATCAGGGTCACATGGTCGGAAGTTTATGTCACCCAGCAGCGGCCGTTCGCCTCGAGCGCACGCGGTGGCCCGGCAAAGTCGAGAATGGTCTCGCTCGAAGTCTTGTTCACATGGCCCGACCACCCTCAGGAATCACGCGCGAGCGCCTGACTCGGACATCAGCCGACAAGGCCCGTGGTAAGGTAAACACGCCTTCGGCAGCCGGATAGTATCGCCCGGGCTTGGCTTCCGATAGCGCAGTTTGGAGATTGGGTGGCAAAGTCGCCGTCCGCCAGACACGACAGCAGGCAGCGCGGGCCGCTTCGGCCTTGTCTCGGCGCAGGCTTCGGGTAACGCGCGAGCGCCCAGCAGGGCCGCAGCCGCATGTCCAGGTTCGTGGAAATTCATTGCCATGTCCTCCCCGGTTTGTTTCGGTGACACAAGTGTCAACTTCAACGGGGAAAAAGCAAGGGTGGTCACGCGTAAATTAGTGCACGCTGAGTGGCTTCAAGGTCGTTTGCAAGCGCTGCAGCGAAAAGGCAGCGTCGCGGCCTCGACAACCGCGAGGCGTACGCCGTCGGCTGAGGACCACAAGAGCTCATGCGGATCATTGATGCGGTTGGCTTCGCTTTGCGGGGCAGAAGGCTCTTGCAAATTGTCGCATCCCAGGTGGCGATGTAGACGAAGCGTCGCTTTCAAAACGGGTTCGTTTTCAGTTCAGTCGTCATCATTCCAATCCCTTTCCGTCACAAGACAGATACCGAACGCCAAGAGCCCGGTGATGTGCCTCAGGGGCGGACCCTTCGTTCAGGTTCAAGGATGGGGGACGCAATATGGCGCTTCAAGCGCGGCATGTGGCGGAAGTGAGATAGCGTTCACAAATAAGTGACGGCGCGCCAGCGTATTGCCGCGGTTAACGCGCCAGTCTTTCAATTGCGGAAAACAGCCCGGAGCCCGGGCGATGTGGCGCGCAAAGCGCCGATACGGAACCGCTAAAAAAAGAAGAAGAATGGTGGAGCCAGACGATCGAACCGACGGACCTCTTGCATGCCAATGCAAGCGCTCTTCCAACTGAGCTATGGGCCCCATTCTGGAAGGGCGAGAAGTAGAACGCGCCGGGCGCGCCTTTCAGCCCTATCCTTCATCCTCATCGTCAGCACGAGCCGGATCGTCATCATCGTCGTCATCGACGCTGAAGCATATCATCGTCATCGCGAGAACGGCGTCATCATCGTCGTCATCGTCCGACGCTTCCTCGGTGAGCCGCGCGGCACTTTGAGCCGGTCGTCCTCTTTCTCGTTCGTCATCGGTCGCGCCTTTCGAGGATCACTTCGGGCTTCTTCGCCGCCGAGTTCCTTGCGTCTTCCTCGTCGTCGATTTCGTTCTTCGTCGTCGTCATCGCCCGCCTTGCCCTTGGCAGCGACGTCCTCGTCCTCGTCGTCATCAAATCGTCGTCGTCCATCGTCAGACTTGACGGCCGCACGCGCAGCTTTTGCCTTCAACCTTCGTGATCGTGGTCCTTGATGACCTCGTCCATCAGGATCGAAATTCAGTTACCGCATTTGGGCACAGCGGCGGCGTTTTGTGGAGGTTCGTATAAAGCCGGGCTCGCACGTCTGGGCAGAACTTGCTTTGTTCCGTAGTTGTCCTTTCGACACGGGGCGGCTCCTCCGGCAGTTTCAATGATTTTGGTCTGGGCGGGCGCTTGCCTCATGACGTCCGCGCGCTGTCAAAGCCCGAATTTCATGTAACAGAACAGCGCAATCGAATCTTCCCTGGTCTGGACAGTCGCCCCGTCAGCCGCCTGCAAGGCATAATCGCCTCGGGAGACAAATCCTGCAGCCACCGCGCCCTCATCATGGGCGGGATGCCAGCGGCACCAGCCATTTCTCCGCCTGCTCCGAAGTGCGACGATGTTCCTGCGTACCGGCGGCCGCCATGGCCGCCCTTGGTGCCACGGTCACGCAGACCGGGCCCGGACAGTGGCAGGTCACGGCACCGGGGCTCGCGGCTCACGTCAACCGCCGCTGCCCGCTGACTCGCAATTCGGCCACGGTCGCGCCTGATGATGGGCCTGATGGCCGGCTATGACCTCAGTGCCGAACTGTGTGGCGACGCAGCCTCAGCGCCGGCCGATAACGCAATCCTTGCCCCCTGCGCCCTGATGGGCCTGACCGACACGGCAGGCCGACGGCCGCTCCCTTCCGCCTGACCGGCAACGCGCGCCCTCAAGGCCATCACCTATTGCGCCGCCGGCAAGCCTCCGCGCAGGTCAAGTCCGCCGTCTGCTGCCGCCTCGAACGCCAGGGCACGACCATTGTGGAAAGGCCAAGCCGACGCGCGACCATACCGAACGCATGCTGCGCGGTTCGGCGTCCGAGGTCGGCGTCACGCGCTGCGCCGGTCAAGGCCCGCACGATTTCGCTCGCGTTGGCCAGCGCCTGTCGGCCAAATCGAGGCTGCCATCCCGGTGATCCGTCCTCCGCCGCCTTCTGATCGCAGCCGCCTGAAATCTCGCCCGCGGAAATGTCATGGTCGAAAGGTGTGATTCGAACCCGACCCCGGTCGGGCTTCTTCGACATGGCGAACTGGATGGCGCGCGCCTCGGCGCGGAAGAATACAGACGACGCCGCAGGTGAACGCCTGAATCGATATCCAGTCCGGCAGTGCGCCCTGATCGGGCGGTCCTGTGCCCGAACGCTGGTGCCGCCATGATCGACGAATTCCGATCCTCGCCGTACTCGCAGCCTTCGCCACCGGCCGACCATTGTCACCGGGGCCGAGGAATTGCGTGTCAAGGAAACGCCGGTGAAAGCCGTGGTCGACATGCTGCGTGGCCAATGGAGTCGATTCCGAGAGCGCGGAGGACGGTTCGCGTCCAGGTTGGCGGCGGCCCGCCCCTGGCGGCGGCCTGGTTCGAAACCGCCACGATCACCGAATCGCCATGAGCGCTCATACATGGGCACCGCCTTTCGCAAAAGCCGGTCAGCGTCGATGACGTGGTCATGATAGCGCAAGCTATCCGGATTTTCTCGCGCACATGGCATGCTGGGCGCGATATTTCCGAGGGCTTGAGCTTCCCTTGCGGGTCAAACTGACGGCGACACTGGCGAACGCGATTGTCGGGGAATGAAATCGCTTCACTCTCCTCTCCCGCTCGCCATGGCCCGGCCATGAAAAACCGCTTCATGCTGGCGCCGCTTCACGAATTTGCAGAGTCCACGCGGGAGGCAGCTCAGTGACGAACGGTTCCGATGGCCGGATGCCGGGCCGAAGGCGGCTTTGGCCTGACCATGACTGCGCGGCCCATGTCCAGGCGATCGGCAGGGTTTTCCCGGCCAATCGGCATCTTCGATGACATGCACTTGCCCGGCCTTGGCCCGCCTCGCTAAGCCCATCAAAAGGCCGGTAGCCATTCGGTTCGTCCAGCTGCACCATGCGGCAAATGCGTCGCCCGAAAGATCTGATCGGCGAAAACGCCACATTGCCCGTCCGACAATACGGAATTCGGGGCGCGCGCATGTCCGGCGACGAAGTCAGGCGCTCGTTCGAACGCCTTCGTCGCGGCGGCGAGCGCGCTCGAGACGGCAGGCTTCCATGGCGTCGACTGCATGAGCGCATGGCTACCTGATCGCCAGTTCCTCAGCGCGGGAAGTGAACCAGCGTGAGGAACGAATATGGCGGCCTATGAGAAACCGCGTGAGGATTTCCTGAAGAGTGGTCGACGCAGTACGCGCCGAATGGCGGCATAACGATTCTCCGCTCGGTGTGCGCAATCTCGCCAGAGCGGTTTCGGGATGACTCATTGGAGATCCGCCGCTTGCCGGAGAATGATGGCGTCCGGCAAGCTCGAACATCTCGCATGTCGCTTTTGGGACGCATTCAAACTGCCCGTTGGACGAAGCTTCGCCAGTCGCGCAGCCCTGCTGCGCTGTTACCGACCTTCCGCGCGGCGACTGCCGCCATCGGTGCAGCTGGCAAGCTGAACGACAGGAGCCGCCTGCCAGAAAAGCCGCTGGACGAAGGGCTGACTTCGTCGTCATCGCCGCAAGCGCAATCCTCCATCATGATTTCCCCGAAAAGCTCAAGCCGATCCGAATTTCATACCCCATCGCCCTGCCGCGTGCCCAGAGGCGCATCTTCGCCAGGAAGGCTTGGTGATGCCTTCGTCCAATTAATATGAAAACGTGGTAAGGGTTTTCGTTTTCAGGAGCAGGCTTGACCCGGTCACCGTCACCTGCGGCTGCACCTGCGCCAAGCCACGGACGCCGCGCGCGTCGCACCTGCTTGACAATGCGGGGGCCTTCGCTCACTTCCCGCGGTCATGATTCATCGCTCGACGGAGACCCGGCCTCGGTAAAAGGCCGATCGCGCAATCGCTCGCGGCGCGCTATGGTCTGCCGCATATGGACACACCGGGCGCCTCTACCGCGCACGGCCGTTGCCGCGATCAAGCAGGGTTATCGCGCTGGACGATGGCGCCCGGACTGGCCCGTATCGCCACCAGTCTCGACTCTGCTAGTTCAAACGAAGCGGCCTTCGCACAGGCGAGGCCGGCAAGGCGGCGAGCACAGGTCGCGTGGTCCCGGAAGTCCGCCAGGCCCTGTTTCGATCTGCAACGCGCCTTTGCCATCCAAGCCTCGTGCGCCCTGCTCGAGCGGGCGCCGATATCGGACGGTGATCGCGCCGGACCGCCGATGTTTTTGAAACTCTGGGTCCGACGCAAATGTCGACAGCGCGGCACCGGCGCTGAAGGAGTATCTCGGCTACGGACATGGCTTTCACTTGAAGAATGTTGTTCAAACAGCTGCGCTCGGGATGAACGCGACAGTCGCGGCAGGATGCCCCGGCCACGATAGCACAGATGCGGTCTGATAGATACGACTGATCTGACTATAGACGCCGCAGTGGAGAAGGCGAACTTTCAGCCGTTGAGGCCGTTCTCAGCCCGTGGAAAGACCGTCTGAAGGTCCAAAGGGCTCAAATCCAAACAGATTGGTACCGCTCTGAAAGGATGACAGACCCCACACTAAACGGTCGTTCCGACGCGGGCTTGCAATGGTGCACGGCCGCCTTGAACCGTTCGCCGTCCCCGGGAGACACAATGACTGAAAAGATGAAAACCCATCAACCGACGATTTCGCGGGCAATGTCGAATCGTCCGCTGCCGCGGCGCAATGCAGGAAGGCACCGGTTATCCGGCCACGTCATTCGCATCGAGAACGAAAAACGGTTCTCGTCGATATCGGCCTCAAGACAGAAGGCCGTATCCCGACCAAGGGAATTCGCACTCGAAGATGACCAGCCCAAGCCAGGCGACATCATCGATTGTGTATCTCGACCGATCGAGAAGCCCCTCGGCGAACGCGTCTCTCGCGCCGACAAGGCCCGACCGTCGAAGAGCGCTGGATCAAGCTCGAGCGCAAGCTTGCCAAGGAAGAGCCCGTCAAAGGCGCTATTTCCGGACGCGTCCAAAGCGCTTCAACGGTCGACCATCGGCGGCGTCAACGCCTTCCTTCGGCAGCCAGGTGGAAACATCCCGCCCGTGCGACGTTGGTCCGCTCATGGGCGAAGATCCGCCCGTTCGCCATCCTCAAGCTCGACGCGCACCCGTGGCAACATGTTTCCTCGCGCCGCGCCATCCTTGAAAGAGAGCACGCGCCGAACAGCCGTGCGAGATCGTCTTCGGACATGAAAAGAGGCGACGTCCCGCAAGGGTATGTCAAGAATCACCGATTACGGTGGCCGTTTCGTGGAACCTCGCGGCATCGATGGCCTGCTTGCACGTCACCGACATGAGCCTGGGAAAGCGTTATCAACCACTCCCGTCCAGGTTGTTGGAAGTCGGCCAGGAAGTCCGAAGTGCAGATCGCAGATCAACCCCGACACCCAAGGTACCCATCTCGCTCGGCATGAGCAACTCGGTCCGACCCATGGGACGGCATCGACTCGCGTTATCCCGGTGGCGGCACGCTCAAGGGCCAGGTCACCAACATCAACAGAACTACGGCGCGTTCGTGGAACTGGAATGGTGTCGAAGGCTGAATCACGCCTCCGAATGAGCTGACGCAAGAAGAACGTGCATCCCGCAAGATCCCTGTCCACGACACCAGGAAGTTGACGTGGAAGTTCTGTGTCGACAGCGACAAGCGCCGCATCTCGCTCGGCGTCTCAAAGCAGACAATGGACAATCCCATGGAACGCATTCGTCGCCGACCACCCGGTCGGTCCGAAATCGAGGCGAAGTCGTGCATCACCGAGTTTCGGCTTGTTCGTGGGCCTCGGCCCCCGACCTCGACGGCATGGTGCACATCATGACATTGCCTTGGGAAAGTCCGGCGAGCAGGCCATTGAAGGCTTCAACAAGGGCGACATTGGTCCAAGGCCAAAGTGCTCCGACGTCGACATCGACAAGGAGCGTAATCTCGCTCGGCATCAGCAGCTCAGCGGCGATCCGATTTCTGCCCCTGCCAGACGGCGGTACCGCGTGAAGCGTGGCTCGATCGTCACCTGTAACCCGTCACGCGAGAATACCTGGGCGGAATCGAAAGTCGAGTTCGGCTCCCCGGCGATGAAATCCTTCATTCCGCCGCTCCGACCTCAGCGAACCGGGCCGACCAGCGCCGAGCGGTTCGCTGTCGGCGACAAGGTCGACGCCCAAGATCCTCACAATTCGATCGCGGCTCGCGCCGTGTGACACTGTCGATCAACAGGCGGCTCGAGAATTGCCTGAAGAAGGCAGATGCCGTCGCACAATACGTTCGGCTGATTGCCGGTGCCTCGCTTGGCACATCCTCGTCAGCTCTCGCCTCCTCTCGGCGGCAAGGCTGAACCAAGGCCTAGAGCCATAAGGTGAGCCCAGGCGAAGAAATGCCGGCATCTGCTCCGGCAGGCGACGCAGCATCGCTCGACGAGCCGTGCCGTCTGGCCGCGCCACAGGGCGACCGCCCGACGACCTGAAGCAGATCAAGGGTGTCGTCCGGCATTCGAGAAAAGCTTCACGAAAGCCGTATCTTCCACTTCTGGCAGGTTTGCCGTCTCATGAGGCTCAGATCACGAGCTTGAAGAAGAGCTCAGCTTCAGGGCCGGATGGAACGTGACGACTGGAAGGGCCAGCCGAAGCGTTCATGAAACGAGGCCTGATCCAGAGCGGGCAACCGCTTTCCTAAATTCGACGAATGTTTTCGGCGGGGGCCTAGCGCTCCCGCCGCAAATCCGTTTAATAACAACCACATGCTAAAGTCGATCATTGCTGAAATCTCGCTTCGATACAGTCCACCTCCGCCAGGAGGACCTCGAGCCGTGTGGTCCAATTGTGATTCTCGACGAGATCGGCGATGCCCTCGCACGCGGCGACCGGGTCCGAACTGCGCGGCTTCGGCGCCTTCTCCGTTCGTAAGCGTGACGCCCGCAAGGGCCGCAATCCGCGACCGGCGAACCGGTCAGGTGCGGCAAAGGCGTCCCTTCTTCAAGGCCGGCAAGGAATTGGCGCGCCCGCCGTCAAATGGGCGAAGATCCCGAAGCCGATAGGCTGACCCTCCGCAGCTCCCCCGGCCTTGAACAGCTGACCCTCTATTCGAATAGTAGGAATTATTTCCACTGGCGAGTGGGATAACCCAACGCTTAGGAGGGGTAATCAATGTTTCAAGGAAATTCAAAGAATTTTGCCATGAGGGCATCTCATCGACATGGCCGTCGCCTTTGTCATGGGCGGCGCTTTTCGCAACTGTCCGTAAGCGCGTTCATTGAGGGCGGTTTTCCTGCCGATCCCTCGCGCCGATCTGGGCCTGGCATCGTCCTGGCAGCACACTGACCTACATCGATTTCACCTGAAGTCCTCGCGCCGCTGGCGAGTCCGTTCAGCCCGCCTGCGATCGTTCGATATCGGCGTCATTCCTCAGCGCGCTGATCTCGTTTCATCATCGCGCGTTTGGTGATGCTCATGATCACAAGGGCATGAATTCGGAATGAAGGAAAAAGGAAGAGGCAGCACCGGGAGAGCCCGCCGCGCCAGGAAGTCCTCCTCGAGGAAATCCGCAACCTGCTTGCAAAGGGCGCCAAATAGGCCGCCGCAACGAGGTTCGTAAAGCGTTAGGACTTTTTCCTTAAGGCTTACGATTCAGTAAGAGTACCAGGTAGAGATGAGAAGGGCAGGCCGATTGGCTGCCCTTCTTTTTTACAACTTCAGTGCCTCAGCCGCAGATCATGGCGCCTTCTGTAAAATGGAAGTCCTGCCAACCAGACTGCGAGCCGCCGTTACGTCTCTGACAAGTCATCAATGAGCAGCACCTCTGCCCCCTGCTTACCCAGCGCCTGTTCAATATGACAAAATAGGCCGGGTCGGGTTTTCGCGACTCCCATTCGCCTGCTGCGAAATATCCGGTCCATAATGATCGGCAAGCCCATGCTGAAACCTGCGATAAAGGCGGTACGAATGAATCTCGTTATTCGTGGCCATCACATTCGAACACGCCACGCAGCCTCAATGTTGTCCCAACCATCGGACACACAATTGGGTCGTGCAGGGCGTCTCGCGTGAACCAATAGTCCAGAATTTCGGCCTCACGGCCTGCCGCATCGTTGGCCCCGCCCACTCCGTTACGGTTTCTTTGAGACGGCCTCACCAACCATCGGCTCGCTGAACACTTCCCTGAAACAGAAAACTGTGAACGACTCCAAGTGACAGCCAAAGGTCACGCTCGAAATCGCGCGACCATGCAAAAACGCCGTCTTCAATGTTTTTGCGGTTTAAAACGCCATCAAAGTCCCAGGCGACAACCTTGACCGCCGCCCAGTGTATCATCGCGCTCTCTCATACTGCGTATTTCGTGATGCTCGTATCTCGATCCGTATAGGCCGCGTCCGCGAGATCGGAATTCTGCGTCTGCGTCAGCATCGTGCCTCGATCCAGACGGCCTGCCGGCCAGGTCCTTCAGCTTGATCGGCGTATCGTCTGACGAAAAATCGTCTGGTTCGCGGCGGGGCGGCGAATGGATACAGGCCCGAAATACGGCACCAGAAGGATTGTGGTGATCTCGCTT
>Ga0163217_1085729_pt1 | contig 18082 bp, 10 predicted proteins | sample SynspAceP_FD_185933 | JGI IMG/M metagenome (GOLD analysis project Ga0163217, IMG submission 185933) | Saline lake microbial communities from Ace Lake in Antarctica - Synechococcus sp. Ace-P (PacBio error correction) | ecosystem: Environmental > Aquatic > Non-marine Saline and Alkaline > Saline ...
CCACGCAAGGAAGGAAGAAAATAAATTTTTTTATAATTGGGGTAATTTAATTTTTTAAACTGGACAAAATAGAATTAAGGAGAAATTAACTTTAAAGGTCTGCAACAGTAACTCCTTACATTTGGCTTGGTGGAAGTGATATCGCCGCGTAAGTAGGTTTTAACGACCACTCCCATTTGGGCGACGTAATTCAAACCTTATAGCACAAGGTGTATAAACCGCGAGTAGCTGGCTTTGATGCAACAAATTGAATCTTAGGTTTGAACCCGTGTTTTGTGGCAAAAGGTTTAAAGGGCGGCTAAACATGAAATTCAAAGTGGGCTACTTTAAATTTTTGCTCAATCACGCGCAGAATTTGAAACAAATTTGTTTTTGAGTTTTAAATCGCGATGAGCGGAATATGATTAAATTTGTTGAAGGTTTAATTGTTGCCCAGATATGCCAAGCCTTTCCGAACATATTTTATAAAAAACCTGGTGGGAGGAATTGATTGTCCGATGTTGACCGTCTATTTTGCTAGAACAAAATTAAAATACACGCGCAAATTCAAGGTATGGAAATTTTGTTGAGACTCGTCTTTATTTTTTTGTGCCACTTAATTTTCATTTAATAAAAAATATCGACAAGTAGGTCACGTTATAATGATGTTGTTGTCATTAATTGTGAATCTAATCAAAAGCTAACTAAGCAGAAAGTGAGATTGTTTAAAATAAAAACCCAATAGAATGTAAGAGTGGATCTTCTAAGCGGTTTATGCTCGTTTAGCGTCAGCCTGTAGTCCTAAAAATAATGAGCTTGCCGTACAACAAAACTTACCCGCGCAGTGATCAAGCCGCGGTTGCCTATGCCCGACATTATAGTGCTGATGCAGCGAAAGCATACTGAAAAAGGCCGGAACATGCAATGAATGCAGCCTACCGTCAGTTCGTCCTTAGAGCGTAACCTCTGCTGAAGCGGCAATAATCGGAGGGGTGCTTTATGTTAATCACAAAGATGCAAAAATGATTAAATCGATTTCGTGAAAAAGCTCCATTAGCGGCCTCATCGTGATATGGTACTTAATGAAAAGGGTGATGTCGAGCCAAAATCAATCTCTAGTTGGAATTTTAGCCTCTGGCGTACCGGAAGGTAGGCAGGTATTGCTGGCCCATCAAAAAATATGGTTCACTTCTTGCAAGAACTATGCCACCCGCCTGTGAACTAGCTGAAAGTTTAATGGTGCACCCAAGTAGCGGATACATCGAGAGACAATTGAGCGTCTGCTAAGATGTTGAGTATTTTAAGATTATTTTTGCATCTGCAATTTGGCAAAATATTCAAACAAGCTAATTAGCAAGACTTGGGCCGTATTGAGACAGGGACGAAGATGCTTATTAGGAAAACTGCAAATCTCTCATAGTCGAACTTCATGCAAGGAAAAAGGTCTGATACGACCAAGATTCTCGCAATAATGACGCTGTTGCACCCAACCATTAACTGCCTCCATGGGACCATAATCAATATTACAACCCGCCACCACCTATTCGTGTGCTATATTCAATGGCTGGATAATTTATGAAATTTGGCCAATAAACCCACTAGTTTAGAAAAATCTGCGCCTTTATCACCTCTGCGGAAGTGGTAATCGTGTTTTTGCCGATAAGCCAATATCTGTTGATTCCTGATTTTGTAAGGGCCTGTCCGAGTTTAACTTGCGCCTGCCTTATATGAAAAGCGGCAGCAAGGTAATAAGCGAATCTATTTCTGACACAGCCAGTATTCAACCTAGTAAAGAAAGCGAGAAAACCACGCATTTTTTCTATAATGGATAAATGGGTAAATGCGTTTTCACACTCAACGATAAAATTTTAGTTTTTGGTAAATTCATTCTTGAAGGCCGGCTTTTGTTAAATGAGAAATGGAAAATATTTTAGCGCTAAACAGGGTGTTGCCAATGTTTGGCGCAATAGTGGAACGCACAAATGAAAATCCAGCCGCAAACGCATGTTTTCTCTCTATGACCCTACTATGGTGTTAAAAAAAATGAGGTGGTAATATTCACTTGGTTCTCCGGGCGGTACGACTATAATCAAGCCTCGGTCTATAATCATTCTAATCCTTGATTTAATATGGGCGCAACAAGAAACGGGTCGACATCTCGTTTCAATCACCGCTTCGCACAAAGCCCAATTCGCTTACCATCCAGGCTTAAAGCCAGAGTATGAGTGAATTAGAAAAAATGGGCCTTATAATCTTAAATGAAAGTCGTTTTGGTGTTTGCAATATTATTTAATAAAAATGGCAAATTAGACGCGGCTCAGAATCAAGTGGTCGGAGGTAAGCGATAGTTTTAACTGGCTTAACGGTCTAAACCAAAGGGCCCGTAAATAGTATTTAACCCTGTTCTATAATCTAATGCACTACAAGAGTGTCCTGTAAACCAAGCTAACACTGGAAGTCTTCATGCTCTTGGTCAAATGGGAAATTTTTTGTTTGGTAGATCTGCCCATAATAATTATACTCCGCGTATTTGTTTGCCTTAACGCAGTAAGAGCTACCGCTAGTTAAAATTATAATATAACTAGTTTGTATGGTATGTATGTAAATAATAGAAAAGTCTTCTCAACCACTCAGTGGATTGGTAAATATTAAGCCTTCATGGCTACACTCACAAATCAATTTATATTTATTACGAATTCAAGTGAACTTAATGATTGCCCTATGAGATCTATCCCTCACTTGATATTTTTTGGCTGATCTGCAATAAGCTCAACCAATCCAATTGATCTAAGTGTACTCAAAGCCATTGGTTAATTTGCTTGGTCAATATCAAACCGGCTCATGATTTACTCACTAATTTATTAAACCAGCCAGCAATAACAAAAAGCTCCTACACTATCAATGCCGTTTACCAAATAGCTTTTATTTTAGATGTTCAAGAAGACCAACGCTGCAATTACTTCAGCAGGCAGAGGATTAGGTCGCCAACAGTACAAAGCATTTTTCTGAGTGCGCAGTTATCCAGATAACCGCTTGTGGCAAAAGATCAGATATAGGCTACCTAGGACTTGTTTGCATTATTGGAGCCTATGTTATGACTGACGATAAACAAGAAGAGCACATTCATACAGTAATCGGCTTTACTTATGGGTTCAATTGGCCAAAATCTTGCGGCGAACAATGAGAATCTTATAAATGGGCTTAGGTGTAAAAAATACGAGCAAAAAATCACTGCGAACTGTGATCAGTGAAATCATGCCTACGTTGGAGTGGCGATTTGACAAATAAAACTTATGAATCGAACGAGTTGGAAGTAGCAATAAAAAGTTAACACCCAACTGAGTTAATCTTGCGCACTTTTGCCAAGTCGCTATTCCTACAGACGGTGAGACCTGCATGTGACTCGCGAGCTTTGGTTTAAAATGGGAGTGCTTTTTTACTCTAGTTTTCTGATAAACAACGATGCCTTTGTATGCGTGGTATTCCAACGTAGTTTGTTTAAAAAATACGATAGACATGTTACAGAATTTTATCGTCGAGCGGCTATTGAGAATGAAAAAAAAACAGTAAATCTGTTCCAACAACAAAGACTATGCGGTTTTATTGAAGCAAACTTATATTTGGGCAATCATCTCTGCTTCAAACAGTTTTTTGCTCGTTATGACTGACAATTAACTAAAAGTTAAATCAGCCAACAATCGTCGGTCAGTATTAGTGTTGCAACCATATACTAAAAATAATGTCTGGAAGCCAAATTAGCAAATCAAACGCCAAGACATTCAAAACATTGTCTAGTTATACTGTTATGGCGGGCCATAACTTAATCTACTTACATATCGGCGATATCTGCGAAAATTACAACTGAATCTTTACAGATTAACGCAATGAACAATCCTCATCAGTGAAATAAAACGGTAAAACCGGCAATTAATGAAAAATAACGCAATACGAGTATTGCTGTGACTAATTTTTACCTGGAGTAAATCGCAATTCGTTACTAACCGGAAACTATAAAAAATAAGCAGTGTTTACTCAAGTGACCGTAGCAGATTGTAGGCAGATAGGGCTGATCGGTTTTAATGTCTGGTTTAAAAGATATTGATGATGATACGCTCGGGTGTGTTTACCGGGGATCCAAAATTCCTTACTGAAGTGTATTGAATAAGTAGCGGAGAAAAAAGTTCACGTCGTCTAGCATGAAATGTACCATTTCAGCGAGGCTTCAGAACGTTGTACAGTTTAGAAGATATGCGCATATCGTTTAGTCGCAATAAAACAGCGAACGGTAATATAGATATCTCAATGAATAAAAGACCTCTAAGGGCTATACAACAATGCAGTTAACCTTTGTGGGAATTCTGGTAAATACTGCTGAAACTAACATATTAGACAAGGCTGGCGATAAAACCGCTTCTCCCATTCTTGTCTGGGTGTTCTTGTTTTTATGCGCAGTATGTTTTTATTTGCACTGTCTTCTTAATACTTTTGAAACAAACAGCACTGACTACTGCTCCTTATTTATCCTGAAAATTATTATTTATAACATTTGCGATGTTAGTCGCATGCAGCGTTTCTGGCTATCTGTTTATGCCTTATCGTGAATCACTGACAACATTCATTATTATTGGCCGTTTTAAATTCATTAACAACCTTTATTTTGCCTCATTGCATATTCATATCGTTTGGCATTATTATTTGGCCAAAGCTCATTATTGCAGTTTTTCATGGTCATTGCCCTGTCTTTGCTATAGATTGGTGTTGTTTGTTTAATTTAATCAAAGATCGGCACCTGAGCTTATTGATCACTGATTGGTCTAACAGCATAACCCAAGCCCCACAGCTTAGTAAAAAAGTAATGAAAAATAATCGTTATTATTTGCATTTTAATTTGCCACGGCTGTTCAAAATAACCCTTGATAACTGATGTCATCTGTCATTGACTAATCTTGATAAACAATCCAGCAAAGGCCAAAATATTTGCCACATAATATCAAGTATCACGTAAGGCGCAATCTGGCTCTGAACATCATAATTCAGTTAACGCCAACCTTATTACCGTGAAAAATTTTCCCCTAAATAATATCACCGTAATATTACACAAGGTGAATATCGCAATTTCCTCTAAAGCCTCATTGCGATAGCGCGCCAAACCAACCCAGGTAATGAACTTCATCAACTAACTCCAAAACTCTTGAGCATGCCATTAATGCTATTAAATTCTCTTGTGTGTACCAACACATTTTGTGCGCAATGCAACATCAATTCGTGAGTTCTTCTTGACTCATTTGCATAATAAATTTCCTTTATCAGAGTTTGTAGTGGTGAGGGACAGTGGTCGCAATGCCAGTATTTTGCTGATATAACATTTCTGTCCCTGGCCCCGATTTGTCATGCGTGGCGCAATTAGATAAAACAAAATGGGCTAAAGCTGCCTGCCTTTATGCAATTAACTATTTACCCCTGTTTTTAATGCATCAGCGATGTGTATCAGCAGCCAACAAACAGCCAATGCCTGGTCCATATACAATTGCCGCATTAAAGTACCACCGTCCATACGCCGTTCTGATTTGAGCCACCCTTGTTTTCCTCATCGTTGCCTTACCTGAGTCTCTGAAATGACTAATTGCAAGATGTTGTGCTAGTTCCCTAGGGTCGATTGTGCGGTGACAAATTTTCGCGAGTTCCGTGCTCAGGGTGGCATCCAGCAATAAAGGTATTGTGACATAAAAGGTTCACCCAAATGCCGGGAATAGTTCCTGGAGATAACCAAAGTCAGTCCCCATTTTTCGGGTTTTGCCTCTTCAGTCGTTAGTCGGTATTGGCTATTTTAGCGACTTGCCCCGACTATTTGTTGAAATGCAACTAGGGCAGGGTAAAAGGTAGTTTCTGGGGAAGCTAACTCACAGCTAAGGGTGGATTTCTGGCTCCCAGCTTTATTTATATTTTGGCGAGCTTTCTAATTCTTGAAATATTTTGCGTGAGCAGCCCGGCGCGTCTTAACATAACTCACAGCTTCGGTTAATGACTTTACTCCGAAACCTCTAATAACTCAACCCAATTGATCTTGCAGTTGGATATGCATACTCAGAGACATTTGACTTTTATTTAATATTGCCGGCGCATAAGCATAACCGCCGTAATTCAGCTACTGCTTGTAGTATACGCCATTGTTCATAATTCTTTTTGCCCGGTACAGATAATCGTGTCTATTTTATTCGAATGATAGCTTAACCTAGCTATTGTGACCTGAATCGCTTAACAAAACCAGGTGATCTGCTATTCACTTCTCGCGTAGTAAGCGCAAACGGCCTCAACTGAAAGTAGATATATGCAATTTCGTTTTTGGTTACCTCTCTGTCCACGCTATTTATTTTCGGCTCTGTTCAGTGCTTGATGAGTTAATGTCATCCAACCAGGACTTGAACTGTTAGAAAGGGCTAAATCCTAGTTTGATGCCATTATTTTTATTTTCATCGCGTTTATTATTCTATATTAGAAGTTATTGTGTTATATATGGTTTTTATTTTTCCGGTGCAATTTTTGCTGTCGCTTGGTCGTAATGGCAAACTTCACAATGGAGATATTGTTTATTGACATGCTATGTACTGCCCGACGCCCGGCTCTGCAATCAACTACACCCTAGGCTCGTTGGTTTAGTAATCAAGCGGCCACGAGCCTACTAGTTTTGAGTTGACTCTTTATTGTTGCATGATTCATATTTAAATTCTTTAGCTTTTTTTTATGTTTTCTCAGAGGGGCGAAAAAAACAAAATGCTACATTAATTTGTTAGCGCTGTTTGAATTTCCAACCTATCTATACCTATCTTTGCCAAAGTCTGTTAAGCAAACAAGTTGATGCTAGCCTGAAAACACCTGGAATAAAGCTGATTTATTTGGTTTGTTAGCGTTGATTTTATGGATATAGCAAATACGTAGTTTCAAACTCAAGCAATAATGATATGAAAATGTTTATGACCTGCTCAATTGATCGCTAGCTTTCGCTATCAATTGTAGAAACGGTGCGCGCCTACAATCCAAAGTGCTGCTCAACGCCACTGAGGCCAAGCCATATTGAATCAATTTAAACGCTGCATCTTGGCGTTTTAGTGCTACAAACTCCTCAAGTTGTGGTCACGCAGTTGCTCTGTGGAATAACCACCTCAATACCAAAGCGCTTTTACTGTCTTAAACATGAGTATGAAACGACGTAAAATAAGAAACGTAGCTTAGCGCAAGGATCTTGATGGTTTTACTCAGATCACTTGACAAACGATTTGTAGGTTCGATTTGGCGCCGCGCCACCATGGTGATAATTAGGATATTATTGCCTTGCAATATCAACATACTGCTTGCTTAACGCTATCTGTAGCATCCACACATAATCAATAGCCTTATAAGTAACTCAAGTGACAGTCTGGTGTAACAACAGTCTTCGATCGGCATTGACTATTACAATCAGGTTGATATCCAATATACTTTTTATTCGTCAACTTTGCATGCCAATGGTGATGCATGGCATGAATTTCACGAATATAGTAATTGGTCACACAAAATCATCCTAAATCAATTAGTATTTTACCAATAGCCGGAGCGCACTAAGCCCTCTGCAACCCAACGCACTCCCCTAATGCCAACTATACACACATGTGACTGGCAAAATTGCGGTCGAATTGACCCCGTAGAGTCATTGAATGCCCGCCAAACCTTTGTTTTGATCTGATCATACTGAAACATAAAGAAATAATTAATGATTATATCATCTTTACGTTGGATTTTGACGATATGGTAATTTTAACGCTGCATGATTTTTATAGAACATCGATTAATTGATAAAGTCCATAAATCTCAATTTCTTGATGGATACACGTGTGATATGACCAATAAACAAATAACAACAAGCTGACAATGTTTTTATTTGTCCAGTAAAAGTGTTATTGGAGTTGGTATTAACTGAGGCCATTTAAGATGAAAATAAGTAAACGCGCTAAAAACAAATGTCGGGTAATGCTACACAAGACGGGCAGGTGTGAACGTAACACGCATTATCGGTCAACCTGCGCTGCCAAGGCTTTGAAATCCGACTTTTATGTAGACTGAAATTGTTCTGATAAACCGCTAAGACTATTAGCGGTTTCCCCGACATCCTCATCGTGATTTCAAACGTGACGTATAGTTGGCCCGGAAAAATGGAGCACAAAGACTCTGTGGCATACCCAGGATTAGATTTGAACGAGTGCAATTGCAAGTGATGAATGCGGCGTGGTATCATACATTCTGAGTCCAAAAACAAACAGAAGGCTTAATGCGGGTTCAATTGTGGTAAAATTACGCCGCAAGCGAAAAATGTCGCAACTAACTATCAAGATATCATAAGTCCAGAAGCCTGGTGGTTGATGTTAGTGATGGCTTGAATTAAAGTATATGGTCAGTTTCATGGTGTATCGGGCCGTGTAACACAGTCCCGTAAAACCCTTATTCCTTAGATTGCTGTTTTAAGCCAAGCGCAAATACTGTCAATCCATGTGATAACAACACCACTTTTTGTTTATGCTATGAGGCGAAATTAAATTTGCTGATGAAACCTGGAGAAAAAGGCATTGGCTGTAACTAAATCTGCAACTGCCTTATCGAGTTTCTGCTCAAGGCACGGCCAAATTGTATTGTTTGTGGGATGCATATTCAAGAGCCGTAGTGGCATATGCTTTTGTAAAATTACTCAGAGTAAATCGAAACAAAGCTTTGTTGATTTTCGCAAGACACTCCTTAGCTCAAATAGGGTTTTGTTTGCATAAAACATTTTAAGTTTCAGTGATTTTGTTGAATAACAAAGCTTCCTTTATACCATTCATATACGCAAAATTTTGCTATCTGAATGTAGCGATAATCTAACATCAAAAGGAACTTTAATAAACCTTTGATTAGCTGGGTACGGAGCCGTTTGTGCCGAAGTCGCGCCCCGCTCTACCAAACACTTTTTTAAGATTGACCTGTGAATGACAATGTGCAGGACACAAATTAAACGCTTAAAACGAACACAAATGATGCACCTATTGTATCTTAATGACCCATCGATTTTTAGTCGCGAACAATTGCGCTCAGGAAGTATAAACATGGTGAATTTTGCTTGAGCCCGTGGCCGTATACTGCCCTCCACCGCTTAGCCGCTTTACACGCGTCTTTAGGGGACAAACATTTACTGTGCTTGCCGCGAATCATTTATCATAATGAAGCAGCGTTTCATAAAGCATTGACAAGCAGAAAAAAACTGCTGAGCAAGAAAGTAGTCACTTTCGAATCTGCCTAATAGCGCTCACACGCTATGGCTACATAAAGGCGGAATCTGTGCCTGGTCAGAGTTGGGATACACGTTGCCGCAATTTGATTTAAAACCTAATTTATACCACAGCGCAATCTTATTTGATTCTGGTGATATTATGGAACAGCGTCATGTTATGTTCAAAGCAAGCCTTATTAACAAGACTACTTAAATATCCCTGAAATGCTCGAAATATGTAAAAGTCCATTGCAGCGAACACCTATTTTAGAATTGGTGGAATTAAGATCTGAAATTTTTCTACTCCAGACATTCAATCGATTAACGCGTTATGGAAAAAAAGATTCAGCATGTTGTAGTGCCGCCGATGCAGGTATGGAGTGATGTAGCATTGTCGTCATTATGGAAACCGCCCACACAAAGAGGAATAACAATGTAGTGATTGGCGAGCCATTTAGATGGTGGGCATATATTATATCAGCTGAACAACGCTTATTTTCGGTTGTTTTGGCTTTAGATGATTTGCGTAGTGTTGAAACGAGGATGCGGTACTGGTTGCGCACAAAGATAAAGTGCAAGATATCAAAAACGTGGTTTAATGCAGTTAAAAGTCGAAAACGTCCAGAGTTGAATTTCATCGCGAATATTTCGTCCGTGGGGCAGTTTGATTCATCGACAATGGTTCTCGATGTCCAAGTAAACGTATTACCGGTTAAACCCGTAAAAATTATGGTACAAATGCATCAACCCGAGCAAGCATTGGATCGTCGTTGCAGGGTACCGCTAAAGTCAACCATGGTGAGCAACATATTCTACTGTCAGAAAACCAATCAACTTATATTCCATTGTTCAATTCATGCCTTAGAAATCCAGGGTAAAATTCCACTTGAATTGATTGAAGTCAGTCAGGCAACCTACTAGGCGAAGATTAATATTTGACGTTTTTCTGACCGCTATGGTCGTGTAGAAAGCAAATAGGACTGTTTACATGCATAAATTGTTTAAGGCTACCAATAATTCGAAGGCAGCTAGTTGAGCAATTAGAAATGATCTGCTGCTATCGCATAGGGCTGCCTTTGCAGAGTATAGAGTGCAAAAACGTTGTGGTTGGGGCGATGGCGCCTACCTCAGAACCGCTTAATGGCTCTGCGCTTGGTTATGGATGCGGTGCCAAGGTCTTGATTTTGGTTATACCGGCAAGAAGAAATTATCGCCACCAACATCTGGGCTTGGATGGTGGTATTGAAGTGAACCGCGAGCATAACCCCATAAAGACTACAATGGTAATGAAGTTAGTCCAAGACTGATTCGAAACCCATTGCGTGATACTGGCCCTTTGGCCATAAAAGATATGGCAAGCATAGCCCAGATCGCTTGTGGGATGAAAGGGTTACTGTCATAATTTCCAACGGCATTGGCAGTACGTAGATTTTATTGCATAAAGCTCAGTTGTTAGCTGATAGTTCTGCTACTGATTTGTTATCAATAATACGGTTGAAAATGCATATGTAGAGATAATGTGTCTTTACTTAAATAAGACAATATTCGCTCTTTGAAGCTGTGTCAACGCGGGCATGGCATGCGGTAAGGCCCTTGATTGCCATCGGAGCAACCCTTTACTAAAACACAAGTGCCTATCGAAATTTATTAAATTCACCATCACCCGATGGCCATTTTTTCCAAACGGCATTCCGAATCCTTTATTACCGGCGAAGTCAGCAGATACTGCCAATCGAGTCTTATATCGCTATAAGGCACGCACTGGGATAACCTGATGGCGATTTTGATCGCTGCTTTTTTGTTCGACGAGAACGGTGACTTTGTCGAAGGTTATTATACATAGTTTGGTTTTTGGCGAAAGGCCTTTTTAGACAAAGATCTGGTGCAAGATAATTTTTTGAGTCCCGGGTTTATTGAATAACCGAAGATATAGTGAAGTTGCAGTGTGTGCCCTAATGAGCAGACTGGAATGCAATTTGATCAAAGAGCGCAGCGTGCCGATGATCCGTCTATGGTGGTGAAATGCGTGCCCATCATTACTTTAGAGATTTTGCTTATTGTTGATCTCTGGCATCTAATCCCTTTTGTTATGGGGAACTCATTGTTACCTGAAAAAAACTTTGTCTATATTTGGTGAAAGAACGCATCGCGGCTTTCCCATCATCGGGTGAAATCAATCGTACTTTGAGTGAATCCTGATGCAGCTATATTAAAGCGGTATTAGCCAAGTATAATGAGGCACCCGATTGATTATAATGATGTATCGGTGTCGAATTGAAAAATTGGCGTTTTAATTTACCGTAATCAAAATACGACCGGTTATTCGTTTAAATGGTGGAGTCAAGGGCAATATCCTTTGATGGAGCGAAAACACAAGAACTTAAACTTCTGCTATCTACAATAAAGTAAAATAAGACGACTTTCTTGATTTACCTAGAGAGTGTCGCATTGCCTGATAATTGACAAATACCTCCAAACCAAAGCAAACATGACGGCATGCCATATAAAATCGTAAACGATAGTTAAATTTAATGCTAATATCGATTATTTGCTTAATCCTGCCATTAAGAATGCCTCAAGTCATAAATCAATCATGAAAAATAAAGGCCAGCCAAGAAGGCTAGTGACACTTAAGCACTTGATACAATAAACTAAACAAGCCAGTAATGTGGAGCATTGGCTAGCCATTTGGATTTACTGGACTTTTCTTGATAAAGCATCATGCCAGTGGACACCACCCAAAAAGCTAGGATCTACCTTGCACTGTATTGAAAAAAAGTCAGAGAATTAAGTGAGCCATTATGCCAAAAGTTGAAGAGGGTAGTGCAACAAAAGGAAATAATCCGCAGTAGCCAGCACTTTTCATAAGATTAAGTTCATTAAGCTTAGCCATAGCCTTATTTAAAGCAAAAAAAACGCGTTTTAGTTAAGCTGAAAGGCGCTCAGTATCATATAGTTGGTCTAACTATTTTCAATTTTGGTTATACGGCGCAGAGTATGGCCTGTAATAATGACGAGAAGACCAATTTTCTGGCCCTGGTTTGGCTAAGCATTTCATGCCAATGTGAATACCGCAACCCGACCTGTTTCTTGCTAAAGCCGACAATAACAAGTAAACATGTTTGTCGAATACCAATTGTTTTAAGTATAATAGCAGAATAAAATCTACGATTAGGGAAAAGTTTTCTCAGCAAAAATGGGATCGCTAATGGGCATTCTTTCAAGCCTCCTTGCTACAGTTTAACAAGGCATCCATCGAATTTAATTCGGCAAATACTTCATGACCAGCTCACGCATAACGTTGGCAACGTGGGTCAAAGTTTTTATAACCCTATGACCGAAGCCCATGCAAACGAAAGGTCTTCTTTATCCTTTACAGACTCACATGAATTCAGGCAGTCCTGTCCACTGTACCAATTTCTTGCAACATATTTAATACGGCTTCATTTGCACCGCGTGTGCAGCCCCTAAGTGACGCTACACTGCTGCGATTACCGCATAAGGGTTAGCACCAAGAACCTGCCAACCTTACGGTTGAAGTAGATGCATTTTGCTCATGGTCGGCATTAGAAAAATATTCTGTCAACAGCACGCTACGCTGAACTGGATTTTTGGTATTCTTCAGCGGGTACTGAAAACATCATGTTTAAGAATTTCGCCTGACTCCAGTTGGTTTTTCGGATAGCCAAAGGTTGTACCGATATTGTACTTGTAACACATTGCTACCAATGTTGGCATTTGGCAATTAACGGTAAGCACTTGCGTAAACGCTGATCGCATCATGATCTTTAAATCATCATTGAAGAAGACGCAATGCCCACCGACAGTGCCACATAGCATTGCCCAATAGATGGGCCCTCTAAATCCACGGAAAAAATATTACATTGGTCGTGAACTAAGTGGTGGCGGCGTGATGTAATTTAAAGTCGCCGTATTTCTTCTTTGTTGTGTTTTGTCATGCAAGAGCATGTAACAAACTTCAATGTAATTCTGCATCTCTGCCAGTTTCGATGAATAACCACGGTGTAATTAAACGCTTTTGCCCCATCTATAAAGGTGATGGACGACTCGCAAGAGCCTGTCGCCAATAAACCTGGTCGTAGTAAATAGCCGCTCGTGCTAATTTACGAATATCGAGACATCGTTCCCTGCTGAACCAGATAAAATGGGTGTTCAATTTTTTGTCACGACTATAAAATGGCTTTATTGTCTGCCATACGTTGCTGACTCCTCAACTGTTACTTTTTGATAAACAGCAAATAATTATGCTTTTATTGGGGAAAATCCCGCTAATTGTACTTATAATGTCCGTGTTTAATTAATTTAATGCAAGCATATACGAGATTTTATTTAAATTAGGTTTAATATTATTTAAAACTAGTTTAATTAGTCAGCTATAAAGCATTAATAATGAAAACAATTGTAATTAGCCAATTCGCTGGGATCTACTTTGCCATTGTTGATGAATAACAAAGGGCATTAAATTGATTAATCTTGTTAACATTTGAGCAACATTTTCAAGGTAAAATATGTTTTTAGCAGTTGTGGTGCACAATACGCTGCAGCATAATGATTAAAACACCCTACAGGTAGAAAAGAAGCAAAAACGTGAAAAAACAAAGCCCAGTTAATTACAACTTAATACCATAAGTTTCCCCAGCCGCTAATTACGTCAATTCTTCACGCATAATCAGCGTTGCTTTTTTTTGCTTGATGTTGTGATTGCGTGGGCGTTTCAGTATCTTCACAGATGGCTTTGCCGAATGTTGAGCCAACACTTCCGTTGTGGAGCCAAATTTATGCGCGATCGGTACATCCACACTGAGTTAACATATTCGGTGGAATTAAGCCATTTCATTATGACCACAGTTCTTGGGAAGAACTTTGAAGTCACGGCAATAAATAGCGCTAAAGCTATTAATGGTATTTGGAATCTAATATACGAATGTGTAGATTGTATTTATGGTAATAGCCAAGCTAGTTTGAAACGTGATGTGTACAAGACTATGTCGCATAGACGACGCATCATCAAGAACGGCTTTTTCATTGTTTATAGTTGTGGTATTTTTTGTTAGTACACTCAGAATTACTTGATAGCTGGCAAGAGCCTGTTTTCTAATATTGCATGAAGGTTTTCACTTTTGCGAACATGGTTTAATTATTGTTGCAACGTCAGAATAGGCTGTGGCAGGTACTAAACGACAGTAAAAGGCGCCTGTTTTGCGCGGAACAGTGCAATGTTGTAACTAAATTTAATTGCCTTCGTTAATGTTCGGTAGGTCTTTTCTATAATGGGAGTTTTAAATGAGTATACAGTTCAATGAATATGATCGCAGTCGTGTGGGGCAGGTGTTGCAGGCAGGCCGTGCCCATTACAATAATCTCAATCCGGTAAATCTTGTGCTTATTAATCAATTTTTCCGACGCGTTCACACTGGTATCCGGGGCCCCCGCAAGGTCGTATCACAGTTGCCCCTGGTAATTGCCATAGAAAGATTATTGGGAATGGCATATTAGATACTGTCAAAGGCTCTGATTATTCGGTGACCAGGAATGCTATTGAGTCATGTGTAAAACTGGCCCTGAAGCATTATTGAAATGGAAAATATGGTTTGCCCTTTTCGTTTGAAACGCAAAATTTTACCAGCGTCCCTTTGTTGGTCCAGTCTAATGAAATTTGGCGTGAGCAAGGGCGCGCACCGCTGCGCTTGCGGATAACAGGCATGCTTATGCACTGCTCTACCACAAAATGTAAAAAATAAAACAAAATATTTGCCGAATGTATGCCTAAATTTAGTCAAAACCGAAGATGTGATGTTGTTGGTGTACAGCTATTGATATTTGAATCAGTGAAGTTGTTTTATTTCAAATCTAAAGCAGTGTATAGCTACCCGGTGGTACCGCGGTATTTTACGCTTCAACCACTAACGCCATATTAATACCGTACGGAGTGGGTATGGCATTGCGTGGGTGTGCCGAGCCGATTATGAAATGTGCAGTTCCACCAAACAAGTATAGCGGCAGGAACTTGGTACCGAAGGTTGCCGTGGCGAAAAAGGTGGATACTTATTAATAAAGATTGCGAGCGTTTGACGTTATGCACCTAAAGCTAAAGATTTTAAGCGGCCGTGACGTTTGTTGCTCGTTCAATGATGACAGAAATTGCGTGAAGTCTGGCTGTGATGTCCCCTTGGGGTCCTTCACCTAAGTTGAAACTTGAATCACCTCGGGAAAGACGTATTGGAATCCCGTTCCCACCGCATTTTAGAATAATCAAACTACTTTCCGCCCACGTCGATTCCCCTTAAAGATCCTATCCCCAGTGTTATTCCTACCTGCATTATATATGGGTGGTAATCCGACTAATGTTGATTGGTCAAGCTTTGAATAATTGAATCAACAGGCAAAGCGACACAAATCAGGCTTTGTTTGCTTGTGGTGAAATAAGCTTGGATCCGTACACGGCGCGATCGCTTAGTGCAACTCACTTGTTGGTTTAGTGTATTTTTGTCGGCAGCGGGTTTGCATTTAGGCAAGCTATCGATGGTATCGAAGCACGTAAGCTCAACAGACGCTTAGAATGCAGCTTTTAACTCGCTTAATCTTGGAAATTCGCCTAAAGGTCAGCGAAGACACCGTTAAAATCAGAAAGAATTTGCAACAGTGTAGCAACTCAATTTTCTCAACGTTTCCGTGAGGGCGAATCGATGGCCAAGGTTTAAAAGAATTGGATAAATAAATTCGTAACGTCTTTAAAACAGCCGCTGGATGATAACAGTAAATGACTTTAACACTATGCGTATGAAATGCTTGATTAGATAACCTGATGGAACTGCTACAGTACTGCTGTTTGCAGCAAACTTTCGTACAGAAAGTCTTGGCGCCCTAGTCCGTTTTGACTTTCCAGACCGTGATGATGAAAATTGGTTAATGTCATATCCGTTTTATTGTACCTGAAAATGACAAATGCTGAAGCCAAGAGAATGAATATGTCGCCTAAACTTCGCGAAGCTTCACCTAAAGCCCGAACGTATTAATAGAGTAGCGAAATGCACTACATTTTCCATTTAACGTTACAATCCTGAATGTTGATAATGCCTCCACGCATGCAAGGACTATCACTAGAGTCGAAGAAGGCCAAGATAGATGGTATTAGATGCGCTCATTTTATTAAAAGAGCGTGACCCTCTACTGTCATTCGTCGTTCTTGCGAAGGGTGTTTTGTGCTCTGATGGCTTTAATATGAATGGCAATAAAAATGGGCCTAGCTTTGTATCCACGCCATTAATCGCCCTTAAGGCAATAATTTATGGTTCGCCCTTGCCTGGTGTGCCTGGTACGTGGAAATTGGTTGTTGGATATTGAGTCAATTTATATACTCAGTATAAAAATCAACCCGCCGAATCAATGAAGAAATCAGCCGCCTCTCGTGAATTTTTGCAGTCGCCAGAAAGAAGTGCAAAATAGCATGTCGAGTGTATTTATTCTTGTTGTCTCATCAATGCCACATGGTGAACCTAAAATTCATCGGTCCAGCGGTTTAAATTGCAACGCTTACCGTTTTAGCGATGTCGTGATACAGCACTGACAACGTTTAGTGTTTTAGGATGAAGCTTTTAGTGTTTCCGGGGTGCCGGCACATGAACGTGTCATTGTTTTTGTCCTAAAGATTAACCCCTACTAGGTTGTCACATTAAATCTAGTTATTAAAACGCGCATAAATTGCTGTTGCCATTCTTTACTTGAAGCAACAATTGTGCTTTTAAGATGACAGAGTTTTTGGTTTAGCCCACTAAAGTAACGTGTGCTAGGCACATATAATTGTAGTCTTAATCAAATCAAGGAACGACAAGCAACAAAGCGATGAAAACAATGGTGGAGTCTTCTTACTGGCTGGTGGCAACGCTGCTTAAGTAGAAGAAATGTATGAAGCGTATTTAATAACGCCAAAAGTGTCTCTGAACAAATGGCTGCGGTTTTCAATAAACTAACCGAAATTGAAGCGTTTGTGAATCTAAACACAGTTAATACGAACTTCAGTTTCGCTCATTGCGTTTGGGGCCTGCTTGCTCGAGCAGGTACAGTCACATCTTCGAGCAATACCAGTGAGAAAAACAGTCAAGTAATGCAGTTAAATCAATGCAATTTAGGTTCGAGGCATCAGCAATGCCAAATCCTTGATCCTTTGCAACTGGAAACAACCAGGTCGTGACTTAGAGTATCTTTCATAATTTGTCTGAACAAGATTTGATACAGCAACACGTAGTTTCCTACGCTATGGTCAAGACAACGTACTTTAGGCGAACTATTCCAATATTGAACCGCACTATTGCGGTTCATCGTACGGAATAATCATATTAACTGATACTGAACAACAACGATGTTACAAAATCGTATAGAGTCAGTGCGGTCTAAACTGAAGTACCACGTGAAGCAGAATTTGCCATATTCAAAGCTGGTTTGCTGCTATGGTATGGAAAAGTAGTTGGGGGCACAAATTTCCAGGTGCAAACGTTTCTCCCTAAAAGGTGGTGACTCGTTGGTGCCCATGCTCAAAGGGTTAATTCCCACGCAGGTAACTGTGGCACCAAGATGTTATCGGGCAATGGCCACCGGTCGATTAATGTGCTTGTTAATGTCTGGGTAAAAAACCGTCGGTATTATTCGATATTTGCCGAAAACATATAAATTCTCTCGGTGCCGGTGATGTAATATCATGCGTTATTCTGCTATTTTGCACCAGTGTATGTTCATCTTGCCTTATCGTTAATCCATGCGCAAATTGGAGATTGTAACCCCGTGTTATCGGTTCATGTGCTGCTCGTTAGA
>Ga0163217_1004415_pt1 | contig 18080 bp, 23 predicted proteins | sample SynspAceP_FD_185933 | JGI IMG/M metagenome (GOLD analysis project Ga0163217, IMG submission 185933) | Saline lake microbial communities from Ace Lake in Antarctica - Synechococcus sp. Ace-P (PacBio error correction) | ecosystem: Environmental > Aquatic > Non-marine Saline and Alkaline > Saline ...
AGAGAGATTTTACAGTCTGCGAGGATTTTGATCATTTTTTCCAGCAATCCTTTGGAACCAGCGGTGAACCGCATGCCCGCTGTTTTTTTTCAAGACGGCGGGGATTCCCCACCAACTTTTCCCCCTCCAACGGACCCGGAAAAAAAAAAAAGGCCTTCCCCAAACCCCAGAATTGAACCGCTACTATCTGGGGCCCGAAGGCGCCGGAAAAAAGCCGGTGGCCTTACTGGGGAATCGCTTTGCCCGGAAATAAAACAAACTCCCAATCGGATTTAGGGGTGTCCCCTCCGGCGGGGGCGGGCAATGGGCGCTGGCGCAATTGGATCAACCGAAGGCCCGCGGCCGCCCCCTTCCGATTCTGTGGGGGAGGTGGAATATCCGCCGCCGCGCACCCCTTCCAGCGCAAGCCGCCGCTAAACCTGAAGGAAACGCGTGAAACCGAGACTTTGGCCTGCCTATATGCCGATCACTACCCCCCTTAACCGTCAGGTGGAAACCGCGCCGTGGTGGTGCGCCGCTCGCCCGCTGCATCAAACATCTGGCAGAATCGGGGCGGCTGTTCTTTGGGCCGAGCTTGGCGGGATGGGAGCGCGCCCAACTGGTTTTTGCGCGTGATGGGCAAGAGCGGGAACTACCGCTATGACCTGGCAACCGCCAGACTGGTTCGACAATCAGCGCGCGAGCATATGGCCGTGCGGCAGGGGTGTTAGGCCTGTTCGACAATGTCCAGCTTTGGCAAGAATCCGGGTTCGAAGGTCCGGGAGCGCTTGCGAATTCCCTGCAACGGCTTTTGCGCCAACCAGATGGATGTGGCGGCAAGGGCGCATCGTCTATACCAGATTGCCTGAATGATCGGGCGGGATTGAATCTGAACTTTGACGTGACACGCCTGTCGGAAACGGCGTTCTGGGCTGGTGGTGCCCGCCGGCCACATTGCACGCGATTTGCGTGGTTTGCGGCCGCATCTTGGGCGCTGATTTCGCCGTGGTCACCGATTGTGAACAGCTGCCGAGGCGGTACTGTGATGATGGGACCGCAATCGCGCGCGTTGCTGCACGGATCAGTCGGACGATATGGGCAATGCCGCGCATCCCTTCAGGGGGACAGCCCGCGAGATCGAGGTTTTGGATGGGTCCTCGGCCGTGCGCACCGCGTGTCTTATGTCGGCGAAGCTTGGCTGGGAGCTTTAATGTCTCATCGAATCAGGCCGCCGCAATGTGTTCGAGGTTTTTGGAGGACCTGGCGCACGATATGGCCTCAAGCTGTGGCGGTCTGCAACACACTGGAAACAGTTGCCCGGATTGAGAAGGCCTAAATGTCAACTGGGGCCACGACATCACCCGACGAAGGAATCATGTGCTGGAAGCGGGGCTTGGTTTTGCCACGCGTACAGGGCAAGGGCGACTTCAATCGGCCGTGACGGGTGCCTGCGCAAGCGCGTTTAGGCGGGTTTGGACCGCCGTCTGGGTGCAGTTCGTGCTGCAGACTCTGATCCGATGCTGTTTCACAACGAGGCTTTGGTGGCGCGAATGGGCAGAATCGTGTCGATCGTCAGCCTCGGCCAATTACGGGCACGCCCTTTGGGCGGCGCGGTTGGCATGGGCCCTATGTGCGCCTGCGCGGACAAAGCGCGATGACGTCTGGCCCTCACATTACGAAAATCGAAGTTGCGGGACAGCGATTGCGGCCACCGCATCGCTTGAACCGATGTAATGGAACCCCAAGGGCGAAAGGATTGAAGGCCTGACTGAGCTGAAGTCGAAGGCTGCGCACCGGAACTTGCGAAAGCGATCGCCTTGCGTTCCGGCGGGCGGGGCGGGCCCGTGTGGCGGCACGGGGGGCACCCTTGGCGACAACCTGCGCCCTGTCGGGCAGGCAATGTCCGGCGGCCAGTACAAACCGCTGCCGAAAGCCGGGATGCAGCGCATTCAATCTGGCCGCTTGGGACGCCTTGGAAACCATCGGTTTTGGCCGCGATGCACCGCCATCCCGGTATCGAAATAATGACGCGCGCGGGCGCGATCCTTGGGATACGGACGTTTGCGGTTTCCGCGTGCCCTGGTCGAGGATATGCCTGCGATTGCCGGACGCGACATCACGCTTGTTCGGGCGTGATCCGGCGCCATGATCTTGCACCTGTCGCGCAAGCAAAAAGGTGCATTTGGCACGGCGGGTGCCTGCGGTGCATATCGTCGATCTTGGGAAAACCAACAGCTACCGCGACAGCACGGCACAGGATCCTACCAATGCTGCGCGGCGCTGACGCAGCATCTGGACAAAGTGCCAATTTCTCAGCGCGCGATGGTCTGCCGCGATGTGGTCGACAATTTCCAGATGGATAATCAACACACTCTAACGCTTGCTGAGCGGGAACCACGAAACACGTGGGCACGTCCTTTTCGGACCCGTCGCATGTTGAGGCTGCTTTGACCTGCTGCAACATGATCGCGGTGCGAGGAAGCGTGGCGTCGCGCGCCGTTTGTCCAGCAACTCCAACTGCTTTGTCGTGCCGCCGATGAAATTTGCGACCGAAAGCTGCAGACGATGGAAAGCGTGCATCCGTGCGGGCATGCCAATGTGCTGCTGTCCTGCGGGACAGGCAGGGGCCACGGCACCTGCGGCCGATTGCACTTGGCGATCGTGCAGGCTGTGGCGGAATGGTCTGGCGGGCGTTGTCTATGTCAACGCATGGCGCCGGGGCATCCGGCAATTTTCGGCACCTGGCCTTTTTGTGTCGGACTGCGGACGGGGTCAATGTCGGTGGAAGTGCGGAGCAGGCGCTGCTGACCGCGGATGCGCGCAGATGCCACCAGTTCTAACCGCCTGCCGGGGGGGGCTGCCGCAGGGATCTGCAGACACAGTGCCCGATATGCAGGGCTGGATGGGAGCAGGGGATTTTCCAACTCGTGCTGGCGGGGCTTTAGGGGCTGAACCATGGTGGTACGAATCTGTCGGGATGCAATCTTTCCTTGCTGGGGTTGCTGTCTGGAATCGCTGGTTTTTTGGGTGATGATATGCTGGGGCAAGGTGATGCGCTGCGTGCGCGGGATGCGACGTGACCGAGGACAGCGTGAGTATCGAGGCGATGCGGCAGGTCTGGTCCCTGGAGGCCCCGGTCACTATCTTGGCTCATCCAGACACTGGCGTTGATGCAGACCGAAATATATCTATCCGCGAGAATCGCCAACGCGGAATGAGTCCCCAAGGATGGGTGGAAGCCGACAAACCCGACTGCTGCCGCGTAAGCAAACGGCGCGGATGGACCGTTCCTGTCGCAAGCAAGTGTCTATGGTTTGATCCGGCAGTGGATGAAGCGGTTGCGCGGCCAAATTCCAGAATTGCCTTTGACGGGCGGCCTGCATGAATGCGGCTGGGGTTTGTTGGGCCTTGGCAATTTGGGCGGAACATCTGGCGCAGTTTCCCCTGCTGCGTGCCGGATTCAGGCGTGACTGTGCTTGACCGTGAATCGGGTTGCTGGGGCGACCGGGCTTGTGGGCCTGGGTGGGGCATGGGCCGACAGCCCGGCGAGGTAGCCGGCAGATCGGACACCGGTGCTGACCTGCCCTGCCCTCGCCGCGCGTGTCCCGAGGCGGGTCCCTGCACGATGTTTTGGCCCGTGATGCGACCCGGCAGCACATGGGTCGAGATTCCCCACAACTGGGGCGTGACGATATTCTGCGGCTGGCGGCGCTTGCACAAGGCGGCAGGGCGTGCGCGTGCTGGAACCTGCCGGTGACCGTGCGGAGTCAATCTGGGCGGCGCGCGCGAGATCCACGGTGCTCGCCGGTGGCGATGCAGAGGTAATTCGAGGCGCATCGTGCGGTCTTGCAAGCGATGTGGCAACAGATCTTCCATATCGGCCCTTTGGGGTGGCCCCCGGGGCGGTGGGGGAAAAAAAAAAAAAAATTTTTTCAAGGTCATCACAATATGCTGGCCTCATCCATCTTGTTGCATGACGGAGAGGCGCTGATGCTGGCCAAACGGGCGGGGCTGGATCTGAAAAACGGCGTGGGAGGAATTTTCTGCATCCTCGGGCACGTCTTTCGTGCATGAAACCGAAGGCCAACTGATCCTGACGGCAAGCTATGATATCGCCTTCAGCATGGATCTGGCGCTCAAGGATCTGGGGTTTGCCATGGGTTCGGCAGGAATTCGGTGTGCCGCTGGATCTGGCGGGGCAGGTGCAGAGACCTTTGTAAGGCGCCGCGGCCTATGGCGGGCAGGCGCAATCCGACGCAAAGTCGTGAAACTGCTGAGATGTGCCTGGCACCGACCTGCGGGGCGCAAGGCCTTTCCTGCGCGTTGGATGAGTATTTCCGGCAAGATGAAACGCCGGTGCGCCGCCCTGATCAAGGGGCGGCCGTTTTTGGTTTTGAGTGCGATCAGCCCGCCAACACGCCGCGGGTGGCTTTGCCTCCACCTTGTCGATAAATACGTGCGCCGACCGCCTCGATCTTGGCTTCTTTTCAAGTCTTTTCCGTCGGTTTGCAGGCGCACGGTGAGGCTACGGATTTTTTTGCCACGCCCATCTGTGGTCTGGGCCTTGTTCGCCTGTGATTCGTCGAAAGACGCGGACCTGATCAATCAAGGGTTTTGTCTGCCCCGAGGGCGCATTGACGATCGTCAAGGCCTGCGACCGTGCTGTCGACGCGAAAGCGAAGTCAAGTTTCCACGCTTGCAGGGGGTTTCGCCCGGGGGTATGACCAATGCGGGACGTGGTGGCGGCTGCTTTTGCGGCGGCGCAAGGCACGGCGGCTGGCCCAGATCGTGAAGGCCACGGCGGGGCCTTTGACGTCCATCGCGGCGCAGCCACCTTTCGGAATGCACCTCGCCGAACACGCCAGCCGGGTTCTTGGGTCCAAGGCTGATCACGCCGTGACGCCCCGGATGCCACCACGCGGCGCCGTTGCGCAAGGAATCTTGCAACGCGATCGGGCGCACCCTAAGTTGCTGCCAGCACCGCCTCGGCAATCGCCTTTGCGTCGAAACAGATCGACCGCACGCGATGTTTCTGCGGGATCACGCGGGCCAGTGCGGGGCCCACAGCAGGCCTGCGACCTGCACGAATACCTGCTCACCCGGTCGCCGCCCGGGTGAATGGCCGTGACCTACCCTCGAACAATTGCCAGATCGGCAAAAGCCGCGCGCCTGATTACGGGGCGGCGGCCTGCAACAGACCCTGCCAGCAGAATCGGGTCGCATGTGGGACCATATCGGCATGCTGATCGGTTGGCCGCATGTGGCATCGGTTTCCCCGCCCCGAACAGCGCGGCGAGGTCTTGGTCAATGAAGCTGTAGCCTGAACGCATTCATTGTCCCCAGCGCCGCCACTGACCGGCCGCGCGATTTTGCTCGCGCGCCGCTGGCCCAGCGACAAGAATCGGTTTTGGGCACGCCAGCATGCGCACGCGGCAGGGGCGAACCCACCAGCTTGGTCAGTGCGCGAATGCGCGCCACTTCCTCGACCCAGATTCACCTCGCCCAGGACATCGGGGGCGCCAGCTTGGCACTGCGCCCATGTTTCCCTCAAGCCGGAAACCCAGCTTGGTCAGGGTTGGCGGTTGTTCGGCTTTCGGGGATATCCCAGCCGACCAGCGACTGACCCGAGCGGGGTCAAGCTTGTAGGCGCGCTCACATCGGAACCTTGCCGGCAACCAACACCCGCGTACGCCTCCCTCCGCACAGATTCAAGGATCATTGTGTCGCCAGATCGACGGCTTCCATATTGGAAGGCCGGATCAAATGCCGCGTTTCATTGCGGTAACCGCGATTATCGAGTTGATTTTCAGCCGCGGCCCCGTCATACGCGATCTGGATAGAGGTCGCAGACAGCAAGCCTCCGAGAACAACATTGCACCGTGTGCATGGGTGCAGCATGGTGGCCAGCGCCCGCCCATGATTGCTTGCGACAGAATTCGATTTCCCGCGCATCGTCGGAGATCACAACCTGTCCGGCGCTGAAGAAATATTCTTTCTCGTCCCAGTCCAGTCATCACTCGCCACCGCTGCGCGGTGGATACGCAGGTTTGCCCCTGCACCTTGTTCGGCGTCAAACACATGCAGGGGGCGGTTTGCGATTCGAATAGTGAAGAAGTTTGGGTGGATATCGACCGCGCGCGAAATCGGCCGCAACCCGATCGCGCGCAGCCCCGCGGTTTTGCAGCCAGTCCCGGGGCTGGGGGCCCGTTCTGACACCGCGGATCATGCGACCCGCGGAAAAACGGCGCAGCCGTTTGCCTGTGGTATCCTCGTCAATGCTGACAAGATGGGGCAGGGGAAGCGCCCCTTGATCTCGGCCTCTTTTGCGGGGCTTGAGCGTGCCCAGAACGCGCGCGCGGCCAGATCGCGGGCGATCCCTCGCCGCCGCCAAGCGCAAAATCGGGGCGGTTGGGTGTGATGGCAATTCCTCGATCACCGGAATCGACCTTTGCCGGGATCGTTCTTGGCCAGTCCAGTCGATGAACCGCTCACTCCACTCGGCCGGAGGGGGAAGTTTCAATGATCCGTCAATGTTCCGACAGTTTCCATCTCGGCGCCTCGGAACACATCTCTCCGAAACTCTCGATCCCCGCGGATCTTGCCCACGGGCCGATGGTGGGTGTCGATGCGGGCCATAGGTTTGCCCGGGCTTGGCCGACATCACCACCGGTGATGCCTTCACGGCATTGGGCGCCCGCAGATGATCTGCGTTCGCCGCATCGGTCGAGCACCTTGCAGACGCGCAGCTTGTCGCAATCGGGGTGCTTTTCGCCTGGCACCACCTTGCCGATGGTGAATCGGCGAGACGGGCGGCCGGGATTCTCGACGCTTCGACTCAAGCCCCCAGATCGGTGAGCGCATAGGTGATCTTCGTCCACAGCGAGGGCGGTGGTTGTCGAGAATGTTCCTTCAGCCAGGAGAGGGTGAATTTCATGTGGCTGTCCCGTCTCTTTGTGTGGGGGTAATCCCACCTAATTTATTCGATGTTTTCCGGGCTGTGCCCACGTCTTGGCATCTTTGAAAGACGCGCCATGCAGCGTCGGCACATCCAGAGAATGCAAAGCCGTAATGCCCCCGCGCCAGCGCAGGTCTGAATCGATAGAACGCGCGCAGGTCGGGATGCCGTATTTCAGCAATCGCGATACGGTCGATCCCCATGCCGAGGCAAGCCCTGCCCTGGGTCGGATCAATCCGCGCAGCTTGCAGCACCTTGGGGTGCACCATGCCGGAGCCGAGGATTTCCAGCCAGTCATCCCCCTTCGCCCCACTTCAAAGTGGCCGGCTTCCCATGAGCAGCGGAAATATCCACCTCAGCGGACGGTTCGGTGAAGGGGAATTGCGAGGCGCGGGAAGCGTCAGCTCCACGTTGTTCCACCTCGAAAAACGCCTTCAAGAATTGCCCGAGGCACCATTTCAGGTTGCCCATGGAAATGTCGCGGTCGATCGCCAGCCTTCGACCTGATGGAACATCGGGGTGTGGGTCTGGTCGTAATCGGCGCGGGTAGACACCGCTCGGGCAGATGAATTGCGGATGGGCGCGCCTTGGGGTTTTTTCCATCGCGCGGATCTGCACGGGGCTGGTATGGTCCGCATAGCACATGGGGCGGGCGGTCGTCACCCGGTGCCCGATGCATATAGAAACGTGTCCCAATTTCTGCCCGTGCGGGTGGTGCGAGGGGAATGTTTCAGCGCGTCGAAATTATCAGTCGGTGTCGAATGCGCGGGCCCTCGGCCATCGAGAACCCCAAATTCTGCGAAGATCGCGCGACTTCTTCCGAGACCTGAGAAATCGGATGGATCGTCTGCGCGACGGGTGGTCGTCCGGCAGGGTCACATTTTCCAGCATTTCGGCGCGAAGGGCGTTTTCGTCAAGAGGGCGTCGCCCAAAGCCGGCCGCTTCTTTGGCTGCCAAGGCACTTCGTGATCTCATCCTTAACGGCGTTCAGCGCGGGGCCGGCCACCCTGCCGCTCCTCCCGGGCTCATCTGGCCCAATTCGCGCATCTTCAAGGCTCAACTCGCCCTTTTTTGGCCAAGGGCGGCAAGGCGGCAACCTCTCGATGCGCCTGCCTTCAATCCGCGCACCCGAAATCAAGGTCCAGATATTTGCGTTCAGATGCGTCCATCACACGCGTTCCTTGTTTGTTTTGGTCGTTTATCTGCCGCGGCGTTTTGGCAAGGTCCCGTTCATGGCAAAGAAGCGGCAGACCTGACAGGTCCGCGCTTCCTTATTTTCTGCAACCTCCGGTTGGAGTGGGCTTACGCGAGCGGCGGCCTTCGCCTGTGTGACGAATGGCCCAAATGCTTCGGGCCTCGTGCACCGGCAGATGGCCAGAACCTTACGGTCCCACTTCGAATACCGGCCCAAGGGCCAGACGTGATGAAGCGCGAATAGGTCCAATGGTTTCATCCAGTGCGCGAACACGCGGCGTTTGACCCGCTGGATCCAACAGGGCGCGAAATTGCGCTGCGTTCTTTAAACGGTCGCGGGTTGCGTTTTGGTTGGCTTTATCCACGGCCTGTGCGGCAACGCGGAAGGTGTTTTTTTCCGGGTCGACCATAATAGCCTTTGGCGGCTTTGATGAATCTTCTTGTGACGGGCGTGGGTAACAACGTCCGCTTTTTTACGCGTGCAATATCAACAAGCTTCTCCTTAACGTGCGTAACCGGCAATCATCGAACTTGATGATTTTCTCATCAGGTGCCCGACATGACTGTGGTGCCGCGGGCCGTTGCGGATGAACTTCTGTGACGCTTGATCATGCCATGGCGCTGTTGCCTGGGCCTGGCGGTTTCCAGGAATGCGTCCTGTCGCCGTCACCTTTGAACGCTTTTTGCAAGCTCGATTTTGTCTTCATCTTGGGCATTTCCGTCTCCTTGACTTTGGGTCGGTTCACGCGCGACTCGGCATGCCACCATTGGCCGGTCCGCAAGGTAGAGCGCGCGATATAACGAAAGGATCGTTCAGGGTGGCAAGCCATAAACCCGCCATAAAACACGACTTCACTGCGGTCGGATGCGCCTGAAAACAAGCCTAATCCTGTCCGGATTGTGCCTGTACCCGGATTCCGGCGGGTCAAAAAAGGCCTGCCAATCACCTTGATGAAGACCTCCGGAATGTCCGCAATCGCGGTCAGCCGCTGGTTTTTTTGGCGTCAGCGCATAAGGAACCAGCCCGCCACAACCACAAGGGCAACCATGGCCGTGCGCGCGCCCGCCGCGTCAGAAGACAGCACTCAACGATAGAGCGGTAACGGAAAAACGTAACTGCCCCCAGCAATGGCTGGATTGGTGGCCTTGGCAAGTGATCAGATAAATTCATCGAAGCGCAGTTTGGTGCGATCAACGATCTGACGGTTTCATCCAGGGTTTTCGATGACAAGCCAACCCTGCTTGCGGGCCCGGTGCAGTCCACAGTGCGTAAGCAGCAGAAAATCTCGGCGCCCCCCTCACGGCGCGGAAACAAGCCTGTACTTTTTGGCCTGACTTGCCCCATACGCAAATCCCGTTTCAGCTTTCAATTATTGGTGAGGGCGCGTGGGGTCGGTCAGAAAAAAGCGTATGGCCTCGGCCTTTTGCGCGTTTGCAGGCGCAGGGCGCGAGGTTGTTGGCCAGTTCTGCGTTTCGGGCGACCCGCCGTTTTCCCCGGCCCTTTGGACATGGCTTGGCCAGGGGGGTTGAGCTTCATGAAAATCCCACCCCTGGGTGAGGATGTCATCGTAACGCTGCGGAGCTCTCACGCCATCAACGCCGACCCCAATTGTGCAATCATCGGTTTTCGGTTCTGCACGGCTTTGGCGTCTCAGCAAAGGTTTTCAATGTCGGTGGCCCACGGCTCTTTCTCATCACGAATCAGCGCTTGGAGTTCGCGAAGAATGGTGGGCATTGCCACAAGGGCGTTGTTGGACACCTTCCATTCTTGAAATAGCGGGGCCCAGTTGATCGTGCACGACAAGCCCGCAACCCCGGTCAGAAGGATCGCTCTGCGGGACGAGGACGCGGAAGTGGCCTGCAGGAAGGGGCGAACAAGATCACATGTAGCCACTGTGTTTTTGCCAGCCACGCGATAAAGCCCGGTCTCATCCAGAAAATGCTTGACCGCCACTTGCGGCCCGCAATCGCCCTTTGCAATATAGCTACGCGAAGGGGTGAAGGCGATCAGCTGTTGCTCCGCGATAAGTCGGGCCAGGTGGCTGGAACGACTGAAAGGCCCAAACAGATCAGACAACACAAGAAAAAGACGTTTTCTCCGGGATGCAATGATAGGTTGCAAGTAGCTGGCGAAATACGGCGGATCCGAGGGCGTATTGAACTTGCCCCGCAACACCTTCAGGGAAGCCCCCGCGCGTGACAGCATCACAACTGGCCACACCGACACCGATGTACCCGGTGCTCGGTTACCTTCTGGACGGCGGCGGAACTTGGCAAATCAACCACCTGACGCACCCACAGTAATTCTCTGGCCATGGCTGCTGAAGGAGTGCCGCGCCGCAAGCGTCCCAAACCTGTGGGTAGTGATGGATGATATGGTCAGGCGTCGACGACTGTCCAACGTCTTCCCCTTATGGGCCGGGCTTGACCGCCGGTTTTTGCGGTCGGATTTAACGCCCTCAAGCTTTGCGTCGCCTTCTGGGCAGGTGGCTTCTTCAAGCCGTCACCTCGAGCGGGGGCTGCTGCTGGTCTTACTGTTGAGAGCCACCTTGCCGTTCCATGCGCGAATGATACGCTGCTCAGCGCCCCTTGTTCACTTCGAGGCTGCTTCAAATACGCAGCCTTCAAAGTAGGCGGGCGCGGGGCTGCAGCGTCCGCAAAAGGGTAAGAAATGGGAGTTTTTGAAACCTTCAGACATGTATGCCGTTGATTACGTTGAGCCGTTCAGTCACAATATTCCTCAACCCAACATGCTGGGCGCAGTTACGGAAAAACCAAAAATCACCAAACGACAACCATGCAAGATCGGTACTCACACCCATACGCTCCGCCAAAGTGGAAAATCCACTATGGTTTTTGAGTTTTACTGCCGGATCGGTGGCTTTTTAAAATCAAACGTTCCGCGCAGGCGCAACGCGCAGGATATTCCCGTGGTGCCCCGCCTTGTTGAAGGGCACACCCGCAAATCACCAGATCTGTTCTTCTTCGGTAGCAATAACCCTGCGAACGGGCGGCGCGGGCGGCATTGACGCACGGCCATTCTTGAAAGCGGTCCAGCGCTTCGTCATGACGCAGTGACACCCCTGTCAGCGGCCACAATGCGTCGTGCCGTGGCGCGCTGGGCTTGGTCATCGGCAATGATGGGCACGAGGGACGTTCGGCGCGCTGTCAGCAAAGGCCGGTTGTCTGATTGCGTGTAGGCAGCATATCGCCTTGATAATCTGTCGTCCTCGGCGATCTTCGCGTGCGGCGGCGACGATCGTCGGCAACGGACGTGCGATTGGCCTTGCGGCTGGCCTCGATCACCTCGCGGTAGATCGGATCAACTCTCGACCTCGATGGCGACATTGTTCATCGTGCTGACAGCCTCGACCGGGTATTGCCCGGCTGCGGATTCCGCGCTCAGCATATGGCATCTGCAGCACTCATAGATGGCGGTCGCGCACGGTCCGAGACTTCGCCCGCGTGGGCAATCGACTTTCGAAAATCATGGATTCCAGCATCTGGGTGGGCCTACAATAACTGGGCTTGGCCGCCAGAGCGGCAGCGCTCGCACCAAGACCGCCTTCTGGATCGGCGTACATTTTTTCTGGACAGGCAGTTCCCACGCCAAGATCGCCACGTGCGACATTATGCCCCGTCGCTGCCAAGCCAGAATCTCGTCCAAAGCATTTCACAGCCGAGGGTTTTCTCGATCTCGACATGATTGCGGCCCGCGTCCGCCAGCCAGTTTCGCGTGCTTCAAGCACGGATCTCATCTCTGGCCCGCTGCCAACGAAAGACAAGCCAGCCAGTCCAACACCCAGTTTCAGGCGAATCCAGATCCTTGCGGATCCTTGTCCGTATGCGCGGCAAAGGGGCAGCACACATCCGGCAGTTCCACACCCTTACGGTTCGAATTGGTGCCACCCACCGTCAAACCCGGTGCAATCGCGAAATCGGGCCCGCAACGTGCGACAAAGTCAGCGAATTTTTTCCGTCATTCCACCAACAAGGTTGGAGCCTTCTTCCAACGCGGGCATCTCGGAAATGGGGCAGGCAGACCGCGGTTGCGTCGCCCTCGGCAGGGTCCAGATCCAGCCGGAACGCCGCACCTTCAACCAGTTTTCTTCCTCGCCATTGGCAAAACTGCCAGACCCGCAGCTTGGGCCCGAAGGTCGGCCAGAATAAGGGAATAGGAACTGGTCCAGATCTGTTCGATCTCTGGCGGATGATCGCGTGACGTGCGCGGATATATCCTCAATTGGGGTGCCATGGCTCATGTTCAACCGAAACACATCTGGCCCCGGCTTCATGCACGGGCACGGATCATCTCGTAATCATTGGACGAGGGTCCAAGTGTCGCCACGATCTTCACAATTGCGGTGCGCGTCTCATAACTGTCATTCCCCTTGTCTGGGCTACTATCTTTGATGTTATCGCTAACATCGCTTAATCGCGACGAACTGTGCAATTCATTTCGTTTCCAACTGTCCTAGGTCTTCGCCAAAGGAAATGACAGCCCCATGACATATGCCCGTTTGAAATAATTGGTGCCCACCGGTCCTCACGCTTGCCTTTTGTTGACCTGCGGACCATGCAGCAAATACCGTGCAGCGTTTGTCGGCGGTGGTGATCTTGGGGGCTGGCGGCATTGCGATATGCAGCGCCACAATTGCCTATGATGTGGGGTGCGGCAGGCGTCAGCCCGGTCTTTGGCGAGGTTGGCTGGGTTGTCCGGCCAATTCTCAACAATTTTCCTCTGCGGCTTGTGATTGAATCCGAACCGGGGCGAGGACGATACGACCCTCGCTGATGAAAGCTTTACGACCGGCACGATCATTCCCGCCACCGCCATGGCCGGGGCAGACGAGCTTGGAAATGCGCCTGAACCGTTTGCTACCGACCCTATCAACCGGCTTTTGGCAGAACTGGCCGCGCAGCGCGAAGGATACGGTGATTGTCTCTCCAGCTTTACCCCCGCAATTTGCAGGGGCGCCGCCGCGCCCTTGGCATGTGGGGGTGCTATATGCCGCCCGATAACGCGCTTTGCCCGCCGCTACCTTGCGCGGCCATTCACGCAGTAAAGCCCGATAATATGCGTCGGAGAGAACGAACCCTACGGCGGGCATTTGCCCGGTGATGCCATCGCGCGCCACGCGAATTGTGGCAAAGCGGCTGAACGCGCTAGTCGAGAAGCTGCGCAATGTCTGATTGCCAGCCGGAGCACCCAGAAGCTTGGGCCAACCGGCTCGCCCCGAATCCTGCAACGGCGCCCTGGCCGATACAGGTCAGTAAGCCATGAAAGAAGAGTACCGATGACGACCAGACCCCGTACGCGAACTTGAAAGGCCGCAAGCCTTCCGCGCTTTGGCGTGACCACCTGAATGGGTGGCAGCGCCCGAGTGCAGATATCGACATGATGAACCTTGCGGGCTTTTGCCGAAACTGCCTGAGCCGCTGGTATCAGGAAGCTGCCGGATGCGCGTGGGAATCGCGATGAAGCAAGGAAGACGCGCGGCCGGCGGTTTTCTATGGCATGCCCTTACGACGACCTGGCGCGCATCAGCAGGCCGACTGCTAGCCCTGAAAAGCAGGCGCGTTCAAAGAGGCTTTCGCGGAAAACGTCACGAAAAAAGGCACCCGAAGTAACCTTCCGGCGCCTGCTTTTCTTGGCTCGCGATTATCGCGGTTCTGACGTTTGTGTCCAAGACGGGCGGCTTTTCACATGCTTTCGTCCAGATAGATCTCGCGCAGGAAGTGCTGCCCGGACGCGGGCGTGCCATCACGCAGCTTCACGCGTCAATCTCGAACCGGGCATCAACCGAAAAAGCAGAGGCCGAAGGTGATGAAGCGCCTCGCTCCCGGCCTCCTTGCGCCTCTGCAAATCGTGAAGGCGGCGTTCCTCGACCGTCCATCTGTGCCTCGCGGGCAAAACCAGCACGGCGGCGCGAGTGATGCCATGCAAGATGTCATGGCTCAAGTGGCGGGTTGATGATCCGGTTGCCCTTGAGATATAGGCATTGGTTTGCTGGTGCCTTCGGTCCAGCCCATCCTCGACCATCATGCATCATCGCATCCCGGCTTTCTTTGCCATCATCTTGGCCCATCGAAGATAAAAGAAGCTGCACGTTTTTTGATATCGCGACGACGGCCCAGCGGATATCCTCGATGCTGATCAACCTTGATAAACCTGTTTTTTGGCCGCAGGGCTGTTGGCAAGGCCGGGCTTGTTCTGTGTGAACAGTAGAGTGTCGGCTTTTGTCCGTTTTCCTCATTCGGGAAAGGCGAAATCACGATCCCTCGCAGAGCCGCGCACTGTGACCTGAGGTAGATCAGCCGTCCTCGATCCCGTTCACCCGCACCAATTCACGATGGATGTCCAAAGGTCATCAAAGGCGTGCAGGCTTTTGCATAGTCCAGCTCGTTTCAGTGAGCGTTGCAGCCTGATTACGGTGACCTTCAAAGTCGAATCAGCTTTACCTCCCAGCACCGTGTCACCTCATAAGATCGCCGTCGGCCAATTAGGAAACCGCGTCCAAGATCGACAGACTTTGGCTTCGGTTTCGGCAAGGTAGTCCTCCGTTCACATAGAACGGTTAGCATGATCTGGTCTCTGTTGCGGCGTGATGCGGGTCAGCCCCAAAAGCGGCCGCGGACGGGGCGGTGTACCCCGGCATCATCAATGAAAGTGGCATTGTCGCGGTCTTCGCCAGAAGCAAACGGCCGTCAAGATCCGTTACCGATTGCGCCCTGTGCCACAGTTGTCGCAGGGGCCATGGCGAGCGAGCTGCGCCGCCATGCAGCCCGACATCAACCTTGAAGGCCTGGGGCAAGTGCTGGCGTCGACGCAAGCGCCAGCGCTTTCGGTCAGCCCGCCGGTTTTATCAGCTTATGGTTCACAAACGTCAATATTTGCCCGCCAGATGCGGCAGACTCGTGCGGCCATGGCAGCTTTCATCGGCGCAAGAGGGAACGGGCCGGTCCATCCCGATGCAGCGCGTCATCCTGCGATGCGGGCAGCGGCCTTTTGCCACCAATGCCACAAACAACGCCGGATCAGAATGCGGGGCCAGATCGGCATAAACCCTGGCCGACCAATGCCTACGTTGGCATCCACGATATCGTGGATTGGGCCGCGCCCCTGCCGCCACAGCTTCAAGTCGTGGCATGTCATCGGGCGTGCCAAGCTTGATCTTCAGCCATCCCCCGGGGTTTCCGGAAAGCGTGTTTGCAGCTTGTGCGCTCCATCTCGCAGGTTCGGCAGTTGACAGCCGTGTAAGCTGTGAATTTCCGGACCCGGTTTGGGCAGTCCTGCCAGTTCCCACACCCGCTTGCCCGTTTGCTTGGCTGCAGATCCCATAGCGCGCAATCCAACTGCGTTGCGCGCGGCGGCCTGCGGGGCAGCAAAGATCGGTTCAGTGCTGTGCGGGTTCGGTTCCGGGAAAAAAAAAACCAAAAAACCGGCCCTCGATCTGCGCGCTCACCGATTCCAAAGCGCCCTCGTCATAGCGCGCGTAAGGAAACGCGCATTCGCCCCAGCCCGGTCACACTCACCGCCTTCGGTGATCCTGGCCGTCCAGCATTTTGCTTCTGTCCGTGATCCGCGGCTTGATCGTGAAGACCTGCGCCAGTTTTGAAAATGTCGCGGCGTCACCGTGATCTGCATGTACGGCCCCTTGTTTTTCCTTCTTGCGTCAAATATGCCAATCCCTGCGGGCGCAGTCTCCGCGCGCCGAAGCATATTGTTCAAGGCCTGTCAGATTTGCCGGCCAGCGCGTCCACCCAGCTGGTCCCGACCCGGTAAGCGGTAGGGGTCGTTGCAGGCAGGCCCCAAGACGCGTCCCTCGAATATCGGCCAGATAGGCCCTGCGCGTCAGCTTCGCTACCATGTGCTGGGTGTTGATCGCATAACCGATTTCACCTGACAGGCCAGGGTTCGCACCTTTGCCAGTTCCCCAAAAGCCATGTCGCGCACCTGTTCGCAGAACTGGGCAGTTTGTAGCCCGGGCAAGCCGCGCATATGTTCGCGGGTCGGCTCGTGGCAACACACCAGCGCATCTGGCCTGTCCGCCGTGGATCCAGCGCCATGGTACAACACCGGAATAAGACACATGGAACAGGCTGCCCTGTCCCTCGATCTGTCCCAAATGGTCCGCGTCATTATCGGTGTCAGCCATTCGAACGGACCCTGCCAATGGAAATCAGCCAATCACCGCATCCAGCGGCCACGCCGCCACCGGTGATCAGGATACCGGTGCTGCCCCGTAGCTCGGCGGAAGCTGGATTTCAGCCGCGTGCTTTCAACTCGCGGTCCCATGCACAATGCGGTGTACATTTTGCCAAACGCGAGAAAATCCCCGTGCCCACGGCCCAGATACAGCGTTTGCCGCTTCGTTTCACGCCCATTCAATGGGATACTGAACCGAATGGAACACGTACGTCATGCAATAAATGCCGCCCCGGGTGGCCTGCGCCACTGCGACCAAGATCAAGGTTCGTCCGAACAGTTGGTTGCAAAGCCCGAGGCCAGATCGAACCCTTCCTCAAGCGGCCCTGCAAACAAGTACCTTTTTTCCATGCGGACGAAATGATCGCCTCCCCGGTTCGCGACCCAATGACCAAATTGTTTTGGCCGCCGGCAGCGCGCGCATTTCTTCCCACTCATGTCGGGCAGGCGCATGTTCGGCCTTGGCAACCGCTGCATGCGGAAACTGGCCCACGCTTCTGGGGGCGCCAGTCTTGAATGCCCTGGCGCACTTTGGCGGCCAGACCGTCGGGCGCGTCACCGCAGAACAGCAGATACGGGTTTCCGATCATAGCAGTCCGCCCTTTGCATGCAATTTTCCAGACAGTAGTTACGGATTCTGCACGGATTGCATTGCAAATCTGTCAGGGAATTATGCTTTTGCGCAAGATCCTCCGTGGATTGATCAATTTTAACACGCAGAATCTCGGACTGCCCGCAAGACCCGCGCGGCGGATGCGGCGTTAGAGGACAATTGCCTGGCACTGCAAAAGGCTCTTGCGTGCCTTGCACCGCAATTTCATACCCACAGACGGGCAGAAAAACGAATTCCCTTACGCCGAAAGGACTGTCCCGAATGAGCTTTCGTATCCCAGCCCGCAAGCCCCCGCCGTCCGAACCGCTGCCAGTTGTTTTCGGGCCGGGCTCGCGTCGCAATTTTCGAGAAGATGGCGTCTAGATGCCAGCGGATGTGATCATATCGATCTCGAAGATTCGGTAGCACCTTCCGGACAGGACTCTGCGCGCGCCATGTAATCAGGCCATCAACGAGATGGACTGGGGCACCAAATACCTGTCGTAACGATCAACGGGCTGGATACACCGGTGGTTGGTATCGCGATGTCGTTGATCTGCTGGAACAGGGTGGCGAAGCCGGTTGAACCAGATCATGAAATCCCAAGGTTGGCTGCGCCGAGGATGTCTATGCCGTTGATAGCCCCTGGTTGACGGCGATTGAGCGTGCCAAGGGCCGCAAGAACACCGCACTTTACTTTCGAGTGATCATCGAATCCGCCGCCCGGTATCGCGCATGTCGAGGCGATCGCGCCTCTAAGCCCGCGGCCTGCAGGCGGAATGAGCCTTGGCGCGGCTGACTTTGCCGCCCTCCATGGGGATGCAGACCACGGGCATCGGTGGAACGCAGGCTTGATTTACTATATGCTGCATGAAGGCGCGAAATAAACTGGTCCGATCCGTGCACTGCCACAGACAGCCATCGTGGCGGCTAATGTACGGACCCATGGCATTCTGCAGTCGCATGGTCCCGTTTGGTGATTTCAGTGATGATGAAGGGTTCGCGCGGCAGGCGCGCCGATCTGCCCACGCTTGGCAATGGTTTGGGAAAATGGGCGATCCATCCCAAGCAGGTTTGCAATGTCAAAAACGAGGTGTTCACACCGTCAGGTGGAGGCTGTGGCCGAAAGCGCGGTGAAATTCTGGCTTGCG
>Ga0163217_1051564_pt1 | contig 18080 bp, 17 predicted proteins | sample SynspAceP_FD_185933 | JGI IMG/M metagenome (GOLD analysis project Ga0163217, IMG submission 185933) | Saline lake microbial communities from Ace Lake in Antarctica - Synechococcus sp. Ace-P (PacBio error correction) | ecosystem: Environmental > Aquatic > Non-marine Saline and Alkaline > Saline ...
TCCCCACCCAAGGAAAAAAAAGGAAAAGGAAGGAATTTAAAAAAAAATCTGTACAGAATGGGCCGCCTTCCGATGAAAAACCCCAAGTTTTTTTCCTTCCCGATTACAAACACCTTGAATTGTGAAAACCTCCGACAGAAAACGCTTTTTGGACTTCTCAGGCGTTTTTGGGGGCGGAAAATTCCCTTGGGGAGGAATGGCAGAGAAATGTAAATGGTTAACTGGAGACACCTGCCCGCGAAAGCCTCCCCTGAATCAAGGAAAAAGGGACCCATGTGTTTCCGAAGCTACAATGGGCTTACACGGCGATGAGAAAGGATAACCAACCCCGTGTTCCGAGCCCAATGTACTTCGTGAGTTCTTTGACTTTTGGATAAAAAAGAGATGCTTTTTGATTCCATCCGGAGATCAAGCGGCCAATGGACGCTTTGTTTGTTCTTGCAAAAAGGGCTGTACTTCCGGAAAGTGCCCCATCCGATGTTGGATATGGCAAGTAATGAAGGCAAGAGTTTTCTTTATCAATACCAGATAACGCAAATTGTTCCGCTGCGATCCTAGAGCTCTTTTTCGCCTTACAATCATGAGTTTGAATAATTGGTTCGATCGTGGCCGGAATTGGCTTATTTCCTTTTTTGAGTAATTCTTTTTTTCCCCCTTTCACGGGAGATTGATTGAAGTCCAATTCTAGGAGTAGCCCCAAGTCGAAATTTTCCCCGGAATCAGCTCAATTAGCCTTCCGGAATGGCTATGCTAAAATTACGATTCACGTTCCAAAGTGCAGGGGAGACCATTTAAGTCTGTTTATTTTCTTTGTTGATGAATTCAACCAATCACAACGATACTGCAATGGAATCAAGGCCCGATTTCACTTTTGAAAAGCCTTTGGGCTGACGAAGTGAAAGTGGGGGTATAATCATGAAGAACAGTGGGGCGTTCGGCACTTTCGAAGGGACTCTTTGCCTAAGGCAAAAAAACATGCAGAAGCCAAGTCCGAATTTTCGATTAAGTTTGATTGATGGAAATACTCCTTTGATTGGCTTGGAAACCTTCGGCGCTATTTTGAGTTTTTCGGGATGAATATCCGACAGATCGTATCTGCTGATCTGGAGCCTGCTGCCAAGAGTTGAAGTTTTCAATGGTGAAGTTGATCGATGAGTTTTTGGGGACAGAAGATCGCTTCCGGGAATATTAATCGGACGGTCATTCACCGACAGCGACTCGAAAAATCAAATTGCACGACATTGCATCAAAAAGCACTTTCTTCCATCAACTGGACCCCAAAAAAGTTACTTTCTCTGCTGAAAATTAACTACATAAGAAATATCCCAATGGATGCTGCGGAATGGCGGGGAGTTTGGCTATGAGGTCGAGCATTTCGGAAGTTTCACAGCAAGTACGGGAGTTGGGTGGCTCTTTTCCCTTGCAAGTACGAAAAGCCGATAATGATGACGCTTATCGCTGCTCCAGGCACCTCCCCCCCCCCCCCCTTTTTTGGGGGGGGGTTAAGAACCCATCAGATAGAAGCTGGAACAGCAGGAAAGCCAAGCATCCGGTGGAGCTACTTTGAGGCGTTGGACTTTGAGGTCGAATTTGGAAAAGGAGTAGTCACCTAGAAAGTTTTCTAGGTATCCGTCATACATAGGCCAGCATTTTTAATTCCTTGAAAGACGAGAAGAGTCGCAAGCAATTAATGAAATAACCAGACCATCCAGATAATCTTCGGTGGTCTTGTTTTTATTATTACCAACATATCCTTCTAAAGCCAATACTCTGCAATCTTTGCTGCCAATCGTGCGGTGGCCATGATGCCTTATCGAAAGAAGATCAATTCCACCACATCCATAAATCAATTTTTTGCTGGACTGCGATCAATTCAAAAAATCTGAAAGCAATATCGGATGGAATCCACTGGTCGAAGGCGCTGATACTTCCAGGTGGCCCAAAAGCAGAAGAGAATCCATCTAAGTCAATAACTCAAATACGACTTTATTGACCGAGTCCAAAAATGCTAAGAATCTTCTCTTGAATTGCCCCCATTCGTTGTGTTAAAATCTTCCATTGCCATCCAAACGCGCATTACGTCGAATCGGCAGTTTCAAAAAGTGAGTCGGGGATTTGCAGCACGCTGATACCGCGAGCGCAGAGGTACTGAAATTGATTGGGGAAATTTCTTGAGAAAGTTCGAAAAATGGAGAGCCAGATGCCCCTGTTTGTTCATCATTGGCCTCAAGTCGAAGTGGCATCTAAGTTGATTAAATGCCGATTTTTCATTTTAGGAGAAAATATACTGAATCAGATCCTCTGCCATGTGCCAACGGCCAAAATCATGTCCTCCGCAAGTAGAGAGGGAATGCTTGGTTTCTAGCCAGTTTGAAAACAGTTTCAGAATTTATTCAATGGCTGACTTCCAGATCTCCATTTATTGTGTGAAATATTCCGTAAATGAAGATTTTTTGGTGCTTTTCCTTTAGTGGAAAGCCAATCCACCTAGCATTTTTTCGATGGCGTTTGGGCCCCTTCGCTGTTTTCCTAGTCTTCCCTGATTTCGTGAATCGGCTTCAGCCAGCATAGCCGAGAATTTCCAATTTTTCCGAAATTCTTTGATTTTTGATCGGAGTGCAAATCCTTAACTCGAGTATTTACAGCCTGATTCCATAAGTTCTATAGACTCAGCTTTCCTTCGTCCCAAAGTGAAGGATTAGGAATTGAGGTGAAGTTGCAACATATTTCTCTCAAAGGTTAAGTTTAAATTCTCTTCATACTACCAAGTTTTGCTAAGGTAACTTTTTAGCTCTGGTGTGTGCGCTTCATTTCTCTTTTAATAGCTCGATAGAACCAGTGTTCTCGCCCAGCTCTTCGCTACGCCGTTATTGACATCGTAAAAAAAAGCATCTTTTTTAACTTTTTCCGATGCTTCTGGGGATCCATCTAGTAAACATTCCAAACCACCATTGATACTTCGCCCCAGCCTACTCCGCACGTTTGTGAATGGATACCCCAAGTTTGCACCAGGGAAACTATCGCCATCACATTTTTTGAATAGCCATTGTCGGCAAGTGAATTTGACTTCCATCATAGATATTAGCTTGTTTCTTCGGTTATGGGGAGTCGGTCCGCTGCATCGTGAGTGTCTCTTCCCCTAGGACGATTGAGCCCGTGATTTCTCCAAGATTTGATTGCTTGATTGAATGCCTCTGCAATTTTTGCCCGGGCCCGCGGGCCGCGCGCTCGCGCTTGCAATAGAGGATTCTTGCTTGGGACCCACAACCAGTTTGTTTTTCCTTGCTCTTCTATTCCAGGTGATATTTCATCTCTGCTCTGCTCTTTATTGATTCTGGAGAATAAGTCAATAATTTCTCTCAAAACTTTAGCAGCCATTGGATCTATTTTCTCAAATCCTCCGCTGTTGACTGAACTGCAGACCCATCTAAATGGTCCAAAGCCATAATCAAAACACATTTGGTCCTAAGATGTCCTGCACGTAGGAAGGATATTTGAAAATCAATCCATTTGCTGGCAAAGACATCGGCGCCAGCTTCTTGAAAGATTCGCAACAAAAAGGCCATTCCATAGGTCGAATAGAAATAAGGTTTCCTTTGGCTGTCTCTGATTAATTGAAGCGACTTGTCTTCGAAAGGCTTTCTTGAAACATTGGTTTTGAAAAGTTCGGGATTGGAAGACATAAGTTCGTTTGATTCCTCGAAAGAATGTCCCCAACCAGGATAATACCGCCTGCCCAAGGATTGTGAAGTGAAGTTTTTGATCAGAGCCTTAAGCCTCCACAAAAATATTTTCTGGTCAAATCGCTCCATACTTCGACAATATTCCCTATGAAAGCTATTGAAACTACCTATGGTTTTTGTTTTGCCAGCTTTGTACGGCTGACTAACTCAACTAATTCTTCAATCAACAACATCTACCCAGCCTTGGTGCATGACGTTTTTCCTTGCAGCGACCTGCCTGAGCTTTCTGCAAAGATGGTAATGCACGCCAGCAATATTTCCCTGCTTTCCGGCTGGGCTCCACCTCATTCCGCCCAGACCTGCTGGTCAAGAAGATTTTTCCATTTGAGCCTTTTTCTCCCTTCTTTAGCTTTTTTCCGGAAGGCCATTCATCCACCGGATGGTGGTGCCGTGGACTCATTCCCTTGAGGGCCGATGTTACATAAAAGATCCAGCGGTCATTTGTCCATATTGGGTTCGCCAAGCGCATTAAATTCCTCCCAATTCGTCAGTTTTGGAATAGAATTGGGGGGAATCATCATTCCATTGGGTGACTACCACTCTTGGAGCATGCCTCCAGAAGATGGGAAAAGCAACCCATTGGGAATGCCCAAATAGAGAATGAAGGGTTTGTGTTTCCGTCATTTCTGCCAGATACTTCATTGGTACAGCAGGGTATTGCGCCCAATTTGAATACCGCTCCATTTGCCACCGTAGTATTAGTTCTGCGGATGTTTGTGCCACATCAGGGTCAAGGTTATTTTGGATCATTAGCTGGATCGCTGCGCGCCTGCATTGATTTTGCAGGATACTCCTTGATAGGTCGAGCATGCCAATGGATAGTCAGGCCCTTGAAATCGATACATTAGATTCTCCCAAAATCCTGTAATTCTTTCAAAACTCTTGGCTAAAGTAGCATGCAATCCTTTGGGAAATATCGCAGCGCATTGCCTCAGTGCTATTATTCGCTTTCTCTCTGTATTGATAAATATCCTTTCGCTTTGGAAGCAATGAACTTAAAGCGGGTCACGAGCTCTTAGGAGTAGGGAGTTTTCATTAGGGATTCCGTTAAGAATTTGAGTTTTGAAGGTCATAACTATTTTTTCTTTCCTTTTAGAATTGAAATTGAGAGCCATTTTTAACACACCTGTGCCGGAGTGAGTTTGGCCTTGATGGTAAAGAATTCTTGGTAACTTCCTGCGGTATCCGGGTTACAAGTTGAAGTCAGCAAGCAATTCCTGGCTCCAAAGTTCCTCGAGTCCGATAAGTCAAAGCAGCTGCAGCTCTGAAGGTAATCCGGGCAAAATACTCTGGCTTACTGAGTTTTTTTTCAATGTTGCAAAATGGAGCTTGGGCTACTAAGTTTCCCATCGGGGCAGAAACCTGGGTTCCAATCATCTGGCGATAGCAATGTGACCCCCTGCATCCTAGAAATTGTTTCGGGCTGGAGTGAAGTTGCAACCCATTCCCAGGATGCACCAGGCAACGCCACAGCGGAAGACATCAGAATTAGCGAGGAGTTTGGATTTCTGGATCTCGGATACTGTCAAGTGATCAGCAGATTTTGCCAAACCTAACGAACCGCAAGTTCGATTCCTCCTGTGCTGAATTTGATCCGCGTGAATGGGTAATTATCAACCTTCAAGCTTTTTGCGGCTTGCAGATATGGGGTGATCTCTTCAACTGTAAATGCGCTTTTTTTCTACATAAAGCCAGTCAAATTCGCTTACCATCAAGTTATGAGCTTTTCCAGCATGGGGAAAAGATTTGCTTGGATCGCAGCCAATAAGCTTCTTTGATCTTCAAAAGTCTTTCGGTAAGGTATGGGCTGCCAAACAGGTTGGATAAGATCGGCCGGAGTTTTTTAGCCATTTGGATGGCGCTGAGCATTTTAAGCTTCCTGACTCGGCAATCAATCCATAGCCGCTTTTACTTCATTAGTAGTCACTCCGGATCTGAGTGGCGAGCGACACCGCGCCGCAGTCAGTTTTTTTAAACATCAGCTTATGCGAGGTAGCTCTGGTAGCTTTAACCCGTATCCCATATTCCCCACCAGCTTGAGCTATTTCTATATGGATTTTCCAGAATTCCCATGGACAAAATCCTTGGGCTCTACTTCCAGCAAAACAGCAATGCGTATGCATCAATCAGCTTGGCAAGCTACATTGGCCCATTGATTTTTGAATTTTCTTGATTTTTGATCAATGTGAAATTTCAAGAGCGTATTATTTTTCCTAACTGCAAAAATTCGATCATTTTGAAAGTCATAATTTTCCCCCCCTTTTTTTGCCCTGCCCCTGGCCCCCTGCCCCCCCATTTTCGATTACCTGAAAGTTGCTGATCTTCTCAGTGCACCTTTGGTCGAAGTTCTCCCGAGTGAGCAATTGACCGATTTGGCCAATTAGTTTGACGATTTTCATAGGCTATGGTTAATAATTCAATAACGGACTCCATTTGTGTAACTTAATCCAAGTCTTTCTTCAGAAGCGATTTTTTTTGAGCTAATTCTAATAACTCACCACTTTGTAACATAGATTATGGCGGGCCTTCAAATCCTCCGTCATCACTCGCATCCATCTGTACTGGCTCTAAATTTTACTTGCGAACCTCGCTCAATAATTGCAGTAAGAATTTTTTCCTGACTTCATTGGGGCGTTGAAATCCCTTGCTCTGTGCCTGCGTAAATAATTCAATTCCAATATTTTCTCACATTCCAATGACTGGAAGTGCTTTTCTTGCTCCAATACTCCCATGCTACATGGTTTGCTTGGCCAAGAGAAAGTTGGAATGCTGTCCAGCGATGGAAGGAAAGAAAGTCCCTTTATTTTCCTGAAGCTTAAAGCAGCAGTTGTGTATGTGGAATCATCAAGCCTGAATTCAAGCTGTTTTCTTTCAAAAGCAATTTTGAACACAAGGTGTGTCTCTTTCGATAGAAAGGTAAATTCTCGATCTGAGATGATTCCCGATTTCAGACGCTGCTAAACAGGCAATAATCAAGTGGCAAGGCAATGGGCTGGCCATGAAAAAATTACCTTCCAGAAATGGTATGATCTTTCAAGAAATAACGATTGGAATTATCTGTGAACCGAATTGATTTCTATTTCAAATTTGTTTTTTTTAGATGAAGCCACGCATTGGGAACTCCATGAACCTGTGGCATGCAACGAAGCGAATAAGGATTTTTGTACGCGAGCACAGTTCTGATGAGAAATTGACAATTTCAGAATCCTTCAGAGGTTTAAGACTGTTTGTGCAACATGTATATTACGGTGTACGGCCGTAATTGAATGCAATTCGGGTGAAAAAGGCTTGATGAACCCATCAAGCCATCAATCACTTCGCTCCGTGATGTCGCGTGTTCAAAACATTGCTTAGTCCCGATCCCCACCTTTTACTCCGAAGGCAGCCATATAACTGGTTCCGTTGATTAGCTGCCCAAACCTTCTTTGGACGCCAAAGAGATTGGCTCACATCCAAATGAGATAGGAATTTTTAGCAAAACTTGTGATTTCTTCCAGCAAAAGTGAACTTTCCCCAATGCTATAAAGGTAAAGCTAGATGGGAAAGAGGAGCAAGATCTCTGAAGCTCCCATCCCCCCCCCCGCCCCCCCCCCACCCCCGAGCTTGCAATTGGAATCATTGGGGTCACATCTGCTTCCCAGCATCTCAAGCCAAGCGCTCTAATGTTTCCCATGTTGGATCCCGGAAAGTCCTGAGCCAAGGCCTGATTTCAAATCAGCATCAACTTTGAAATCTCCTCAGGAAATAGGATCCCCAAACCAACCGCATGACTTTTTTAAGCAAGATTTTCCTTGAAGGTGCGAGTATCAACTCCTGGAGATTCGAGTGGTACCAAAGTGGGCCAATACTGTATTTATGCATACACTGCCGCCGATCTCCTTTCGAGATTAGCAGCTACCGCTTTTAGCTGATTGGCTTAACTTTTTTTTTGAATATCAAGGATGAATATATATCCTTTGATCTCTTTTTCTGGGCAAGTTTTTAGTGCTATCGAACTGGTTAAGTGATCTTGACCGTAGTTGAATTTTTATCATTTGAGGTAGGGATTGATCGTCATAAGAATGTGAATCCAATGGACTTTTCCTCATTGGAACTCAAAAATACCAGCTTCGAATGATAACCCCCGTGGATACCATTATAATCAAATAATCGATCCTTAATGCTCAATGGAGCTGAGATTACATCTTACATTATTTTAAAGCGGTGGCATGAGGAATTAAATTTCTGAACGGCCGCAGATCGACTTTATATCTCCAACCGGGACTGAGTCGTCATTGCGACATTGGAAGAAGAGCTAAGCGTGACTCTTTTTTGACGCGAGATCAGCGGAATGTCAGTCTTACAGTCAGCAGGAAGCTATCTTAAAGCAGAGGTGGGATTTTCTATTACCAATCTAGAATACGATCAAAGGACAATTGAATTCCAAATTCAAGCTGGTAAAATAGGGGAGCTTCGTATGCTTCTTAGGCTCTGCATCGAATCAGATTATCCTAGTTGATGTCAAGTTGAATGCTTATCAACCTTTAGTAAATGTGAAATTTGGAAGAAATTAAGTAATTCGCTACGAAGTGGGAAATGGTACAAAAGGATAAGCCTGACTTAAGGGTCTTTGTCCGATTGAATTCAGTTCCCTGATGCGTGGGAAATGAAAACTATTGCTAGACGGATTCTTTTTCATTGGTTGTAACCACTAACTCACCCCATAACCGCTGTTGATTTCGTCTGCGATGTATCAGATTTAGAGGAAGTCTTTTGTGCTTTTTTCCCAGCGACTACATGCACTTTTACTAATGATCAGGATTATTGGAATTGTGTCGGGACGCAGGCTTTTTCACCAGAAGATTCAGCATAAGTCTGTCCATGCTTTGACAATTTTTCAAATTGGTGGAAGTGGGCTTGGGGTGGCTATTGTTCGACGTCAATTCAAGAAGGCTATGAGAATCAATGGTTCGATTTTGGAGATTCCGGACATACCGCAATTCACCGAATTAGTAGTCATTTGGAAGAAGGGAAACCGCAAAACCCCGTGCTAAAACAGTATTAGACTTGATCTGATTTTTTCCGAATCAAACAAATCTGTTGTCAAGAAATTTCAAAATCAGCTATTTTAGCCTATAGAACATATTGTCGGGAAAAGTAGGTTAAAATCCGAGCTAGTTTCGCTTTAAGTCCAAATCCAATCAGAGGAAATTGCCATGGTATCAAAATCTAATATGTTACTGAAACAACCAGAATTAGGAAAAAAGATCTCTGACTTAGAAAAAGCGAAAGGAATCGACACAGGAGAGTTGGTAGAAAAGTGCAACCTGAATGTGGCGACGGTGCAACGAAAGAAGCCGGCGAAGTAACACCAAGGAGCTTACCATTAAAGCTTATTTGAAATGCATTGGGCTATCCTTGGCCTAAAATTCAATCAATTGATGAGCCAGAGTCCACGAGGAGCCATCGCCGATTTTATATGGCGGCCTATTGAGCTGCTGTTCTTTACTTTTTTCCTTTCCATGTTTGAGATAGGAATCGAGCGGAGTTTATCGCGGGAGGCCATCGGTAAGGTACGGTGCCTTTGCTTGGATTAAGACAGGGTCCTACCTCTTCTAATTGCTGATATTCCTTTGGGCTGGTGGAAATTGACAGATTCATTCCCAAATGGGATTCTGAAATTGCCTTTGGGGATGATTGGGGCTAATGTGATTGGTACTTCATAGATTTGAATCGCATTGTATAAGATGCCTTTGATGCTAGGGGATATTACATGGCCAAAATCAGTCCTTCGGATTTATTTAATGCATTTAATGGAACTGGATATTTAGGTTATAAAAAGAATTCTTCTTTATTGCTGTCATTTTAGGTGTTACTGATTATTGTCGGGCGCATTTTTTTATTTACAGGAATAGGAGCTTTTCTAGCATTGATCCCTTGGACATAGCTGAATTGTACAAATAGGCCCTGATGATATATTTAAGTTCAAAAAAATCGGAGAGGAAATTCTCCTGATTTTGTAGTCAGATTTTTAAATAACTAAAATAAAACACACAGTTTATTAAAAGAAAATTGTAGGAACAATAATATTTGGATCAAAAAATATAGCTAGATAAAACAAGAAATGATTTTTGATATTTTTCATACAGATAAAAAAAAAGTGTATTTTTATCTAAATATCTCATTTAAGAATGAAACTAATTATTTTATTTCTCCTTCTTTTTTTCTCATTTTTAGGTCTCTTCATGTTTTCTGAAGAATTCCTGTAGTTGAAGCCAGTTATACTTCCAAGTAACATGGTAAATTGGAATCGAATATCTTGGTGAATGGGGTAGTTAAAGCTAGTTTTCCAGCAGAAAAAGCAGTCTTACTATAAAGTAAACTTTGTACGCAGGTGAATCGGCTTTACGATGAGTAGATGGGAACTCAGCCACCAAAAACTTTTACTACGAAAGGAGATTTTCACCGCTTCAGGTTAGGCACATACTACTGGAGATAAGACTTTATTGAGGGAACACAGTAATCCGAATGAACGTAGCTGCCTTTGGGCTCTTGACTAATTCAGGTTATGTCAAGCCACAGTTACTGATGAATATAATTTAGTGTGGCCGAATGAATTTCAGGTTCAAGACTTTCACACCGAGTTGGAATTCTTGAGTTAAGGAGATGGCTGTCCGTTACTTGTGGGTTGGGGAACGAAGAAGTTTGCAATATTATATAAAGAAAGATGCCAACTTTGGTCAATGAAATCTAGTCTTACTGCCAAAAAGGAAATTGGTTGGGACTAATAATTAACCTCCACTAGAAATGACTCGCAAGGAAGGAATTTTTACTTTTGGAAGGGTAGAATTAGGGCGCAAGTTTCCAAAAGGGAAGGTTTTTGGTCAGCCTTGTGGATGATGGGAGAAAACCTTCCCGAGTAAGGTTGGCCTAAGCCGGAGCAATTGTAATTGCGGGATGGTAAAAAGGTTGAAGTTCTGACAAAGGAAGACCACTGTTAATGGGCACCTTCCTATTGGAATAATGCTGGATAAGAAAGAGTTTAGCAGACGAAAAACGTTTTGCCTTCGGGATTTAAATGATGGAGCTTTTCATGTTTTTTTCAATTATTTGGGATGCTCAAAAAATCGTTTGGCTAAAAAAATGAGTACAATACCATTCTTCTCGATATTAACTCGCTTCGCAAAATGGATGAATTCCAAAGCCATTCTTCTTTATTTTCAATTATCAGTGGGTTGGGAAAGAACGTTAGGAGTCCGATGAAAGGTTTTCGGTATTCCTCAGCAAACAAGCATAGACTATAATTCCGGGTTTTCCAGAAAAAAATAATCTCAAAAATTACAATTTCTCTTTTCAGCAAAGAGCTTTATAAATTCGTTTGATTCCAGTTTCTTAAGCTTGATTCCAGGACTTAGGCTAAGATTCCTAGAGAAATTCTTAATATAATAGTTTTTATTTAAAATCTTTAGAATTATTCTCTAGAACCTTAACTACTGTTTGCATTTTTATTTCTTTCTCTAAATTGGTCAGGGTATTAATTGAAAAAATTGTGAGATGACAAAATTTTTTTTGCACTATAGCCTTTGGTGGCTTTTCTGCTCCATTTGGCTTGTTGTTGCTCGGGAGGAAGTGAAGTGGATGAGAAATCGAGACCCTTCTAACCTTAAATTAGAACTTCCAACTTATTGGAATGGGAAGTTAAAGCTACTTTTTTTCAGCGACTAATGAGCTGCTTTTTTTTAAAGTAAATTTGGCACTCCTGCAGAATTCAGCCAACCGAGTGGATGGGAATTCAGCTTAGTTTAATAACTTTACCAAGTAAAGGCGATTATCACGTGACGCTTACAGGCTCATGCAGATGAGCAAAGAACTTTTGTGGTATGATGTTCTAAGACTATCCACATGAATGCCGCCGCATTGGGATAGATGCAAATGCTCGGATTACCACCCCCAAAGTTTAACACAGGGATATAAATAGTCTTGGGCGATGAGTTTAATAGCTCCCACTCTCGTCGGATAATTGGATTAACCGAGATCGGGGATGGTTGTACTTCCAATGTGGGGGGATGGGTAGATGACGACTCGAATATTATAAAAAGAGAATACTTCTTTGGCAGATGGCAAATTGACCATCACAGCTAAGCAAGAAACGATTGGAGGCAAAAGCTATACATCTCTCGTCTGATCTAAAAGGCAAGAATTTTTTCACATTGGAAAGAGTAGATATTCGAGCAGTTCTTCCAAAAGACAAGGAATGTGGCCGGCCTTTGGATGTTAGGCGGAGAAATTTTCTGAGTAAGTTGGGCCTAAGTGTGGGTGAGATTGATATATGGAAATGATGTGGATCTGTAGAAGAATCGAGACCGACGGTTCATGGTACCGTTCATTGGGACATGCAGGAAACTATGCCACTATGGTGGGAAAACCCAGTTGATACAGGGATTTTTACTGATGAATACCATGTGTTTTTCAATCGTTTGGGCAATAAACAAAAAATTGTTTGGTTGCTTTGACAATGTTGAATATCATGTAATTAGATATTACACCTGCAGGTTTGGACGAATTCACAAGCCCTTCTTCTTCATTTAATGTAGCAGTAAACGCGCGTAGATGGCCAGGAAAACCCGGATGGAGAAACTTAAGTTTCCCTCAGGAAATGCAAAGTGGATTAACAATTCGGTATTTCCAGCCGAATATTTCGGTCTTATCCCAATAAATACAGATTTGATTATTTCTTTCACTTCTCGAGAATACGTGAATTTTCTCGCTGTTTAGATCTATTTTCTAAAAGTTTGGTACTGGGCTTTCAGAATAAAGTCTTTTAATGAGTCTAGATTCGGCTTTGTGTAACCAATTGTATTCAAAACCCAAACTCAGCAGTAATTTATTTCATTTAAAGCAGCTTGTTGGTCCTCAAAAAATTCTTGCGCAGTTCAGGCTGGACTGAAGGGCCTTCGATAGTCGGAAAATTCACTGCATGGATTGTTGAGTAAGAATTATCCGCAGACTTTGAAAGTGGTAATTATGCCAAAAAGCATATGCGATCATAAAAGAATGCAATCACCTGTTAATCAAGGTTTGAAATTGATCGCTGACCAAGTGGCACATCCCACGCGGTCGAGTTGGAACCATCTATTCCACTTGTACCTCTATTACAAAAGATTTCCTGATTCCATTTTCCCTAAGAAATTTCATGTAGCGAAAGCCATGCTGTTTGGCTACATGAATCTTGGGAGTACTTCCGGGAATAAATTTGGAAATAATATGCAGGGCAGAATATTCTCCAAATTTAGATTAACCAAACTAGATGCTAAGGAACTTGCAGTCTTGGCCCTGAAGTAAATTCCATCGTTCTGAAAAAACTTTTTGCGCGAAGTTTTCTCAGAAGCCATTCTAGGAATGAGATAGAGAGGAGGCATTCTTTGCTTTAGCTTTTTGAAAGGTGTCTTTAGATTTTTCCGTCTACCTGAATGTGCCAATGTGGCATAACTTTTTCGAGCAAAACAGTTTTGAGTGATTTTAGAATTATTGATTTCCAAAAGTCAAAATCAAATCCGGTTGAAGCGATTCACTCAACCCAATTTTCCTAGCCATATGGTCATTGAAGAGATATGGTTAATTCGGACTGAAGATTTGAATAGTATCTGTGGCGGAAATTACTACATTTTCTCTCATGCTAAGTGGTCTACGAATACTTGGATACCTAATGATCTCGATTTTGTTGACCAGGGAGATAGAATTTTTTCGGAAAGACTTCAATTTTCTTTTTAAGAAAAGCAAGCATCAAGTGTGATTTCTGGTTCATAATCTCGATTTCCGAGGTTTTTCGGAAAAATCATTTTTCATCCGCTTTTGGCGTAAAAAGGCTCCCTTAGTGGATATTTCCAAAGTGAACGGTCCAGCAGGGAACTGATTTGCAAGATTGGATAGCTCATTACTAATTCCGATTTGCATGCCAACTGAATCTTTGGACCAAATGAAATCGGGAAAATCGATAGCTTTTCTTGACGTGCTCTCCATAAAGTTCGGTCTTGGAAATACCGTCTGACCATGAAATTGGATCGATCCACTCAGGTGTCTATCTGCCGTGTTACCATAATGGAATTTGCTTGAAAAAGGCTTCTGCGAATAGCTGGAAATTAATTCATCGCGCTGAGCCAGAGTACAAAGCACCAAATGCGACTGGTTCCCTAACTGCTGCGTCCATTCCAAGTGCATGAACGCGCTGATCGTTCATCGAGTTGTACGACTGTTGATCCCAGGATGTCTAGCAAGGCTAAGTGAGTGGGGGCACAGCGTGAGCCTGGGAAAAGAATACGTTTGTAATTCCCTTTTGTGACAGAGGGCACAAATTATAATTGGCTGGATGAATCAAAGCGGAGGGATTTTGTAAGTATTTACCAATAATTTGACACTTGAGATCTGTCTCCTCCCATTCTTTTTCAGGATCAGAATCAGCAGTTTACCCCAGCTCCAGCGTACAATATTGCTCGATCTCTGCTGAGTGATTGCAGTCCTTAATTGAACTAGATGGACAGTCCCCCTTCGATGTTTACAGGTCCAATAAAACCCGGCAAGAAGGGAGCCGAATCTTAGATTTTCATATTTATTTTAAGAATCATTGGCTTCTTTCGAGCATTCCACATACACGCAGAGGTAGGATGTAGTAGTTCTAACATCACTGATCAATTGAAGGAAAATTTGGTAGCCGCATCCACTTTGAAATCTGACCGTCAAATGAAGCAAGGTGCCTGCTAAGACTGTTTCCGGACCTTGCTCTTCATATTCACGAAGTCTTATTTTTTTTGAAGCAATCGACGATATATCTAGCTCTACTAAAGCTGCTCATTAATTTCTTTTGAAGTCCTCCGCTGTTTCTTAATTGGGGTTTTCTCCTTTGGCTGGCGCTGGGTACCTGCTAATGACATGGTATAAAATAGTTTCCCTTCGTTTCGATAAGGCTTTCAAGTTTGCTAGCTTCCATCCAGTGCCTACAGTTGGTGATATGGAAGAAATTCACAAAATGAATTGGATAAAGCGTCGCATTCCGATGAAGGCTTTTTGCAGATCAAATTTTTCATCCAATTGATCACTGTCCTGGCTGGAACTACCTTTTCTACCTAATCCAGCCTGAATGCCTCGATTCCTTTTTCTACTAATGTGATGAAATTAGAACTTACAGTCTTCATTTGAGTGTTTTTGGCTTTATCTGAAATGAATGAGGTTTCTTCAAGCTGAAGTTTTTTTTTTGTCTGTAGCCTAATCGAGCTATAGTTTTCTATGACCTGATTCAGTGATTCAGTAAATCATCGACTAATGAAGAATGTCTTTTAATGGGTATTTTCCAGTAAGGCTGCAGCGCTATGTGGAAGCCTTTTTTGTCAGCTTGATCTTCAAAAATGGATGTACAATAAATCCCGGTTTTGTGATTCTCCTCTAGAATTAATCGAAGGTCTTTCTGAGTAGCGTTTTTCGTTAGACACGAATTCAATCTGGCCAGAATTTCGGTTTCCTCCAACAGTGCAAGAAGCTCCTGATTCTAATCCATATCTCATCAAAAGTCAAGACTTTCTGTATCGAGTAGAGAAAACTGATATTGAGAATTGATCATTTTAAATCTTAAAATCGCCATCGTTAGTCTCTGAAATACAACATAGTCGGATTGGCTTTCATTCCTATTTTATTTCCCAAACCTGTGTAGTTTTTACCCAGATGAATGGCTAGCCCGTTCTTTACTAGCCTCTCTGAACAGAATTGAGGTTGGTTCGCATTGATTTCTAAACCATTTACGACTGCTTGCCTCTCTTTGTTTCACAGGTGAAGTGAAGCTGCTACAGAACCTAAGGTCTCTGCAATACAACATTTGCTCCCCATGTACAAGCCCATGGGTTTGTTTGTTCAAGAATCTACAGGCCTTGTAGCCTCGATAAGAAATCAATCCCCAATTGCAGTGAAAACTATCCCCAAGTGGCTGACCATGTTTGCCTACGGTTTTGTTGAGTTGATCTAATGCCGGGCTTGAAAGAAATACCATTTAAAATATTGAGTCTAAATGAGTTTATTTGCCTTTGAAACAAAAATAGAGAACTTGAATCGAAAAAAAATTACCTCGTCAGAGCACGGTCAACAGTTTTAATTTAAAAGGTGTTAGTCCAAGGAAGTGTATCGATGCTCCTTTGATATGCAACTGGCCAAGCACAGGCAAAGGCATTTTTTCGGATCTTATCAATCGGTTTTCGTTTGAACAGGTTTATTACTCTGGTTAATGCCGTACGAAACAGTCCGTTCAAACTTATAATTTGGGATTTAATATCCCATCAAAGTCTATTCCTGACTTGAATGAATCTCTTGGGAATATATTGAAGGGCACTCCCATGACCCTGAGGAAGGGAGTATTACAAGCAATATGCTGGAGCCATATGCAGCAAGGAAATTTGAACTACGTATCGAAGGCGGAGAGAGCCCGAAATCAAGTGGCGTGCGGAATTGCAATGGAATAAGACATCCTTAAGAAGGCCTGGCAGAAACATCTTAGTATGCAATGCATGGTCGAGCGAAGCGAATTTTCTTGAGCGTAAATGAAATTTGACTTGAGATATATGGATATTTTCAACACTACATCTCTGCTTGTATTATTGGAGCAACTATCCGACGGCAATTTGTCGTTAGAAAAAATAATCATTAGATCATCCTTAAGGCCTGGTTGCCTTCTCTAGTTTAATCCTTTTAGAACTTTTTTGTGTGACTTTCATAGTTAATATTCGATTCATAGGAATTTTTTTCCTCACCTGATATCAATAACCGAAAAGCTAATTCCTGTCATTTGCCCTTTTTTTCCTTTTCTAACTCGAATCAAACTAAAGTCACCAAGAAAACAGGCATCGAAATCACAATTAGGGATTTCGAATCAGGATTGAAGGGGACGGAATTTCCTTGATAGCTTGTTTTGAAAACCGAATGAAACTTGGGACTCGATGTCCTTTAACTGAAAGCTTTCAACGATTTTAATTCTTTGGTTTGGAAAAGAACCAAAATGTTTGTTTCGCGTCGCTCCGTTGCAAAAACCGAAAGCGAGCAAAAAGGGCATTATAAAGAGGCTACACTTTCATAGTGAGAAAGAATAATGGATTATCTTGTTCCATTCGAATGCATAGCAAATAAAAACCCCGATAAAGTAAGTTTATCGGGGGTTTTTATAAATAATTGTTAGCTATTAAGCTTTTGTTGGTTCTTTTTCTTTTTAACCGGAGTTCTGGGCGTGATCTCATCCTCAACACCTGCGAGGATTCTACCGCAAATGCTCCAACAAACGTAATTTTTTCTTTTCACGATATCAGCCTGACGTTGTGGAGGAACATGTTGGAAGACAACCACCGCAAGCACCACCTTCACAATAACTACAGCGAGACCGTTATTGGTTCTCTCTGTTTTATCGTATGATTTCAATATCTCTTCTTCCCCTTTTTGGTAGCCTTCGTACGATCATTGTTACTTTTTGTTTCCTCAGATTCGCTTCAGAGACATGGTAGCCAATTCATTGGTTTTCTGATCTAGATCTTTCTGACGATCTTTCCCATCACAAAGTTAGCTCTTCCAAATGACCTTTTTTGGTCATTCGACCTGCCTGCTTCCAGCTATCTTCTTTTTTGAACCTGAATCTCAAGATTCTTGAAGTTTCAATTCCTTGGTAATTGATCATAATCAGACGGTTTTTCTAACGTCTCATCTGCTGCTCGATACTTCTTGATCGTTTTCAGACTCCTGATGCTTTTTCAAGGACCTACCCATCTCAAAAGAATCGATTTCTGATTTAAATTTTTCTAATCGAGTATATAACCAACATTTCCATCTCTAATCCTGAACTTCTTTAAAACAGGGAGAAGCGCGCGTACTTTTAATATCGCGTCCTAAATCTTGAATCTAAAAGTTGAAGCTTATGAAATAGCTTCGAGTTTCTGGTGCTAAACTGACTTTCCATGTACTATCGGAGAATGTGGGATTTTGTAACTACTTTTGTAAATACAGTGCAATATTAGGAAAATTTTGGGAAAAAACTCTCCTAAGCAATTTTTTCGGAAAATTTCACCTCTCATGAATGCCGAGTCAAGAATAATTGGCTCAGTCGAAAAATTCGTGTATTTGATGTCAGAAGTGATAAACAAAGCATCCGCATCGCTTGCTTAGCATCAGGCAAGTAAGAAAAATTCCACGCACCGGCCGCAACAGCAACTTCCTTAAATATCTCGTTTGCATAATGGCGGGTATGCTTTATGAGTTTAAAGATCCATGTTCGTTAGCAATCGAGAAATTCTTCTGCGCTAAAGGCGGATTTCTAATTCCCGATCATAACCTGCCACT
>Ga0163217_1108843_pt1 | contig 18077 bp, 21 predicted proteins | sample SynspAceP_FD_185933 | JGI IMG/M metagenome (GOLD analysis project Ga0163217, IMG submission 185933) | Saline lake microbial communities from Ace Lake in Antarctica - Synechococcus sp. Ace-P (PacBio error correction) | ecosystem: Environmental > Aquatic > Non-marine Saline and Alkaline > Saline ...
AATTAAAAGGAGAAGGAGAAAAAAAATGGCCCCCCCCGGCCCCCGTGGTTTAGCAAAATGCCCGCGAAACTTTGTTGGTGACCAACCGCGCGACTGGACGCCGAGGCTTCGGAATTTTGGTGGGCCAAAACTCCGCGCCCGAATTTCGTGCCAAAAATGGTGGGGTAAGTGTTTGGGAAACGTTCGCGCGTGGCCGCTTCGGGCCCCGCTGCGATTTTTGTCCGCCCGCAAACACCAGGAAATGTAAATTTTTTTTCTCCAACGCGTTCCGGAAATCGTGGGTCCTCAACGAGATCTTTTTTTGCTGGCGTCAGTAGTCCCCTTCCGGATTCCAAATGCGGCCCAATCGGAACTCAAGTTCGCTGTTTCGTGCTTGCCTAAACGACGCGAAACGCTCCTTCTTCGGTCGGTCGCCGTTCGGGTAATAGAAAACTTGAAACGTTTCCCGCGAACGTGATATCAACGGCTGGAGCAAAATCAATCCGTTGCGGAACTCCTTGGGACGTGCTTCGGTGAGAGAAAACAAATCGCCCGCTCGATTGCGTCAATCTCCTGGCCCGGTTTTGAAGCGCCATGTAGACCCGGCGTGCTGAGTTGTTCCAGCCGCACCTCCTCGGTTTTTCGACAAAATCACGCTCGAGTTTTTCAGGGCCGATCAATTTTCAAGAAATCGTGTCCGCAGGTTCGCGTTGCCTGACCAACGGCGCGGCAAGGGGAAATCGATCGTCCCGTGGACCCGCAAACGCCGGCGACCCGCGTGCCCTGGATCGGACTTCGGAAAACCTCGATCCCTGCTTCGACCGGGCAATTGATGCCGAAATGTCGAACGCCGTTGCCGGCAAACTCCTCTTCCATTCTCGCGATCAGGTCCGTCAGTGCCTCCTTCGTAAATGAAGACGCCCTTGCTCATGAATTTACTGAACACGATGCCATAGGTGATCGCGGGGTCTTCCAAAAAGTCGAACCGTTTGGCGTAAGTGAATGCGGTTCCATCAATCAACCGCACACCGAACCGGTCGTCACGTCCGGGAAAGAAACGGTCAAACAATTGCGCGTCCCGTCGTCGTTGGTCGTCGTAAAAGTCATCCTCGCGCGGTATCCGATAAAAACTCGGCCACGGTCGCTCTTCGAATCCCGAAACTTCGTCATCAACAACCGGGTGAAATCTTCCCGATCGAACGGAGGTGGTGAGGCAGAATTGATGCCGAAAACGGATGTTTGGTCAGTTGCACGATCCGTCCGGCAATGTAGCGTTCCCAATAGCCCGACGGGGGGCACGATTTGAATCATGCCGTAGGGAAAACCCGTGCAGGAAACTCGAATGTGTGGCCCGCTCCGGCGTAGAAACCAAAAGTCGCCAATCCACCGAGTTTTGTAAATGTTTGCTCAAGCAACAAGGAACGCGGTGACCGGCGCGGCCCCGAGGATGTTGGCCGAGGTCATGCCGGCGAGTCCGCTGCCGAATCATCGAACGACGTCGGTAATTCGTCGGCGATTCCTTTGAGAAAATCCTTGGCCATGGGTCCTTCGTTCAGATTGGATGAGAAGGAGTAAGAAGGGAAAACCGTGGTAATCCATCCCGAAGAACGCCAGTGAAGAGACCGTCGCAGTCCGAGGGCATGGCTGAAAAAAGACTCGCTGAAGAAAGACATCAGTGTAGGGATTTTTCAGCCCTCGTCCGCGGGGATTGACCCGTGAGTAATGATCAGTTTCGGGCGAAATCGGAAAATTCGGAAGCTTGAGTATTCCGGCGGTCAACGCCACGTTTGGAGCCTCTTTCTTCACCCATTTTGGCTTAATTTGACGTGATCGCTCCTAATTTGGCATCGAAGCTTCCCGACGACCAGCGGAATTTGTCATTCCGGCGTCGGTTTACCGCTCCCAAATGGGCAAACGATTTGGCAATCCTTTCGCGACGCGTTTTGCTAGAGAAACGCAAGCGCGCAGCCCTAGAGATTCGCTAATTTTGGCAAAACACTCGCCGGCATCTGCGATTCAACTCCACCAAATAAACAGACGAAAAAAGACCTCCGCCGCGGCTACCCGGGCCTGGCAAGCTGTCGGCGTCTACACGGCCAGCGAAAGCCGATCGCCCACTCGGGGCTTGGATTGGGAACACCGACAAATCGCGGGTCGGCATCTAACGGTCGGCGTCACCGAGCACGGCCAAACGTCGAAACCGAGAAACGAGATTTTCGTCACAAAAGTTTCGATTACGCACACGAGTTTTGTTGTCGCACCACCACAACCCACGCACCGTGGCGAACAACCTCGGCGGCGAAATCGGCGCTGAACCTCGGGATTCACCGGGCCGCACTACACATCGGCGCGGCTTGCGCGGCGGGAATGCGGGATTCATCCAAGGCGCCTCAGATGCTGGCGCGGCTGCCACGAATGCGACGTGGCGATCGCTGGCTGGCACCAGCGAAAGTATCCACCACGTTCGGCATTTCCCGGCAGTTTCAACAGCCAAAACCGCGCTTGGCCAGCCACGGCGATCCCACTGCCCGCGTCACGCCCGTTTGACAAAAAACGCAACGGCACGTCGTCGCCGAAGGTGGGTGTAGGTACACACTCGAACGTTTCAGCCGACGGCGAAAGCCCGGGGAGCGGGAAAATCCACGCGAAACTCGTCGGTTACGCCTGAACACCGACGCCACCGATTTTCGTTCTGCCAACCCCGAACGCCAAGCCCAAGGCGTGCGGATGGCGTTGAAAAAAGCCGGTCTCTGAACCGGATCAAATCGACATCCTCAGCACCCACGCGAACAGGTACGATGAGCCGGCGAATTCGCAGGAAATGCCAAAGCCCTGCGTGAGGTCCCTTCGGCGAGTGCGAGAACGTTCGCTATCAACACACTAAGAGTTACAATCGTCATGCATGGGCGCTGCCGCCGGAGCGTTTTGAATTGGCCCGGAAATTTGAAGGCGTTCCAAGACGGCGTTGGTCCACCCACGATCAACGTCGACGAACTCGACCCGAATGCCAATCTGCCTCGGATTGGTGCTTAACGAGCCCCCAAGAAACGTCCGCGGGTCGATTACATCCTCAACAATTCGTTCGGAATTGCTCGCAAATCATTCGGTGGTCATCATCGGAACGCATGTTGATCGAGCAGGTCTCCGTCAACAAGCCTAAAACCAGTTAACGCTCGACCAATTTCGGGCGGTGCCCTTTCGGCAAGGGCTTTTGGTGCGTTTTTTTGCCCTCTCCCTGAACTATGATCATCGACTCCTATTTCTTTTTTCCTAACGCCCTTTCACGTTTTGACCCCGCTGAAATTCCGCGAACGAAAAAGATCATCGAATCTGGAAAGACATCTCCCCGCCGATGAAGATCTCGATGGCCTCGAACGACCAAAAAAAGCTTCCGAGATCAACTCGAAACTCGATCGATGGATTTTCTCCGAATATCCGTGATGGAAATGCGGAACGCCACCGGGTCCAAATTCCCGAGGAGACTACGGCAACCTCGCGCAGCATGTACTCCACGGTGACCTATCCTCGACCGAAGATGAAAAGATATTTTAAGCGAGTCGAAGCTTTTCATCTCTGACCTTTTCTACCTGCCATCAATGTCGACACAATGTCATCATTGGCGCCTGCATGACGTTTGGCGGCCGGCATCCGTTGGGCCCATTTCGACCAACGCGTGTGCATTCTCGAACGCCACTATAATCCATGCGCGGGGCTCAATTCGTTTCTAATCCGGATGGGCGGTCGTGATTACGACGTCGCCTGCACGCGAGACCAATTTCGCTCGCAGGGCGACAAACGCGGTGCCGCGCTCCGCGAAACTCATTCCGCCAACTGCGATTCCGGTTGGGGAGGATTTCAAACTGCCGAGCAAATCGGGTCCTCTCATCCGGTTCCCGGTGTCTCCCTCGATTTCAATAACGCAATCGAACTAAACTCGAATAAGCGAAATCGCCAAACGTTCCCCGATCAAGTTTCGACGGTGCGAGTCGTTGTGGCGATCGCTGTGATTATTCCGACATGTGACGGCGGGTCCACCCGAATCCCAAATGCGGAGTGCCCGCCGAGGTGCTTTCGGCGAAGCACCTGAGCGAGCCCTGCTGATCGAAAAATGCTACGTGCCCGTTGATGTGGTAACGGCAACGCGCGGTAGAAGACGACATGGTTTCGGACAAATTCTGTCATCAATCGTTCCGAGCCTGTACTCGAAGGATTTGGGCGCCCCGTTCAAAGGTGTCCGCGTGATTCTGAAAAACCTCGTGCGATAATTTCGCGGCCTCAGGCGGTGAGTTGAAGACTTCGCCCACGGCGTCCCTCTACGGATCCAATGTCGATAACGGCAACGGCCATCGGCAGTCGTGCTCGATGACGGGACGGAAATCCAAGGCAAAACGGATTCTCTTCCTCCGCCGGCAACAATTGAAACGATGCGGAATGTGCGACGACATCACCACTCCGACGTCGCCAAGGCGGGCAAGTATCGTTCCATTCGAATCGATCAGTATTTCTCGATCGCGATCCGAAGGGAAACTCGGTTCGACGCGCAAACGATCGTTGTTCTACAACGAATTCGAAAAATTCCAAACCTGGCCGGCCTGCCTGGGAACACAGTCTTTGCGACTCCCGCACCGGCGTCCATCTGCAGCCCGAACAATTATCCTTTACGACGCCGAAGGAAGGCAATCTGCCCGACGGGGTCGTCCGGATCACGACGCTCGCCAACACTACCGAATGGTGTGAACTCCTGACGCCCAAAATACGCGGCCGAGAAGATTACACAGACGACGCCGCAGTCCCGCCGTCGTCGGTCCGGTTCCATGCCCGATTTTCGTTCCAACGTCCGTCGCCACGGGACGTGTTCACGCCCCCAAGAAAACCATCCGGCGCTTTCACATTTCATGACAACGGGCGCCGTCTAGCGGTGCCTCCGGACAAAACAATCGACGGTTTTGCACGCCATTTACCGAACCTGTATTTTTGCGGCACCGACCAAGGATTTCGTCGGCATCGTCGGCGCGATCGTCAAGCGGCATCAAAGCATGCCAACCGCCACTGCCTGAAAAAAAATAGTTTTTCAAACGACCGCTTGGATCGCTCTGAATTGACAGCAAAATTGTTTTCAATGAAGATTTCATCAGCATGAAATTGCTCCGCCCCCATCTCCTGTCAGATTCCCGCAAACCTCTTCGAATCCTGGAAAGGTGGCCGGTATCCTTCCCTCTTAATGCTTCAGTCGGTGGCGGGGCGAGTTCCCGAGGGGTTCCAGTGCTGAGGTAGGTGCTCCAATCAACGGTTGCTCGCCGAGATCGAAGCGTTTCCGCTGTCGGCATTTGCCTCAGCAAAGGTTCCCTTGCTGCGGACAATTCGATTGCCGTAGCAATCACGTTCCCCGTTTCCAACCGCGGGCGGCGAGCGACGTGTGCGGACCTCGTTGAACCACTTCGGTCAGCACGGTCGCGGCCGGACCAAACCGCCCCGTCGCCCAAACGGCTCAGAGAGATTCCTTCACCTACCGGCGGCTTGCTAAACGCGACCAAGGGAAGAAACTCGCTGCCGTCGCGATTTTTCGTCGTCGAGCGCCTGCTCCGATAGCCGGGCAACGTCACCGGATTGGGGACCACCGGAGGGAACGAAAATCCAGGTGCGGAGTCTGATCGGCTTCCCCGCGATTGACGCCTCGACCGGACGTCGTGTCGACCGGGACGAATCGAGGTGGGGAAAGCGGATCGGTCCAATTCGGTGCGACGGAGCGGCAAACGATGAGATGCCCCGATTTCCGATCCGTGCGAGCACTTCGGTGGTGCGGTGATCGGTGGTTGCCAAAAAAAACCGTTGACCGCAGGCGCCATTAACGGTCCGTTGACCGACCGTTTCGTGGCCTCGGGATCGCGGAGCAAAAGAATATCGTGGCGGCGACCAATTGCGATCCGCTGGAACTCGTCGCGATGGCGAACGTTGCGAAGTGCGAAACCCGGCGTCGGAAGCATATTGCACGCGAGGGCGTCCGGCCCACACTAAAAACCGGTGGCGGGCGCGTTCGCCTCTGCGTTGGGATCGTTTCGCGTTCTTTGTTCTATCGCGGTCCGTTTCTCGGCGAAGACCCGGGCGGCAGTAGTTCAAACGGCACGTACCACAACGGCCCATGCGGGAACGACGATGATGCTTGCAAAACCCTCTCCGGTCCATTCCGGAATTTTCAGGCAACAGAACACTGCGCAAACGCTCGGCCGCAGTTTCGCCACTGGCGTGTCATCGTCGGGCAAACCGTTTTCAACGAGCCCGCGAGGCGCCGATGTCTTGCCAGCAATCGATTGATCATATGCCGGGCAAACGGCCTCGCACTGCGGCCACGACCCAAGTCCCTCGTCGCAACCGATCGCGGTGAGGCAGCTTGCGTAGATCTTGCCGCCTTCGATCAACGAAGCGAGCAACGGCGTGCCATCGGAATTGTCAAACGACATTCGGTTTTCGCAACTCGTGGCGGGTTGATGTCCCGGGACCTGCGTTCGCGAAAGCGCTGATCGCTCAGTTCGGCCTCCATCGCGGTCGGCCAACGTGTCATTGCGTAACGCGAGACTTGCTCGGCGTCCGGCGGGCAACGGCAAACGTGCTTGGGTTTGATTTCGGAGTCGAGCGACAGGCCGGCCGGCGGATCGGCGAGCACGCTATGCGTCCCCGAAGGCCACAACTGATCGGCGGGCGAGGAGGCGAGCGTTCGTAAATTGCAATAAAAACCCGTCCTTGCAAGGCAAGCGGAAGTCCAATGGCGTCCTGCGAGCACGCGATCGGTTTGACGGAGGACTCCAATCCGTCGTTCTCGATCGCCGGCGACTTGCACAGCCGCGATTTGCCATCGCCGAGTCATCGAAATAAAAGACTCGCCGCGACGAGCGTTGAGCGGATCCTGCCGCCACAACGCGAACACTCGTCGACCGGCGTAGCCACTGAGAACTCGTTTGGCCGATTTGGTTGCCCGACGTTCCCGCACCAGGCTCCCTATCACGATGCGGCTTGATAAAGAAACGGCATCGAGGTGACACGTCGATTTGTTCTCGCCGATTTAAAAAAATAACAAAGTCCGGGGCAACCGATTTCAATGCCCCGGCCAATCTCGCCGCCGGAAATAACCGATCGGTTGTCCTCTTTTCGCAGCCAAGCGGGCGCGATGTAAGCGCCGTTAGGCTTTGCAATCGTGCAGTTCAAACGTTCCACGTCCGTGAGCCAGTGCGACGGCGGTTTTGTAAGTGGCTCGGCGGCAGCGGCGACACGAACCCGCAGCGAACGCGGCGGTCGGCGGCAAAACGAAGGTAGCAATGCAAAGACGTTAAACGCGCATGCTCGACCAGAGTCCGCCGCGAGCACGGGCGGTCTGTTCCCCACTGAGCAAGTTGTCGCCCGTCCCCACACCGGCGGCAACCTGCAACGCTCGCCGATCCATTCGGAATGATCCCAACGCAAGCCGACGCGTTCGTGATTTGTTGGGCGTCGCGATCAACGCGCGCGTGCCTCGACCACTTTCAATTCACCTCCTTCGCCACCGCCCCGGACCACTTTCATGGCACACAACAGCGCCAACGCGTGAGGGGATGGACGCCGCCGGGGGCGCGGTATTTGATCCGCTCGATCGAAGCACCGTTTTATCATCCCCGGTTGCAAGTACTCAACAACCCCGCATATCGCGTGCAACAGACTGCCGGGCCAACGGTTTGTTCAAACCGGCGGCAATTTTGTCGCCTCGCGAGTTCCCCCGAAGCAACGGCATCGTCGGCCACCAACGGCCCGAAGCCAATACACGGGCGCGAATGCGACATCAACGCGAGGAAACGCATGATCGTCCGATCGCGTCGATTATTCTGAACATTCCGTGCTTCGATTACCCCGCCCGCCGCGACGATTGCTCGTCACGACGCGACCGGCCAAATCAAGGGGGATGATACCGGCAGATGGCAACAAACGCTACGGCGGCCACTCCGGCCACAGGTTCGTCCGGCGACATGCGAAATTTGAGCCCCCAGATTGGTACCGAGAAATCGAGTTGGCCTGATCCACCACGGCCGTTGATGGCGATCCGTGCGGCGGCGTCGAGTTTGCAATCGACAGGCGGCAGATGACCGAGTTGCCAAATAACATTCGCGCCAGCAATCACAACGCGGCGGGATCGCATCGATGCCCCTTTCCAACCGGAAATCGGTTCGCGTCACACGAACGGCCATCTCTCGAACCACGGATGCGTTCTGCAATGTCACCATCGGCGATAAAACGCAACGCTTCGTAATGCTAGCAGCATCGGATCAAGCTCCACGAGCCACGATCAGTGAAAAGCCCGACGTCGTGGCGTTTCCCAACCGAGCCACATCGTGGATATGTGAATCAGTAGGGACGGCGAATGATGCGGTGGCGGACATCGTGCGTTCCGTGATGGAGGGCGTTTTCGAAGAAAAGAGTTTTTGCTCAGGATTCCGAGGGCAATCGTTCAGTCTACTCCGCGATGGCAAAAAGGAATCGAATATTCCTTGCGGGTTACCGACCGCGGCGCGGGGCCGCCAGTTCCATCGGTGGCGAATACAACGATTGTACGCTCGTGTCGCGTTGCAACGTCGCGAAAGTCCGGCGGGAAGCGTTTAGAAAAATGTCGCTCCGCTCGGAGAGCCGAGCAATCCCACGAACCACCGCCGAGGTAAACTGCGCTAGGCGGCCTTTTTCCCCTCCTCGCCCGTCGTTGTCTTATGCCAAGTCGTCCAGTGCCCCCACTGTCAGAATCGCTCACGTGAAACAAATGCCTGCCGTGGTCGCGTCCAAATGCCTCCGGCTGCGCATGCGATCTTCGGTCGGAGGAGGCAACCGGGGACCGCCGGCCGCAGGTGCCCCGCGGTCGCCCTGCGGCAGCCAAACCCGCCCGCAGCCCGCCCCCCAAAACGCGAGGGCCCCTGACGCCAGAAGATGAAGGGTTCGATTTTCTCAGATTTCGATTTCCCCGCGCCGGGCCCGCCCGCAGTTTTCGAGTTTCCCACCGACCGTATTCCCGACCGCCTACCTAAGGCCCGGAATCCGGCGAACCCGCCTCGGCGAAAATACAATGGCCAAAGCCCGCCCGACAGCAGTGCCGCAGGAACCAATCCAAGGGCAAACCGTGAAGCCATCAAACTCAGTCCCCCGGCAGCGATCGCCGGCCATTTCCGCCGGTTGTGTTCGCGTTCCTGCTCGCCGCGATCGTGATCGGCGTGGTCGTCCACCAGCGGCGGTAGCGAGGAAAGACGACGGCGGTGGGTGAAGTGGAAAACCAGCGGAACCGCCGAACGACCAAGGGGACTCTTGTGCGTGCGATCCCACCTGTTCCGAACTAAAGAAAATAAAAAGCCCTCGTCGAACAAATGCCGACCGCGATCGATTGATTTTTCCGCGATTTTCGACCAGTAAGCGATCCGCGGAACCGATCACACGTCGGTCTGTCCCAATTTCCCGCACACGACCGGCAGGGGCGGATTGTTTGGGGAAAGAGGGCCATCGCCAAAAAACGTTTCAAGAATCTCGCAATCCGGCATCGTCGAATCGAATCAATTGCCGCTGGCTCGCGACAAAACAGATCAAAGCGCCGACGAACCTGCCTCCTGCCGCTTGTCGGATTCGCACTGCTCGATTCTGCGAAGTCCCCGAATCTGAAGCCTTGACGATCCGCGGCAGGTTCCTAGGAAAAAACGGATCGCCCCAGCTCAACGACGAACTTGCCCGACGAGGACTCATTTCAAACCCCATTTTTTGGTTGAGCGAGGAATTGGTTCTCGCCCGATGAAGTGCCCCGGGATCGCATCCCGTTCTATCCTCGCCCACCGGCTTTGATGCGTCCTCGAAACGCAAACAGTTACTCGAAGCGAAGGCGGCACCCACGAAGTGGTGCATGAAAAATCCTCCGACACGAAACCGGCCCACGCGATCGAATAGGCGCGTTCGAATTAAAAAACGGCCCGCTCGGGCCCGCATATCGCCGGGCGTTCGGCAAGGCTTCGCTGCCCTATCCGGAACTCCTATCAACCGAAACCATCGAGCCGTGATTTCGTTCATCACTCGAGAAGTGTAACGCCCAATCCCATGCCGCTTCGAAGATTTCGCCGAAACGTTTGCCGTGTGGTGCGTTCCGATCGCGGTTGCGAAGCCGATACGGAATTGGCCCGGCGATCCATAAAACTCGAAACGGTGGATCGATTTGATGAAAATCGATTCGGGCAAGAAAACCGGTCCGTTCACTCGCTGCGCGACCGTCGATGTCCGTTGTCGCGTTTACGCAAAACCCTGCGACCCATTACGAGCGGAAAACGCACTCACTAAACGGACTCGATCTGCCCCAGCGTCTACGACAACGATTGGCGGAAATTATTTCGTCCGACGAGGCCCATCGCGGCAACAACGACCGCCGCCGCGTTCTGACCCCGCATCCGGACAGAAAAACTGGCGCAGCACCGTGTCGAAATGGACCGGCATACGGCCTACACGATCGACAAGTCGTGCAGAATAGAATCGAGCGATGCCGTGAAAAAATTCGATCTCCGACTCGGCCCCTTCACCGAGGATGCCAAACGCGATGCGATGATTCTTCGGTCGCCGTCCAGAACCACCAATTTTCTTACAATGAAGGCGGACCACCGGTGTCGCGGTTTAAGCACGACAGGAACCACACGATGAACAAACCTACGCGTGCTCGTGCTCGTTCCGATGGACACGTTCCCGCCGAAATCAACTCAAGGCATCGACGAAAAAAAAGAATGGGGGGCCTGGCAGCGGAATATGACATCTGCGAAACGCCTTCGCAACTCGGCCAGAACGCCTGCGCGGGGATCTACGACGACCTCGGTCCGAATGTCAATGCCCCTCAAGAATTTCAACCCGACATCAACCTACATGCGTCGAAGAATTCCACGGCGTGGTGACCTTATTGATTCTGCGCCGTGATCAGCTACCTCGACTGATGCAACAACCCTATAGCGGTGCAACCCGCGAAGGATTGTTACTGAGTAAAGACAAAGCCTCTCCAAAAAAAATCCTCACCTACCATCGCATCCCGACACCAAAATGGTTTTGCCGTTTTCAAAATGGGCCGGGGCGGTTCGCCGACCGAAACGGATGACGTTTTCCCTTTGTTTCCGTCAAAATCGGTCCACCGAGGACGCCTCGTTCGCGATCTCACAAGCATCGATCGTCCACAACGACGAGGACGCTCGGCCGAACGGGTCGCGTTGTCAACCAAAAGACGAGCGAAAATTGCCCCGTTGACAATACATCGAAGGACGCGAGATTTTATGTGGCGTGCTTCGGCAAACGATCGACTGGTCTGTTTCCCGGTTTGGGAAAGGACTTCGGCAACCACTGCCCGACGACGCGCACGGATCGCACGAGCCGAGTGAAATGGGATTGAAAGTATCAAAAACGTCACGATATCACGACGCACGTCGCGAAAAGGATCTCGAACCACGGCGTATGAAGCCGAATAATCGCGAAAACTCTGCAACGCGTTTACCGAGCAACTCGGGAATGGAGCGGGTACGGGCGGATGGACCCCTGCGTTTCTGACCCTCGAAGGCGACATCTATGTCATCGAAGCCAATGCAAACGCCGAACATCGAATACGCGAGGATTTAGCTTGAATCCGCCGAAAGCGGCCGGAAATCGGTTGACGAGGCATTGTGATCCAACGCATCCTCAACACTCGGCCTCAAGCTACCGGGCCGCCTGGATGGCGTTACGTTAGTATCGCAGATGAAATAACTGACGCATTCATGGTTCGATGTATGATCAATTTCAGTAATAATCATCAAACACAGTGCTAGATTCAACTTTCATCTCCTCCGTTTGCTTTCTGAAACCCGTCCTCATCAGCAGCGTTTTATTACGTGCCCCCGAAGCAACGAAGCATCTATCAGTAAAGAGAAATAAACGAGAATGCACTATGTCTTTAGAAACCAGAGGTTGCAGGCGAGTTAGGAAGAACATACTGTCTTAAGACACCATCTTCACCCACCTTTAGTGGTCGAACCTCCATTACCAGCTTATCAGATTGGCTGGGAGATATATCTGGAGTCGTTTCCCTGCTATATTGCAAACAAAAATCAACTTTAAGGTTCTTCTGCTTGAAGCACTTGCGGGTCTGGCTGGAGTTCGGCGATGTAGAAGTAACGACGTCGGAGAGTTTGAAGAAAATTCATGCCAATTGTCATCCCTGACTTCTACTGGCTTAAGTGACAAGGTGCGAGCAGGTATTGAATGATTTTGGGAAATTTCGAAAGATTCCAGCTTGTGTGTATCTGATCAGGTTCTCTCCTCTTTTTAAAAGCACACGCTGTATTGAACAACTGCGACATCGAGCCCTAACGAATTTGACGAATAGCGTGAATGGACATCGTCCTGTTAAAATAAATAAATCGAACGACCCACTGAATCGGTGATTTGCGGGTCCATTGCTGGCGAAATGGAGGCGAGACCAAGGAGGTAAGCGCCAGACTCGTCGATTTGCCCAGGTTTCGGGGAATTGTTTTGTCGGGGATGGCTTTCCCTGCCCAGGATACCGGTCTCCGCTGTCGCAAGTCCCTTCGATCGCCGCAAGCATCCAAGTTTCGTCGAGATGCTCGGTGTGCTTGCGACAAACTGAAACTCGACACCCGAATGCTTCGCATTAGGGGCAGGCTCGGGTCCGGGTGGGTGTAAACCGCGTTTCCGCCCGCCTCGATTTGGGGTTCCTGCGATCCTGGGTAACAAAAAAGCGGCTTTTCCCCTGCGATATCGTAAGCGTTCTATCTGCCCATTTGACGGACCGATAGCTTGGTGGGTTCTTTACACTTTCATGACGAAAAAAGGGTCAGGAAACTTTTGTCGAGCTGTTCTGCTTATAATTGATGTATTCGCGTAGGGACGGCTGTTGCCAGCCGCCCCCCGCAACAGAATCCGTATCCCTTGAAGAAATTACCTCATACGGCTCCTCCGTTGATCAAACGATCAATGCCAAGCAACGCCCCACCTGTCGCGGCAACCAATGTCGCCATAACGATGTGATGCCGGCTCAGTGTCCCGGCACATCGGCAACCAGCGATGGCCTCTTTTCCTTCGGTAGCCTTCCTCCCTTGTCAAGCTCCGCGGACGTCGCCCCTTTGTTTCGCCTGAGTCGTTGGTAATACGAGCTACATGACTTCCCATCGCGTTCATGCAGCCGTGCCCCGAGAGGTTCGCTGACCGTCAACCTGCAACTTCGGCAGGAACCCCAGGGAATCTCCCGGTCTCGCGTCCTTGGGATTTTTCCACGCATGCTCAGGTTCTCAGACTCCGCCGTTCCACATTTGCTCTTGCCATTTCGCGGCAGTGCGATGTTGCCCTTTCCCCCAGGTCAGGACTAGGTTCGGCACACGAAAGTGAGGATTTCGGAGCTCTAATAAGCTTGCCTGCGCTTCCCCTCGTACGGACGCTCAGCACAACTGTTGTTACCGCAGTCGCACCTCCGCCGAAGGCCGAAAGTCGTGGCCTAGTCGTTCTTACGTAAAGAAAACTTTCCATTCTCGATCCAAAACCGGTTTGTTATCCCGGCCACACCTGACCCGAATGGGCGTGGACTTAGGGGCTGATCTTCGCGTGAAAACAATTTTGGGGCTAGCGGAAAACGGCAACCCCTGCCGCATTGTGGATTTTTTTACACAAAAATCTTCATACGCAAGCAAGGATGCCACCGATGAATTCTGCCACCCCGCGGAAGCCCCTGTCGATACCAATCGCCGAGCCGAAATTGCGTGGGCCTCTCAATGCCGAAGGAAGGTGGTTCAGCCGGATTGATAAACTGATGACCAGGAGCAAGTGCGGCTCAACCGAAAATTTTCAGTGACGAAAAGGATGTCCACCGGTATGTGAACGAACTCGAAATTGAGTTTCGCGAGCGTGACTTCACTCCCGCCGATTACCCTCGTTGTTTGTCTCGCAGTGCCTCAGTCGTGGCGATGCCTGTTCGACGGTCGTTACCAAGTTCAAGTCGGGAGCGAAAACGAAACAAGGCATGCAACCGTGCTGTGAGGATGCCTCGGCTACTGCAAGGCAAGCAAAGCTCTCCGTCGAACTGATTGATCGACCTGGAAACATATTGTTGATCTGCTGCGCACCAAAAGCGCAGTCGCAGTGGAAATGGCATGAACTGAACGTCTAACCTTGGTCGATGGTTTGGTGGTCGTGCGCCTGACACCAAGGCAATCAAGAGGTCATCCTCAGCCTCGACTTTCCAGAAAGAAGGATTAAGGTTCCACAGATACGCTGCGTGGTAACGAATTGCTTGCTACCGGTGCATTGTCACTACAACACCGCTGCGATGAAAGGAAAAGCTGACCGGTGAAGTTCAGTCTTATTCCGGGAAAAACACGGTGTTTCGTAGCTGGCTGATGTTGTCGTTGCTGATAGCAACTTCGAAATCCATTTAATGACCGCGTGCTGTTAAATCGACGGGGAGTTGAATTTGGTTTGTGGATCAAAGGGAATGCCGAAATACGCCGTTTGAAGGCGTCTGTGAAAGTAAACTGCGACGAGAAAGATCATCCAACTGGTGAAACGTAAGAACAATAAGAATCGTTTTAACACCTGCTGAGCAGTGGCAAAGCAGTTACCGAGTCCGGATACAGTATCTGCTGCATTCGCTATCGAATCACTGACGATCCGAAAGTGCTCACGAATCGTTACCTACTCTGATGACACGAAAACGATTTTCGGCGAAGAGATCGCAGAGCTTTATGGGTTGAAAGATGGGAAACGTTGAAACGACATGCCTGCTGGAAAAACGACGATGGGGTTTTTTGTGATCTTCGCTGCCATACTCCTCCTGAGAATCTGAAAACGTCGAAATCGCAGTCCGAGTGTTGGCGTTAACTTGGTTCGCTCGCTTGACCAACGACGCCGCAGCCGGTCCTGGAAATCCCAATCCGCGTAGAAGTCAGCTTTCTCTCCGCTCGCGAGATGCCTGGATGAGTTTCAGCGACGAACTTGAAAAACGCAGACGATTTGGAAATGTGGGATCCGTTCGTCGGCAAACTTCCGCTGGTCCGAGGATCGCCCGGCCGCGAAGGAACCCCGGACTGAATACGTCGAAATCAATCCAAATATCCAAAGATGACAAGCACCCCCGCCCGATCGCGCCAACGGATGGCGAACCGCGCCGTGAAACCGCCCCTGACAAATCTTAAGTCCGACGCCAATTCCAACCCTGACCCTTTCTTCTTGAACGCCCTTTTTTTCTTCTGGGAGCGATTCTTACACGCAATCCGGTTGGGAAAATCATTCTAAACCGATCCTGCAATCGCCATGATCGTGAACTGCTTTGAAATCAACGTCTATCACGATGGGAAGAAAACGGAATCGCTGACCGGCACCTGCGGACGATGGCGGAGTGTGGAATTTGCACTCGACTCGTTTCTTAACCTAGGGCACGATGGACGTCGCGGGAGTGTCTTTTTGCGTGGGCACCGCCGTCATTTCAGCTTGTGGCGATTACTATGCTCATCGCGCTGACGTCGGCGATGATGATTCCGGATGGGGTTGCAGGAACCGTGGCCGATGACCCAAGAAACGAGTAAACGTCGAGAATCGCGGTCGAATTGCTACACAATCGAAACCGCTTGCCCTGTTTACGTGAAGGAAGGTTCGCATCGTTTCGCTGAAAGTTGCGCTGAACGGACACGGTGGGGTTTTTGCGCGAGAGTTGGAGTCGGTCTTTTTTTGGGGGGGAAGGGGGAAAAAAAAAAAAAAAAAAAAAAAAACCCCCCCCTTTTGGGGGGGGGGGTTTTTTCCCCCCACCCCCCCCCGGGGGGGTTTTTTGGGGGGGGAAAAAAATGGGGAAGGGGGAAAAAAAAAACCCCACCCCCGCGTCGGCGTGTTTCCGTAATGCCTGGGAATGGGTAGCGGGTTCGGGGCACCGTGCAGCGTTTTCTGCCGACGCGCGAGGCGCGTTCGCAACTTGGCCGCGATCGCCTGGAAATCTGTGGGTTTCCCATGATGCTGAGACGCCGCAGTGTGTTCGGCAATGGTGTCAAGATTTTCACGCAATGGTTCCCCGAATTCGTGGTTCAGGAATTTCGGTTTGGTTCGCCCGGGATGGTGGCGAGGTCGCTTGGCATACATCGCTCCCGATCGGGACGGGTTACACGTGCCCCCTGCGCTCGAAGCGCCCATCGATTTGCCAAGGTTACCGAAGTGAGGCGGGCGTCCAGGCGACGACCGACCCGAGGCAAGTTCATCTGAACTGTTTAGGCAAGAGTATCCATGGACCCGATCGCGACCGGCGTGGCCGTGCCAAACGGTTTTGTCGGTGCCGAATTGTTGGGATGTGACGTCCGTCAATGGATGGCGAGGAGGATATCCTAAGCCACGCTGGCTTTGTCGAATCCGTACCGACATCGCGAACACCACCTGGATGGATGGGGTTTGGGATTCCATTGGAAAGCAGCCAAGAGCGACGAAGCGTTACCTGAGCGAAACCTGCAGCGAACGTGCTCGCGTATTTTGAAAAAACCGATGGAGCATTGGGGCGCTTTTTTGATGCGCTGAAACAATGCGGGGTGCGGTGGTTTGGTCCCCGACCAATGTTTCCTGGCAGAACCCTTGATTAGATACGGCGTCTTTTCGGCATTTCTTTGTACTTGGTCCTTCCGTTTCGCGGGCGGGTAGCTTCGAGATCGAAGATCAAAATACTTCATGTCCAATCGCAATTGGCGAGGGGCTTTTGGACGAGGTTAAAATGCGACGAACGGCGGGTGCTGCGATTCGACGACGCGTGCCAAAGCGGGGGCGACGGCGTCGCGATAAACGTGGGGGAAGGGCTTCGATGGCGGCGGGCCATTTCTTGGGAGTTCGACGCGGGGTCTCGTCGGTGAGGTTCGTTTGGGTGGCGGCGATTTTATCAGGGTTCAATCTTTCAGGTGAAAAGGTGGGCCGTCGGTTCGCGTTAGCCGTGTTTGGTTTCGATGATTAGCCTTCCTTTGCATTCGTGATGCACTTCGTGTGGCGGTGCTCGTTTTTTTTCGCAGTGTTTTGCTTGTCAGCGGCTTGAAAATGTCGGTCGTGTTGCGAAAACGCAAACGTTGCTCTCGTGCAACGTCGGATTCAACTCTGACGGTGACCCTCCAAAAACTTGGTAACCGAAGAAGGACTTAGTCTATTTTTAGTTCGAAACGGATCGTCCGGTGACAAAATGCAACGCGTTTGTGGCCTAGCCAACCACGTCGTCCGTGGTTTCCGCAACCGGGGCACTCGTCTCGAAAGAGGGAATTGTTTCCCGCCGCGCCGGGTCACGGTCAACGATCCAACGTATTGCCCCCACGAATTCATTTTGGTCAAGGTTGCGAGATGGCTTGTGGCCGAGTAGGAAAACTGTTCTATCGAGTGCGCTGCGGTGGGGTCCGTGGAAGATCCGCCCGGTTGCGAATTCCGGGTTGGTTTTTCCCTGTTTTTTTCTGGCACAGTTACAGGGACATAGTTAATCGACCCGCTCGATGCGTACCCGCCCCGATGGTCGCTCGACGAAAAGAATTGCGACGCTCGCGTTCCGAACAAGGCCACGCGGCCGACGCGGTGCCGAGGGCGGACCCGTTGTGAACAGTCACCATGTTGACTCTCCATGGCCACCCAAGCCGTGTTGGTCTTATCCCGATCGAACCGGTCCCGTCCGATTGAATGCCGTTGGAGGGCAACGGTCCTCGGTCCAAAGGACTCAGAGCCGCGCATCGCATCGATTGCGTGTTCGGTTTCCCCCTTATTTGATCGATCCGTTAAGCAAAAACGACCGGCGTCGTTGCTCGTCTCGGGTCGGCTGTACGAACACATTGGCGAATTCCAAAGGCTTCGGCGTCAGTGACTGACCGTGCCTTGAAAACTCAAACGCGTGGCGGTTGCGGAACCAGTTCGGCCGCGAAGCGATGTTCGTCACCCGGTATGTCGATGCGGTCGTGATCAACGGTAAACGGCGGGTCCGGGCAATCACACGTTGCGGATGGATTTGCTTCAAAATTGACGCGTGGTTCCGTTAATCGACGATGATCGAAGGCGTGCGGTCGTCGGGGGAACGAAACCGCCCGGAATGGAATGTGAAACCCAGG
>Ga0163217_1013287_pt1 | contig 18075 bp, 26 predicted proteins | sample SynspAceP_FD_185933 | JGI IMG/M metagenome (GOLD analysis project Ga0163217, IMG submission 185933) | Saline lake microbial communities from Ace Lake in Antarctica - Synechococcus sp. Ace-P (PacBio error correction) | ecosystem: Environmental > Aquatic > Non-marine Saline and Alkaline > Saline ...
AGAGAGATGCCCCTCGATTGGCTGCGGCTCTTCAAAACGATGACAAGGTTTTTTTCCAGCCCGAAATGCCAAAAATGGCCGGGTTTTTTGTAAGTAAACCCCGTTCATTCGACAGGAAAATCATGCCCGGTTCAAGGGCACATGGCCGGTTTTGGGCATCCTTGCTGGCCTCTTTCATGAACATTCAGGTAGGCAACCAACGCCATGTCCGGTCCCATTGGCCCGAGTCACAGCCCGTTTGCCCAAAAAGTGGCAAAAGTCGAAGCAAAAAGTGGTATCCAATTGCCGCACCCACTGGTGCCTGTTTTGGGAAGCGTGCGGTGGGAAATGGGCAAATGTGGGCCACGCAAAGACCTGTTGTGAAGCGCTGCTTGCGTTCCGCATCGACAAGAACCGATGACGATTTGTTTCGTGTAAAATATATCGGTGGGTGCAATCCTAATATTGCCCGCCGGAATCAAACCAGCTAGAGGATAAGATTTATCCTCAAGACCGCGTTGTGAATTTTGCCCATTACCCGGTAATGCGGCAAGCGCCCGCATTAACTACCGCTGCCTGATATCGTTATCAAACGAAATCTTCCCTGCAACTGCCGAGCTAATTCAGCCAATTGCCCTGTTGCGCGCCTGGATTATCTTCCAAGTTGGCGGGGCAGCCATCATTTCCGTCAGAACTTCCCGCCGTTGCTGATCAAGCAGCACAAAAACTTCAACCATGCGGCCCCGTCAACGGGCAAATGCGCCCGGCCGCATGCCATCCAGATTCGAACTGAGTTCTTTGTGGGAATTTCCATTTGCCACCACTGGGTCTTTTACCTTCAACCCAGTGTCGCCGCCACCCGTCTCAACGGACTTATGCGCATAGCCGTCTGCACCAACTGTCTGGATCAACCAAAATGGATGGGTTGGTGGTTTTGAATACGCTCCCATGGATGGCGCTGAAATTGGATATTTCTTCCAATCTCGGCTATCTGAGACATGCGCATCACGAACTGAATTTGAAAAGCTTTTCTTCCATCGACCCAAAGAATCGGATTGTCAATTTTCCCGCAACAGCGCAAAGGCCAAGGGCAACCGGTTGTGAGCCACATCAACTGCCGCGAAGATTGAAGGTCCAGGCAATTAATCGCGTCAGTGTGACCAAGAGCCGCATCGGCGTCATTTCATCAAGGTGGTCTGAGAGCCGTTTAAGCTTGGCGGGCGCAACTCCGCCTGCAGAATCCTATTCCTGTAGGACAATACGTCCTTTGGCAGGGGCGGGTCGACCTTCCTCTTCCCAGATCTGATTCAACGACGAAAAATCGATAGGACATGAAACCAGTTCTGCGCCGACTGTTTCGAGGCAGGTTTTTTTCTGAAGTTGCGTACTGAGAGACGGTCCAGATAAAAAGGGGTGATACCCCACACGATGACCCGGTTTAAAAGATTGGTCCTTCAGCCATTTGGCGCGGACCGTCCGTCCACAACATCCACAGTTGAAAAGTGTCAGGGTCAATCTGCTGAGAGGACTGTTCTGTATATGCCCGTACAATGAACAGATATCCCCGGTTCGCCATGGCAAAAATGGCCCAACCGGCAGAACCGGTGAACCGGTTCAGATAGGAATAACCGCTCTTTGATCAGCTGGAGATACTCGCTTGAGTCATCTGCGTGAAGAGATGTGTAAGCCATCAGACCATTGCCTTTCCAGAGCTTTTGCAAAGCGCGCAAAATCTCTCCCAAGCAGGTTTTTTCCAACCGGTGGCTGAGCAAAAGACTGAAACATGAAATATCTCCTTTTATGCCGCGTATGACGCGCCATCGATCGAATGTCAAAACAGACGCAATGCTGCTTGCAAAGATAAATTCTTTCGCAATATTGCAAAAAAACGCATTGCTGACATGCAGCATTGGCCCTTTTCTTATGCGCCGTGACCCTAATCCTAAAACATCAGAGCGGCGCACTTTAGTCCCTCCCAGAAATGTTGAAAGCGATCCCCTCCCAACCTGACAACGCAAAGTGGTGCCGCTCTAAAACCAATTTTTGAAAAGCTAAGGACAAAGAATCAGGCTACATACTGCCTTCATTACGAACGTCCCCGCTCGTGCCGCCGGTTCGAACTCCGTATTTCGTCGCGCCGATGGATCGCATGGTATCTGCACGCGAAACGTCAGGTATCTCGCTATGTTAAACGTTACCTTGTGACACTCGACACCAGACACTGGCCGAAAACGGTTTTTTAACCCGCAAAGCGCTTGAAAAAGCAGGTTCTGCCATTTACACCGTTCTAAGTCAGTTTAACTTAGACTGAAATTTAAAAACACCGGTGGTTTTACCATCCGGTGTTTTTTTTTTTTGTTTAGAGGCGGTTTCGGTTGGTTTAAGACAGGGCTCTAAAGCAACTGCGCAAAAGGTGAGCGTTGTCACAGCCCTCGCGAGAAGCGCGCCGCTGCAATGCAGGCCTGTTGCCACATAGGCCGGCAACCACCCGGTTTGCTGCCATCCAGATTCCGAGAGTATCAGCGTTCCCCCGCGCGCCAGTTTGACCGCCAATTTTTTCTCGCCGCCCTTGTCATCAGGGGTCCTGCAAGAATATTGGCAACAATCAGATCAAATGGCGCGTTTACGCGGATGGCCGCGTGATGCATCCGTTTGGCTTCGACCCACGTGAATCCGGTTGCTACCTGGATTCAACAATGGGCATTTTTCGGTGCAACAACCACGAAACCACATTCAATATCGCTGGCCAGCACAGGTTGGTGACAGGCTTTGGGCAATCGCGATGGCCAAAAGTCCTGTTCCCGTAACCCATATCAAAGATACGTTCAAAAAGATCTCTGCGCCGAAGAACAATATTCCAGTGCCTCAAGACAGCCGGCTGTTGTGCATGATGGCCGGTGCCCAAACGCTTTGTCCCGCCTCATCCTCAACGCCAACTGCGCCAGCGGGAACCAGAGCCCTTGTCAATGAGCGCCGTGAACAAAGAACCGCCCGGCAGCAACAGGTCGCAAAGCCTTCAAGGCTTCATGGCCACCCAATTTCATCGCCAACGTCTTCAATGGGTCATTTCCAGACCTGACAATCAGCAGTAAGCCAGACCTGTGATTCGTCCAGAACCCCTGTCAGTTCCTCTTTGAACATAAATATCGATGGTCCATTCCAACGAATCAGGATTGTCTGCTCGACCTCGAAATGCGAATGGGCATGGCCATCTTCTTCCAAAAAGGCAGCTTTCAAAGAAATGAGAAGAGGTCGCTGCTTTCCGAGTATCCAGGCGCAGCATAATTCGGAATGGTTCAATGATCCAGTGGGTTTCCAGAAAACTGTCGACGACTTTTTTTGCGTCCTGGCCTTGTCGAAATCCACCGTGAGTTTTGTTGCCGTCGATCTGAGCCCACCAGCCCATAGCCAAACTTCAATGTGGAACACGCGTTCACCAAGTGCAAAATTTGTGATGCAGCAAGAACCCGCTTTTTGGCGCACCAGCTCACCTTCAATGGTACGTGGGCCTCCACTAACTGCGTTTAGTGCCTTCCGCTCTTGCTGTGTTGTTGTGCGCGCATGCCAGCCCGGCGTGGAATAAGTGTTGCGAACGTACCTGTGGTGTCAACCGACGGCGCCATAGGCTCCCGGCGCCGGACGATCCATAGCCCGCCCCATTAAAGCTCTGTTGCCTTTCAGTTGATTTGGGCATGGTGTTTCGCAGTTCATCGCAGGAAACCGCGAGGGAATAGAGGATGCCAGGTGCCGTGAAATGCGCCGGTTTGAGACAAACCAGATTTTGCAGCTTTCTTGCCACGCGTCACCTACATAGGCCAGCCCGTTCCTCCTCAAGCCCCGAGCGACCGGATTCAATCCAGCGCCCGTTGATGGGGACAGGCTTCTTCCCATCCGGGCAAGATAGACTGTGTCAATTCCAGGCCTTTTGCAGAATGCGCGTCCATGTACTGACCGCATCATAATCTTCCTGCGTGTCTACACCATAAACCAGAGAGATATGCCTCCAGAAAGCCGCCCATGCTTCAAACTCTTCCATGGAGCGATCACTCTTCAGGTTTTCCAGACGGCCAGGCGCAATCTGCGGACCGATCATTCTGCACATCTCCGTGTAAGCGCGCTTCATCCAGAATGATTTCGGCAATTTCCCGTATGGGGTAATGGTCGGCCTGTTGCGCGCCATGCGCGACAGGCTGTTGACCAGATCAGAACACGGGAGGCCTTGCGTGGTTTGGGCCTTTAACTCTTCGGTCTGGCACAGCTCATGTGCTGCCTGTATCAGCGAAATGGATCGCGCACGCGCAATGCAATGCAGCAAATTGGAGTGTGCAATCAAACCAGCCGCGGCGCGGGGTAAATTGACGAATCCGTTCAAAGGCCAGATCCATCAGCAGGTTGCAGCAGGCGCGAAAATAGGCCAATGCATCGCGAATTTCCATGCGTTCATAAAAGCGCGGCCACCAATCACACGGTAATTCAGCCCTAAATGTAACAAACCGATCTCGAATGAGCCGCTCTGGAACGATGCCGCGGTACCAATAACGCCATGTCCGTTCAGCGCGTGACCACCGCGTTGCAACTGCTCATATCTTCGCCCAATGGCCCGGGCTTTCTTTCTTCTGAAATCCCCACACACGGAGACGATAAACCGGATTTCCCATTTCAGCGGTATCAGGAACAGGGTTTTTTCCCAAGCGCCTCAATTGTTTTCCAATCAGGCCGGCAGCAGCGCCCAGAATATGACCGGTTCGAGCCGGTAAATTGCCGCTCCAACCGAATGATTTGGCGCCCGGAAAATCTTTCTCAAAACGCAAAGAATATTGTCCCTTCAGCGCCCGCGCAGCCATAGCATCGACTGTGTCATCGTCACCCACACAGCAAAATATTACTGTTGCCCTGCGCCAAAAGACGGAGCCACATATATTGAGGCCACAATTGGTAATCCTGATACTCGTCACCAGATATATTGAAACGGCTGTGATTACTCTTTAGCACGTCTGGATTCTTGCGGAACAAGTTGAGGCAATTCCAGCAGTAAATCGGCCAAAATCGACTGCGGTTCAGGGCTTCATGCGATCTTGATAGGCCTGATACAGCTCGCCTCCTTTTACCAATGGCAAAGCTGCCCACATCCCCTTTGGGTACCTGATCTGCAGACCAGCCACGGTTTTTCCAGCTCCTCAATGAATGTTGGCCAATTGGCGTGCGGGCCAGCGCTTTCGTCAATGTTTTTCCGCTTTGATGATCCGTTTCATCAGGCGAATCTGATCATCTGATGTCAAGATCGGAATTCGATTTCAAGCCCGACCAGCTCTTGCATGTCCTGCGCAGCAATTTGAACGCCGATGGAATGAAAGGTACCAAGCCAAGGCCATGCCCTCGACCGCGCACCGATCAGCCGCCCGATCCGTCTTTCATTTCCCAGCGCGGCTGTTGGTAAAGGTGACAGACCATATCTTGGCCCTCGGAAATGTGAACTCCCCGTCGCCAGAATGTGGCCGATGCGTGTGGTCAGAACCCGTGTCCTTGGCCGGTCCTGACGCAGCCAACACCAGCAGCGCCCGTCCAATGCTTTCCACAGCAATCGCGCCGTGCTTCTGCATTCATGCCGTCCATAAAGGGCGCAACGGACGTGAAGCCCGCTTGCTTGTTTGCTGGCAGCGTGCGCCCCAGACCACCCGCCTTGGGTGAGTGCGCCCGTACAGAAGGATTTTGACGTGTAGCCATGATGGATGATTGATTCGCTTTGTGTTGTTAATTCAATGAAGATAGGACAGCTAAAGCGCGAACCCAATTTTCTGTCTATTGATGTCTATTGATGTCTAACAGATGTTCTTCCCACATTTGCATCTATCAAGCCGCATCATTGAAAATAGGCCAGTGCCTGACCTTGTACAGCCCAACCGACAAAAGGCACGGTTTTTTAACCGCTTGAAACGAACCGGAATGCGGCCGACCTGTCCGTCAAAGGCCCTCAAGGCTGGCCCTCCACGTATCGGTTCAGAATCATAACACGCAACATCATCTCCAAAAGCTGAACCCGTCTGTCAGGAATTCTGCATCATCTTCCGGGTTTTGGGCGGTTGAAGAAATTCGGCAACACGCACTTTCTGACCAATATTTATGCGGTTCCCCACATTCACAAAAAGACCCCGCATTTCCAAACTGCCCGTGGAAATAGGAACGCCATGGTGGCCCATGGTCAACCAACCGGCCACAGACCACGGTCAACAGAAGCGCAAATGGTGGAGGCTGTAGCCGCCAGTGAGCTCAATAGATGCATGGTGGTGGAAATGGGTGCGCCAATGACCGCTGCCAGACCTGCCCCCATACCCAAAATTGCATAAGTCCCTGACTTGAGGCCATTTCCGGGAAAGCACTGGCAGCGATAATGGCAAAGGCACCACCAGCCATAGCACCCCAATAAAGCGCCGGGGAGAGAATATGCCGCCGCCAAAGCGCGAAAGCCAGCGTGAATGGAGGTTGCTGCGGTCTTTTGCAACAATCAGAGCCCAGCATTAACGTCCAATGGCAATTGCTGTCTCAGTGCTGATCTGTGGCTTCAATATCCCAACGCCCAAGAACCTGCGGGAACCAAAGCGGCATCAAGCCAACCAGAAATCCGCCAATGACGCCGCAGAAAAAACGGAAATGTTAGTCGGCGGGCGAGATAATCAGTACCCGATCAGGGAAAACTGAAAAATCACCGCAACCAGAGCGCAGACAATGCCCTCCAGAATGAAGAAAGCCGGAAATTCCAGAGTAAGAGGTAATCTGATAGATTCGAGAATTCAAAAAGCCCGCGACAATCGCCAATCCAGACCCGCGAGAGAATCGTGCCCGCAAACAGAGGCAATAACCGATGGGCACGAAGGCCGTGGTGGCATAATGGCCAAGGAATCCACTTCCAGCGCGAACAGCACGCCTGCAAATGGGGCATTGGAAGCTGCGAGACCGCGCTGCAACATCCCCCGCAGGCCAAAAGCGTGCCGCGGCTGGTCCGGGCAGTCCCATGCTGCGGGTTATTGCGGTCGCAAGGGTTGCGCCAAGATGAAACAATTGGGCCCTCACGCCCGGCGCTTTCGCGCCGGAAACCAAGGAAATAGCTGTCAAAATCGCACTGCGAATGCCGGAATAAAACAGTCCCAGGCCTTTCCTGTACCGGATACGCGCGCTTCTATCTCTGCTACGCCCGCCAGTGCGCCGGCCAGGGTGAAGAAATTGGCAGCGCAAGCCCCTACCCCAACTCGCCTGTCGTGGGCGTGGTCCAGATGACCCACCAAGGCAAGCTTGCAGCTGTAGACGCAACGCGTTCTGACATGTCGCCCAGCCACAACCCATTGCACAGCGCCGAATAGCCAGACGAAACAGAATGGCGACAACGGCAACACCAAAGCGATTCAGAGCTGCAAAACCACAATCCGGTTGTCTTGTACCGGCAAACCCGCCAGTTCGGCTCTATCCAACTATGGGCCAATTCGTAAAGGCGCTTGAAACGTGAGACATCATGAAACCGACCCCAAACGATGGAGCGCTGGATTTCTTGTGAAAAAGCCACGATGATTTTCATATCTGAAACTCAGGGAAGGGTGTGTTTCTGCGCAGACACGAAGCTGATTCTGGACCAATGAGGCGAACCGAGCATTGGCTCGATCCTCTAGGACATCAGAAACCCACGAGAAATTGGACTGCGTCAAGAGACAATGGACCATTATGGCCAAGAATGGCTTGGTCTGCGTCCGATTGCTTTGCTACCCAGACAGGGTGAACAGAAATTTACAGGATAATGAGAATGTCAGCTGACTGGTTGCGCGCAATGCCCCGAACGCGGAGATTTTTGAGACTGTCCGGCGCTGTTTAAAAGCAGCGCTTCCGGTAGCGGTTTTCCAACAGCGCAAGCTGTACCGAGCAGCACGGCATACAACAAGCTGGTCAAGAATCAGCCAAGCCTCAAGGGGTTGTCTTTGTTGAAACGACTGAAGATATCCCGCTGTCGTGGTCCATTTGTGCGGATCATAACATTCCCATCATTCCTTACCGGAACCGGCACGTCGCTTGAAAGGCCATGTGAATGCACCGGAAGGCGGCGTGGTCGCTGGGACATGTCCAGAAAATTGAACCGTGGTGTTGACCGTGAATGCCGGAAAGATCATTGCTGAGAGAGTTAGAGCTCCGACCGGGTGGTGACCCGCAAAACAGTTGAATGAATTATCTTCGCGACACCGGACTGTTCTTCCCAATTGACCCAGCGCGGATGCCAGCCCTTGCGGCATGCCGGCTACAAGGGCTCAGGCACCAATGCGGTGCGCTAACGGCAAACATGCGCGACAAATAATCATCAACCTAACCAGCTGTCCCTGCCGATTGGCCGGATTTTGAAAACGGCATCGGGCACGCAAAGCTCTGCGGTTACGATCTTGCCAAGAATTGCTGATTGGCTTCTGAAGGTACGTTGGGCACATCACGGAACCTGACCCTGAATTGCCAGGCATCCGCAGCAAATTTCCGGCGGCGTCTGTCCGTTCCCGACCAATTGAGGATGGCCTGTAACGCTGTTATTTTGGGACAATCCAATATGTATTACCGTAGCCCGGATAAAGAGTTTCTTGACACCCTTCAGGTGAAAGCCCTGCAATGCTTACTCCCAACCTTGCACTGTTAGTGAAACAACAACCTGTTTCCTTGAATTTCAATGGGAAGCGATGCAAGGCGTTGCTGACAGGCCAGAGATGGTTTGGCGAAAATTGCAAATTGGGTGCAATGGCGGCGCATTGTTCTGGACGGCTCAAGCAGAGAAACGCACCAAGCTTTGGCAGGCGCGTCACGAATGCTTACTGGGCCCATCGCTAGATTGCGTCGCCGGCTGCCAGGGGTATCTCAACGGATGTCTGTGTGCCGATTTCCCGTCTCGCGGAATGCAGTCACGGAAAACGTTCCGAGATATTGAGGAAATGGGATTTGTGGCTCCCATGGTTGGACATGCGGGAGACCGGAATTTCCACGTGCTGGTCTTGTGGTATGGATGATGCCCGATGAAAAGTGGCGCGCGCCTCCAAATTTGGTTTCACAAGCTGAACAGGCGCGCCATCGCGATGGATGGCAACTTGCACCGGCGAGCATGGCATAGGCCAGGGAAAGATGCCCTATCCTTGAGGCCGAAATAGGACAAATGGTGGGTTGATCTGATCCCGTCAAATTAAAGCCGCTATCGATCCACAGAATATTATGAACCCTAGGAAAAATGTGTCTCAGCTAGACTAGCGCCGTCCATTTGTTTTGCAGCCGAAACTTGTCCCTTTTCTATGCGGATAAAGGGAAAGAAATCGTTGAAATTCGATTTGAGGGTCTTAACGTGGTGCAAGCGTCCTTCACCCGGCACTTTGGAGCGCTGCCTGAAACAATTATACATCTTCGTTGGAAGTTTCATCATTCTGATCCTAGGGGGGGTTTGATAGGAACCGTTTTTTATCGAACTGGACTGGCCTATCGGCAGTTTTTTGAAGATGAGGCATCCCAAGGCACTCTGCCTCCGGTACGGGTAGCCTGGCGCAGCTGACGCCCGGTTTCTGCCAATGCGGCCATCACCTTACCGAGTGCGCGTGGCGAATCTGAAGGCGAAGCGCTAGCGCGATGACGAATTCGCGTGAGGAATGGAATGATGCCGCTCCTGCGCGCGAATTTCCAGGTCACGGATTTGGTCGCCGACGGCCTGGTCGTTTCCGCCGCTATCGACGACGCTGGTTCGTCTGACTGGCTTTTTGAACCACAGACAACCCGCACACCGAGTTAAATCCCGACAAGGTATCTTCGACAGCGTGCGGGTATCGATGGGGACCTTGCGGCTGATTGACGGTAAGGGCGGTGATAATCTGTGGCAGTTGGACAATGGTGAATTTTGAAGGCAATGCCCGCTCTGCTGGCCCTTTCCGTGTTGAGGGTGGTTTCACCTATGAGGGGCAGCCCAAATGCGTTCCGCGTCGCCACCGGACGAACAGATGATCTGGGCAATTTGGCGTGTCACTTTGCAGGTCAATCCCCTGAACGCCCGTGGTCTCTGGCGCTTGATGAATCTTGTCGAACTCCGAGCGTCCCGGTCTATGAGGGCACCTATACTTTCAGCGCTATGCGGCAGAGAAGAGGATGATGCTCCAAGAGAAAGAACCCCAATCCGCTCGCAAGGGTGCTATTCGCTGACCTCTGCCGATTTGGACTTACCTGAATTCATCATTGCCATGGCCCGCCAAGCCTCGCTTTCCACCTGGAAGGGACAGGTCGTATTCTGTGGCGATACGCCGAGTTTGATTTGAGGCCTGCGCACGATCAAATTGATCTGGACCGCTCTATCGGGCGCGGGTCCATTCCGGAGCCGGCACGTCCATCTCGGTATCTGCACTGCTCGGCCAACCTGGCCTTTTGGCAACACACGGAATTGGGTGTCGCTGGACGTTTGCGGATGGATGTCGGTTCAATTTGTTCTGGGCGGCGGCAATTGTGGAACGACTTGCCCGACGCTTCAAACGACCGGGGCGGCTGGCAAGATTGACAAATTGAGGCAGCGGTTTTCCCCGGCAGGACGCATTCATAGCCTCCGGCGTGTTGCGCGAAACGAGGTCAACTCTGACACTCCCAATTTGATGGGTTACTGCGCGTATGCTCTCTTGGAGCCGCGTAGTGGCCGGGGCTCTTTGCCGATTTAGGGCCGGCCAGTTCCCATTGCACCACGGGGGTCAATTCACCCGCCCAAGCCGTACACGCGGTCGCAAAATTTGAAGCGCTGAGTTCCTCCACATTTTAGGCCGCGAGCATCTGGTGCTTGAAGAAATCACGGGTACGCTTGGAAATGACGCCCTGTCAGGTGATCTGGATCTGAGAACGCCCTCTGGGCGCACGCAGCCAATTGATATGAACAATTGATGCCGAACTGACGCTGGGATCTTGGACGCCATCAATGAATCTACCCGCTTCTTGTCTGGCCGTGATGCCTGTTGCGGCTGCGGCTGTCACGGACAATGTGTCACTGAACTACCATGCAAACCGCTGGGTCGCGAAGGCGTGAACGCCCGTGAGTCATCGTTGAGGCCTCATTGGCAGATGAAGTGCTGAGTTTGAAACGTTTTTCATTGACGGGGTCGCTGGTGCCAAACATCACAGCCATTGGACGGCTGGAGATGTCTTCAGCAATCGCTATTGGCAACCATGACTGCCGAGCTTGAAGCGCCGGATTTGTCCGGGTCTGCTTCAGCTCATGACACCCTACTCTGGAAGATCTTGCAATCTTAAATGCGATCACCAATTGCCCGCGCCCAGCTTTGGCTCCCGCTGATTCTGGATATTCGGCTTTTCTCTGAAAAGAAATCAGAAGGCATTTCAAGTCCAATCTTCAACTGGGTGGAACAGCTGGCGGTCTCCGCTGTCCTTCAAGGGCGAGTTCAACGGCGTCCTGACGTGATGGAAGTGTGAGGTACGTCACCTTGGCGCGGATTCAGAGATTCTGCAGCAATTGCTGCGCCAGTTCTCATTCCGGCAGAGCCCAACTTTGGAAGCCGTTTCGGAGCGCTCAGCATGTCCCGGGTCAGGGATCGCTGGATGCAGGAATATTCTCCAGCCTGATGCCGATCTTGCCGCACGCGCAATAAATGCCGAAGCTTTATTCCGCCCGGGCAATGGCGCAGCGCTTGGAATTTGACGGGTCCCATTGACCCTGAAAACGAATGCCGTCAATCCGTTGCTGAAGATGGCTGGCATCACCTCGCGGGGCGCTTTGCAGACCGAAGTGGGACTGGTCAAAGACCTGCCACTGGAACTTGCGGGTCCAAGATCCAAAGCCATGGATGGTGGCGCGAATGGACGCGGAAATTCAGCGCTACAATTGACGGGGAGGATATCACCGAAGCGGGACACTGGATTTGTCAGATGATACCCCAATCTGTGGGCGATTTTTCAGTGGATCGGCTGAGCCTGCCATGGCTCCCCTGTCACTTGGTCTGGAGAAGACCCTCTGGCATGTCATTGACGAAACCATCTGGTCCCAAAAATCCGTTCAACCGTGGACAGCCCTTCGTGATCTGGAATTGGCAGTTGGACTGCGGCAACCGTAATTGAGTGTCGATAGTTTGATCGCCGACAAATGGCAAGCGTAACATGTCCGCTTCGCACCGGCAGTCTGGGGTGTGGAGATCAACGATGCCGGCTTTGGCAGGGGGCCTTCTTGTCAGCGTCGTCAATATCCGCAATACGCTTGGATCGGTCGTCATGGATGGGCGGTTAACGTTGCAAGGAAGCTGCTCTGGAAGAACTGGTCTGGCGTCCGACGGTCGCGCATCCGCTTTGGGCGGACTGAATTTTTCTGCGACTTTGAGGCAATGGTGGTTCCATGAAGGAGATTGTCTCCCAGCCTGACAGGCGGTGGGTTACTTTGCTGGTTGAAATGGCGAATTCCCCCGCAGCATCAATCCCTTGGCATCCGAAAAACCATGCGGGCCCGTGGATGCCGGGCTGAACTTGGGAAAGAGAAGATCCACCGAAGAATTTCTCAAGTCACATCAATGATGGTGTGCGCCCTTCAATTCTGCAGAGGGTTGTGTTCTCGATCGTCTCCGGTTCGTCCGCGCGGCTCTGTCTCAGTCCGATGCCCGGGGAGGCGTCCGGCGCTTGGCCGGCGGTACAATTGATCTGATCAACTGCTGCTTGAAAGCGACTGGACCCTGAGAATGGACCCGGGCACCGATGCTGTTATGGGCGCCGAACCTGCAGATCGCAATCAGCTATGGCGGAACTTTGGAAGTCCCGAACGCGAGTTTTGATGTCTCCGCATTGACAGGTTTCTGACCCTGCGGGAATGTCGAGCGCGAGTGGCGCGAATTGAAAATCGGAGAAGACATTCTGGAAAAGGAATGGTTTGGACGTCAGTTGCGCAATGTTGCGTGAAACGCCGCCTGAGGCGAGAGGCCGCAAATGCGGTGCCGCCAGCGCTCAAATCAAATCTGGAAAACAGATTCGTGATGTGTTTGCAGAAACCCGGTTCAAATAGCCAGCTTGAAATGATCAGGGCGTGGAGCCGCTTTCCCTGCTGATAATAGCGCCAACACCAATCACCCGAATGGCACTGGACAGATTTTCAGACGGAAGATCAGGTGGAATCCAGCGGTCCCCGGGCTTCATCAATCTCCCGATTAAGGATTGCAGCGATACCATCGCGTTCGCGTGCAATATGCGCAGCCCATTCCAGAAAGCATCCTCAAGAGAAATGCTTGTGCGGTGGCCCTCAATGGAAATCGGTGCTTTTTCAAGACACATCATCCCGGCGAGATCAATCTCGAAGGCACGACTCTCGTCATAATTCCGCTCCGTCACTAAGCCCGGTCGCCACGTTTCTTCTTCAGGGGTGCCGTCTGTGGCTGTCTTTTGGCGATTTTCGCCGCATATCATAGCCAATTTTTTTGGTGCAAAGTGCCGTCCACCAGCATCACGAGCGGTTCCAGCCCGCTTTGAATGTTTTTTCCCAGCCTGGCTGCCAGGCCACCAACAACACAATTGTCAGCGAGGAATACAGCAGCATCGGAACATAGAAGGCGGAACGGATTGAAGGAAATTATAGCCATCACAGGGTTGAAGACATCATTGCGAATGGCCTGACTGCCGGCCAAAAGGTCAGCGTCCGCATATGCCAAAATGCACACAGACTTGCGTCAAGGCTTCGCATTGTGTTCGGGTTGCCTTGCCGGATGATGGATGAGCCGGCTCATCTCCGAGTGAAAACTCGCCCCAGCCGGCTCGCGGCCAGAGCCCAAAAAGCGATATCATTGGCCATTTTAAACAGCGAAGCGGCAACGGTGTTGATCGCGCCATGAGAGAAGACCATCAGCAATCATGGGGCACCAGAGCTTCAAATTTATTGGGTGCGGTGGTGAACTTCATGCCGGTAAGCTGGCAAATTCTCGTCCGCCACTTTTTCTGGCAAAGCCAATGGCGCAATTAAGCCCTGACCAACGGCAGTGCGCCTTGTGCTAGTTCCCATCCGCTTGGGCATGGCGCTTGTGATGCGCTCAATGCCATTATCCAAGCTGGCTGCCACATAGGCGGAAAATTTCCTGACCCAGTGGTCAGGGGCGTGCATCCTGCGTGTGGTGCGGCCAAATCTTTGCTGAATCTTGTCCCAGGCCTTTGCCCTTGTCATTCAGCGGCGTTGCGCAGATTTGCTGGCAGGGCAGGGAGCAAGCGATGCCTCGATTTCCTCAGCGCAGGCCACATGCATTGCTGTGGGGAAGGTGGTCCATTGGAGGATTGCGACATGTTCAGTGAATCATTGGGATGCACGGGTTTTTATTGACCCCATCTCACCGCCCAGAATTTCATGGCGCGGGTTGAAATCACTTCATTGGCATTCATATTGGAATTGCCGTGCCGGAACCTGTCTGCCAAACCACAAAGCGGGAATGAATCGTTCAGCTTGACCTCAATAAACTCCTGCGCCGCTTGTCACAATAGCATCGCCAGTTTTGGGATCGAGCCGATCCAGCGACAACATTGGCCCGTGCTCCCGCAGCCTGTTTGACAATTGCCCAGCGCCCGAAACCAATCGCTCTGCTGTTTTTTCCAGCCGAATTTTGAAATTACCAAGAGAGCGTTGCGCCTGCGCGCCCCGCAATACCAGGTCGCTCTGCACTTCAAATCGGCCCAAACGTTCAGTTTTCCGTACGTGTTTTTGGCGGTCATGGCGTGTTCATCCAGTCATATAATCAGTGAAAAATCAGTTCTTTTTGCGAAGGCGTCCCAGCGAAACAACATCCGCGCCCCTTTGGGGAATCTTCATCAGTCACATCATCGCCCTCAACTTCGGGGAATGTCCCCCTGACGGTCACCATCTGCATCTCGTCATTATCGGCTTCCGCGGTGCTTGGCAGCTTCTTTCGCTGTCTGCGCTTTGGCAGCTTCTTCGGCCATGCGGGGGCTTCTTCACGCTGCTTTTCCCGCTCGCTGGGCAGCATTGGGCCGGGTGGTATGCAATTCTTCTATTGAGCCGGGGCGGTTGGCCTGACCCCAGTTCGATAAAAAAAAAAAAGGGGGGGCATCGCCTGCCTTCGCCGCAACATCGTCCCATTTGTCTCGGCTTCTTCATCTGCCGATTTGGGGCCATTTCGGATCAACTGAAGGACCAAATGTTGCACTGACGATCAATAAAACCGCCTTGAAATGGCGCAAAGGCCACATGCAGGCGTTCTGGGATGGCATTGAAGGACAGCCAATCCTCAAACGTTGGCTCACCTCACGATGAGATCCCAAAATTGTGCTGCAGCCAACAATTGTCCAAATCTCTTCAAGAGTATTGAACGACTGAGGCCTATGGAAATCTCGCACCCCGGTTGCAGTGGTGCTGAAGGTGATGAAAAAAAATGGGTGTTCACCGGGAAGGCCGGTCTTGAGACTTCCCAACAAGGAGTTCCGAAGCATTCCGCGCAAGCGCTTCCCTGCGGCCAGCACGTCGTAAACCGGGATCATGTCTTTTGGCATAGGAATCGCAGCTCCTCGGTATTCGCCAGTTACGATGGTGATAAGCGTACTGCGGGGTAGGGCAAGAAGCCTAATGGAGATATTGCAAGTTACGGCACGACGATCGCGAACATGGTGGACACGGATTTAGTGGAGGCTTTCCTGTTGGCAGGTGCTCCGAACGCTCCGCTCAGTTCATGCGAATGAACTGGCTTCATTGAAGTGTCCGACCGCATTACGCAGCAGACGACCTGCCGCATAGTTTGTCATTTGCAACTAACTAAAATGGTCGCGATATCGGTACATGCCGAGCGAAAACAATTTAACACCCTCGTCGAAGCTTGTTTCGCCCCGCCGAAGCAACACTTGCCAGCTGTTTCACATGCAGTGCGCCAAATGCGCTTTGGTGGAGGCGCCGGTACCCGCCCCGGGTCCGAGTAGCTTATTACAGAGGCCATTTTATCGCCATAGTCGGGCTTTGCACCGACAAAAGGAGATATAACAACTAAACTGCACTCTTTAAAAGGCCTGTGTCAGTACAGCTGCAAACGCCTGTATAAACAAAACATGTCTGAACCGGCGCTGCTCGCGAAATGTGATGCATGTGAACGGTGGATTTTCTTTTAATTGTTGCAGAAATCAAGTCATCAATTCAGCAGATCGGGAATCGACAATGCCCTCATGTCAACCGCCGCAACTTCTTGACCCTCAACAGCCTCTGCAAGCCGTGGCTGCAATCGCTGGGCCTTATCTCGGCAGCGCCTTTGCCGCCAAGCCTGAAAAATCTTACCGGTCTTGGTCAAAGTGTCGCGTGGGCCGGCCATGATCGGTCCGCCTATTTCAACACAAGGCAAGCCGGTTAAAGGCAGCACAGACCACAGCCTTTGTGACATGAAGGTGCTGAATGGCGTTTTTTCAAGTGCTGACAAACAAAGCAATGGTTCGAGGGCCAACCCTCAAATATGCCCCACATTTGGCGGCTATTGGCGCCTATGCGGTTTTCTCAGGGTTACACCGCAAAAGGTGAGCCTGATATCCTGGAAAATTGTGGGATGCCGCCTATAATCTGAATTCAACCGGGGCGTTTCAACGCCGTTTGGGAAAAAGACATTCGCAGGCCACATCGCACAAGGTAACGGGCAACTGCCAAACGTGCTGATATAATTGAGTTTGGAACTAACGATCCTCAAAGATCGTTCAAAAGTAATGGCTAGCGGGTTCCGGTTAAAGACCAGAAGCGGTGGCCATTGCTGGTATCTTTTTGGCCTTGTGGTAGTTTCTTGACTGTCGCTTGTGTCCATCCTGCTCTGAAAGGGCCCGGAAAGACGTATCGCCCTTCGGCTCAATAACTGAATGCGCGTGAAGTAAAAACGCGAGGAGGCCAGGGCAGGGCCTGTGCATAATCTTGCCCGCCACCAATAATCATGATTTCAGCAGCGTTTGCCGGCAAGCTCCAGTGCCGCGTCAAAGTGGCCGGCTGCAATCCACCCCATCCGCCTGCCCAGTCCCGCATTACGTGTCACCACAATGATTTTTTGACGCCCTGGAAGCGGGCGACAATCGACCTCAAACGTCCCCCTTGCCGCCCCATGACAATGGGTTTTCCGCTTGTGATGGCTTAAGAATTCCTTCAGATCAACCCGACATCATGTCCAGCGGCATCGCGCCTTGATGGCGATCACGTTGTTTTCGCGGGCGGCCACAACAAATGCTGATTTTTTGGGCTATCAGAACTCAATACGGCTATCGGCGCCTTTATGGCGGGTGAGGATCGTAGTCGGTAATCTCAAAAATCTTGAACTGAAAGTCAAAAAATTGACTCCCGTTTCATTCAACAAATTCAGTTCGGAGTGGGTCTCGGTTCCGACCAAGTTGCAATCGGTCTGCTCAGTGTTGAGATACCAAATGCCGCATCGCCCAGCGTATGGACAAAAATCACCCACCTGCAGATTGGCAGACTTTGCAAACCATTGCGTCAGCAGGGCGTAAGAACGCGATGGTTGAACGGCACACCCCAGAAAATATCCGCCGAGCGCTGATACAAATTGGCAGGACAAGCGCCCCATCAGCCACATAAACTGAAACGACAGTGGCAAGGGCGGGCCACGCCATATTGGCACATCTGCCGGGTTCCAGGCGCTGACAATCAACGCGGCGGCTGTCAGGATTGTGCGGATCAATGTCAATCAACTTGCGAATCTGATATCGTGCCGCCCTTGTTATCGGGCCATGACCGCCATTGATGCCCCGTAGACAGGCCCCAGATCACCGGCTTCATCAGCCAGTCATTCCAGATGGAAACACGATTTTTGATGAGATTAGGCAAATTGGTATCGCCGTTCAAAAACCACAGGCAATTCATAAGATGAATGGAGCGCAGATGCAGCTCTTGGTGGTAACCAGCGGAACCCTTTTTGATAAATCAAAGCGCATCTGATGCCCGAACACGATTCTTGTGCGGTTCCGGGCGATCTTCCTTGCTTGTGCCCCGTGGTCCAGGACAATTTTGCATGATTCAAGGTATGCTTCCATTATGCGCTTTCACGAATCTGTTTGATCGCGCCACAATACATGTCTCTGCCGCGAATGGGGAGCCGATACCGGGTTGGG
>Ga0163217_1062925_pt1 | contig 18069 bp, 26 predicted proteins | sample SynspAceP_FD_185933 | JGI IMG/M metagenome (GOLD analysis project Ga0163217, IMG submission 185933) | Saline lake microbial communities from Ace Lake in Antarctica - Synechococcus sp. Ace-P (PacBio error correction) | ecosystem: Environmental > Aquatic > Non-marine Saline and Alkaline > Saline ...
ATCCTTACACCAACAACACAAAAAAAAAAAAAAACAAAAAGAGAAGAGAAAAATTGTTTCCGCAAAATAAACCCCAGCCCGCTGGGGGCGCCTCAGGACAAGCCCACAGAGGCCGGCACTGGACCGTTGCGCGCCTTCCGGTCGCGGTCGGGAGGAACAAAAAGACGGTCAAAAGCTTATGGCTGGCAATTGTCCCCGACATCACCCATTAAACGCAAACCGAACAGAAATGGTCAAGGGAAACTGCAAAACGTGCCCCCATCAAAATTGAAAATCTCGATCAAATCGCGGCCAGTCCGGTTTTTCTCGTGCGGCCGTGATGGCGACCATTTGGGTCTTAATCTCACCGCCACCTTGGGCCGACTGGCTCGGTTGATCTCCACCTCGTTCCTGCCGGCAGGTGGGATGTTGCGGGAAATCTTCCGTTGCCGTGCCGGCAATGGCGCCTGGGTGGAATTCCGTGCAAGCCGACCGTTTCTTCAATCGACGGCGCAGCTCTGATCCGATCTGCCCTCAAGTCCAAACGGCAGAGCCTCCCCGTGCCTGGGGCTCCCGGGTCACCCACGCGAGACGGCTCGCCGTGAAAGAGCCGGACAACGTGATCAGCCGGGAAGAGGCCGCTCGGCCGTTCATGAGTCGTGCAGCGCGAAATGGCCTTCATCTCGGTTCTCAACAACACCCGCATGGCCATGCCTCGTGACGGACGTGCAAGATCCTGCGGACCAACGACCGTTGTTCCTGCAGAATGTCAGCGTCTGGTGAGCTGAACGACATGGACCGGAAATCTGGGCGTTGAGACCGTGCGCGCGAAAATGCCCGCAAGGGGATTCCAGAAGCGCTGCGGCAGGCGGGCGGGAACAAGCAGGGACTCGCCATTTACGCCCCGCGCGACGATGAAGAGCGACATTTCCCTTCTACTCAATGCGGGATCGACACTTCCGAAGAGGCCCCGAGATAACCGCCATCATCTAGCGTGAGACCACCGAGCAAAGGCGCATGAAGCGAATGGCACGAACCCAGAAAATGAACGCCGTGGGCACGCTGCCGCGTATCGCGCATGATCAACAACTGCTGACCCGCAATTGCTGTTCGCGGATCATCTCGATGTTCGCTGCGACCCGCGATGCTCGAGCTTGCCGATCTCACGACGATGCAACCGCAAACGCCAATCGGCCCGCCCGTCTGGTGCGCCAGTCGGCGTTTCCCCGCGCACAAACATGCGCGACGGGCTTCGTGACCGATTGATCGGCGACTGCGATGCGTCGAACCGCTGATCGCACCAACGTCCCCAAGCCGGACCCAATTTCTCCGGTTTGGGGGGAAAAAAAACCCCCCCCGTGGCCCGGAAGACCGATCTTGGGCCAGTTGAGCAAGTGCTTGATCAATCTGGCGGTCATGGCCAGGGACCCATGCCCGAGGGCCGGGCCCGACACCCGTGCGGACGCGCAATTTTGAGCAGAGAAGTTCAGCGCCTGAATATCGATGGCTGAAGTTGGCGATAGCTCATCGAGTGCCGACGCCGGACAGCATTGCCAGGACGGAAATGGAAAGATTTTTCGAGCCGTCTTGCACACACCAAGATGTGGGCAAGGAACCGGGCTCGGCTCCATGGTTTTTACGGGATCGTCAAACAGTCCGGGCGCCAATCTACCCTGATCAATAAGGGGAAAGGCAACATCCGCATCTATCGCCGCGCAACTCGAGGAAGGCGGAAAACTATTGCGCCGGAAGCCGCTGCCGCGCGGAACAGCGCTGCAAAGGCAGCGAAGATGCGTCCGACGCCGGAGGATCTCACCGGCGGTTTCGGCGTGGTGCTGCTGGTGAAGACGAGGAAGCGGGCGGCGCGGTGGCAAACGGATGCTCGAACCGCGTTAAGAAAGTGCACGAAGCCGTACGGCGTGGAAGCGCTGAAGTGCTGCCGAACTCGAACGGCACAGGTCGACATCGTCGTTCCGGACGTTGAGCCGAATGGACGGCCCGAACACTGCGGTCCGAGCTGGCAGACACCTGACTAAGGCATCTTTGTCCGGCTTACCGAAGACCGTCGCCCCCGCAATCTGCCCTCAGACCCAAGTCGGTTTTCTGGCCCACCGTCTCGGCTCAAGCAATTGCGACCTCGAACGCGAAGCGGATAGTACCGGCGGATCGTCGATCGCGGATACATGGTAACAGCGCCGACAAAATCCTTCACATCCTGGCCGCTTTTCGGCTAGAATCGCAATTCCAGTTTTGCCAAAAGGCCACATGAAATCCAAACTCCTGATCGCGGCATGCCGCAGCCTTCGTAATCCGCTGCACGACCGACCGTATACAGTCCATCAAAGTCTCCCAATCTGCTCGGGCGCGGCCATGGCCCGCCTTTGTGGCGCCGCCTTGGCACGCTCGCTGCGGCGATGACCGCAGAAACGCGCTGATGGCGCGGCACGCGCGCTCCGTCCAAGGCGGTTGCGTGCGCTACAAGACCAGCAGGAATCGTCAGCTTCCGGGCTCACCACGCATCACCGGGTTTCCGGACCCGCATGGGCGACAAGATCGGCTCAATATGCATCCAACCATCCACATTCGACAGCGACCAATCGCGGTGGAAGCCGAGCTTCTACGCCCTCAATTCGTCCGCGCCTGGTGGCTGCAGAAATTTCAACCGTTCGCTGTTGATGTCGCCGGCCACAAGCAGATCGACCGGTCCTGACACCACATCACGCTGTCGCAGCAGCCGTGCGCAGTCGGTCAATCGAGCTACCTGCCATCTCGCAGGCAACGATCCGCAACGCTTCTACACACAGCTTTGCAAGCCAGCCGACGCCGACAAGTTCGGATGCCGGGCCCGCCCCACCGCCGCGTGGAAAATCCAGATTTCGCCCGCTGACTGATCAGCCGACGCCAAAGAATCGTTTGAGGCGACATGAGACCGTCGCGAAAGCTGCGGTCTTGTGTCGCTGGATAAATCTGGCTGTGGAATCTGACCGTTCGCGACCAAGCCGCAGGTGGTTAGTTGCTCTCTGAGCCCTCACTCTGCGCGCAGCGCGGCGTTGAGCGATCGCGCCAGCCTTGGCCATCCTCCTAAAATGCTCAAAGCACGGCGGCGGTCGCCCTGAGCGAACACCAGTTCCTTCCTTCGGCACGTCGTGGCTTGGCTGCGCTTCAACCGCTTGGGGCGCGGACTGAAAGCGGCTTCGCGCGTCGAATGCGCTGCCGGTCGGTCGCGGTGGGCTTTCATCACAATCCTTTGTTTGCACGCAGCGAAGGCCTTGCGGTCAAGATGTTCCGGCCGCCACTCGCTGCGATCCGGGCCGAGGCGGCGTTTGAGCACCAGCGCGATGTTGTTTAAGGCTGCGCCACTGGGAGTGCAATGATCTCTCCCACAAAAACGGCGGTCACCGGCCTTGCCTTCGATCCTTGCCTTGCGGTGCCAACCGCTGCGGATTATAATGGTTCATTTTTCGCTTGCGCAACGTCTTCACCGGTACGGTTGCATCAAAGCAATGCCGCCAGGCCGCCAAGTGCCCGGCGGGTGAGCGCAAAACGTGCGATGGCCGCATCATCAGCCGCAAAGGCGCCCTTGAGGCCGGAATTGCGCGACCAGAAGCCGCCACTCGTCCTGGCCGTAGGCCACAAACCGCAACGCCGCGGTTCCAGGCCTCCACTCCTGAATCGAGAATGCCCTTGGCCACCGCGAGACCCATAACCGCGTGCCGCCATGCCCCTCCCAAGATCGCGGAGAGTCAAAGCTTTCCGCCCCTGATCACGCCACCATGCCGCCGCTGCGAACACGCTGATGCCCCAGGCGGCCACATGGTGGCCGCAACCGTGTGGGCGCCGTGCGGCCCTCGCCAATGCAAAGGCTAAATCAGCACGCGACAAGCTTCACACATTTTACCTGGCCAAGTTTTGTATCGGCCCTCGATCGAACCGGCATGCAGCGGCATCATCACGGCATGGTGGCGGCCACAGCGCCCCTCGCCCGAAATCACCGCCTCGACCTCCAAGCGCCATGTCGCATGGCCCGGCCAGCATGCCATGGGTGATGATGTGGATCAACAAGCGCCACCACCGACGGCCCTGATCCAAGGCAATCCGCCACTGTCCGGGGTTCGATTTGGAAGGATCCGTCATGGTGGTTCCTGAACTTTGATTTAGAATTTGCGCTGCTTGGCAATGGGCTTCAAGCGCCGCGCCAAGCAGATCTCGCGCCAATCCGGGCGCACCCAGGCCCGCGAATCCGGCCGTGAGCCGGCCAAACGCAATTGCCGCGCGCCAAAAGAAAAAAACAAAAACAAAAAAAAATTGGCCTCGATGAGCCCGCCCGACAACAGCCCATCAAGATAGCCGAGGCCCAGGCGCGCCTGCGCCAAGTAACATCCGAAGCTGATACGCCCGGAGCTGGAGGTGCATAGCCCGCGCTCGATGGGACCGGCCGCAACAAGGCTGTTACCTGGCTTGCGGCCGCCGGAGCTGACAAGCCACCGACGAGCCGGCGGGGTCAAATGTGGATCCATCCGTCTGTGTTGCGCCTGTGATCCGGTCCAAGGCCGCCGCTTCGGCACATTCAGGCCGGCAGGGATTTGGCAAACGCGCGCCAACGCACACCTTTGCAGTGATACCGCGTGGACGGCCAACGGCAGGCCGATGTCGTTGCCGATCGCCAGGGCGGTGAGCGCGCTTCGGGCAATTTGGCAATCAACCACAGCAGGGCTTTGCCACCGTTTGCGTAACCTGGAGTGAGCAGCGGCGGCTGGAACACGAGATTGTAGAGCGCCCATGTCGGCGAGTGCGTAACCAATTTCCCACCGGCTCCAGGATTGCCGCATAGCTCGCGTGGGCGCGATCAAGAATGTCAGCGGCGCAGTCCCTCATCCTGCCTCGTCGCCCCTGCGCGCGACCAATCGGATGCGGCCATCGGCCCCGCGGGGCGCAACAAGCGACCTCGTGGCCAAGGCGGCGAGATTGGCCGCTGCAGAAGGCGCCGCCGCCGCCTCGTTCCATGGCCGATTGGAAGCCAGCCTTGTGCGCCAGAAAGCCGACCCTTGCGCGTCAATAAATGCGCACCGCCGATCACCTAGAACTCGCGCCATGTCCTATCCGCCCAATTCTCAGGGTGAAGGCGAATTCGCCGCGTCTGACCAATGCGCGCGCAGCTTGTCCTGAGGCAAGGCTTTTGCTTGTGGGGTGAAAACAAAAATAGAACATATGGAAATTTGTCATTTTAACAAGGTTGAGTTGGGCTTGCAGAACCAGACAAATGATACAACTATGCAAACGCACACTCATTGCTTTGCAGTGGCATGATAACCTAACGGTGATCCGCGCACAGAACCTTTGCGGCTGGAAGAGAAAAATCCGGGAACAAAAGCAGCGCTCGACGCCGTCACTTTCCCAGATCGAACGCCGTTCGCAAGGGCTCATCCATGAAGCTCGGCCAATGAACAAAGTGTCGAAATCGAGACGGTTCCTACCGTTCGCTGGGCTTGGAATGTCTGGCATGGCGATTACCGCGCGGCCCGGTTATCGAGACTTTCGGACCGGAAAAGCTCTGGCAGACCACCCTGCGCTGCAGACCATTGCCGCAGGCGCATGAAGAAAGGGCGGCACTTTGCGCTTACGACGCCGACATGCGCTTGATCCGGTCATGGCCCCCCAGCTGGGCTTTGATACCTGAAAGCCTGTTGATTTCGCAGCCGGACAATGGCGACAGGCGCTCGAGTACAACCGCACACTGTCCCGCTCCGGCGCGCTCGATGTGCGGTCATCGATCTTCGTTGCCGGCGCGAACCCGCGCGCCGAAATCGAGGCGACTTGCGACAGCCTCCTGCTGCAAGCGCGACTTGATGAGCCCAAGGCACTTGCGCACCTGACCGCCTCGATCTCGCGCTCGAACTGCCGTGGTCATACTCACTCAACCAGATCCGCATGAAGATCGGCGTGATGTTCGGTCGCCCAGACCACGACAGGCGGAATGCGCTGAAATTCTACGCACGGACGTGCTGATTCCGCCGCATGCGGAGCGGTCAATGGAACCGTCGAAGTGGGCACCAGACCCGGGTCACGTGGTTCAACACAATGGCGCCCGCCGTCAAGCACGGTCGAGTTCGACATCATGTAATCGGCGAAGCGTATCAACGGTGTAACTGTCGATTCTGGGCGCAAGGCCGCATTGTCGGAATCCGGCGCCTGGTTCTCCTACAACCCCAGCGGCCTGGGGCAGGACGCGAGAACCTCCAAGCAGTTCCTGCGTTACAATCCGGCGGGGCCGACTGAGATCGAGATTCTGCCCAGACAATCGCCGGCTGATGGCAGAGAAATTCCTGGAAGAAGCACCCCGCACCGCGAATGAGAAGACAACACCGAAGCTGCAGAAATGTAGTTTTACCGGGCTCAAGCCTGCGTTTGAAACCGGCCGTCCGCCCTTGAGCGCTGCCGGTTTTCCTTTCGGGCGCTGCCTCTGACAGGTACCCGGGCGTACGATCAAACGGCCGTCCGCCAGTCGCGCCGGCGATGCTAAAACGTGCAACGAAAACCATTTTGCGCACTGCCTGCCTATCAGACAAAAGGGTTGAAATCAGATGGCGTAACGAAACCGCGGCCTTCTCGACTAATTTCAAAGACAAACGGACATGAAATGGTGGCCTCCAGCCCGCCTGGTGCCGCGCAATGCCCCGACACTGATGTCACAATGCCGCGGCAGTGCAGTTCAAGAATTTCTTACCTGTCTTGAACACCGTCCATAACTCACGCGACAACCTCGCAGAAATTTCCGCGCCCGCGGCAAGCACAATGACCTCGACAATGTCGGCTACACTGCGCGCCAGTCACACGTTCTCGAAATCTCGGCAATTTTTCGTTGGCGATATTCAAGGATCGCGCCATCGAGCTGCCTGGAACCGCCGACCAAGGATTCGGTATCGCAGGACCGTCCTTCTGGTACGGTCTATCATACGATGACACGCTTCGATCTGTGGCGCAAAGATTGCGGGAAAAAAATAAATTCCGGAAAAACCGGATCCATCCGGATTCCAACCAATGACAATTTCGGCGATGGCGACACGGACCGGCGGACCGTGCGTCCGAAATTTTATAACATGGCGACCCACAATCTGGGGCGGACCTCCGGTTCGGCGGATGAAGACGGCGAACCGTCATCGAACTGGAACTCTGGTGTTTCATTGGCAGTTTGAACAGATCACCACCCACCGACGTGAGCGGGGGGATCGCCAAAGGCCTTTCGATCGACAACCTGGCATGGGACTCGGCGGATCGCAGCACTTCTGCAGCATAACACGACAACTACGACATAGATCTGTCCGGCACCTGAAATCGCGGCCCATCGTGATGCGCACCCGCCGTGCTGCCGAGGGAAAGAAACCGTGCCACCACCGGGTGATCGCCGACCAATTGCGCTCACCTGCGTCCTGATTGCCGATGGCGTTCTCCGCCAATGAGGGCCGGGATATGTGCTCAGGCCTATCAATGCCGCCGCGCCATGCGTCCCATGCTCCAGTTGCTCGTGCGCGCGATTCCGCTGATGTCCGCGCCCTGCCGACGCTTGTTGCCGAGGCCGGCCTATCCTAAAAGCTGCAGCGCCTGAAAGCCGTTATCTGGAAACGCCTGAAACTTGAGGAAACCCGGTTTAGCAAGACACTTGAGCGCGGCTGAGCTGCTACCCGATGAAAGCCAGCGCGGAGCTTGGCGAAGGCGAACGGCTGATGGGAAAGCCGCATTCAAGCTCTACATACTTAGTTTCCCGCTGGATTGAACCCAGGATGCGCTTCGCCAAGTGGCGCCGAGTCCGACACCGATCATTCAAAGTTGCAATGAACGGCAGAATGGAAGCCCGCAAGCCACTGTCGTTCGGTGACGCTGCGACAGAACGATCTGGTATGAATCAACACACAGTCGCGGCCACCGATTTCTGGTATGTACCGAGTCGCGAGCAGGACGAGGGGGGGGGCCCCCCCAATGGTTTCGCCTGACGTGCAAACAGTGGAGACAGCCGAGCCCTGGAGCTGGTGACCGTGGTTGTCAACCAGACGCGATTTTAAATCGCGGCGAATCCGGTGGCCAAGATGGCGACCGGGGCACGATTTTCCGCGAAGGCTACAACTCGCAGTGAACGACACCCAGAACGTGCGAAGGCGTGTTCCGTGGCACCGTGAACTAAAGTCATTCAGGGCAAGGCGGCGCGGGGCGCGTAGCGCAACTCACTGTCGATCATGGCGACCGCAAGATCCGCCAACCATTCGGCCACACACCTGCTGCAGATGCGCTCAATAATTGCTTGGCACCCATGTGCGCAGCCAGGTTCGCCTGGTTCGCCGAAGCGTTGCGCTTCGATCGTCTCGCACCCCAAGCCTATACTTCAGAGAACTCTCGGAAGTCGAGACGCATGCAACGAGATCATTCCTGCAGAACAGCCAGGTGACAACTCCCGGTTGATGGCAGTGGATGCCGCGATTGCCGAATGTTGCGCATGGCGGCTGTTTTGGGCGAGAAACGATACGGTGACGAAGTCCGCGTCGTGTCTATGGCACCGGTGTCACCGGGGTCAAGGCCCACCGCCCTACTCGTGAACTGGCGGCGGTACCCTGTGGCGCCACTGGCAGATCGGCCTCGGCGGGTGTTGTCCGACATGCGCGGTAGCGCGGGTGCGCCCCGCATCGAAGCGCTGACCGGGGAAGCGCGCAACATCCAGCCTGATGAACAGGACGAAAAGCTCCAAGCATGTGGCCTCGCTGCTGAAGTGCAGCCGGGCGAGTGTCCGTCGCGATCGAAGCGCTGATGATCAGCGCAAGGAACTTTGAACGTGAGCTGACCGAAGTCGCGCAAGGAAGCTGGCGTTGGGCGCACAGTGGCTGTTGTGACGAAGAGCCGCGACATCGCGGCGTGAATATCTTCGGCAAAGGTGCTCACCTAGCGGCGTATTGCCTAATGGATCAGGACTGTGTGCAGCCAAAGCCTCCTCCGCTCGGGCGGGCGGCGTTCTGTGCCGTCAGTGAGATGCAAGGCACGCCGTGGTCGGCGGTTCCCGGAAGATTTGACCTCGCGCCTTCCGCGGTGTATACTGGTGCGCGCCGGCATCAGAAGCACTCGCGGCAAGGGCGCGGCGGAACGCCTGATCAGGCTCAGGCCGTGGTTCCCGATGCGCCAATGCCAATGCCGGCGAATAGATGCGTGGCAGCCGCTATCCGGCTGATAGCCTCAGTGGAATGCTGGTCTTTTAGCACATTGAGAATTGAGATTGCGGCCCGGGCTTTGTCCGGGCGTGTTCCCGTTGCAGAACGCGGCGCTGTCACGCCTGAATTGATGCATGTCCCGGTCATGGCAGACCGACCGGTCTTCCATTTTTTTTCTTTCACGGTGCGGAATTTGCGGTCCTTGCGGGCTTGATGAATAGCAAGCGTGTTCCTGCTTTGCGGCGGTAATGGCGCTGGTACATTGAATTCCGCTAGAGTTCAAGCCGTCTGTCACGACAATAATTGCCAATGACCGTCTTCGGGATGGTCGCCGCGCTGGCGATTTTCCGCCCGTCCACCCAATGAATTTGCAGTTTTTTGGAGTTCAGAATAAAAGGGCGAAAAATTGGCGTCAATCTCATAAGCGATATTGTGGATGCAGGAGAGGACGACCTTCGACAACCGTCCGGCCGACTGCTGGCTCAGAATCGTAGGCGTTGGAGTTTGGGTGAAGGTTTTGCTGTCATTGTCCGATTCCATTGCCGTTTACTCGGGCATGAAATCGCGGCTACATTAAAACTTATTTAATTCGTGGGTATTTTGTGAATGTTTTGTTGTAGTTAAGTAAATTGTCTCATCTTAGGGTTTTGAAATTTAACGCCATATTAAGATCCGGTGAAGGTTTTATGCTGTTTACGCGCATCGGATACGGCTTGGCATCTTTCGAGTTTTCTGAGTTCCGGAACTGAACGTCATGGCAATTTTGTGAATGATTGCCAGCATACGCCTACGCGGCGGCACCAGGCCACTGAAAGCCTGGCCGTTACTGGTAATCTCGCCGCAGCACTACAGGATATAGCCCTGCAAGCCGCCAATAGGCTCGGCAAGTGAGGTTTTGGCCCACAAAGCCATGGCTCGCCGCCAATTCCCTCCGCACAGACAGAACCGTGCCGGCCCCCTTGTCGAGCATTTTGGAAATCCTGGCTCGGCGCCTTTCCGACTTTCCGGCACATGAAGCCCCCAGACGAGGATGGGAGGGCCTGGGTGTCGACAATCTGAGAGATCTGGTTATGCGGCCCGATCGCCGCATTTTTCCGGCTGAATCAGCGGTGCCGTCGAACGCCGATCATATAGTCGAGTGATGCGAGTGTTCGTAAAGATGCAGATCAATCGTGGACGTCAGATCGGGATCTTGCCAAATGGGAGGCCGCCTTGACGGCTTTCGTCTCGCTCCACCTTCAGCAACAGACATCAAGGGCCTGCGAACGCGTGCGGCACAGCCCTGAATGGAGAGTCAGCTGCAATCGGTTGGTCAGACGCTGTAATTGGGCGCCTATGAGGGTGACCTGGTTGTCGTTTGACGCCGTCATCATTGCTGGTCCTTGCCGTTTCTGCCGGAGCGATCCTGCGCTGCCCTTGACGGCCAGTTTCCAGCCGCCAGCCGAGGAAGGCGGCCAGTTGCCAGCATGGCGGAGGCGCCAATCGGACAGTTTCCTGAGATCACCGACAGCCTCTGCGATGTTGGACGAAAACTGTAAGCCCAAGTGCTATGTGAGATCGACACCTCACAAATATCTCGTCCAGACACACACCAAACGGTGAATTTTCGACCAGGGAGGCCGTGATGCGGTTTTTCTGCGATATGAAACTGCCGGGTCCAAAGCGGTGACATGATCTCATCGGTGAAGAACACCGCCCGCGACGCCCAATGCCAGGCGGGGTCGGTCCGCACGGCCTTTTTGGCCATTTTCCGCAGAAAACCTGGGGCCGGCCCTCGGCAGACTGGATGATGAGAACGCCCGGCGAAGAGCGCCGCCTGGTCGCCAAGATGTGGTCGCCGGCAGGGCCCAGATGAACGCGGTTGAGAGATCTGCTCGCCATTGGCGGCCAGTGGCGCCGATGTCAAATGCTCAAGACGAGGTCGATCTGGGATGCCGAATTGGCCGAATCCGCCCAGAAGCAAGGCGGCGGCGGATAGTCCGTAACGGTGAAGGCAATTCGAGCAAAATTTGCCCGGTCATGCTGGCGATTTGCCGAAGGCATTTGGAGGGAAATTCAAATCGGGGCAGGAGGTTTGCCTTCTGTTACCCATGGCAGCACGTCAGTCCTGACAGCTTCCAGAATGCGCGCGGTGTATCTGGTCGAGCGGTCTCGCCGCTTCTCGGCTATCCTTGATCTAACGCCTGACGTCGGTCCGGTTTCCGGCAGACCGATGGCATGAGAACGATTTGAGGGTCGACACGTAGAAAATGGGCGAGTAGCGCAAACCGGTCATCCAGCGCCCTTCGATCGCTCATCGTGGTTTTTGCAGTAGCAAAAAGAAACGCCCGCGGCGAAGTGATGAACACACAGCGCCAGCTCAATTGATCAGAAAAGACAGGGTTTAGCCACCGTTGTGCCGCCACAGCTTTTTGAGCGTGACGACAGGTCCGTGGCCATCAGTCCAGGGCATGGCTTCTGCAGGTTCTCGTCGATCTGTGAGGAAACCAGTGTCGACCAGCTCAGCTGATCGGGACCAATCCAGGGCAAGGTCCTTGTCATGAAACCGGATTCGACGGTCTGGATGCAGAACCAGTTTCAAGCGTGTCGGCAAAACGCATCAGTTCCTTGTTGTCATCAAGCTTTACCGGTGCGCAAGCCCACGGTCCAGGCAAAGATCGAGCGATCGATTGGTCGAGGTTCCTCGCCCTTTCTGGTTGCTGGCGATAATGTGCGGTTGACCGGTTGGCCTGTGTGGGGCTCTTCAGCTTCCACGGTCTTGCCAATCGCTCGGGTAATCATGCACCGAGTCATCAGGCGGCGAGCCAAAGCCCTGAGGTGCGATTCGACTGGACGTCGCCATCCGTACTTTCTTGCAGGCCCCCAGACATAACCGGCGGACCATTTAGCGCGCGAAGCCGACCCATGTCGTCGATCAGGCGGTGTTTCGTACCAATCTTGGCTCGCGATTTTTTCCTTGAAAAAGAAACTCGGCCTCAAAGATTTCCTCGAACCAGACCTGAAGCGGCCGTCATAGTCTGAGACATAGGTTCTTGTCGAACAGGTAAGCAAGGTACGTCCGCGCAAAAGCGCGTAGTTGAGCGAAGCGCAGGGCGAAATCGTCCGAATCGAATTCATCGAGGTTGTACACGCCATTGCCACGCCGGCCGAGGGCACGAACACGGTCGTGCTCAAGGGTTTCCGCCGATCGTCGCCGACAACTTGATTGTCAGCTTGCCTGCCGGGAACTTGCAAATCAGTGGTCGCGGTACTGTTCCGCCGAAAGCGGTGGGCGGCCGACGACTTCTATCGGCCTTGGTCGCAGCCTGGGAACAAGCGCGGCACTTCTTCCATAATGATTGTTTTCGCCGGAAGATCACGCCGCCGAAGGATGTCGCGAGGTGCCCGTTGGGCACGCCACATCTTTTTTCTCAGGCCGAATTCCTCGACCGGGCTCATCCGGTGGATAGGGCGCATTGATGCGAGCCGTTGCTTCTTTGATGCGTTGCAGCGTCGATTGTCACCGTGGTCATCGGTCCTCGTCGCCGATGCTCGACGATGAGGTCATAATAATCGATCGAAAAGATCAAGGTTGGCAAGGATCAGCTTTCCTTGATTACTGCAGATATCGTGTCATCTCATCGCCGTCGGATCCACGACGGGGTTCTAAACCTTGATTTTTGCCATCTCTAGACCTTTTGAAGAGGGTTATTCGGGGGGAGGCCGTAAAGCCGCCGTTATTGGCGCAATCTCTTCTTAACAAAAAGCCGCGCGCGCCGCAACACCCATGTGTGACAGCGCTGACCGGCCAGTTCGAGACGAAGGGTGAGCCGGTGGCTAGCCATGGCTGATCACCCGACTGCCGGGGCGTCTGGAAGACGCAATGTTGGGTTAATCTTCGCAGAATATCACCTCAAAACATCAGAAATTATCTGTCCGCTCGTTTTGAAACCTTCCGGTACATCAAACGGATTGAAAAACAATACGCGTTACAAGGGGCGGGGCATCGCGAGTAACTCAACCGGTTTAGGGCAACGTGCGTTGACAAGGTGTAGATACACGGTACGGTGTCTGGATGAATTATGATTTCCTCCGACTGCCTGCTGCCAACACGGTTAGGCGGCGCGGGCCATGACCCCCGTTTACGTATGCTCAACTTGCAGCAATATGAGTCTCGGTGGTGTCAGGTCCGGTGTTGATGGTCCTAGGCAGGACGGAAGCAGCCGTCAGCCATATGGCCCGCGTATCGCCATGATCGCACCACGATGATCGCAAATCTCGGAACTGCTGACACGCAAGGGCTGGGTGTCCACGCGCAACCTGCGGCAAAGGCAATGGCCGCACCTTCAAGTTGACGCCGGAAGCCGGACCTTGCCGACGAACTGGTGCCGCATTGGCCAGCGGCGCAGACCGAGGTTTCGCGAGCTGCTCGAGCGCGCGCAATCGGAGCATCTGCTGTCAGCGCTGGGGCTTGAAACGGCGGGTTTGAAGCGAATGGTTCGGTCGGCCGGTTTTTCGCTCGTATAGTGTAAATACACCATTGTAATAGCCACAGAAAGTCTTGATGATGAACAGTAATCGCGATGGTGAACAGGAATGGGTGTCGTCAGCCCGCTGGGTGGGGGTGGAGAACTACACGGTCAAGTGCTGCTGCCGGCGCAGCGGCGTGGTTGCCAATACCTCTCTTCGATTCAGCGCCTATGCAAACACTATTGCCGTCTGGTTCCGGCAAAGACTGTTTGATTCCGGAAGGGTTGTCCGAGAGACTGGATGATGCCAAGGACATAAAGAAGAGGCTGGTTAATCCAGTACGGCCCGCCGGGCCAACGGCAGGCGCTGCCCATCCGGCTGCCATCCCGCCACCGGGAGGCTGACCGGGATGCACGGCCACCATTTCGGCACCGGCGTGGCGGTTTCAACCGCTGATGGCGAAGACGGCGCAGACAATCATGGAAAGAAGTCCCGGGCGGCCTGTCACCCTTCACGGTCGGCATTTCCTGCCTCGAACTTGGCCGCCGTCTGGATCTCGATCCGGCACTTGCGTGGTCCCTATGGCGCGCCCGTGAACGGCATGCGCGGCATCGGGCGCAGTGCTGATGTGAAACCGGCATGCGGTTGATCCAGACCGGCGAGCCGAAATTGGTGGTCTGCGGCGGAGCTTAAGCTCGGTATCCATTTCGATCGGCGCTTTGGCGCGCAAACGGCATTGTGCACGAGCTATAAAATGAATCGATCGGCGCGTGCCTCGCGGCCGTTCGACCGTCCGCGGTGCCGGTTTCGTGCTTTCGGAAGGGGCGGCGGTGCTGGTAATCGAGGCGCTTTGAGCCACCCAGCCGGCGTGGCGCGAACGCCGCTGGCGATCCCTGTCGGGATACTGGCACATCCGCCGACGCCTATCACCTGACTGCAGGTCATCCCGAAGGGCATGGTGCGCAAAAAACAATGCGCGTCGCATTGAAAAGGCCGGGCTGCCACCTGGATACGATTATGTCAACGCCCCATTCATCCTCGACCGTGTGTGCGATGCGGCGGAAATCGCCGCCATCGGTCATGTCTCGAAGACCGTGGGCATACCTGTCGGGTCTCGGCGACAACTCCCTTCCCGGAAAACCGCCCACGGATCTGCTCGGTGCGGCCGCGCGAATCGATGGCATGTGTCTCCATTTCTCCGCTTGCGCGATTCGGTATCCAATGCGGCGGACGCTCACCTTGATAATGCCCGACGCGGCGGCCTGCCCCGCGTTTTGGAATCTGTGCCGAACACGCCGCGCCAAAAGAACGCTGAAGCCATGTGGCTTCCAATGCTTTCGTTTTGGGGTGTCAACGCCTCCGCTGTGTTTCACGCATGTAGCAGCGCAAGCCTTGATGTGCAGGATGGAGAATAGTGCTGTCGGCCTCTGGAGAGCGGGGCTCGACCCTTGACGATCTTTGCACTCTATCTGATGCACCCAACTCGCGCCGCTAAGCCGGGACAAACTAGTGGCCGGAACCGACCGAATCTGCGAGATCCATCACCGGTGGGCCACTTGCATCATTCTGGTCGATGCCGCAACTGGGCGAGACCATAGGCATGCGTGGCGCCGCCTGGCCAATTCGGCTGTCAATTCTCCCGCATCGGTCAATTGCCGCGCGATGGCTGCCCAATGACACAGGCCATCAGTCGCGCAGCGCATGCCGATCATGTGATCGAAGCGTGTGGGTGTTTGAGACGCCTTGAAGCAGCGCTTGCTGATCTCTGAATTTGGTTTATGCCACGACGGCCCCGGCCACGGACGGGCACACTCGGTGCGCGCGGGCCGGTGGAAGCAAAGGCGAATATTTGCGGTGCCGTGAAAACACTCGGCGAAAAAGACCTGGAATTTAGTTCGGGCGCGATGCGGATTGGACTAAGCGAACTGGGAATCGGGGCTGGCCCGAACGAGATTGTTACCTTGCCGGTCAATCGGCTTGGCCTCGCTCAATATTGGCCCAGGCCGTGCTGTGATGTCGTAGAATGGATAGTCGGGCTTTCCAGTTCCGCATCAGACGCTTTCGACAAGGCGGAGGTGGAACCGGCTCCGAAAGCCTGATCTGCATGCTTGTTCGCCCAATCGAGGAAGGCTTGCAGGCGCCCGCGGTTATTTCCGCTCGAAACCTAAAAGATGAAGGCGGTCCGACACTTTTGCGCGCGGTTGTTGACCCGGCCGGATTTCCACTACCGATGAATCAACGTGTTGCGCGGGTTCTTTTTGCCTCCATTTACAAGTTTAGTCGCACTGGCAACGTATAGGTTGACCGAGCCGGGAGACGATGAATGAGCAATCAGCCGATTCTGGTGTTGACAGTCGTATTTGTGCGCCTCAGTGTGTTGCGCGATGGCGCGGTGATCCAATGGCCGGCCAGGCGGTTCGTTTATTGTGCTGAGATGCCGGGCTCCCTATGGCAGATGGGAAGACGGTGCGCTGAGTGACCGCATTGTTGAGGCTTGTTTGCCGGATTGATCGATCACCAACAACCCGCGCTGGCGCTGTAAATTGCCTCAACACTGCCTCGCCCCATCGTCATGCGGCCTGCGAATACGCTTATCCCCCGATCTGCTCGTTGGTCGCACGGTGCCTGGCGATCAAACCCGCAGCCGAGCGGTACGTTCGCCTCGTTCGGTCTGCGACGCCGGGCACGGTGAAGCGGCAATACACACGCGATTGATTCCGCGCACTATGCCGATAAGTGCAATGTACGGCTGGTGGGTTGAAAAATCTCGCAGCCTGGCGAACCTATATGCGCAAGGCTTTGTCGCTGACGGCGGCGGTGAAGGCGGAAATCATCGTGTTTTGTCAGCCAGACGGCCCGCCAACCGATTTGGGTGTGCTGGCCTGCACGCATTTTCTTTCTGGTCAAGTCGCCTGCGCAAAGGTGCGCCGTGGCCGCTCGACTGGATCGATCTCCGGCGGAGAAGCCCCATTGCGCGCCGGGCCTGGCAATTGTCGAGACCTGCGGGTGCGCGCCGCCGATCCAAGGTGAAGCGTGGTGTTCACGTCGGGCAATCCCGAATTACAGCGCCAGCGCTGATGCACGTTTTGGTTTGAGCCAGAACCCGGAGATAGAATTTTCGTCATGCCGATCGAACTCCGCCGCTTGTTGAGTTCCCTAAGCATCGCCCGCTCACAGCCGGCGACCACCCGGTGAGCTGATGGAAGCTCAAGAGACATTCTGCCTGGTGGCACGACGGCGATCGACGCCATCCGCTTCACGGGCTGAGTTCGAGCGCTGGTCCTGTCGGGTTCCGATTGCGTGGCTTGCCATGTCGCGGAGATCGGGATTTTTCGATTGCCGGCTTTCGGCGCTGAGAGACCAGCCGCTTCGGAGGGCTGGGTCCATGGTTGCGACGTCACTGTCACCGAGGTCCCCGGATTGCCCCTGGTCGGATCGCGATGTTTCCGGCGACGCGCAATTTAGCGCGCGACGGCAGGGTTCACCATGATCAACCCACCATCCTGAGCCGACCTGAAGCCGGACTGGCCTATTACAAACTAGGATTGGGTCGACTACAGCGTTTGCAACCGGCGTTTCCTTGCGCGAATGGCACGCCGGTTGACCGCCATCTCCAGCGTTATGCGTTGGCGCTGAAACCCATCCACACCTCGACGGTATTCGATCAGGTTCCCTGAAGCTCCGTTCGCATCACGGTGATCCGCAGAGGAGCGTGCCGTTGAGGAGCGGACCCGGGACCTCGATTGTTCGGTGTGAGCGCGACTGCGCCAAAAGCTAACCACGCGCAGATGCATGCGCCCGTTCACTCCAGTCGAGGCATGTGCGGTTCAAAGCCGGCCGCGTGGTTTGGGCGTTGGTCGAAGGGGCGATACCGGAAATCCTGTGAAGAAACCTCGCCGGCCGCTCATCCGTGATCAAAGCCCTGAAACGATCTTCGACAACAATCAGAATCCGTCGCTGTCACGCGCATGCGGTGGATGCCATGTGCCAGACGTCCCGGCCATGTATCATAGCAGGTGCGGCATGCCGCATTGCTGGCATACTTCTGGTCCGGTCGGGCCGTGGCGTTGGGGCCGCGGCTGCAAGAATTGAGAGGCCTTCAACGCTCGGCCTACCGCGGAGAGGCCAAATCTGTAATAGGCGTGGCGGCCCTGTCTTTCGAGCGTAATGAGTTGGCCCATCCGAGCATTTGGACAGATGCCCGCTGGTTGTTGGAAGCACCTGACTGCCGCATGATAGCCCAGCTCGGTCGCCTTAACGCCTTGCCGTTCATCAGCGCGAACAGAAATATTGGCGCGCGCCCACAGGTCGCCCGATCATGGCTGCCACCGCCGAGAATGGATGTCTAAAAAGTGTGTCATGAGTCCGAGACTAGTCCGGATGTGGGCTGGTGTCAATCCGGCATTACTTCGCGTGCTTCCGACGCATCATTGCGTGAACGGACTATTCAATT
>Ga0163217_1019538_pt1 | contig 18060 bp, 25 predicted proteins | sample SynspAceP_FD_185933 | JGI IMG/M metagenome (GOLD analysis project Ga0163217, IMG submission 185933) | Saline lake microbial communities from Ace Lake in Antarctica - Synechococcus sp. Ace-P (PacBio error correction) | ecosystem: Environmental > Aquatic > Non-marine Saline and Alkaline > Saline ...
AAAGAAAAAAAAGAAAGAAAAAGGATCGGGTTTCCAACCCAACCGACTTTGGCAAAGCTTGGCGGCTGCTTGGCCCCGCCGCGCGCAACCTTGAAACAAAGACTGTGCCGCCCGCCCCCACCAATGCCCAACCAATCACCTTTGCCATCCGGCCGCGCCAGATCCGCGGATCGAAACAACAGAAATTGACGCCGCGCCCGTGCGGATCGCTGTCAGGTAATTGCCGCCCCACCAAGAGCCCCTGCAACTGGCCCGTGTCGGGGTCGAACAGGAAAAGATCGTGGACGAATATTAGTCAACCAAGGCATGTTCCCCCGCCAGAATCCCCCTGATTCCAAACCCAGCGCCATACCCGCCCTGCCAAAAACCCGATTTAAAAGCCGTAAAAAGCGCAATCGCGTGACCCACGCCTCGCGCACCACCGGAAGTTATGCGCGGCACTCCCCGCGCGCCATGGCGGGGCGAACACGCTCGACCGCGCAAGCGGCCTGACGTCACAACCCCGCGCAACATCTCAGATGATCTGAAGGCATGCATCTCAGAACGCCTTTACGCGCCGCTTGACACGCCAAAGGTTTTCAACTTGCCGCCCGCCACAACCGAACATACCATCATGCACATTGCAGGTCGATCGCAGTGACCGGGCACAAGGCGCAAGCTGTCATTGAGACCTTCAGAACGGCATCCGAGGATCGGCAACCAAGCCATTTCGCCGAGCAATTTGACATATTGCACAATCTTCGTCCCAAACAGATCAGCTGGCCAGCCACTATCCACAACTCGCGCCTAAAACCCGGCATCCACAACGCCCATTGTCCCCTGGCATCAACATCACGGACGTCAGATAAAACCAGCGCGTTTTCCCATTCGCCCTGACAATCCGCTTGCCGCCCTGTCCAAATCCGGCATAGCAGCATCCATAGAATGCATAAGAAACCCGCACTGCAATTCATGTAAAACGCCAGAATTTCTCAAAGAATAACTGCCGTACCGGCCGCCCACCAACGATGTTCACAACCTAGCCCCCAGCCTCAACCCCGCGACCGCATCTGCGCACCTGCGCCACGGAAAGTCGATCTTGCCTTGCGGTCACGTAATTGTCCATTGTGCTGCAATGCACCCTGTAGGCTGCAGACCCGCGAATTTTCAGCCCCCCGTGCTGCATCAATAAGCCTTTGCAATCTCGACCACGAAAGCAGCAGGTGTTGCGTCCAACACCGCAAAAGCGCCCTGCCCCGCAATCCGAGTCTCGACCAGAGCATCGATTCTGGTGCCGGCCGCACAGCAGCCGCCGACAGGTCCGCCAACATGGCGATATCATCGACGCAAGCAAATAGCCCGCGCGCCAGTTTTGGGGATACGCGGCCAGACTGCGATCTTGGCAAGGATCACTACCTGATTGACATGACGAACCCAATCCTTAGATACGCCACGGGCGAAACAACCTCGGCCTCGGCACTTCTGACAGCAAACGCCCACAGACCCGCCCAGACGTTCCTTGCCCCCCCAATTCCGCCACATCGACGGATTTATGCACTTGCCCGGCACAGCGTGACGCACGCCCATATCGCGGCAAACGCCCCATTTTGTGGTAATGTTACGGCCTCCAACGCATCCAATCAAGATCAGGCAAGGAGCTGGATCTCGGAATTTATCTCCATGCGATGGAATGCGGGAAGTCCATAGCCGACCTCAATAGTCGCACAGATTTAACATTGTGTTCATCGTGCTAACTCTCTCACCCTGCAGACCAGGGCAATTAATCCAATCGACGTTCCGCCGGTTGATGATGACGCCGATGCGCTTTCGGCAAAAACGCAGGGTCTTCAGATCACGGCCAACGCCACGGCGCAGCCTCTTGCTCGATCACGGATCTTCCAACCGCTCCCAGGCAGCTTCCATGGCCCGATGATCTCATCTCCGTGCGGTCCAGATAATCGGTCACAGGTTGAAGACATAATGCCATGTGTTCCTGTAGCGCACCTTCACCCATCAGCCACCGTCACCGGTCGCATCATCCGCGATGATATGGCCTGCGCGGAAAACTGCGCGCTGCGTGCGCGTTCAACGCTCCAGCAGCATAGATCTTGACGCCCGGCGCAGTGCTCACACGGTCAGCATGTGCCGAGATCATACGCACCGCCCACCGATAGGGGCTACGATCCCCTCGATCACGTCGACCTGCTCCATCAAGCTCGCGCGAACAGGTGGCTTTGCCCGTATGACACGCAAGTCATTGTAGGATGTACGAAATTCCGCGCCGTTTCGGCAACTACCATCCGCAAAAACCGCCTCGCCGGCTGTGGTGGAAGGCTCGCAATTCCACAATCCGCCGCCATAACCGCGCACGCGGCTTTCTGGCTTGCTAGGTGCTGTGCGCGCATTACAAACGGTCATCGAAATACCCCGTCCGCCCCCAGCATAGCCTCGACAGCGCGTGTTTCCGCTTGAAATTGGTGCAACGCCGCGCGCCAGCTCCTCCTCGCAACCGAACCCGCATTGGCAAGGCGCCCCGCACCCTTCTGAGAGGCGCCTGCTCTGGAAGTTTCCTCTGCATTGAAATGCAGATCTGCCCGCTCAGACATCAGGTAGCGAGAAATGTCAGAACCGTGTGATGGATATACGGGGCTGATACCGCTCATGCGCCGCGATCACATCGCAAAAGTGGGGTAAGGTTGGTACTTTTCATAGCAACAACTCACGCCGCAGATTCAGGTCCGCCGCGCCTGCCGAAATGCACGAAATGGTCTGCGCAGCCGCGACACCCGGAACCCAAAGTGATTGAGTAGTCCATGATCGGCCCATCGCCATCTCGATCCCCGCAGACCCAGACAGGACCCATCACATCGTGCAGCATTCCGCCAGAATGCCCCCGACCGGAAGGCCTTTCCCGTTCATCTCTCTCTATATCCGAGAACCGAAGGACAGTAGCGGAGAGAAAAGCACGTTCCGTCAGGGCATAACTGTCGAAGCCCTTGGCCTATGATCGCGCAACCGTATTCTGAATATAGATCCTGCACTGCCACCAGATCGAGCCCCCCAGGCCCCGCGTCGCGCGCGTAAAACGCCACCTCGCTCAGCCGGTGGTGCGGCAATAGACTGTCCAGCCCTTCCTCGAACAGGCATTTCAGGCTTCGCGCATGCCCGTAGATCAAGTTCACGGCGGCGTATAAAGGAATCCACCCTTTGCATTGGCTCGCCATCATGTCGCGAAATCAAAGAACGTGCGGTCATTTGGCGCTTTCCATATGGTCCAGCGCCTTGGCTGACGCCAAGGAATCGCCCAATGCCAGTCCGCCAGCATAAGCCCTTTGCGACCTGCCACAGCGATATCACGCCCCAAGAGTCCATCTCGAACGGCATCGAGGCCAATGAAACTGACGCAATCCAACCAATCAAAGCGCCGGATCCTCCCCGCCGCATCCATTGCCGCACCGTACGGCGCGATATCTGGATTTTACGCCTTGTGGCGGCTCGTTATGCGTCACCAAACCGCCTTGATCTGCAGGCCTAATCCGCGATCAAGCCCAACCCGCGAGAGCGAGCGCGCGAAGGCCGGCGCCCCAGCCGCCCAGCCCGCGTCAATGATCTGCCACACTCCAGCCGTGCCGTCTGGCACAATGTCGATCCAGCGATGCGAGAAACATACCGTAGCGTGCGACAAGAACAACGATCACCGGACACCAGCCGGTGTTGCTGAGCACGCTCCCAGCCCCTTCCCGCGTCGAGGAAAGGTATGACGCGGCCCGGATTGTCGGTGCAAAGACGCGTTTTTTGGTAAATCTCCAGCAACAGGGGCAAAAGTTCGACAAATCCGCGCCACGTGGTCGCGGGTTCTTGCACACTTGCATCGCAATGCGAAGTCTGTCGGGAATATTCGTCGGCCGGGGAGAATAACCACGGGTGCGCTCTGCATACCCTGACATGAGGGGATTCTCCTCCTAGTTGCCCTAAGGTTACCATGAGTGTGCCACATGGCAATTTTCCTCAAAAACATTTTTCTATTTGCTAATTTAAATCAGCTTACCATTGTTTATCTTTATACTTTTAGTTTTCAAAAAACCTTTCAAATTTGTAATTGAAAATATTTTCCATAAATGATTATTCTAAGGCTGATGACCCGACAACATGGCAAAGTGGAATAGCTGATGGCGCCTGACAGAACGCAAATCGCGCCGGGCGACCGAATCGCCTTCACTGAAAACCGTGCACAAACCATGCTAGGCGCTGGACCGCGCTTGGGGGTGCTGCACGCCCTGGCGTCGCAGGAGCGCCGCTTTCGCCCTGAACCGACCATGTCCGCTGACCTCTTGGGCAATACCCACCGCCACGACCCACCGCATTCTGACCACATTGCAAAAACACCGCTTCGCAGAACTGGACGTAAAGCACACAGAGACCTGATTGTCGGGAGATGGCGCTACCGACCGCGCGGCGTCCTTCTCAAGCGCATGAACTGGCCGAGATCAAGCCGCCCCGTCATGCGGAATCTCATGGAAGCGACGGGCGAAGACCGCGAACCTTGCCAATTCGTGACGGGCCGGAGGTGGTTCTTTGTCGGTCAGATCGATAACCCCCAATCCGATCCGCGCCTCTTCAACGCCCGCATCCCGCACGCCGATGCATGTCCTCTGGCACAGCAAGCAAAATACTGGGCCACTCTGGCATAAACGATTGCGCGCCGCGATCCAATCCGTCGCGGGCCTGCCCGCATCACCGATCACAATCTCCTGGCGAACGCCGCGCCGCGTTTGACGAATCTGGACCTGACCCGCCGCGGGTATTGCATCACACGTTTGACCGCGAAGGAGCGGTAATCGTTGGGCATGTCCTGTTCGGCGCGGCCATTTTTGACGGTCACAGAGCCAAGCCCGTGCGGGGTGTCGATTATCTGGCCCTTCGTCCGCGTTTTTCCGACGCACGCATGTCCCGAATAGGTCGCAAAGGATCGCGCACTTGCGTTCGAGCGACGTAACTCACTCCCGCGCCTGGGCGGCACACCACCTGCCTAGGTCGTGCGCAGCTTGCAGACAGCGCAACACATGCCGCTAAATGCAATGCGGCGGGAATCATCGCGCCCATCAAAAAGCACACCGGATCATAGGCCGCGCGATCAAGCCCCTGCGATGTCCAGTACGATGGAATCGTTTGCCTCATCAATTCAACCGCAGGGCTGAAACGATCGCGGGAAGCCAATATCCGACCCACAGCAAAAATAGTCTGCACGATCGGCTGAGCGCCAAGCACATGCGGGCACTGAAAACAGCCCTCAAATCGTGTCATCCGCAAGAACACGAAACTCCCCTTGATGCCCGGCCTGACGCATCGAACCGGAAAATACGGTACTGGTTGGCATCCGCCGCGTCATTTCCGCGCCAACCAGTGGGGCCCCAGATCGGGCACCAGACGGCCAATTGGGCACTTGCACCAACTCGTCCCCAGCGCGGCAGAAAAAACCATCAGGTTCGCGCCCAGTTCCGGATCGGTTTTTCGGCCGTATGAGTCCGCGCCAGCTCACATACAGCCTCCAGCGCACCCTTGATGAACCGAAAGGTCCTCTCCTCTGACGCCGAAAAACCACCGGCGCGATCGGTCTGGCCCCAGCGCGCGAAGCATAGGCCTCCTGCCCGCCGTGAACAATGCCTGCACGCCATCGGTGTCATCCTGGCTCAGACATTCTGCGCCTCACCTCATACTGCCAAAATACTGCAAATATACTCATACGCCTGAATTGAGCTTGAAACTCCTACGTGCTCAAATCACTTATTATTCGTAAAATTCGAGTCCAGAGATGAAATTCCGAAAATTGTCGGTGAACGGTATCGGTGAAACTCGCGCCACTTGAGGGCAAGGTTTTGCGAAAGAACCCTAGAATTGCCTTCTGTGAACTGGTCGAATGTGGCATAAGTGCGATTGTGGGTGGACACAATTATGCCATGAACGCCCCAGAGACGTTCATTGGATTTATGATGCGGCGCATAATGGCGCAGGAAATGTAATACTTTTACCTGTCGCTTCTGAATCTCTCCAACCATGGCTGCAATATCTTGGCGTGATGGTAGCGTGCATTGTCGAGAAAGACTACATTGCCGTCACACTGGTTGGGTTCTGGCTCCAATTTTTTCCAACATCTGCAGGGTTGTCTTGGCTGATCTTCTCGCTTTTCGACAAAGGTGAACGAAAGGTCTCTAATAAGCGCGCCTTGAATGTTGAACGCTGCGTCCCGAATGTGGCCTTTCAGGCGATCTTTTTTGCCCTTGGAACAACCATGGGCGTCGACTTTGTGTTTCTGATGCACTGCGTCCTGAGAAGACGACCATTCTCATCCGCCCTCAGTCCAGTCATTAGGGCCTCATAATGGCGATAAAGGCTGCTTGTTTGATCTCGTCGGCCTAGCTGGCAACGACACTGGGGTTTTTTATAAACGAAGCCTAAACGACGCATCAGCCTGCGGCTCCAGAGGCGCTATAAGCTTTGGTCATGCTTCCAGCTAAAATATAGACGCAAACCTCATCTGCGTTCCGCGCAAATGTTCCGTGAAAGTGGCTGTGTGCCCGGCTCCTGTTCAAAAGAAAGGTGACGCCTAGCCGTTGCTGTAAGTCCTTTTCAAGCCCGAAAAACGACGCCCGCGCCTGCAATAAGAAACCGGCCACTGCGTTAATACTGTGGACCGATGTCCAGATCTCGCAGATGTTTTGGCAATCATGACCCGCAATCCAAAAGTAAAAACGCCGGGCACGCTTCCATACAAAGACATCGACTTACGCTGACGCAAATACCTGAAGGGCAGAGCGTTATCTTCTTGTCAGGGGTTCACTAATTTTGTCTGCTTGTCCATACGACATAATGGCAGAATTATCATAGGAAAAAGCCGTTGCGACCAATTGACGTCGGAGGCTATAAATACTCAGCTCAATTCAGGCGTATATATACCCCTTTCAGCCGAAAAGAATTACGGTCCTGGCTTTGGGCGCCGCCATCCCCAGATGGGTCATGCTTTTGGCCACAATCGGCGCGCGGGTGCGCTGATCAGGCCTTGCTGCAGCAGGTAGGGCTCGATCACTTCTCCACGCAATCGCGGCTTTCGACAGGGCCGCGGACAGGTCTCGATCCCCACGGGGCCGCCCTGATAAGTCTCTGCAATCATTCAATAAAGCGGCGGTCCTGCCCCATCCAGACCCCAGATGGTGCCCCACCCCCAGAACCGCGTCAAGCGCATAGTCGTCAATCTCGCGCCGTGACGCGGCATTGCCCTCGATCAGGGCAAAATCCACAACCCGGCGCAACAACCGCCCCGAATCGCGCGGCGTAACCGCCGCGACTGCGGGCGATTTCCATAGCACCAACCTTCTTCGCGGGCACCCCAGCAGCCCGGGCGGTTGCGAATGACATCTCGTAAAAAGTCGCTCGAATAAAAACCAGAACGCCGTGGAATCGCCCGAAGCGGTCGCGCAGCGGCGTGGTCAGAAGGCCCATCCGTTGTGTGGCACCGGACCAGAGTGAAGGGCTGCAATTCGATCCCCGCAACGTGCCGCGGCAGTCCTTCGCCCGATCACCAGATCAAGCCTGAAAGACCTCCCAAGGCGGGATATAGCACCTCCCTCCACCGCCGGATTCAGGCGGGAATCTCGGGTCGATGAACAGCACATCGCGGCTCCCAGATTGTTCAGGATCGCCGCCAGATCACCCCTCTTGGCCAAAGCACAGGGCCGAGTCATTGCGAAAGCCGACAAGCCCAGTTCACGCGCCCATGATTTGGGCCAAGGTGTCTTGCCAGCCCCGCGGCGGGCCCGTGGAACAACGTGTGATCCATTCGCCTCTGGCCACGCTGGCGCGCAGACTGATAAAGACACGCCAGGTTTGCCCGCGGCCTCGGCCACGATGAACTCCGTCCAGACCTTGAGCGGGCGCAAAGGCACGTACAGATCTCGGGCTGGCGTTCGGGTCAAGTATGAATCAGGCTGCGCATGCTGCTTAAGCCCCTTTCGTGTGCCAGCGCGCCCTATGTGACGCGGCGGTGCGTACAGGCTAGCGGCCAGAATCAAGCGAGTCCGGAGCGTTCCGCCGCGCCGCGTCTCCACGGGCAAACCAAGCCGCAATCGCCGGGGGAAATAGCCCAAGTTGGTCAGGGCGGACAAGGCGTCCGAGCGCGGCGCACTGCCCGAAGTTTGGAGGCGCTTTTTGCGGGTTGGTGGTTCGGCGCGATATCCCAGCACCTCGCTCCGGCAGCGCGGTGCTGTCCCATTGCAGCGGCCAATGCGCCACCCATCGCCATCACGCCGGGGCCTTGTCCTTCCAATTCGATCACCACGCGCCTGGGCGTTTGGGCCGATGCGCGGCACCTTGATCGCATTCATATCACCCAGCAAGATCTGCATGCCCGCTGACGCCATCTCGCCCCAACGCACCCAGAATGGCGAGTGGCGGCTTCGCGCCCACCCCTGCCAGACGCCCATCAACAGACGTGCCATTCTTTTTCCAGCAGCGGTGGGAAAGCCGAAAAGTCTGCATCAGTCCTTCGCGCACCACCAGATCGGTAATAAAGCGCCTACGACATTCCCTGCCCCCCGGCAGGGACGCCAATGTGCGGTCCGAGCAATAGACAAGATACCAAACGCACCCCACGTCGATCAGCACATGGTCTTCGCACGGAAGTCGATGCGCCCAAGTCAGCTTGCCCGATCATGCCTGGCCTTCGTATCGCGGCGGCCGCGGAACTGCCCGCAGCCTCGTGGTGGGCATAGGCAGATCGCCACAGCCAGTACATCCAGCCGCGTCCCGGCCCGTATCAACACAACGGCAATTGCAATCCGCAACCATACTGCTGCACTTGTTCCTGGCGGCGTGCCTCAACCCAACCACGTTTTCTTGACGGCATTCGGGCGTAATCCGCAACATGCAGCCCGGCTTGCGCTGGCAACACCAAATCAATCCCCGCGCGCCTGCCCCAGTTTCAAGGTCGCCACGGGCCATCCTGTTGACGAATGTAGTTCCACCGCCGAGGTATCGGGCGTACTGCGCAATCACAGCCCGTCCCAACTGACTGTGCAATGACAACAACGCAGCGACAGGTCTTCCCCGCAAATGGCAGATTCCGTTGGCAACATGGTCACCGTGCCGACCGACATCAATGATACCCCAGCCGAGTCCTCAAGCCGGGATCAACCCCAAAACCCGCAATCATCTCCCCTGCTCTGTTGCTTTTTGATGCACTAGCACGAAAGGCGAACAAAGGCCAATGACAAATGCGCAGGACGATCACGCGCAGACCTGATGCTGCGACGCAGCAAAATGATCTCAAATTCGCCCTGTTGATAGATCTGAAAAACGAACAATTCCGCCTCAGCCGAGATGCCTTGTTTTTAGCCGAATGCCGCAAATCTGGAACCCATGCAAAAGTCGCATAAACCTATCACAAAGCCCGCTTGGTGCCGCAAAAAAGGCAAACTATGTCAAGTGCAGAAAAGCCCGAAGGTCTTGACACCCTTTAACCCGCTACCGCGCAGACGCGCATCTAAGGATATGACTTGGCTGTTTACAGCGCCCTCACAACCACCGCTCCCTGCTGGCTTTTTCCGGCTTTCTCGACCATGTCCGGTCGCTGTTGCCGCCTGAACGACATCACGCATCACCCGCAATGCGCTGTCCAAACTGTCGACCGCGAACTGAAGATATCCGCCGTGCCGCGCGACAACTCGATTTTGTCGTCAAGAAACCGCTGACACAAGGTTCAAACGCTACGCCACCACGGCATAGAAAAAACCGCGCGCCCAATCAGGCGCTGCGTTTTTCTGTATCAAGTCTCTGTATCAGTGCTGAAAAACGGCCGGACTGGAAAGGCTGATCCCACATTCCCACAAAGTGTCTGTGATTTCCTGTCCCTGAACTGTTATTTACTATATAAATCATGTGTTGATGGCTGTTAAGGGACGTGGTTCTATGGATCCCCAGAGGGTGCGAGTTTTTGGATCGGTGATCGAGGTCGATTACCACGCCTGCGTGCGTCCTGGAGTTCCGGGTGCGCAGAATCAGTTCGGAACGGCGGTTTGCTGGGTGAGCGCGAGCTCGATGACCGCCTCGACCGTGTCCGGGCCTTGCGTCCAGAGGCGTATGGCCGATAACCAGCAATCCGGCAAACACCGTCGCATCGGACTCGACGGGCTGTTCCGGCAGGTGCAGTTGTTCGGCGGCTGCCGTACGAGGACGTCAACGAATGGCCGACCGTCTCGCGCTCGATCGCCCGTGATGCGTCGGTTGTTTGGTGGTCGGGCTTGTCGATGCCGCAAGCGGCCTCGGCATCAACAGATGGGGCGGTTCGCAGACCGAGAACGCGGCCTTGCTTGAGAAACCGGGCGGCGCTGGCAAACCTGAACGCCAGGATCGACCGCTTCCTACGACCGTCAACGGCTGAAGTTCATCGTGCTGGACACTGGACAGCGTCGTCAGCCCGACCGCATGGTGATCAGGAAGCACGGCTGGAACGGGCATTTTGACTGCACCTGCTACCACCCGAAACTTCTGTTTAAGCCAATTCGGCATGCTGGAACGGCTGCACCTGCGCGATGGCAACGTCCACAGTGCCTGACGCTGCAGGTGTTGCTCGATCCTGTCATCGCCCGATAATCCAACGCGACCTCATGCGCTCTCTCCGTGCCGACGCCGCCTAATGCGATCCTGCGATCTACGCGCGGCTCGAATGAGACGGGCTATTTCTACACCATCATCCGGTTGCCCTCCATCAGGTGCTCAAAGAGAAATCGCGCATCGCTGACCCGACCGGGTCACGTCCGTCGCTGATCCAAGGTCAAGCGCATCTACGAGGACATCGAGTAATCAGGCGCGAAAGCTGGGATAAGCCACGCCGGGTTGAATCGCCAAGATCAATGCACCGGGCGAGCTGTTCCCCAAAGTTCGGTTTCATCCGTCACCAATATGCCGAGGACCCGGACTGGGGTGGTGCGCTTCTACAACCACGTGGCACCGCCGAGCAGCACAGTCAAGGAGGCAATACGCCCTTCCCGCTGACGCGCTAATGTGCCCGGAAGTTCGCGACAACGAGTGCGGCTGAAACTGCAACGCCCCTTGGCCCACAACCTGGCCACCTTCTGCGCTGCATCGCGTTGCCCGAGGCCATGGCGGACTGGTCGTTGACCAGCTTAACCAACTGAAGCTGATCAAGATGGGGCCCGCGCGTGCGTCACGCCCGCCGCCATCACCTTCAGCTTGCCGAGTGCGGTCACAGGCCCCCATGGTCAGGGCATCCTCACTGCGATTCCCACGGCCTTCGAGCGCTCCCGTCATGTGCGTGACCGCGTATCCTGACAGAACTGAACGAAAGCGCCCATGGACAGTTCTGTCCCACCCACACACACACTGGGCCAGAAGATGCGCGGTTCGCGCCCGTCCGCCAAGATCAAGGCGCTTGGCCGACCACAGACACGCTCAGAGGCGAAAACGCTTGAATCAATAGGGCAAAATTTCATGCGATCTTGACGTCAGACGCCAGGCCACTTGGGAATTCCGGCCTGTATAGACCCGCTCAGCGCAAAAATAAGGTTTTGGATCGTCGGACAAAACACTGTCAGCGGGTCAGCCGCATCGCCCATGCTAACCTGCCCTTGTTCAATCGTGGTGCCTCGCAAGCTTTCAACGCGGTCCTGAAGACGGCCTGCCCTAATACAGCAAGGATCGCGGCCTTGAAATCCGAAGCAGCCGATAAACAGGAGCAACTACCCCTTAAGGGCAAAGTCGCCCCGGCCCTGCGGGCGCGGCCTGATCACCAATCAAGCCGTCCATCACCGACGATCCGAGACATAGCCATCGGACATCTTGACCCGTGATTTATTGACCGCGCAAAGCGATTGGTCAAAGTTCCGTGAAAACCGTCAGACATACCTTAACCCTCCAAACAATCAGGCCCCACCCAACATCCAATGAAAAAACGTGGCCACCGCTCAACATACAGGACCCTTAGAATACAAGGTATTTTAAGGCATTTCTTGGACAGAAACGCTGCCGTCTGCAAGCATCAACGTCAAATTACAGCTCTATTTTACCCAAAGTCACGTCGCCAATTCACCAATTTCCTCGCGGTGGACAAGATTGATGCCCGGATTGCGCATAAACGGCAATGAACTCATCGGCTTTGCTCGTTGAAATCACCGACAGGATAGCCAAAGCCGCCACGCTCAGATGTGCGGCCTACAAAGCGCCAGTAAATCAGCGGACCTTTTGAGGATATTGCGAAGACCAATGAAAGGGCTGGCCGCTGTGATCGAGCCGGATGATCAAAGGCTGTCGCCTCGACCAGCCACACGGCCTCCAATCGTTCGCCGTAAACAATTGGCGCGCGCCACATCACAGCGACCTTCCGCGATATCCTACCAGCCAAACCGAATTCGAGAATCCGCGCTGCGGCCATCGCCAAACAGCGGTACCCGGCAGCCAAGTAATCGGCCCACGCTTTGTCCGGTGAAACCCGCCCAATTGGCCCAGCCGGTCCAAGGCCGGCGAGGCAGTCTTGTGTGGTGCCGTGATGGCCTGTGGCCGCGAAACGCCATGGCCGCCTCGAATCAGAAAGCCGCCTCTTACTCCGTGGGGACCTTATCGGCCATCGTGGCTTTTGCCATATGTACATATAAGAAGCCGTCCCCCGCCACGTACGGCGAACAATTCACGCGCATCATGGGCCGACCCAGTCGGTTTCCGGCAGTTCCGAAATGGCAAAAGGCTCGCCATCCCGTGATTGTCGCCAGCAGTGCAAGCCCCCGCATTGTCCCGGCTTGTCGGTGAAGTAGCAGGCAACTTCCCACAGGCCCCCGATCCATCCTCGATCTCGAAGACGCCGAACACTTTCGGTTCGGGGTCAGGGTCTCGACAGCTTCGCCCAGCGTCCCTCGCGGGGGTTTTGCCAGTCGGGTGGTGATGGCGGTAAATGTGGGCATGGGCTCCTCTCCGAGGCTTTGCGTGTTGCCCAGGCGCTCTATGTCATGCGGGCGTGGTAAAAGCGGCGGCGTATTGCGCCGATCCAGCGGCGCACGAACGCCAGCCGACCAGGCCGCCAGAATGCCCGCCAGCGTGTTGGCCAAGCGCCGTCCCATGATCACTCCCCGCCCCCGGCATAGATGGCCCCCAGACCAAAGGCCAAGGGCGCCATCAGGAATCGCATCTCGTGCCCAGTGTGGGCGGCTGTTGCATAAAGCGGACGACCGAAATGTTGAAATCGCCGCGGTCTGGACAGAAACAGTAAGCGCCGGTTAAGAAACAAAGGTGCCGGCCCGCATAACTAGGCAAAAGCCCGCACAATATCGCGCCTTCAGCGCCCAATCCGAAGGGACGAGGCGATCAAATCCAGCATCGATCAATAGGACCCAGATCACCACGTGTAGAGCCAGGGCAGAACTTCAATGCGTCCAATATAGCCGAAGCCACGCGGTCATATTGTTGGCCCCGTAATTCTGCCGATGATCCGCCGATCGCCGGACAGCGCGAATATGCCGCCAAAACACACGTGGTCAGGTCGCAATCACAACGCCAAGTCCTCGCCAACGGCGCTGTCCAACCCAATGCTGCGCCATGGCGCGCACCAGTATCCAGTTGCCGAACGGTCGACACCTGTGTGCAACGAAGCAGGTAAGGGCATGGTCCGCGAAGGTAGCAAGAAAAGTCCCAGGTCGATCAGACTGGCTTGCCAGCAGAAATTGGCGCGAACGGCCTGAACGCCAGTAAAAGCCCATGATCCGCCATGGCCCAGAACGCGACATGCAAACACTGCCGCCTGCCCGCCCCTTGACCCCGTAACCAGTCCAGATGAATCAGGATCGGAAATCAACGATCAGGGCCATCAATGCCAGCCGAAACCGGCACCATCATCGAGCGCCACGCCTCTCCGCCGCGCGCCAGACACGCGCGGCACACAATGCGATGGCCACCACGGCAATGACGCAACGAGATTCCAGGAAAATCGGACCGCAACCTCCAGCGCCGCACTTTCGGCGCCCGTCCAGACCAGGATCTCGCGCGGAAGACGAAAAGCCACAATCGCCAACCCCGTCTGGAAGCGCACCGATAGATCATCGACGAGGTGGCGATGCGCGCGCCTCGCCCCATCAACCCATGCCCCAGCGCGCGCTGAACAGAGCGACAGCACCAACAATCATGCCCAACAAGCGACTGACATTACGAAAAACTGGATCGCACCTGCAGAAAGCGATCGCGGTGATTCAGCCACCGTCGTCTTCCCAAGCTGGGCTTGATCCACCAAAGGCGCCAGAAAATCCAGCCAAAAACTAGAAAGCTCAGCCCAAATGATCCAGCTCAGCCGTCATGCAGAACAACACAATGCCCGCACGTTTATCGGTCAGGAATTTGCCTGACGGCCTCTCGCCCACCTTCTGTCAGATCGGGCCTGCCTCCGATGCCTTGCCTAACTCCGCCGGGGGCTAGCGCCGAAAAACGCGCAAAAAATTGGTCTCGTTCCCCAGTTCGGGATGGCGCGGATCAGCAGGCACAGGCAAAACGATACCCCGCCATTCCTGCTGCCCAGCAACGAAACCGAGCTTGGAGAGCACCAGCCAGAGATAGCCCAGCGAGGCCGGATAGGAAAACCTCCGCGAATGGTTTGATGGTAAGGCCACCGCCGCCATCGGTGCGATGTCGCGCCGGAATCGGTCGATTTTCTGGAAATAGGTTTCAACGCCAGCTTGCCATGGCCAAAAAAGATGTTGATCCACCAACATAAAGGAACCCGCCAATCAATGACGCCCCAGCCGAACCATTAAATCCCGCCAATATCCGAGAAAGACACAGACCAGCGATATATTCGACACTCAGTCCGCCTTGCGCTCGCCCCACGGGCCATCGCGCGGCCGCAAGAAGCGGGGCGGCGATCATATGTATCAAACAAGGTTGATGGTGAACAAGCGCCGTGAACTTCGTGGCACGCGAAAGCCGAATTTCTCCGACCATCATGAAGCCTGCGAAGACGCACAAATATCGACGCCGTGCGCCGGACATGAATTGCAATGCGTAATACAGCCAGTAGCGGCGGGCGCAAGTATCATTTTTTCTTGATCTGCGGCTCCGGTGCCTCGAACTGCGGATAGGCCAGCATCGCGAAACCGCCGCACGACCGGCCGTAAAGCCCCGCCAGCAGATAGACCATGTTATAGGTCAGCCCCAGCGCCTCCCATGTCCAGATGATACAGAGATAGGCCACAAGCGTGGCCCTGATCCCCGGGCCGCCAGCAGCCACCCAGCATTTGCGGCGCGCGGTCTCCTTTGGGTAGCCATTGCAATGCAAGCAACGACTGGTTCACTGTCTCGTAAATATGAAACCCGATCGAAAGGACAGCATGGTAATCGTCAGAACTACGCCAGACTGGGAACCATGCGGTCATCGCCGTCGCAACGCCCAATTAAGATCAAGCGACACCATGGCCAAACTGCTCCGCGCATAGAAAACAGAATGGCAAATGACGCCAATCGCCAGAAAAACCGATCTCTTCACGGTATGCAGCCAACCAATATCCGATGCCGTCGAATTGCGCCAGCCTCGATCGTACGAAATGTTCAGCAGCGCCCGACCATGAGCGTGGCAAAAAGAGCGGATCGGCATTCTGCCGATCACAAACAGCACAGTGTAACGGTCTGCGCCAAACCGAGAGGCAGTATGGCTAAGAAGCAAGCGAATGATTTGCCATGTTAACCGGCTTACGCCCTATACCTCACCTTGGCGAGAGCCAAGATCCCGCGCAATTGGCGCGCGCGTTTGCCACAGGTCCGCATGTGCGGGGCACAAATGACGTTCAGAGCGCGCTTAGTTTTCACAAAGGCGAGAACCAATACAACAGGTCTACTTTCCGAGAACCTGCGTCTCCGTGGAGAGGACATAGAAGCATGTGACGAAAACACCCGTTTCCGGGTTCGCGCGCAACCGTTCCATGCTCGTCATGCAGCCTGGGAATTAACAGCGCGGTGCCCGGCCCCAAGAATCACAGCATCGGAACGGTGACGCACGCGTGTCTAGGCAGCAACGCGAGAAATACGCACCCATCGGCTAGGCTAGGAACGGATGCGGCCAAGAACGTGCGCAGCCGCCTAACGGCCCGCAAACTCGGCAATCGCCCACATGATCTATCCTCCGCCAGTGTCTGGTCCGCGTCTCTCTGCAGGAGGACAAACGCCGCTCACGGCTATCTCTCTGAAAGGAGGATAACGCTGCGCCGTGAGCGCACTATCCAGCACGACGTGGAAGATCCGCGTCGATGGCCGGAGCATCATAGCGCGCGAGAGAGCGACGGCATCGCCAGTGGCGCCTCTCTCTAGCGCGCCGATGTCAGGAAGGGCACGTCACGCGTACCAGCGGGCGTCTGTCCAATATCCGCGCGCATGCCTTTGTTTCAACCACCGAAAGTTATACGCACAAATCTGCTTTAGGACCAGAACAGCAGACAGTCGTTTGCAACGATGCGACATGCTGATGTCGTTTCGCCCCAGATGCGGACAACATGCAAGGCGCCTGATCTGTGATCAAGGACGATGACGCGCTGTCATCGATTGCAGTCCCGCCGTCTGGCCAATCTGAACTCGAGAGAGAGCGCGACCGCGCCTGGATATTTCTGACACTTTTTGAATCGGATCTCGGCGAAGCAGCCGGCAGCGGCTCTTCTGACCTTCTGAACCGCGTTGTTCCTTCGGGAAATCGGAGCGCAGCGCTCTTGCGTTTGCCCTGCGCGCGGCCCACGGTGGGAATACGAAGCGGCCGAGGCCAGTTTGGTACCTAAGTCGCTTGTTGGCTTCTGACCATTGCCGACCTAGATTGTTCTGGTGCAAAGCGCGCAGATGCTGGGCTTATGGCGCAGCGCGAAATGCCGCGCTGATGGCGGTGCCGGCAGTTGGTCCGGTGCCAATTATCGGAGATCTCTCGTCCGGCATGTGCTGGCAAACGCGCTGGTTCGGGCGCTTGCTGGTGCTGGGGGCCACGGCAAATCTGCGCGCTGATCGTGTCCGGGGCTGGACTTTTTTGCCGTGGTCGCACAGATGAGCAATCACCGGCTGGCTTGGGCCCGCTACGGGAAGCTCTTGCAGGGCTAGGGTCCACGTCGGCGCGCGCAACATGGATCCTCTGGAGCAGGGTCGGAAAAGGCAAATGCCTCGATGGTTCCCGGACTTGGGCCTTGGAGGTGGTCATGGCGCGTGCTGGTCTCTGGGAACTGGACGCGGCGCAACCGGGACGGCAGTTCAGTACCTGTTTTTTGCCATCCTGCGATGGGCTTTGCCCGTGGCGCTGGGAATTGGGTGCTGACCTTGGCCTCAGCAATCGCGTTTGAGCCTGTCCAGATTGGAAAGCGCCAGTTCACAGGTGCCCGTCGCACGGATGCTGATGTATCGCTCTCGACCGTGCCGGCGATTCCTTGAATTCGATGTCGGTTCCTGTGCCCGTGTTTTTCCTTGGGCTCCTCTGGCCGCTGTCGTCAACCCGCCGAGAGTTCAAAGGCTTGATGGCGAAAGCAACATCGCCCGCGCCATGCAGTCGGTGCGTTGCGCACTGAATGGGTTTGCGAGAGCTGGCTGAGGGGCTGCGCGATCGGGGGCGGGCGTCACGGGCGTGGTCGTCTTCTTGTGGGCGCAACCGCTTGGTCGCGTTATGTTGCGATGTGGAGCCGGTGCGATGAGCGACTCGAATCTGCTGAGTATCCGACGCGGATCCAGCAAGGCCGCACTGTGACCGGCCCTGATTCGCAAACCGACACGGCAATGCATCTGGCGTCGCGACGACGCGCGCGCCTGAGTTCGAGCTTCCGGGCTTTCAGGCTATGGGTCCTTGCTGCTAACCAAAGCAGAACCGCAGGCACCGCAGGAAGAACAAACAGTGACCATCATGTACTGACAGTCCTGTGCGTGCGAAACCGCGTGAGATGTGCGGCGCGTGAATGTCTCGAAGGTTTCTGCGCCAGCGAATCTCACCGACAGTCACACCAGTTTGACGATCCGCTGACGGCATGTTTCTCTTTGTGCGCTGACTCGAGTCGCCGAGCATCGCCAATATCACGTGAACGA
>Ga0163217_1034316_pt1 | contig 18055 bp, 24 predicted proteins | sample SynspAceP_FD_185933 | JGI IMG/M metagenome (GOLD analysis project Ga0163217, IMG submission 185933) | Saline lake microbial communities from Ace Lake in Antarctica - Synechococcus sp. Ace-P (PacBio error correction) | ecosystem: Environmental > Aquatic > Non-marine Saline and Alkaline > Saline ...
ACCCAGAAAAGGGAAATTTATCCCAAAAAACCCCGGGGGGTTGCGAAAATCCAAAAGGGGACACAATCCCCCTTTCGAGGGCAATCCACCCCGCGCCAGCAAAATCCCTCGAGTTTTTTTGGCCCAGGGGAATATGGCAAATCCCCACCGCTGGAAGGCGGGCGGTTTCGACAAACCGAGCCCTTGTTTTCATCGCCGATGAGGTGTTTTCCTTCAGCGGCACGCCCGCCCGGGTCACGCCGGTGCGGCCGGATCGAAAGCACCGAGATCCCGCCCGGATCGCCCGTGATGGAGCAGCTCCGCCTGCCGCTCACGGCAATCAACCCAGGGGCCAGGGACCCGCCCCTACCGACCCTGGTGACGGTCGAATGGGTCCCGCCCTTGAGAGTGGAACGTTTTCGCTCCCGGTTTCCAAAGCCAGGGCGTATTTCGTAGACTGATCGCCCCAGAAATCTGCTGGCATGAACGAACATTGTGGCTTTCCGAATTGCAACCCCAAGCCGGCCCCGGACGAATGGTTCAATCGGAGAGGCTCTGCATGCACCGGAGCCGGCCGGTGCTGGTCTTTCGACCGGTGCCACCGGCACTTCCCTGCAGCAGAATGGATCTCGCCCGGTCCGCTGATTTCGGCTGGCGCTGCCCTTTTGGAAGGTTGCAACGAAAATCTGGTTTTCCCACCCGCCCCGACGCGGTACCTAGGCGGGTTGCCATCGGCCAAAGTTTCTGGGGCGGCACCGGTTGTGAAATGTGAATGCGAAACCGACACTTTCGGGGCGGCCTCGATCGTGCTGGTGGAGTCAACGGCCTGGAGGATCGGGCCTTGCAAGTGCAAGCCAACGGGCTGCGGGAACTGGCCAGGGAGGTGCACCTCGAATTCAGCACTGCCGATCAGCCCCCGCATGTGGGCGGCTCGATCGCCACCAACGTAAGCTGCCCACGCCTGGGGCACAATCGAACCTTCGATGCGGAATTGAAGGCGTCGTTCAGGAGCAGGCGGAAGGGATTGATCGCCGGGGATGTAGGATCTGCTGCTGGTGGAACCTGCCAGGAACGTGCTGCAGATCAAAGGCGGGCTCTGCAGGGCATCGCAGTGCCGCCTCCAGCCTGCTACCGGCCACGACGGCCCTTGATGGTTGTCGGTCACCTGAAACAACCGGCAACCATGCTGGTGGGTTCCAGAATAATTCGCTGCTGTGGTGGCGATTCTTGAGCCTTTCCCGAATGACCATTCTCGCCTTCAAACTGCGCCACCGGCCTGAGGTGCAGATAGAAGGAAGCATGTGCGGCTACTTGAGTTGCCGCACAGTCCGTTATGTGTGGAGCGCAATTCCAATTGCCGGCTTGCCCGAAAATGTTGGCGGCGTTGCACTACCCGGTTGACGCCCCCTGGAGATGAAGATGCCAGCTGATGCAACTGTCGTGGAAGATCTCGGGGTTTCAGGTGAATCGGCGGCCTGCTGTGGGCACCACACCTAGCCCATATTCGGCGCCCTGGCGGAATTGAGGCCCCGGATGCTTCATCCCAAACCACGGGCAGGTGAGGCTGCCGGAACAGCAACTCAAGCCGCCCGCCCTGCAGGCGAAACACTGCCAGCGTCCTCGATCTATGGCATCCACGGCCCTAATCAACAGGCACCATTCCCTTCTGAATCATTTGGCGACGAGCTCAACGCCAGCGGTTTCCAAAGAAGGTGCGTGACCTGCTCATAAATCAGGAAGACCCTGGGAATGGCCTGGTTCCACTGGCTCGCTGCCAGGTGAGGAGATGCCCATGTTCTCGGTCAATGTCGATTATGTCGGCAGGGATGGCGAGAAAAGATATGGCAACGATCTGGTCAAGACGGCTGGTCACCAATGTGAATTGCCGTTGATCCTTGGATTCCACCGAGTTGGACAGAAGATGGAGCCGCCTCAGAGGTGCTGGTGCAAGTGCATCTCAAATTCCACCAACCTACGAAGATGGCAATGAAAGCGCTTCTTCAAGGGTACTGGAGCTGGCGAAGCGCTACGGGCTGCGGTGGTGGTGGGAACGGATTGATGAATGTGGCATGGCGCGCACAGGCAGAAGGCAAGTCGGCCATTGCCCAGCGAGCCTACGCGACGGCCCTTGAATTCAGCCTTCCTCCACGGAAATTTCCTACGACCCGCTCGCCTGCCGGATGCTCACAACCGTATCAGGGAGGAAGACCGGGGCAATGGTGCCGGCCATCGATCCGAGGCGATCCGGCGGATTCCGGGCCCAGCTTCCCCGGCGTATCATGGTGGTGCTGGGGGTGAGCAACAATCAGTTTTTGTTCTCTCTCTCACAGCCCACCCGAATCGTGCTTCATTCGGTGTTTCTGCTCAGCGATGTGCTTGCAAGCGTGCGCCGTTCTTGATGCGGGCGATCATCAGCCCCGCCAAGAATTCTGCCTCTGGCCAAGATCATGACGACACCAAGCAGGTTTGTCTGGATCTGATCAACGATGCCCCCGTTTTTGATGGGGACGTCTGCACCTACGACCGCCCTGGCAGACTCCACAAGATGTTCGAAGGGGTGAGTGCCCCGGGAAGGCCCCGCGAAATCGGCCCATCCCTGGCGGATCTGCGGTGGATCAACGCTTGAGCCAGACATCCATTAGATGCGAGCGCAATCGGCCTGGAGTCGGCCCTCAATCGAAGCACTTCACGGGGCTGACCCGCCCCGTTGCAGAGTCAGATCAGCACCTTCCTGCGCTATGGCATGAAAGTGGTAGGGTGAGCTGTTTGGCTCCGGGCAGATGCCCAAATTGCCGTTTGGTGTGCTGCAGAGCCTGAAAACGATGAAGTCGGCGTGGCTTTTTCTTTGGAGCTCATATGGAGAAGACGGAGGGGAGCGGCGGGCCAAGGCCAATTCCTGCATCTGCTTTGCCGGTGAAAGGCGATGTGCACGATATCGGCAAGAAATCTAGTTTGATAAATATCCTCACCATATGGTTATTGAGGTGATCAATGCTGGGCCAATCAACAGCCTGTTGAGGCGAATCATCGAAGCCCAGACAAAACTGCACCAAGCTGATTGTATTGCATGAGTGGGCTGCTGGTCAAATCGACCGCTTTCATGAGGACAATCTTCAGGCCTTCAACCAAGGCTGGCAATTGCCGTGCCGGTGATCCTCAGTGTGCCGCTTTGACGCCTCGCTTCGTCAAAGACTGCGCAGTTGTCTACAAGGTCAGGGTGGATCTATGGCCGTGAATGCCTTCTCGGATTCTGGCGCTTCCATTGGATGCCCTGGCCGAGCCCAAACAGGCCGGCCACTGGGACGACCTGCAGGATTTCTCGCCGGCAATTCCTGAAGGTCTGGGCCTGGGCAGCGAGCCCTGAAACCTGCCAGCCGACGAGCAAGACGTCAAAGAGACCAGCACCTCTGCAGAGGGCTCCCCAGAGAGCCTCTCCGCCGAAGCCGGCAAGCTGAGCGGCCCGAAGGCGCCCAGTGCAGCCGGTTTCGCTGCAAGGTGCCCTCACCTGGAGCAAAACTTTGGAGCGCTCCGAGGACGTTCCCGACGGAGCCCGGGCGATCAGGCCGCCTGTTCTTGGGCAGACCGCGTGCTGGATGAAGGCGCAGATATCCCTTGGCTGAAGGTGTTCGCCGCTACCTCCGATCAGCACAAGTGCCTTCTCGCCGGCAGTGGCAAGTTTGCGGCAAGACGAAAACAGCCAGAGCCGGACGACTACGAGCAGATGACTGGACGAGAAAGCCGACCCATCCTGACCGGTCTGGATCGAGCGCTGCCTCCAGGACTCCCTGCTGGACCCCGCCTGGTGGCCCTACGGCTATTTCCCCTGCGGTATCGGGAGGCAACAGCGGTTGTGGTGTTTGATCCGGCCAATCCTGGGCGTGAGCTGGGCCCTTTGTGCTTGGCCCAGGCAAGCGCGCTGGCAACCGCTATTGCCGTCCGCCCGAACTTCTAACATCCGGGAATCTCGCGATGGCCGCCCCACCGACTTAGCCTGCCGATGCAGGCCGGTGACCATGGGGTGAGGGGGCCAGTGCCTTTGCCGCCGGGAGTTGTTTTTGCCGAGCCGACCGCTAACACCGGACTACCTCTAACTTCATGGTCTGGGCCGTGCCAAGATGGCGAGGCCCTCGCCGCAATGGGATCCACGCCGCTATGTCCGCCTGGAGGCTGGGGTTCTCGGCAGCGAGGACCTGCCCTCATCTGCGCGACGTGCTGGCCTCAGCGGTATCGCGGGCAGCCCGCTACTCGTACCTTTGGGCTACCTACGGCCTGCCCGAAACGGTGGCCGATTCACTGCCCCCAGCTCGACTGGCTTGGGGTGGCGGAGCGCAATCGGCCTCTCGATGGGTCGAGCAGCGACCAGCCTTGGAGCCCGAACAGAGCCACCACCGCCCTGGTGGGGCCTCTCCCATTCCAGGCCGCTACTTCAAGTGCTGAGAAAGCAATCCAACAGGGGGGAAGTGGCAGGCCTGAGCGAGGTGCTTCTCTGTTCTTGTGATGGCATGGCCGGTCGCTTGATGGCGTTTGAATGCGGCCGCCCGAATCGCCGCTGGATTTTGATCTCAGATGGAAGCCCCCATTCCCGCTGAAGATGCTCCAGGCCTTACAACGAGGTGATGGCGCCTTGGAGGCCTCAGCGGGCCGGCAGCGGGTGCGCAAATCAATGCGCAACAGGTGTGGAAAGACCGGCGCCACAGCAATTTTGATCCACAAGCCAGCGCTGGAAATGCCCGGCTTCCGTTCAGTCCGGCTGGGATGGCCTCAGGACATAAGAAATCGCCTTCTCTCTACAGCTTGAGATCAGGTCCACCGGGGGCCTTAAGGCTCTCAAGGTCCGGAGGCTTGTCGATGACCGTTTTGGCTGACAAGCCCTGCATGGTATGGTGAATCGCTTCAGATCCCAAGCCCTCGCCGGCGGCGTTTCCATGGCTGAGTCCTCCTGGAAGTGGGAACAGGCGCCTCCCATGGGGCAAATGTAACTCCATGGCGGGATGTTGTCACCGCTCTCCTTGAAGGCGGTCGTGCAGGGGCCGATGAAGGCCGGCATCCTCGTGAAATCCCAGCTCATGAAGGTGTCAAGGAAAGACGGTTCAAGGAAAAGGCGGTTCAGTAAAGACGGTGGGGGGCAAAGGTAAGAGAAGTCTTCTGCTTTACAAGGCTCCACTGCATGACCTTTTAGTGCCTCCCCCCCCGACTTCGGTCACCTCTCGGGCGGCGATTTCGTTGGCTCCCAGTCAGAATTCCAATTCCAGTCCACCTTTCGATTGGATCCTCTCCCTTCCCACCAGCCCCCGAATCCCGCTTGGCGAACAAGTGCTTCGAGCGTGGCTTGAGAGCCCTGGAGATCCGTCAGCTGCAGCTCGTCACCGGTGGCGCCGTGAACGGACGCTGCCGCCCGAGCAGCAAGCGGGACCTTGGGTCGCACAAGCGGTTTGCTGCGGTGGAGGTCCACCGAAAATTTTCTGAGCATACAGCTCCGCTCCCGAGGGCAACGTACCTCAGCACACCGATGCCGGGCCTATTGGCTTCCCTGGCCTCAAGCCAGGAGATCACTGGGCGATCTGCCGCCTGCTCGCTGGCTGGAGGCCCATCAAGATGGCGTCCCGCCTCCAACGTCGTGCCTGGAAGCCACCGACAGTCGGCCCTTGCATATCATTCGCTCCGAATTGCTTTCGCAGGACGGCGCTGGTGGAAGCGGTAGAGGCCAAGGCCTAGGCGGCTGGCCTGGCCGTGCTCACCGGGATCTCGGCCCCGTTCCAGCCAGAAATCGCCCCCTGTCCGGTCGCCGCTGCACCTCCAGCAGCGTCCAGCAGCTGGCTGGCGCCCGTTCCGGCTGAAACAGCCGCTCGGAACGGTACGAAGCCCGGAACGGGGCGCGAGAGCGCGTTTCCGTGGTGCCTTGGGAATGGATGCAGCGACACACAGGCAGAGGAAGCCGCCGCATGCCACTGGCCAGCTGCGAGGCAAACCGCAGGGAACTGGTTCCGGGCGCCTTGGCTGCGCGGTAGCGCATACAGCCGCCGAGCTGGTTTGTTGCACCGAGATGCGTGCCCACCCACGGGCCGAGAGGCTGGGCGAACAGCACCTGGCTCGCTGCGGCTCAGCAGCGGCTCGATCGCCTTTGCCAGCAGCACAGGGGCCCGTAGGCAATTGAACGGCAAAGCGAGCTGCCTCATAGGTGCCTGGCGGTTCACCTGGCCGCCAGGCGTTGTCTCCGGCTTGCGCCGCCTTTGATGCAAACAAAGGCCCCTGCGGTGTTATCAACGCAGTTCGCCAACGAGCGAGCGCAAGGCGGCTCGAGCGCCAGAAGCGAACGCGCTCCAGGCTGGGAGTTCCATCAGTCAGGATCGAGCGCCACGCTGGCGCAACGCCTGTGGCGGGGTGCGTGCCGGGCCTGGGCCACCAACCCTGACGGCCTGCGGGCCCAGAGCTGACTCAGGCCGGGGGCCCGGCGGCCCGAGTTTCAGCCAGCAGGGCCTCCGACTGGCCTAGGTCCGCAGCCGGACGCACCAGGTGGTCGCCGCGCCAATGGCCGAAGCCGTGGGCCCCGTCCGCACTGGGGGTTACAGGCTGAGGCCATGACTAATGTCCGCTCTTGGATGTCGCATGAATGGCGGGGAAGTGCGATCGTGATCGGCGTTCTGGGAACAGGGTGCATGGGGCCGACCCTCCGGTTTGTTCGAGCAACAGGGCCATCGTTGCATGCGCTGGTCCCAGCACGCATCGAAACCGACCCGGCCAGCCTGCTATGGTTGGGCCAGGGAGCCTGATCATACTGTGCGTGGCCATGGCCAGGTGTTCCCGTGTCGCTCGCTTCGTCCAGCTGGAGCCGGCCTGGCCGATGTCTGCCGCTGTTTTTGAGTGGCACCAAGGGGCATCGCACTGGAGGCAGAGGTCATACTCCACGGGCCGTCCCAAGGTGCTGGCGAGCAGAAGCCTGCCGAGTATGCGCAGTGTGCGTGCTGAGCGGACCGAATCTGGCACCGAGGACTGGAGCAGGGCCTACCGGACCCGCCCAGTTGTTTTGGCTTCCTCCCATGCCTGCCCTTGCCTGCTGAACTCCGCGTGAAGCTCAGTAGTGGAATTTCGATTTCGCCTCTACAGATGTGCGCCAACAGCGGATCCGTGTTGGGCGCGGCACCGGGAGTGTGGCTGGTAGCCCTCGAAGAAACGTGATGGCGGTTGGCGGCCGGAATCTGGCGAATGGCTCGACCAGGGGGTGAGCTGGGCACAGAACGCAAGGCTCCTTGCTCACATTACGGGTCTGGCCCGAGATGGGCCGTCCTGCTGGCTGGCACATGGGCGGTGCCCCCAGCACCCTCTACGGCTTTGGGCCCGGTTGGGCGATCTCTCTGGCCACAGCCAACAGCTCCTTGAGCGCTAACTAACCGGTCTTACGGAGGTCGCCTGGATGGCCGCAGGGGTGAGCGCAGCCGAGGCAGGGAGACCTCCAGGTCCACCGTTGGAGGGGCCCGATGACTGCTCAAAGGCGGCCATGAGCGCTGGGCCCGCACCAGCACGATCTGAGTCTGTCCCGATCTGTGAACAGGTGGTGCCTTCGTCGAGGGGTCATCCACGGCCGATCAAGGTGCTCAAGAATCCTGATGGAGTGGCGGGAAAGCTCGCCAGGAGAAGCGATGAGGGCCTTCGCAGACGCGTGGCCACTCCGCCGGCCGGTGCTGATACAACGCGTATCGCCGACAACGCCTGGAGCAGGGCAAATTGGGTCGCGGTGGTACTGCTCGATGCAAACGCGGTCCTCAGCATTCCCTGGATGCAGTCGGTGCCTCACCTGTTTCAAGCAATCAGAAATCGGGCCTTACCTTGCTTCCCATGGGCCGGCCCTAGAGATCCCTGGCCCGTGGCCAGACCCCTGCTCCATTGATCAAACCCTGATCAGCCGTCGTGGGCCCTGCGCTACGGTTCATCGGCCGAGCTTGTGAGGTGGCCGGCTCTGCGGCGCAATGCCACCGCTCCGCGCCACTTCGGCGTTGTCCACTGAAGCGATTTGGCTCGGGGGAATCGGCCAGCTGTTTTCAACCCGCAAGCTGGCGGCCGACGGTGCGTTTGCCCACCTCGACCACCGCCCGAGGGCGAGGGCCTGACACAGATCCTAGTGCGTGGTTCCGCCGATCTGGTCTATGCCTTTCTATATTCGCCCCTGGAGGCCTGCCCCTGCCCCAGGATCTCTCTGCTTTTCTCGGGGTTTCCCTGCATCGCCAGCTGGCGGTCTCCCGACCTGGGCTATTGGGTTTGTTCGCCTGCTCTGGCTGAAGCCAGGCCGACCTCGCGACCTGATGTCATGGCCAGGCCCTTTGCGCTCGGCCCGCCCGGTGGAGCCTGCGCGCGGACCTTGTACTTGATGCAGAGGCTGGCCGAGTGGCGAAGGACGCCGCCTGGTGCATGGGGAAAGCCAGCGCACACCAACCTCCGCTTTCTCTCCTCTCGCGCCTGGCCTGAGGCGATCAGCGAGGTCCGGTCCACCGGGCTCAGCCCATGCCCTGGTGTCCCCGTGTGTGGGCGCCCCAACGCCAACGCCGCCAAGGTGGTTGTGGGCTGGCAAAGGCGTCGAGCCAGGGGCGGATGATGCTCTGCGACGGCGTGTCTTCAGGCATGATCAGTTGACAGGCTCGGGGCGATTTAATTTGGGATGGCGTCCTGATACTTGGGCTGCGCCGCCGTGCGCGAACCTGGTGCCGAATGGCGTGCGGTGCCTTTCCAAGGCAGCCTGAAGTGCAATGTTTAGAACTCGGGCGCTCCCTGGGCGTGTGTGCCAATTGGTGGTTGGGCTTGCCTGGCCCAAGGTGCGTTTTCCGCCCTGCCCGCCAATATCCCGGACGACGTCGCGTCCTTGAATGCGCTGCTGGCCCGGCCGTCTACCTCGAAACCTGGCCAAAGATCAGGCCGTCGAAGAGCGCCGCCTGCGAAGCCATCGGGCCACGCCGCAGCCCGAGCCGGTCCTCGCTCCCGGCCCCTGCCAGAATGGTAGCCCAAGGTCAGCCACTGGTGGAGCCGCCCCGGTCAGTCCGATGCCCTGGAGATCCGCGTGAGCGATCTGTTGGCGGCAAGGCTTCGGTGCGCAGACCCAGTGCTCGACGGCCACCGGTCCTTGGAACGGCGTGCGGCAGGCAGTGATCGGAGACGTCATCTGCTCCAGGGAGCCGCCCAGACGTCCGCTGGCACTCGCGGCCCCTGCGTCATGCGGGGGCCAACGGCCTCTGGCTCTCACCCACTGCGGCTCTGCCCTGCTGGTCCAAGGCTCGGCCGGCCTACGAGGTGGCCGGATTCGCTCTGCCTTCGCACGGGCGATGGGGCCTGACTCCGGTGAACCATCTTCCTCTTGGAGCGCTATTTGAGTGTCGGTGGTTGGGGAGCGGAAAATTGCCTAGCTCCTGGTGCGATCCAGGGCCCAAGGCCAGGCGTGGCGGCCCGCTCCTGAACGCCCTGGCGCATAATGGGCCAGACCTGCCGACCCGGACACTCGGCATCTTGGGGGAACACACCCCGACTGGCCAAAGGCCCTATCCGGGCTTGGGCTTCGGTCAGCGGACCGCACGGCCGAAGCGGTTCACGGTCGCCGCAGCCGGATGGTGGCTCATCCTCAAGCTAGCAGGGGGGGAATTGTTGAATAATGCCTCTAGCGCGGCCAATCAGCCAGTATCACCGTGGAGGCCCTATGGGTGGCCCATGACTGGGCGCGCCTAGCGTGGAGCTCAGGAAGGCGGCGCAAGAAAACTGGCCCTCAGTGGCCTGATCTATCAACCAGAATTCTCGGTCTTACTGGTTACGCTAGGAGCCTCCCTGGCCAGGCTCCAGAATCGTGCCAAGAACCTGGAAGCGCACTCTGTGCAGCCGGCCCTCTGAGCGCAGCGACCGAACTTGCCCGCCAGGGCAGTGTTAGTCCCTGCCCTTGATCACCCGCCCCTCGTCGCCCAGGAGGGCTGGGTCTTCCGTTGTCAGTGCGTCGCCTCTCGCTGGCCGCCTTACAGCAGAAACATCTCAGGAGCAGGCAGGTCCCTCCGCGCCAAATCCCTTCCTGCCCTAGGGAACCCCAGTGGAAGTGGAGCGGCCGTGGGTCGAATTAACCATGTGCTTCTGCTGACAGAGTTCCGGTCCAGGCGGAGACACGTGCTGCTGATCACCCAAGGTGGGCTGGCGCCAGATACGACTGGCTGGGAGGGCGGCCGACTGGCGTGCTCTTGTCTGGCCGTGATCATTGAGACACCAACCGGCTGTGGTTCTTCAACAGTTCTGCCCAGGCTGGAGCCCGAGCCACCCACTGGGTCTACCTTTCACGCTCTTGCCCCGCCACAGGGGGAGCCCTTTCCTGCCGATGGAGCCTGCCCTTTGAGCGCGTGCCCAGCTTCGGCGGGTGATTGCGGCCGCCTGGCCCTGGCCTGTAATCAGCTCAGGCCGGGCAGCGGGGGAGAGCCGCCTCTGACCCAGGCTGGCGACCCACTACTGGCGTAAGGGGCGATCGCCCTGGGCCTGGGGGATCCGCCGCCGCGGAAACCCTCCGCCCCCGCGTACAACCTGCTGTTCTGCGGAAGTGGTTTCTGATGATATCGGTTCCGGCCCCCCCCCCTCCGCCCCCAAGGAAAAGCCTATGGTGGCTCGGCTGTCAGTCATCAATGCGCTCCGGCCTTTGCCGGTTTATCTGTTTGTGACGCGCGCACTCCAATCTGGAACTGAGGTTGAAGGCCCATGGACCCCTGGGCCCTGCTTGAAGCGGTGGCCCCAAGTTCCGTGGATTTCAACGTGCCAGATCGAAGCGACGGGGATCTTTGTGGAAAAAGGAAGCGCGTCCAGCGCCCTCTCCCAGTTTCCCATCCCATTGATCGATTGCCTGTCCCTGCTCCTTAATGGTCCCAACCCCATCGCTGTGGATTTCGGCAAGACCCGACCTCTGGTCGCTGCCGAGCAAGCTCAACCAACAGCGCATCGCCGCGTGGCCAGCTTTATCGCGAGTTGGTCCCGGCCCAGTTGGCCCTTCAGCTAAAGCGTCTCTGAGCCCCGACGTGCGCGACGGACCTTATCGCAGGTTGGCCTGCTGGGTTTTGATCCGGGCGCGGCTGGAGTCTTTTCTACCTCACAGCCTGGGACGCAGCTCGTTTTCAGCCTTTGCCCGGCAAGCACATCCCGCGTGCCATCCCTTACATTACTTGCGAGATCAGGCGGCGCCCGATCCGGTTACCCAGGCGCCAGCAGGAGCTCCGAAGACCGCTTGGCGCCAACTGAAGCGGACCTGGCCATGCAGGCGGCCCGCGAACCAACGCCACGGAGGATTCTGCGCGCCTTGGGCTTGGGCCTGACCCAGTGGCAACGTTTTTTTGAGCAGCTTCCGCGGCCTGGCCAGACCGGTGTCTCTTGATCTAAACACGGGAGTTGAGTTGGGCCCGCCTCCAGAACCACCCGCAAAGCGCTGGCTCAGGGGCTGAGGAAAGGAGGGCCATGGCGGTTCTCGAGGGCTCGATCCCGGCCTGCAGCGGTGGGGTGCCAGGCGGGTGGTCCTGGAGGTGCTGCAGTCTCCGGCAGGCCGCCAAAGCGATGAATGTCAGTCCGATGACCGTTCACCGCCGCCTGGCGCACCGGCTCTCGTCGAGCTCAATAGGAGCCGACTGAAGGAATCAAGCCAGGCATCTTTAGTTCTGAGTTGAAGGTCCTCCCGGTCATCTGTTTGCTCCAGCGTGTTGATGGCCCGCTACAAGCCGCCAACGTGCCGTTTCCACACCGTCGCGCCAGAAAGGTGAGCATGCCAGGCTTGCGCTCCTGGTAGGCACGGCCGACTGCCTCGGGGTCACTGTTGCTGCCGAGCAACAGCCGAAGAAGGGGAACATGGAAAAATGGTTCAGGACCAACGGTCTAGCGACCGTTCACGGTTGCGGTGAAGGCTTGAATCGACCTGTGCCATTATCAACCGCTTATTGAGAATCCCCTGTCTGCGCGCAGCCAGATCAGTACAGCCGGATCGATCAGCACAGAACCGCAGTCCTTTTCGGTTTGTTTGGAATCGCTTGAATTTCCAGAAACGACCTTTGCGTCTCCAAGGGGATGCGTTCTCCTCACCGTGGCCCTTCCGGCGCCAGCCGTTCTTCAGGTCGCCTCCGGCCCCAGCTCTATGTCTCCCGCTGAATGGCGGGCCAGTCTGCCCGCCCCCTCAAATGGCAACCTCAACACGGTGCCGTGCCTCCACTCCAATCAGCCGGAGGAGGTGTTCGGACCCGGCAATCTTGATCAACACCGCAACCGGGTCCGCCTGGGCCGCGGGAGACCGGCCAACGGCTCGACAATGCCAACCTTCACCTTCAAACGGTAATTTTGCCTGCATGACCCATCACAAAGTATTTGCCCTGAAGAATCCAGCCGCCTGGGCGGGACGCTATGTGCGCGGCAGAGCTGACGATTGCCCCATCGTGGATCAATCCGGGGGCGAAGCCTGTCGCCCTGGAGTTCGACCGTGTGCTGTTGTTCGCAACAGTTTTCGAGCGTCCCTAATTTTAGGTTCAACCACCGAAATGGGAGTGGAAGCCGTTGGGGGCCGCGGCCCTGGAACACCGGACCGTGGTGATGCCCAGCCGTGATCATGCTGCGCAATCACTGATTCGAAGTGCCTGCAGCTTCGTGATCCCTCCCAAGAGCCGGCCGTTCTCCATTCCACAGCCCGGCCTGCGCCCCGTGGCCAATTGCCAACCCGGCCTGTTGCCCGGGGGCGCAGCGACGGACTCGTTTCCAATGGGCGGTCATCGCTGCGTGAGGATGCCCAAAGACCGATGCCCGACCTGATTGGCCGTCCTTGATCAGGGTGTGCTTGCTCCAGGCCGCCCTAAATCTAGATATGTTGGCCCAAAATCAATGATGGCAGGGTGTTCTCCCGCGGTCGGTGGGTGTGGCCCTCGTGATGCCTATGAAGGCCCGTCTCCCAACGACTCTCAAGCGCGTCCACCTGCAATGTGCCGCTCACGACAGCACCCCTCGCACATTTCGGAACCCGTGACGTCCAGGTGAATGCAGCTGGCCAACCCGCAATCTGGATTCGGCTCTCGACAAACATCGGGCACCTACGGCGGCGTGCGTTTTGATGTCAAATCTCGATCTCAATAGGCAGCGGGCCTACGAGTTGGGTTCTCAGCCATCCGACCAGCTTTCCTGGCAAGCAATTCACCGCCCTTTCGCGTTTCGAATCGGCATCGAAACCACGAGGGTATACCGCGAAGTTCCGTGGGCATGCAATCCGGGAAAGCCTTCCTGGTTTCCTCAACATCTCCCCCGGGTGAACAATCCGCTGGAGGGGTGAGCCTGGTTTTAATCCGGCTGACTGCCCCACGACCTGGCCACTTACTCAGTGTTTGTTTTCGCCCTCTCAGCTCGCCCAGCTGCGTCACGCGAGCCGCCAGGTTGGAGGTTGCCGCGCCGAAGCGGCAGCAGAGCAGCGAGAAAAAGGACAGCTCCTCCAGCTTCCCACCGGCCGTGGCCCGCACCGCCAGACCGCCTGTCGTGGCCCCTGCCCGCCGCACCGCGCCGGCGGCCAACAGGCCAGTCAGGCCAGCCACATCACGCAGGGTCAATATCCCTCCCGCAACTCCAGGCCTCCCCTCCTCCTCTGGGCCGTCGGCGTGATCTCCCGCCCTGGATGCAGCTTACCACCCTTCCCCTTCCACCGGCCTGAACCGTGGCCCGCCTCAAACAAACTCCAGGCCTTCCCAGGCAACCGGGACACTCCAGGTCCACCCAGTCGTTGCTGGATCGCTATTCAGCAGGCCGCACTGCCCCAGCAGGATTTTCTCACAAGATGATGGAGCGCTAGATCTGCGCCGCCGGTGACAGAGGTAGGACCAGTGACGTGGCTTGAAGCTGAACGACCGATACGAAAGCCTTCAGCCTCGATCTGCCATTGGATCGTCTTGCGCAGTTGAATCAGCTTCTGCAGCGAGTGGGGGTTCGCAAACGGGCGGATGCAACTGGAAGCGGAACTCTCAACCATCTGTTCAGCAGTGAGGAAGATCTTCGAGACTGAAGACGACAACCAAGAAGGCTCGTCTGCATGAGATGGTTCTCTCGTGCTCCTGGGCCAACATCACCAACGCCGAACTGGTGTTCGACTTCGAAGCGGCTAGCACTTCCGCTAGGTGCTGAAGGGCTTTTCTAGCTCCGGGAAGACCCACGCCAGCCGCTGATCCCGCAGCCTCCTGCAGGAATGCACGGGGCAGAGCTCAGGATCGATCTGCCCGGATTTTGGTCCAAGCAGAAATCGACCCGCTTTGCCGGCAGAGCCTGCATCCCCGAGCGACAGGGTCCCGGTGCGGAGCCAGGAAAACCGCTGCCGCCGTTGGCCCCGATCGGATCTGGAATCAAGCCTGCTGGCTACAAGGGAGCATTGGCTCAGTCTTTATGCACCGAGGCCAATGCGGCGGTGCTTGGAGGCCTCCATGATCTGCTGGCCAGGAGATCTGGCCGCCAGTCCGACCAATCCGATGGCCGGCCCGTTTCACTCTGGTCGTTGCTGAGCAGTGGATTCCTCGGTGTCATTCCGCCTGGTCCTGCAGGGCGGCCAGTTTTCGATCGGGTGATGGTGGCTGGCCGGATTGCTGGAGGATCCCTTCAAAGCCACCGGAAACCTGACGCTGCGGAATCCCCACCCTTGATCCGTCCCGTTTGTGCACCGCTTTCCCGCGCCCCGGCATCGCGGCACTCCCTTCCAGACCCTGACACACCCATGACGCTGCAGGGGGCCCTGCGTCAGCTGAACCTGCCCCACCCAACCGGGCAATCGCCTCAGTCCTCAATCAGATCAGAGAGGCTTACGCGCAGCAGGCCTTGAATCACCATCCGACGCCGGCGGCAGCGCCGTATGCGATGCGCCGCTTAACGAGGCCTACCAGTTGCTGAAGGAGCTCTATCGCGCTAAGGCCTGAGGCCTCCATGGTTTCGCATCTTGGTCTTATGTCTAGTTCTTGACCTGAGTCTTGTTGAGTCGGTGATCTAGCAGATTGGGGCTTGCGTTTCTTATTCGCTCTCGCCCTGCCCGCAGCTTCAAACCTCCCGCTGGTTCAGGTTGCAGGCCTTGCGCCCAGTTTCCGGTTTGGTCATGGGTGAGGTGGATGGGGCTTTTGGTTGCTGGTCCCCTGGTTTCTGCCAGCCGGAATTTGCTGTCCAATCCGTCGTTTGGCCACTGTCCAGTACTTAAACGAGCCCTTCCCTAAAACCTTTGCAGGACTGGATTGCCTGTTCTTGCGTACCTGCCTTAAAAAGCAGGTACGCAACCTGATGAGCGCCTTCCGCCGTGCTCTCTTATGGTCGCAGCACGCGATCAGGACGAGGGAAAACAGGGAAGTTGGTGAACTCAATGTTGCGATCGAGGGCTTTGGCCAGCAGCCTGGCGAATCGCGCCGGCGGCCCAGAAGTTCCAGGATCAAGGTGCCAGTGCCTAAGACTCCGATCTTCATCGTGTTTTCTGATAGCTGACAAGACAAGGACTGAACGCGCCCGTTCTTTGGTTTTTGTCAGACTGATTGCGACTCGAAGTAGACCTGAGAGAACTCGGAATCACTGGCGATGTGCTTTTGACTAACTTCTTGAAGCGTTTTAGTGGCCCGTTTGGTTGGGAAGCCGCTTTGCAGTGGTAACGCATCCATGGCGAATCGAATTGACGTTTTGCTTCATCGTGCCCCGTGGACCAGGTCCGCCTTAAGGATCTTACTTTTATATCGTTCGCGAGTTTTTTGTGGTGTTTCCGGAAAAGAATATGTCATGCCGATATCAACTGGAACTTATGGGGCAAGCGTGTAGAAATGAAATTCGCAGCAGATTGCGCTCGAATAGGTGGTAGGAATGAAGCTTTTGGGTTTTGGTCGAAAAGCTGTAATCGCGATTGCTGAGAACGCGTAGAAGCGATATAATGTCACTGCAATCGCGAATGCTATAATTTCAGCCAGTTGAGCCCACCTTTCCGATCTGCTGTACATTCAGTATACAGCCGAAGGAGTCGTGATTCCCTGTGTGCGTCGTGTGCTCACAGATATAAATCATTCCCATCAAAAGAGCACCGCCCAATCGACAAAGAGGCGTTGATTCATCTTGTGCCCCCATAACCATCGCTTCACACTACAAATCTGCATGAGCTGAAGGACGCCGCGCCAGCTATAGATACGCTAAATCGGGCTCTGTTCTCGCCTAATTCATCGAACTTGCGCGAATTCTGTCTGCTTGATCTCTCCAGCCCAAACTCACATGCGCTCATGGCGTCGAATGTACTTTGAAGGTTGTAGACGCGTGCTTATCGGACATATCCACCCGATTGCCAGAATATCGTCCGCCGCGCGCGAGAAGAAATCCCACGCGACCCTCTCACCATAAGCACGATGACTGAGAGCCCATGAGAGGTACCTAATTCAACCAGGCAGAAACTCACTGTGACGTTCGATCTGGTCCGAGATGTACCTAAGCTGCGGGGCCTATAAGCCTGGATGTCGCGCACCTTGCAAGAAGGAGTGGAGCACGAAGTCACTCAGCGAGCATCTAGCGGGCACCTCCTCCCTCTCGCGCCCATTGACGTTGCACTTGCCAACATACTCCGAGCCTAAGGACGCAGGAGCACTCCAACTGCACGCCAATCTGCTGAGAAACACGGCAGGTTTATATGCCGAGCGATCACGCAATTCATAGCATTACCGTCGCACATAGCGAGCACATCTGCGCGCGACCGATCAACAAAGATGATGGCTTTATCCCACGCCAGAGGTGCGATTGACATTACTGCGACGTCTCTCAACGATGTATCGAGTCGCTAATCAGTCGGACAAACAAGAACGGGCGCGTCAGTACATGTCTGTGTCAGAACTAATCAGAAACCAACGACCCTGAAGAGTGCAAGGACGTACTGTAGCGGCACTCCTGCTTTAGAGCCGTATAATCGATTCTCGGGGAGTACACCAGTCCCACTGCGGCTTCTCCACATCGCTTAGGGACAAGCGCGTGCAACCATTCTGCGCTTCGGCGGTAGGGCGCAAATCGGTTGCGCGACGGTTATGCTGGGACCAATGATTCAAGCGCCATACCTGATCAGCTGCCGACAAACAGCATCATGAGACGCTTGTCACCTAGCGTTCTTAAGCCAGTCTTCGCAAAGTGTTGTCGCCGCTCATCCGCTGCCCTGTGTGCAGTGTGCTGCTGCTCGAAACCCCAGCGTCGCCAGCCTTGACCATAACTCTTATATGTTTACGCGACCACAGTCAGATTATGTGAACATTCGCGCTCATGCGAGTCGACTCTCCACGATGAGCATGTACCGCTGTGACATTTGTGAAGAGTTCAGGTCCACAATACTCAGAATGCAGAGCGAGCGCGCGAGCGAGAGTTCTCTCAATGCTATCAGCGCGAGAACGATCAAGTGTCGATTCATCAGGACGCCATTGGCTCGCGTTTAGATACGCGATGCTGATCGATGGCGCACGACTACGAAGGAACTGAGACACGCAGTAACCATCACTGGACAGATGCGGTTCGCACCTATTAGCGCAAACGTTGGCACAGGCAGGAAGCCAATGCACAACGAGCGAAGCCGACTCACAACTCAGAGCAGCCTGATATGCATCCCACAGTAACCTTCGGCAGGCTCGAGCAACAGAACTGCTCGAACGCGAAGGTCCTGATCTGTCAGCCGATCCGTCTGATACAGGGCCCTCATGGAGGTCCTCAGCTCCGAACACGCTGACCACGCGCCTGGCAACGCAACGCTGCGAGAGCGCACAAAGGAGTGAAGATAGACGACTAATGGCCCAGGCACGAACGCAAGTCTAAGAGCCTAGCAAAGAGCTGTCGACACGCAGCGAAAATTACCTCAAGCTCAAAGCGAGACTAGTGTGCGAGAGGTTAGCCTAACGCAGCATGAAGACCTCGAAGCTAAGCCCGAATTCGCTATCAAGAGGGGACACGCACTTATGGCGCCGAGGGACAGCCTTGCTAATAGACCCGAGAGACGCACTCGCTCAGCGCAGCACTGTGTGTAAGGTTCTGCGCAGGATCGTCCGGATTCGCAGCGCGGGGGCGGTGGCTCTGCCTGATCGTCTGGATCAGACAA
>Ga0163217_1053223_pt1 | contig 18052 bp, 22 predicted proteins | sample SynspAceP_FD_185933 | JGI IMG/M metagenome (GOLD analysis project Ga0163217, IMG submission 185933) | Saline lake microbial communities from Ace Lake in Antarctica - Synechococcus sp. Ace-P (PacBio error correction) | ecosystem: Environmental > Aquatic > Non-marine Saline and Alkaline > Saline ...
CACAGACCAAAAGAGAGGGATTTTTCCCCCTGGATGAATTAAAAAATTGGGCCCCGTAAACCGGGCAAAGGCTCCCAAAAGCTTTGAAATGGAATTATTCCTCAAGCCAATCATCTGGAAATCATTTCCTCGCGTTTCGTGCGGATATTTTGGGGTGGTAATTTACCTTCGAAAGGCGGCCACGCGCCGGCGCCTGCTTGAAAACGGGCGGCAGCGCTTTATCGTTTTTTGCGGCACCTCTGCCGCCGCCTTTATCCAAGACCCCGCTGAAGTCTTTCAACGCGCTTTCGGTGAATTCCCGCCTTGGAATCATTTCCCACCGCCAACCGTTTTGCAAGCAGGCATTAACATTTTATCGCTGAGCACCATCGCGCTAAAGAGGGGCTTTCCCTTGTCCCTGAACAATTGCCGATAGGAGTCCCCGACTTTCCCCTCCGTAAGGCCTGCAAAAAACTGCTGGTTGACGGCAGTGAAAGGCCGGAGGCCCATTCGCAGCATCCTGAAGTGATCTGCTAACTCCCGGGAAAGCATGATGCTGATGGCTTGCCAAGTGTATGAAAAGCATGGCGTTACTCGCCCACCATCGCATTATCGTGCGTCCATGGCCTGATTCCCACGTCATGGCAACTCGCGGAACCCTTCCGATTCTCGCACCGGTACGGCCGTCGCCTTCGTGGCACGATTTTATGGTGTAGCACTGGCCAACCTGTTCCTGTTGCCGGTGCGAACAAGCTCAATGTCCTTGTGGGTGTGCAGCAGTCCTCGTTACCCGAAATGGCTGCTTGGGTCCCTGCGTGTCTAAACTGCCCGAAAGGTAGAACCCACGGTCCAAGCGAATGAAGCTCGAGGCTCCTGGACTGACAAGGCAGCATAATTCGGCGGCGGCGTCAACAAAGAGCCTGAAAATCAACGAGCGCTGGTGTCCCTCATACCGGACTTCATCACCCTGCTGTTTGCGTTTTGGTGGTCATGTACTCCAATCCTCGTCAGGTCAACGATTAAATACAAGGTGCTGTCGGAAACCCTGGAAGGCGCATTCAATCCCGCAGCGGTCTCCAGGGCTGATCCCTATTCAATCGGGAGGAAATACCCCGCGTCCTGCCCGCATGATGGCGAGGGCCATGCGTGATACCGCGAAGGCCGCTCCCCGCGAATGCGCTGCAGACAATCACAGAACGATGCAGCGTCCCTTGCGAATTATTTCAAGCGGGCGATCCTGGACCAAGGTCGGGTAAGAGACTGTGATCGAACGAGCTCAATTCATCCTGTTTTTTCCCAGCGCGAACGCCTTGCCACTGGATTGCCGGGTTCATTTGGATCGAAACGTATCCGCCATGATTTTGGCGCCCTATCAGACCCCATCCCCAATGTTGAAGGCTCATCTAAAAACAGCCGATCAATTCGCGGCTCTACCCGACCAATGGGACTGTCGGGCCCGGCTGCACGTCGTGCGCCAATGGCCTGGATCGGCGGGTTCGATCGCAAGCGCATGGCCGGTAGGTAATTGCGAGTTTTCGCCCCTGTTGCGACAACACCACTGCCGCCGGGAAGCCGCGCTAACCGCCGTGTGTACTGTTATTTTCTCGCCTATCTGATAGCCGGCACAGATTTCAAGAAGACCAGTGAGATGTCGAACAGTGCCGTGAAGCCGCGTAACAGGTCTGGCAACCATCCTTCCTGGCAAGTAAAGTGTTCAGTTGTCCCTGACAGTTGGCGTCATTTTGTTTCGTTGGTGAGTGGCGATCCGCCAGCGCTCGGTACCGATGCCCCCGGAAGATGTTAAAATGAAAAGTCCCTGGAGCCCGTGCCATCAAAAGGCGGAGTTGGCAAGACCACTACCGCAGTGCCTTGCTGTCTTTGGCGGTATCAGGGGCAGGCGCGTGTGGTGGTCGATTCTGGACCCGCATGGGTTCCAATGACCAGTTACTTTGGCCGATCCTATAGCTGACCCAGCAGCGTCTTTCCAACCTGTTCCACACAAGGGCCAGGTGCCGGAAGGTCTGGCCCAGGCTCTGTTGTGAGTAACACCATGAAAATATCCGTTTGCTGCCCTCGAGTACATCTCTGGCTACGCTGGAGCGCCCAGTCCGCCCGCGCAGGCTGCTTGGCCTGGTAAGCTGTTCGCGCGCTCTGCGCATTGTTGGATGACCTACCAGTTCGTGCTGATCGACAGTCCGCCGCTGCTCGGCGTGTCGAGATCAATGCCCTGGCAAGCGTGCATCAACTGGTCATCCCGGTGCAGACCGAGTTCCCCTGGCCATGAAGGTGGCTTGAGCGCAGTGTCATACCCGGATAATGGTAATCGCTCGCCAAGCAAGCGCTGCCCTAACAACCGTGGTGCCGACCTGTTTGACCGCCGCACCCAGGCATCCTTGAACCACGTGCGGATGCTCAGGCGTGATTATACCGACCAACCTGTGGGCAGGCTTATTCCTATCTATACCAAGCTGCGCGATGCCACCCTGGCCGGTCCTGTTCCATCCAGGCCGACGCCAGCCGCACGCGGTGTTCTGGCCTATCCGCGCCTTGCTGCGCTACTATTCTGGCCCAGCCTTGTTTCCCGCCGCGAGCAGGTGGCTGAATGCAATTGGGTTAATGCTTGCCGGATTCAGCCGATACGCTTAACAGAACCTGATTGAACACCAAGACGGGTAAACAACAGAGTTCAAAGCCACATCTAGGATTGAAAGATAGCCACCATGAGCAAACCCTGCCCCTTACAGCAAGTTTTATTCGCTCAACTAGACTATTCAGAGTTTATTGATGCGCTGTTGCAGGAATAGCGACCGAAGACTTGAGCGTAGCCGAACAGCCCGAGCCGCAACCGGGTTTTGCTGAAAGCCACGCTGCCGGTTAGCATCGCACCCGCTGTGCAGGTCGTGGGAGTCCCAAGGTTGAGCAATGTGGCGGCCGGTTGTGTGGCCCGGAAATCATTGTTGAAGCCGTCCGCAAAGCTGTTCAACCCAGTATAGATGCGCCCAGCGCCCTGCCAAGACACCCCAATGCGTGACCAGCCTCGAGGCATTGCTGTTTTGATTCGTGGCTGACGCTGGCGTGCCGCTATCCGCCCGTGACTATTCCCCGCTGGAAACGAGATTACGCCGCTTGTCGCCAGCCGACTGGTTCCTGGTATTCAATGCCGACCTCGGCCGGAACCAATCCTGAAAGTGCTGATACCGCGCGCTGGGTATTGCCCACGTTTATACCCCGCCCCTGCAAGAGAACCTGCGCTTTGTTTAATTTCGGTACAGGCTACGAATGGGGCCTCCGCCGTGCATGATGTCAGCAAGTCCGGTCAAGCTGCAGCCAGGCCAATCAAAATGCGGCTCGCAAAGAGGGCAAGCTACCCTGGTTGGGCAGTACCGTGATTGAACATATGTGCGCCGTGATGTCCGCGTCGCTGGCCCAGCCGAATTCGGCCGCCCGGCGAGAAGACCAACAGGCGACAAAACAGGCAAGAGCCACTGGCTGACGAACAGCGCTGATGATACATGAGTACATCGGAATCCGGCGTCGAGCCGGATCGCACAATAAAGAATTCGGAAACAAAGATGAAAAACAAATTCGCACAGGGCGCTAGACCGATCACTGCAATGGTGACCTTCTCGCCTGATATACTAAACTATGGCATCAACGTATGCAGTCAGGAATCCTGCGGCATACCGAAAATCGCCCCGTACCCGAGCGCCGTACTATGTTCTGGGTATCATCAAACCTGCGCGCAACGTGGGAACGGTGATCGAATACCGTCCACGCTCGCCTGACGCCGGCGCCCTATTAACCCGACAAACCCGAATCGTGATTAATTCGAGGCGACAAGCAGGTTGTCGTATTCTGGTGAATAGCGTCGCTGAGGTGTCTATCGCGCCATGTCGGATTGAAACACGCACCTAACGTTGGTAAACTGACGATCTGCAATTTTTATTCAAGTCTCCCTGCCAACAAGAATGACGAAACCTGCTGATTCCTGGCGATCTGGAAAAGATGATGACCGAGGATAGGTGGGCCGAACTGCAGGGTTCTCCTCGAGATCGCACCCAAGCATGCTTCAATGCCGGCTACTGGGCTGGGTATCGCGCCCGGTTGCCCTGCTCTGGCTTTGTACTGGGGTTTGAAGAAGCTCGGCACCCGTTTTGCAACAGCAGGACGCTCAGCAGCTCGAGCGGATGCAACGGCTTAAACCGAAGTGCTCACCTATCAACAAGGCAGTATGCAATGGTGAAGAGCGAACAACCCTGCGATCAGCTCACGTAATGGACGACAACAAATGCGGATTGATCAAGCAATGATCCCAGTCTTGCCCTAATAACCAGGCGGCCCGCCTGGTTGCCTGGCCCATGTGGAAGAATCTCACCCAGTCCTGCGGGCTGTCCAAGGCAGAAGCCGAGTTGGTTGCCAAGTGACAACGCCCCGCTCCGAGCGCCTATCGAATCAGGGCCTAACCCTGTCCTCTGGGTGTGCTCGAATCCCACCGGTGGCCTTTACCCTTCAGATACCAGGCAAAAAGCAATTATCTCCGCGAGGTGGGTAAAATCGCCTTCGGGATCTGGTCCCCAGTCCAGTCTTCGCCAGCACACTCGCCAGTTCGCGTTCTGTAGATCGGCCACTTCGTAGCCATCCGCCAGTCGATAATCTTCTCAGCAGACGCCCCTCGCCCAACTTGGCCGTTCAGCGTCGGTGGCCCTATTCGCCGCGTATGAACCCAGAATGCTTCAAGGGCTTTTTCATCAGGTAACCTCATCTACCCGCTGCGCATACGCGATTGGTGCGGCGTGCATGCCCTGGTGGATGCTCAAACAACCACGCCACGCCCCCTTGCGAGCAAGCGGTCACGTAAATTGATTCAGCTCGCCATGCTAACAAAGTTAGCGTCGTGGCTGTTGCGCCCCAGAACTCACGCTTCAACTCCGGCCCCTTGTAAGCTTTGGCTATCGCCTGCCAGGCTGCCCATCGATCCAGATTAAACGCCAGCCGCACCTCCCAATGCGGGACCTTGCTCGTTTCCTTCCTCAGGCGAGGCTCATCACGCTGAATGCGCCCTGCACATGCTGAACTTGCTGGCCCCGTCTCGCAGAGGATTTCAGTTGCCAAAGAACCGAGTCTGGCTGCTGCCGGTCGGAAAAAGTCTGCGACCTGGCAAGGCTTTGCAACTGGTGATGTTGAATGACCGACAGCCATGCCGCGGTCAAACGCAGCAGGGCGCCCAGGTCCGGCCACGGTCATAACCCTGCACCACACGTGTTTGCCAAAGGGAAGCTCTGCTGTGCCGGGCCGCCTACCTCTGCTTCCAAGGGCTGGAACGGCAGTGACAGCTCTTGATCGCTGCGTGAAAAGGTGCTGTGTCAGGTTCACCGCCCAGGTGCAGCAGCGGGCTTCAGATTCAGCCGCCAGGCAGTGGGGGTAGCCGGGCGACCGCAACATTGGACAGCGCCGCCACAATTCCCAGTGCTGCAGGGTGATCCTCGGCCCGCCAAGCGCCGCGGTTTCTGCCGCTGGCGCCCTTGAAGCAAGGCCAGCTAACGGCAGGCGGCTCGAAAATATCGCCAACTGCGCTGTACCGCCTGTTCCACCCAGTTGGCGTCACAATTGCTGAAGCGAGCGACCTGCTGCAATACCCTGTGCAATGCGTTCCGAACGCTGGCCGCAGGCATCAGACCCTCGCGCGGTGTTTGGCGGCTGGCTCTGGCTAAGCCGCCGATTACCTGGTAAAACAGGGGCCGGAATGATCCCTGCGTTGCAAACTGTCGCGCAAGGCCCTGAGCAGCGCCAGTGTCCATCTGCTCGCGCGGATCGGGTATGCGCAGCTCCCCTTGGCTGCGACCAAGGCGTGATCAGCGTACTCGGGCTCGATGGTTGCTGCTGTAAGGCTCAGCGTACTGCCTGCGGCCGCTCCGGCCAACACACTCTGGCAATGATCGGCGAAAGCGCTGCTGTTTCGCTCTGGGCCAGCGCCTGCTTGCTGATCACCTGAGCCTGGAACCAATGAGCCGGTAGGAAAAGCGCGATCCAGGGCGGGTAATCAGTCCCAGCCGAGGGTGCTTGCTGTGTTCGTTGCCCAATATCGCCATCAACTGCGTCTGGCTGATTAGCGGCAGCACCAGCTGCGCACCGCTGCTCAATCTTGGGCGGTGGCACCTAACGCTGGCGCCGCGCCCGCGTTTGTATTACGCGCAATGGCAGTTCAACTCGGCGCCCTGGGGGTGCTGCATATGACTTTCAGCAACGCGCCGTTTGCCCAGTTGGAACACAAGTGCTCAATCGACGCAAGCGTTTGGCCAGTGCCACGGCGGCAGATCTGCCGTCTGGGCGCAGGCCCCGTTCGCTGAGGGTCTGGGCTGGGGGCTGGGTGGAAGGGTCGGATGTCTGAGCTCCTTAGTCACATGTTGACGTAAATCACGGTCCTTGTCAGGGGGCCTTGTATGTATACATGGCCACAGCTGCAATTTCAAGCGTACTTTTAATGCCTGCTTCCAGTCGCCCATTTCAAGGACCGTGCGCCGCCTCACTGGTAGCGGCCGGCAAAGCCGGTAAAACATGAAATAAATCAGGTACAGCCTGTACAGTTGGAGAACAGGTAAATCAACTGCCCATCACATTGTCATCAGCTTGCCTGCGAACGCGACCAGCGGATTGTTTGATGGGGTGGTCCTCTGCGCACTGGAGCCAGGCGAGGTACTTGCAAGTACCGGACCAAAAAAAACCCTCCGGGGGTTCCCCCCCCCGGGGGAAAAAAAAAAAAACCAGCCTGCTGCGATTCCCTGGCCGGCTATTAACCGCCAGCGGCAAAGCGACATCGGTTATGCGACAGTCGATATTCAAAACAGCGGGCCGTGAACACTGGCGGCGTGACAGGCTGTTCATAAGGCCATGCGCCGGCGTCAAGGCGCGCTGAGTGCCGAAGAAAAATCTGGCCCTGGTTATTGCGCTGAGCCAGCCCGCCAGTGCTCGGCTATCTGCAGACTCGACAAGGTTCGTTTGCGCGGTTTTTGAGGCATGTCTCTGCAGCAATTTGTCAGCGGGCAACTAACGCCGTGTGGCCCTGGCCCAGGCTTTACTGGAGGCGCTCCGGTTGTGGAATTCTGGATGAACCCTTTAACTGCGATTTGACCGCAGTGGTTGCCGCGTTGGAGCGCATTTTGCTGGGCGCAACGCGGCAATGGCGCACGGTGATTACTTGACACGCCATCACAGTCCTCGATCATTTGCAGGGTGCGTACCTTGATTTGGTCAGGTAGCCTGATGCGGCAGATCGTCTGGCTATATTTGTCGCGAGTGGCGCCTGCAATGGCGCCGGCCAGGCGACCTGCTGAATCCGCTGGTGTTTCGCCATCGTGATCATCGTTTTCCCTTGGCGGTGGGCCCCTGAAGCGCAGCTGCTAACCATTGCCCCGGGCGTGATCCTGGTTGCGGCGCCGCGGCCACGCTGCTGTCGCTGGACGCATGTTCCGTAGCGACTAACGAGGAGGCTCGCTTGGAGCAATGGGTGCTTTCCCACTACCCACTGGCGTTGGAGGTCTGTCAAGTACTGCATCACTGGCTGATCAGTGGGCTACGCTGGTGCTGCTGGCGCCCGCCGTTTCGGGCCTGATGCTGTCGTTGCCGGCTCGGTCTGCCGGGTGCCTGTTTCCTGAGCCTTTTCTGCACGCGGTATTGGAGTCGCTCGGGCCGAGTCGGCGCTGCGCTGAACAAGTAAGGCCCTGAAAAAACCGGAGGTAATTGCTGCTCTATTGATTCCTGCCCTCCCTGTTACATCCGGTGCTGCATTCTGGTACCGTGCCCGTGAGCGCATTGCAGGGCTGCCGGTGGCGGTTACCCTTGTGGCTCGCCTGCCTGGCCGTTCTCATCTGGTCTGGCACCGTTGGCGATCGCGCGGGCCTGCGGATTGGGTGAGTGAATGGCGAGAAATCAAGCGATGAACTGGCGTTTTTTTTCCATAATGTTGGGGTTCACCCCAAATGGTTTACGACATCAGCGGCGCTGGCTGCCCCTGGTTTGTCGCTGCCTGCCATCATTCGCTCGCGTCGGTAACTGTCGGGCTGTGTTTGCCCCAGGATACAGCCAAGGCAAACAGCTTTCGAATCATCTTATTCACGTGCCGGCGGCCTTCTCGCCAATCCTGCTACAGTCATGCTCGCCGTGGCGGTGTGGTTGGCCTGGTCTGGCGCAAATAAGCTGGCGACGTGTGCGTTGCAGTGTGCTGCGCCTGATACGGACCCTGATACCTTCATAGCCCTGGTCACCGGCGCCATTTGGTAAAACCGACCTGGGGTAGCCTATTGGTGTGGGATGCCCGGTTGAACTCCATGTTGATTCTGTTTGTTCCCTGTATTCGTATCATCGCGCTGGGCCAGCGATCAGCATCGTGAAACACGCCGCAAGGCTACGGCCGTATTGGCTATCGTCCGGCGTGTGAATATTCCGATCACAAAAGTATTCGGTGGACGGTGAAATATCTCCGCACCACCCGCCACCCTTCCAGATCACCGAAAAACCGGCAATCCCATCGAATGTGGGTTCCCGTTGCTTTGATGGTGCTGGCTTCTATGCCTGTTTTTACCGTCAGCCTGCCCTGTTGCGCATGCGCCTGAAGTGCTGCGCCGGAACACAAACGCGCCTGGTGCGTGACCTGTTTGAGAAAACATCATGACAAATCTGAGCGAAAATGGGCTGGCCATGGGGGCACGGCCTATGTCTGGTCCGCCCTAAATCTTGACTCACGCGATCGACTGTGCTGAACATTGTTCAAGTCCGTAATGGCGCGTCGCCATCCTTGTCGCATCTGATAAAGGCGCCGTCGCCGGCGCCGGGAGGAAGTGTAATGCAATCCGCATCGCAAAGAAAAACTGGGTCTGGATTCTGCTGTGGTGCTCGTGTGGTTATTGCTGTGGCCTGGCGCTGTCCGCCCCTGCAGCAGAAATCCACCTTTCTAATACCCCCTAGCCAGATTGCGATGGTGAACGCACCCGTAACACCGCAATTCGCTGCCCGGTGGTCTGTGTAAAGAAGGAGCGTTCACGTGCTCCGGATACGCTTGAAGTCCCAGTTTGGCCGTCACCCGATGGGTGACAAGCAGATACTGATCGCTTATTCCGGCCATTTTGCCCGACCTGTTCCGCGAAGGTCAGGGATCGTTGCGCTCGGTCGGCTGAAACGAAAACCGCAAAATGCTGGTTCCCGACGAAGTACTGCCAATGCATGATGAAGAATACATGCCGCCAGAAGTGGCAACAGGCATGGAAAAGTTAATCAGATGAAAGCTGGATGCCGAAGCGCATCCAGCCTACTACTAGTTTGGAGCAAGATGATTCCCAGAGCTAGGCCAGATTGTCCCTGACATTGCCTGGGTTGGCAAGTTGTTGCATGTCCACAGTATCCTTTTACGGCGCCGGCGCGGCGACTCGCTGCATGGGCTTTTGCCAGCCAGCGCCATTGCCGCAATGTCTGTTCGTATTGTTCGCCTTTCTATTCGGTCCAGGCGTTGTTAACCAAAACGACTTTAGCGTGACCTACGTGGCCCTCAACTCAAACTCGCGCTGCCCTGGTACTATCCGAGTCAGTGCGTGTGTGGGGCGGCCACAGGTTCCCCGCTGTTAGGGCGCTGATTCTGGCGCCTTGGACCCTGCGGTAGCCGTCTTCTCCCGCGATTCCGAATGAAATTGCTCACCGCGTGCGGCGGTGATGCATAAATCATGTCCGCTCTGCTGTTCATGCTGATGACCTACCAACCCCTTTGACCGGCAAACTGCCTTTCTACCACGGCCAGACGGGAACGACCTGTCCACTGCTGCAGGATTTCGTCTCATCGCACCACCGATGCTCTATATGGGGCTATTCGCTTTTTCAGTCGCCTTTGCTCTTCGCCATTTGCGCCTGCCTGAGTGCCCGGCCTGGATGCGGCATGGGCACGCTGGTCGCGCCCTGACCATCATTTTGCCCTGGCCTTCTGACCCTGTAGCGGCGCTCGCTCCTGGTGGCCTATTACGACTGGTGGGGCGGCTGTGGTTCTGGGACCCGTAGCAGAACCGTTCTTCATGCCCTGGTTGGTGGTACCGCGCGTTTATCCACCCCTGGCGTTGAGGAAAAAAAACGCGCGTAATTCAAAGCTGCGGTGTTGCTGGCGAAGCGACTTTTTCGCTCAGCCTGCTGCGCACTTTCCTGGTGGCCGCTCCGGGTGCTACCTCGGTACATTAACGCTTTGCCACGGATCCCTGACGCGGGTATTCCATTCTCCGCTTCCTGTTGCTGTGTCGGGGGGCTCCCTCTGTTTGTTGGCACATACGCGCCCCGGTTGGTCAAGCAGATCCCGGCTTCGCGCTCTGTCGCGGAAACCCCTTTCCTGCTGAATCAACAACTGTGATAATTGGTCGTTGCTGCTGATGATCTTGCTCGCACGCTATATCCCCATGGTGCGGATGCGGTCAGCGGCACGCTGGTATCGGGGGCCGCCATACTTCAATGCGCGTTCCTGCCGCTTGATGGCGTTGTTGATGGCGGCGATGGAGCGTCCTCGGCAAATGCTCAGCCCGCTGGATTAGATACGCCGGTCATAGTGGCTGTTTGGTCCAGTCAAGTGGGTGCTGATTGCTTCCTGCGATGGCGCTGTCCTGATTTTTGGATCTTGGATGGCGATCATCATCTGGCCGTTTGCCAGCAGCCTCTGCTGGTGTTCTGGGTGGTCGGCATGAGTTTTCAAGGATTTATCCCGCAACAAAATTTTCGCCACAAAGCACGGTCAAAAGGCTTAGAGCCTGAGCCGCAAGCTACTGGGGCAATGACTGCCGCGCATATTGGTTATCGCCGTCTGCAGCAGTAGGTGTGGTCCGCGCGAGCGCTGTTCGCAGCCAGCGTTGATCTGCGCATTGTCCCCGGCGATCATTTTGGATCTGGCGGCTATAACCTTCCAGTTCGTGGAAGTAACGGCAAACCGTGAGGCTCCAAAATTGGGATTCGGACAAAGGCTGGTCAACGTCTTCAGGATGGTCGCAGATTACCGTCCTGCGTCCGGAGAAACGTTTGTACCGGTACAATGAATCAGTGATGACCGAAGCCTGCCAATTCATGCCGGCTTCACGCCGTGGATCTATCGTGGCGCATGGGCGACCCCTGGGCGAGACGCCTGGCCATGCGCGTACCTATAATTAAGCCCTTTGTGCGCTGGATCTGGTTTGGGCGCCTGTCATGACTTTCGCGGTCTACTGGCGGCGAGTGACAAAAGCTACCGTTTGCGTTTTCACCGTCAGGCCAGAAAGGTCAAAGCTGAAACCCTGGCACGGAGAACCCGGCCAATGAAAACGCGCTTTGATGATTCTGCCGCTGGCGCTGTTCCTGTTGTTGCTGTGTTCCTGTTCAAAGGCCTGTATCCTGGATAATGAAAAATCCTGCCCTTCGGTATGATAGCAATAGATTTCCCGCCTTCCAGCGCAATCGGTGGAAGAGGGCCAGGCAGATATCAGTCATGAGGAGTCTCAAGGCCACCAATCTCTTGTTAACGTGGGGCTACCCTGGTGCGTCGCGTGCCGGTCAACATCCTGCTGAACAATGCTGGCGGAGCAGGGCTGTCCATTCCATGGCGTCAATTACAAGGATGACACGACGCGGCGCGAATGTTGCCTCGATGTTGCCACTAACCCCTAACCAAGTGAAATATCAGTGATTCCCCAGGGCCGCTCGCCTGGATCTGGTGTCTATGGCGCGCCGAGACTTTTTCTGTGGATGCCGAAGGGGTGAAATTCGCTACAAATTCATTGCGTGATATGAAGCGCAGTGTGCAGTCCCGACTTCGGCGCGCGCTACTCAGGTCCCTCGTTGAGGAGGCTCAGCCATGAAGCGGAATTTTATTGGCCATGCTTGCCCTGACCGATGTCCCGTCGCGCCATGGCAGCGATTGACCTTATGGTCGGCAACCGAAGAGCAGCGCGCGCGGCTTTTAATCAATTGAGCAATGAAAACAATGCGCTTGGCCTCGAAAATTGTCAGAACAGAAAACATTGCCGACTCCATTCGCCGATCGCCACTTGATTTTGCGCCGGGAAATCTTTCCGCGAATGCTCGGTGAATGCCAGAGCAACGAGCAGATTAAACCGTAGTTCATGGTCAATGCGCTATACGGCGAATTCGCGTCCTACAAGCCGGCCTTTGACCGCGCAGACCGCCGTGCTCTGGTTTGCCCCGGCGTTCTTTCTGCCTGGCTGCTGACTGCCCTGGTGGTCCCATGTTGCGTCGCCGTCAGCGCGCCCTGCGCGCAGAACTGAAAGGTCAGGCAATCTGAATGCGGACGGGCAAACAAACGTCCTGAAACCCTGTTTGGAAGAAGAAGTCGCCCCATGAACTGATTTCTGGTTATTGAGTTCTTTTTGTTGGTTTGGTGTGGCAAAGCAGTCAATCTGGCCGTTGTGGCGGCACCGGCAGCAAACAAGCTGGTCGACCGACTGCGTTTGAACGTCGCCCCTGTAATCAGGAGCGGATCGTTGAGCTTTGATCTCAGGTTGCCCGCTGGCTATCTGAACGCAACAGCAGCGCGATGAACGCTGGAAGAAGCCAGCCGCCTGCTGCTTTGAAAGACACGGCCCGCGCCGATGGCGACGAGCGCCCACCCGGTTCGTGGCGGCCCCTGGTATGCTGATCATTTCCGCCGCTCCTGCGGTGATCGTGGTGCTTGTACTTCGCCTGGGCAAACCCCGCCGGTTGACACTGTACCGCGAAAATGCTAAGACCAGTCCGCAAGCCCGGAAGTCTCGAAGCATGATCGATCGCGAATGAGCGCATTAAAACCGAGGTGCAGCCGAGAATTGGTGAAGGCCCTGTAAATATTGCTTGGGCAGAGCCTACCTGTCAGCTCAGCAGCCCGTCGCGCCGTGAGAGGCCGCTGGGTCAGAGTCTGGAACGTTGGGCGAGCGCCCGGGAAGTGCTGCGCAAACTGCCGCAGGCGCGCTTATTTCGCGGCGGCTAATACAGCTTTACAGTGCTGCCGTGGCCGCGTTGTGTAACAAGGCGCTGGAATGGAACGCGCGGAACCTACCGCCGCCCTGGCCTGCCTGGCATCGCCGCTTTTGAAAAGTGTGATTAATCCCAGCTGCCATTTGAATACTGGAGCCGCCTGTTGGCCGGTATGCCGCTCAGAGGCCAAGGTGCTCTGGCGATTCAGGGGGGATAGACCGCGCGCGCGAGCGTATTCTGCCTGCGGTGGTAGCAGCCAGCACAGTAAGAGCCGGACAGTAGCGAGATATCAAAGTGGGTGGCGCCTGGAACTGAGTGATGAGTGGCGGCGCGGTGGGCAGGCGTGCCGTGGTATTTGTGTTGCCCGTGGATCCCTGCAGGCCCACCCATGCCCCTGGTCGCACGGCGCTTCACGGTAGCTGAGCTGCCCGTGGATGTGGTGTTGAGTGCGGCCGATGCGATGCTGGCCGAGTTGAGCGAGTGAGGGCAGGTGCTGCAGCTGACCTGCGCGCATTATCGCCCAGCGTGATGCACTCAGGGTACACTCCTCAGGTCAAGTCAGTGAGTTAGGTAGGTGATCCACAATCCAGGGATGTTGGTGTCGATCACCGGTAACGTCAGCTACTCCCTGAAGGAATCAGAACTGCACCGCGCCCATTCGCGGTGCATTCTTGTAGTATCAGACCCCGCAGACCCAGCGACCAGCGCAATAGCCTGCCCATGTCACAAAGTACGATACCGCACCAGATTTCAACGCAAACCGCTTGATCATCTCGCTGATATGCCACATGACCGCTGCCGAACACGATGTGCGTGAGGTCGTGTTGCCACCGGCACATGAAGCGCAAAACTGCGCAATCGCAGCCGGCACGGTTGAAAAGATCGGTGATACGTCCTGCGACAATCGCCAGGGCGCACCCAGCAGTGCAGAAAAGGCTGCGCAGTGGCGGTGTTGCTGGTGTACCTCGGTGAGAAGAGATTTACCCGTGACGAACCAGACCAATCATCAATATCGCCGTCAGCAATGCCCATACGCCCAGACTTTCGGCGATCCAGTCGCGACCCCGACTACCTGATCACTGCAGCCAGCGGCCAAACCACCCCAACCGAACGCAACAGAACATCCCCAGGCATATCCTTGGCGGTTCCCAATCCATAGAAATACCGTCTGCTGCGCGCACGAGGGATCAGGAACAATGATAAATCGCACGGCAATGGGCGATCACGTTTTAAATCGGTTGGAGCGGGAAACAGCTGCCGACAGCAACCGGCTGGAAATATCCAGGCCATGGTCGGTCAGCACGAACACGGTGCCCACCAGCTTTTCGCCCCGATCATCGGAAACCGAGCTCGTTCAATTGTTCGCGGCAAGCCGCATAACTGTGCGCCGACCTTGCTCCCCAACCAAATTCCTTGCGCGCCAGCCAGACCAGATGCCACCAACATCGCGGCCGACACCGGCCACCAACCGGATCAACATCCACGGGCGAAAACCGATCTCGAAACCCTGAATTTTTCCGACAGATAAGCTTGCCAGAAGCGTGCATTCGCGGGGTTGCGCGAATTCAGCGTGGCGATACCTACCAACACTGGCTGCATAAGCAATGGCCCAACAGCAGGGCCACTTGGAGAAGCGCCTTACTGCCTCGGGATTGGCCTGAGCCATCATGCCTGATCACCGACAGACCGATAGGCAGCATCCATGAGGTGGTGCGGTGTTACTTACCCACTGCTGAAAAAAAGCGATTGTGGCGACAAATGAAACCGGCGTCGCCGGCGGTGGCTGCCTACCGACCGGCCATACGTCATCAGCCGCATACGCTTGTGCAGATTCCTAGCGTTGCATCGCCAGGCCCCAATATAAAAGCCACCATAAACAAGGAAAATGATCGAAAATTTGGCGAGGGGGTAGTGTGCGCTGGCTATCGGTACCCAGGCCCAATGTCGGAATCAGTACAATGGGCAGCAAAGGCCGTGGCGGAATGGCGATGGCTTCGTTCGACCACCAGTCGCATCACAGCACATGCCCAGTGCACCAGGCTTCGTTGGACATGCGCCGGTGCGGGAAGCACCAGGGTGGCAACGATGAAGATGTCCAGAATCAGACCGATTAATACGCTTGGCTGGCAGCCCTGCGGCATCGGTGGAATTGCGTTTGGTAGACATGGAATGTTCCGTATAGACAGTATGGGACGCTCAGGATTGAACATCGTTAAGGAGTAAAGGATAGCAGCGCTTCCCAGCCAGACCTAATGCCCGACAAACAGCACTACATAGCCGGCACGCCATCAACGAACTGAGCAGGCAAACAAGCCGGAGCAGAGTAACAGCAAGTCCGATGATAAACTGTTGCCCACTGCGACATAACGTGCGTTTATTGCCACCAGCCAGGTCAAGAACGTAGGTTTCCCTTGCGCCTATGCCCGCCCCGCATGGGCATGCCAGTCACAAAGAAGCCACCGGAACAGCCAGCGTGCAGCGCAGCGGGTAACCCGGACCCACATGTAATGGCCACTACTACCGGCCCAGCAGGCTGGCCGAAAACGGTCGCCGATCAGCAACCTGTTTGCTCGACTGTCCGCCATGCGGCCGCCAGAACAGCGCGCTTCAGCTGCTGGCAGGCCATTGGCCCAGAATTGCGCCTAGCATCCCAGAGTCCGGTGTTCAGCTTCCTGCCCCCACCAACACATAGTAGGGTGCGACAGGGCGGAGCAGAGCACAAGGCACGGGTAATGAAAAGCTCCGAAAGGCGCAAATCGTCGCGCATCAGGGATCTGCCCTAGGGCCTGCCGCACGCGTTGTCGCCACCCTCGTTGCGCCAGGCGCTTCATCGATCCAAGTCCGATAAATCCCCAGGCTGCGGCGACCCACACAAGGCTGATGCGACAGCAGGGTTGGCGTAAAACAGGGTTCGTCATCACCGGCGGCCAGAATCAGCCAATACACGCCGAAAGCCAGTGCCAGCCAACCAGAAAGACTGCTGGCCAGGCCATTCATTGCGCCCGCGGCGTTCTTGGGCACGGTCTTGCCGATCACTCCTTGCTGGCAACCGAGCAAGAGTCCGCGCGCGAGCTGAATACCACCAGACAGCGAGAATCAATAGCCCGCCAGCAGACCGCATGTGAGGCCAGGCCGGCCCACACCCAATAGGCCCAATATGCTGCGGCCTGAACCAGGCTACCGGCTATCCAACTTTTTGCAGCTGGGTAATTGGCGGATATAAGCGGCGATAAACAGTGCGGCCATTGCAATCGACCCGATTCGCGAATAGGTACCAGCCAGCGACCACGCCACCGGAGCGCCAACGATACCCATCAGCCAGGGCCATGTGGTCTTCGGGTTGGTCAGCGTAATCGCCCCAGCTGTCGCAGAGTGGCGGCGGCCACCTGGCGAAAGAAATTCTTGCGCACATTGCGCAGGCGCTTTCGGATATCCTTGCAGACGCGGTAACCTCCTTCTCCATCTAGGCCTGCTGTAGAGCTGATCCATATCCGCTGTATGGGCATTCAAGGCTTTCACTAATAAGGGGTTGTTCGTCAGGTGGATTTAAAGCGCCGTCAATTTTGCCGTAACTAACGCCGGCCTTCGCCACCTTTGCGCTGCACTGCGCACAGGTATTTTTCGGCCACGGCTTCATGGCATGCTTAGTGGGTAAAAAATGCAGCCCTGAGCGCAATCCCAACGGACAGATGAATTCATGCGATGAAATGCATCAAGTTGGCCGGGTTCAAGTCCCTTCGTGGACCCGACCACCGTGTATTTCCCCACCAATATGGGGCGCAGTGTGGGCCCCAATGGCTGTGAAAATCCCCAATATTCATCGATGCGGGCGTTGGGTCATGCGAAAGCTCGCAAAAAACCTGCCGGCGAAGTTCGATGACCGATGTCATCTTCAATTGGCTCCAACTCGCGTAAGCCTTCAGTCAGGCCTCCATCGAGCGGATATTCGATAACAGCGAGGCACGCTCAAGCGAGTACTCCGGTTTTTACAACGAAATTCCATCCGTCGCAAGGTCACCCCCAAGCGCAGATCAGTATTACTAACGCACGAAGTCCGCCCGGGATAATCAACCGACATTTTTCTCGGCACTGGCCTGGGGCCGCGCAGCTATCCGATTAATCGAAGCAGGCCATGATCTCCAAGCTGATCGAGGCCAAGCCCGATGAAGTGCGGTGTTTATCGAAGAAAGCCTGCGGGCATTTCCAAATAACAATGAACGCCGCCCGTGAGAACCGAAAACCGCATCCGCCGCAACCCACGAGAACCGGCCGCCCTGACCGACCTGCGCGAAGAACTGGAGCCGCCAACTTGGCGCACTTGCAAGCGCCAGCCGCAGGCGCCGGAGAAGTACAAGGAATAACAAGGCCGAAAGCGTCACTCAAGGCCCAGCTGAACAGGCGTTGCCGACGCTGCCTCGCGCATGACCGCCCGACATCTCACGACGCGAAGCCCACATCCTCGGGCCATCTTCCGCTGGCGCAGCGAGAATCGCCTCCGAGAAGACATATTGGCATGAGAGCAGCGCCTCATTCGCTAGTTGTGCACGAGACATGGCGCCATAAGTCCCGAACCACGCGCATGACGCTAGGAAAAGCAAACGCGACCATCTTATGCGGCGAAGCCTGACTGAAATACCTTCACAATCAGGTCAAGCCACCGTCTATTTAATCATTTTGGTGCGGTGATCGAGTGTCACAGTCTGTCGCTAGCGGTCGGCCGGGTTTGAAAAGCAACAAACAGTGCTCATCGTGGCTGAAATCCCCACCAACACGTAAATAACATGGCCGAAGACCCAATGATTCGAGAGGATTCGAAGAGGATCAGGTCCCGCATGGCTGGTTCGCCCGTTGGCCTTTTCACTTCGCTGTCGGCATTGCGGCTGTTCGGCATTCAAGCCTCCATGCCAATTTCCAGCTTCGCGCACTGCGTGCTCGCGCTCGAACTGTCCTGGGCGTCTTCCATCGCCAGCCGAGCCGCAACGCCTTGCAGCTGGGCCTTGACTGAACGCTCTCGGCTTGAATTCCCTTGTACTTCTCGGCCGCCTGGGCCTGGGCCGCTGCAGTGCGCCAGTTTTTGCGCTCCCATTCTTCGCGCAGTCGTCAGGCTGCGCAGGTC
>Ga0163217_1013277_pt1 | contig 18051 bp, 12 predicted proteins | sample SynspAceP_FD_185933 | JGI IMG/M metagenome (GOLD analysis project Ga0163217, IMG submission 185933) | Saline lake microbial communities from Ace Lake in Antarctica - Synechococcus sp. Ace-P (PacBio error correction) | ecosystem: Environmental > Aquatic > Non-marine Saline and Alkaline > Saline ...
GCGTACGCAGGGGAAATGTTTGGGCATGCCGGGAATGACCGCTAGTTTCCGGAATTGTTAGAAGTGGGTAAAATTAAGCGAAGGCGATGTGGTAGTGGTACTCACGGCCAGCTGTGCTGGTAGGCAAGTATTGTGGGACAGGAAATCGCCAAAGGATAAAAAGGCTGTGAGCCACGTAATAGGGATCGCCGGTGGGGCGGATAAGTGTCAGCATATGTGTGGATGATTTGATGGCTTTGATGCCTTGCATCGCACCTTACAAAAAACGAAGATGTAAAAAGAGGCGCTTAAAACAAGAATGTCCAAAGGATTGGATGTTTTATTTTGAAAATGTTGGCAGGGAGAGATTTTAGATCCGGCAGCATTAGGTGGTTACGCCCCATGCATGCCCGCACTGTGGATGTGAGTGCGAGCCATCTCCCAATACAACAACAACAACATATGAAAGGACCAGCAATTAACCTTTCTTTATTGGTCATAGGGCTTACCATGCAAGGAAATGTGGTCGTTTTTTGATTGGGCAGAATAGATATGGAGAAGCAGGTCAACAAATGGGACAAATGGATGGCAGAAGGCAAGTTGAAAACACCGTGAGGAATGTTTACAAGGGCATAGAGAATTTCCCGGAGACCTATGACCGACTTTTCTCTGCGATAAGTTGGGAAATTGGTGTTGAAGGATAGAAGATTGATTTTTTAAACGTCAGGGAATAGGAATCAGGAATCAGGAATCAGGAGTCCCAAGAGACAAGCGGAGTAGGGAACTTTGAAAACGAATAGTAGAAATGGTTTAATTAGTTGAGGAATGAAAGCAATCGATGTAACATACGGTTTTCCACCTCACAATTTAACTTGGAGGCATAGAGGCCTTTAAAGGCAGGTCCAAAGCAAGTAGTAGTGGCGGTAAGGCCTGTGGCCTAAATTTCCCGGATACCTTGATCCATTACAAGGCTTGTATCAATTTTAAAGCCAGAGTTTGCCATTTACCCCGGGAAGCGATATAGCCAAGGTGTCGTAAACAACAAAGTAGGCGAAGGCCGTCACCCATGTAAAGGTAGTTGAATGAAGTTTTGGCTTTCGTGCTCATGGAAGGCTTAGCAGAAGAAAAGTTATTGTTCCAGCAAAATGCTTGTTTTTCCCCAAAACCAACCTCAAATGGACTAATCCCATAGCGGCATCTTTTTATGAGGAACTATGGTACTTCGTATCACGCCCTAAAGACAGGGCAAAGTTAAAGGGATTGGTGGAAGACCCCTCTTGGTTTGGGTGCCTCGGCGAGGGTTGGCCTAGCTGCTGTAGATGGGAAATTAATGGGAGCCAAGGTCATTGCTTGCGGCGTCTAACCCAAGAAAAGCTAGACCTCTGCAAAAAAATACGGAGGCGGATGAACCTCATTAACTATACCAACACAAAGATTAAAATCTACCCTAAAATAAGTAAACCCAGGGGAAAGGTGTCGATGTATCTATGACCGGTAGGAGGTGATTTTTTTCTGAATCAGCCTTCAGAAGGGATTGCCTTGGAATGGTCGCCAATTAGGTCATAGGGCTTTTGCAGCGGGGCGATATCCCTAAGATGCCATTAAACCTGCCCTTATTAAAGGTGCTCAATCGTTGGCGTTTTCTGGGGTGGTTTCGCCCATGAGCTTTCCTAAGGAAAATATGGGCAATAACAATGACCCTAAATGCAATTGGTATGCGGAAGGAAAGCTAAAACTCCCATATTCATAACATTTTTCTCCTTAGAAGAAAACAAAAGAGGCTGGAAGATGATGAACCGAAAGTGAAAGGTAAAATGGTGGTTAAAATTTGATAATAAAGCCATGGGGTAATACATAATTCAATGTAACTGAACACTAAAATTTTAGAGAACATCGAGAGAAAATTATATCCTAAATGCCTAATCTGAGCCTTCTGAAGACCCATTAGAAATTTATTTCGACTCCCTAAAATTTTTAGGAAATTAGGTAACAGAATAAGCTAAAAGTGCAAAGGGTTAAAAATCAATAATAGGTAATACAACATAAGAATGAAGATTAAAGGAAAATAGCCATTGTAACAGGAGGCTCACAAGGCATTGGAAAAGCTATTTCTGACTGTTCGCAAAGATGGGAGGTGCTGTAGTCATTATCTGGATGTACTGCCCAAAAAGGCCAAGAAGTAGCCGAAGGAATCACAGCATCGGGTGCTAAAGCAGAATTCCAAATGCCGTTTCGGTCACTGATAATCAGCCGTAGAAGCGCTTTTTGAACACGTAATTCAACACGGTAAATAGATATTCTATTAAATAATGCCGGAATAACTCGCGAATCGGTACGCTGGAAAAAATGGCGAAGATGATTTGACGCTGTTATAGAACGTAACCTAAAAAGGGGTTTTATTTGTACTCAGGCCGTTGCGCCGTATATGAAGGCACAACTATGGCAGAATTGTAAGTGCTGCTCTAATGTAGGCTTAAAACGAGGTAATTTTGGACAAACCAATTATGCGGCCTACCAAAGCCCGGTGTCGCCATGGCAAAGCATGGACTATGGAAACTCGGTAAATATGGGATCACTGCCAACGCTAATAGCCCCGGGCTTTACAATGACCGAATATGGTCGATAAACATCCCAAAGAAATGTAGCGGCAATAAAGGCAAAGTATTCCCTTAAAAATAGCGGCAGAACCTATTGATATTGCTTATGGTTATTTGTATCTAGCCTCCGATGAAGCAACGTTTTCGTTTCTGGGATTTGTTTTAACTATTGATGGGGGTTACTTCAACGAATAAATACTAAGAAAGATGGCTCAACTAATATTTGAAAATTTAACAAGAAGTTAAAACATTTGAAGGCAAAACGCTACCTCAGGAAGAATGGATTTAGCAACACCCAAGAAATGATCAATGATTTTGGCTTAAGGCTACCTTAGATTTCAGTGGATCTCATGTCGATGTGGAAAAGGCCACCCAGCAGTCCCCTTTAAAAAAACCAGTGGCACACCGGTTTATGTCCTGTCTCCCTAACTATCACAAAAATGCTGGGAGATCTTATACAAGTACATCGGTAAAAAATGGGCGTGAAACTACGGCTTAAATAAGTTCGTTTTCGCAAATGCCGTCCTTAGTAGAATAGCAAGTTACCGTTTAAATGGCAAGGTTGCGGGCTATAGGAGGAATATTCCCAATAATGGGATTAAAATTAACAATGGCACTGTTCCGTAGAAATTGAGGAGAAGATAAACCTGCCTGCGTCGCTGAATTTATTAGTATCATGTTCGATAAATTGTGAAGTGATTCCAGGGTAGGCTGTTGAATGAAAACCATTTTTAATTTGTATATTCGGGAAAACCAAAAATAAGCCAAACTAAATGACTAGACTCTTCGATTTACTTGACTACCAATAAAAAATACTCCCTAGAAGCTTGTATTAGTGGCCAGAAATAAAGAAGGCATTGGGAAATTCGTATAAGTACTATCAAAAATTCAAAAGACAACCGCGAAAAGCGGCAAGCTGGTTTATTAAAAATTGGGGACTGGTGCCCGGGGATAAAGTGGCGATGTGTCCTATAAAAAATAGACCGGAATGGATCGTTTATGGATTACGCGTGCAAATGGCTGGGATGATTAGTATTCCTTTATAACCCGACCATTAGTGTTTCGGAATACGAGTATATCTTAAATGAAGGCTGAAGGTAAAAAGCGGCCCTTCTGTTGGCGGATTAGATTTTGTTTGATAAACTATCCAAACGCAAAAAGCAGTAGCTACCCTAAAACATATCTAATACTTTTGATGGCTTGAATGGCAGCCATTTTGGGAAAACTATTTTTTGGATTCCGAGGGTGTCCAGAAGTTTAGGAAAGTATTGCTCTAAAATTAAAAGCAGAATGATTTAGTAACCATTAATCTATACCTCTGGAACTACTGGAAACCCTAAAGGAGTGATGCTTGAACCATGCAATATAAATGCATGTAGTTTACAAGCAACGTCGGCATTATTAGTGTAAAAAATACGGGAAAAAGGTATTGAGTTTTCTTCCACTTTGTCATAATTTATGACGCGCCGTTTCTTTTGTTATTTGTTATAAGGGCGCTTCGGTATATTTCTGGCGGTACGGATAACCTTAGTGGGCCCAAATGGAGATCTAGCAGCAGTTGCTCCATAGCTTTTTTACGACCGTAACCTAAGAAATTACTAGAAGATTACAGAAGCTATTTACAACAAGGATTAGCTTTAGATGGCGTAAGAAAAAACTATTTTTTGGGCCTTAATCCTCACAGAACCATTATAAGCTAGACCAACAGCTATCTTTTGTTGAAGGGTTAAAATGGAAAACCTTGCAGACAAATTAAATTTTTTTAGTAAATGAGAGGCTGTCCCCGCTGGGGTAAGGTAACAAATTGTTACGGGTTGCGCCCCATGTCCTGATAAAATATTACGAGTGTTTTTGTGCGCAAGGGATCCCTATTCGTGAAAGCGTATGGCTTAACGGAGACTCCCCAACCTTAACAAGAAACTCTTAGAACCAAATGGCACCATGCAATCGAAGAACGGTAGGGCCTGCCTATTGCCGGTGTGGGAGATTTGTATATTGATACGACGGCAGGAGACTATAAAGAGGGCGAAGTGAAAATTATGGCTCACGTCCAATGTGATCTAGGAATACTATAAAAACCAAGAAATAAATTGCCCAAGTAATTTAAACTATTGATGGTAAAAAATGGTTTTGTACGGGGGATATAAGGAAAACTAATCAAAGGGACCTGAATGGAAGGGAATTCCTTAAAATTAAGGATAGGAAAAAAAGAACTATTAAAACCTCAAAGGGGCAAGTACGTAGCGCCTGCACCTAATAGAAAAAGGTTTGAAAAAGAAGGACTTTAATTGAACAAATGATGGTCATTGGTGACAAACAAAAAGTTTGTCTCCCCGGCTTTAATCTTACCCTCGCCAGAAGCACCTAAAAAATTGGTGTCTCCAGAAAAAATCAGTGGAAACCACTTTAAGAGGATATGATTCAGCATGAAAAGGTCATCCGAAAAATATCAAAAAGTAATCGACGCCCTTAACAATCCTGAATTTTGGTCATATAGAGGCAAATCAAGAAATTTAAATTAAATAGCCACCCTTGGCTGCCTATTCATGAGAACGGTTCTTTGGCGGAAATTGACCCCTACGTTAAAACTCAGAAGAGAGTGATACGAGAAAAGTTACAGTGAGGAAATCGCCGCATCTATACGGGGGACTAAAACACGATAGTGCTGCACTATTTTTACATGACGTGATGATGTGTTTTTAGTTGTTCCCACGGGACCTAAAAAATAGGTAGCATCGTTAGGGATAGAAGTGATTAGGGTAAAGTTCGGTGCTTTTTTATAACGTGACCTGTCTTCTTCTGGTCATCTCAAATTCATAGGTTCGCCATAACTTCAGTCCTTGACCAAATTCCACCCTAGTTTTAAAAATTAAGGGCGTAAACAACATTGTTTCGAACGATTAAAGGAGGTGCCCTGTAATTGCTTAAATCGCCCGTCCAATGTTCCTTGGCGTTTTATAGCACAGCCTCATCAAAACATAGAACCCAGGATACAATATAACCTTCATCAACCATAGTATACATTCTCCAGTGTTAAGAAGGTTTCCGGGTTACCTTTTTTACAGAATTTCCAGGGTTAAGGTCCAATCTGTTTGCTCATTTTGATACTAAAATAGTAGGTTAGTTGCGCAGTTATTGGGTATCTTGGTAACGAGTCAGCCAATGTGAATATCAAAAAAAAATTATTGCCTGTTTTTAAGTTGTGTAAGGGTTGTAGGAAGGAAACACTCGGCTTTTTGGAAAATTCAGTTCAATATGCCGTCCGCTTTGATTACCCCAACCTAAATATAGTTAACGTCATTATTTCTAGAATCAATAAGCATAATTAAAAACAAGATTCGGCTTGTTTCCCGTTGTTCCAATTTTTTAATTGTTATCCTTATATCCGCTGGCCCCAAATGTGGTTTCTTCCAAAATAGGTATCCTTCGCTTTTGTGATTTCAGGTATAGGACTCGTTGTAGGTTTTTTTTGGATTTCTTTTTTAGACTCTTTATCCATCTGGTTAGCCCTGTGCATCATCGCTTTCATTTCTGGAGTATTCATGATGCTATCATTTTTCCTTGCTCAGTGGTTGGGAAAAACCGCATAAACAACAAAAACAAGAGTAAGAAAAATAATTTTATGTAGGTGTTTTCAATAATGCTTTAGTTAATAAAAATATTTACCAATCCAACTTGGTATTTGTGGTGTTCGTTTGTGATGAGCTTACAAAAACTGTACTAGGCTTGGCCTATGGTATCGAAAGCAACTTCCTCGTACATGCTGGTATCTTAATGTTTCCTTTACGCTTTCATAGCATATTCAATAAAATTGAAAAGCGCGGCCTTTTAAGTCTAAATCAATACGTTATAATAACGTTTCAAGCAGTGTCTACCTGGTATTGCTAACACTTGAATTACAATCTCCCTGATATCTAAAATCTGATTCCAAATACACCATTCAAAATACGAACTACTAAGGCGTTGGTTCGAAATAAGAATCTTCATCCAGGGTATTAAATTTTCGTCAGAAACCATAAATAATAATCCATATACGGTGCCATTTTGTCCTAAACGAAAATATATTCCGCCACTAACGGCTTTTTCCCATTTTCCTCTTCTGAATAGATAATCATAACTGTTCGTACATTTAAGAAAATAAGGGTAAATGCGGTAATCTGACCAAGAATTCTCTTTGCCGCCTTCAGAAATAAAACTAAATATCTTTCGAAAAATTTAATGCTGAGCTCACCGGAGGCAGACATAGCTCCAATGGTAATGACATCCATCATCCCCAAAAGTTTAAACAGCACAACAGTCCATTTTTTTTGTGAATGGATTGGTTTTCTACTTTCGGATGACTTGAAGCAGATTTATTGCAAGAATAAACAATGCTAACCACGACTACTAATTTTTTTCATAAGACCTATATTTTAAAAGTTAGAGAATAATTTTTAGACAATAATCCTATGATTTCGGAAATGAAAACCAGGAGAAGTAAGAGCCACTAAACCTGCTAAAAAAGAAAATAGCAATAAAATAATGCGCAGTTTAACACCGTCTTTTTCTTTCCTGGTTTCCTAAGGTCGATATTTTTATGGTTGGATGATTATAGTACCACAACTTGTTTTTCCCGTCAGGCATACAAATCTATTAAACGAGCTACTTTTTTACATTGATTGTTATATTTGAATTGTAAAAAAAGGCTTATCTCCTTTATAGCTAAGGCCATTGACATCGTAGGTGTATAAAATCTAAAACTTCTGGAAAGTCGAACTTAATTCCGTCAATGACTACTCCCTTAGTTTTAGGCCAGTGCACCCGATTGTTTTGGCCCACCACAAACGTCGTATTGCAAAGAACAAAAAAGGCAATACTGCTACGGGTAAATATGCCCACTATTTGAGAATTCGCTCAGTGATGTAAAGTATTGCATGGGACAATTGTTTAGTTATTAAATTTTTTACAATTGTTTTTTAAATCAGTAAGTTTGTAGCGCATCCCAAAGCTAATCTACATCCGATACCCTTGCCTTCGAGCGTTTACATAAAACCGTTTGTCGTAGAGAAACCTAATTTCAGATTGTAAATCAGATTTGGTGTCTTCATCGCGATCGCGTTCCAAAGGTTAAGACACCATTTCGCTTCTTTTTGAAAGTATCTAAATGGTATTAATTATATTCGCGAGGTAACTTTTGTTTAGCCTCTAACATTTTTAAAGGAATTATTTGCTTGAACATCACATTCTTAGCGCCAGCATCTTAAAAATTTCCATTGTACAGTACCAGTTCCAAAACTTCCTATAACCGTTTTCCCACTTGATGTAATTCTAAGCTCCTGGGATCAAGACTAAGGCTGCCCAAATGTTTGGGAAGGCTTCCAGTAATTGATCGTTTGTTAAAAAGTGGTTTTTTTGTGCCTAATTCCTGTAATAGAAAGCTCATATTTTTTTATTGATGTCTTCATTCTTACTACTACTTCATCCAATACGCTTTCCATAGCTTAAGATTTGATTAGTGTCCCCTTACAAGAAACTATAGTAGTATTACCAAGAGTTATTTTAAAATAGATTTTTCATTTTTGTTTAGTTTTTTAGATGATTATTTAAATTGTTTCTGCTATAATTAGTTTGGCTAAGGCCATGGTTTTTGTTGTATCACTAATCACATCATCAGAAATATCGACCTTAGGGTAATGATACGCCCATGATATACCACTTTCCCCTTTTTAAAAAAAATTTTGTTTTCCCTTTATAGGACTCCATAAGCATTTTCCTCCAACACCGTTTACTTTTGTTTCTCAGGTATTTTTCTAATCAAATGAATACAAGAAAGACTCCATAATCCCGCTTCGCTATCAATCCATTTATTTCCACAATAATCACTAGAAATAAGAGACCGTTCTTTTACGGTTGGTGGCAGATTTTTCTTTTACTACTTCCCGACCATTTTTCCCCAGTGTAATCTTAAAATTTTCACCGGTCCAATTATCCTTGTAATATGTTTGTTTTATCGCGCCTTGAAGGCTCAAACCTGATATTCCTAGATGCAGTTTCTTAAGGGTTAGAAAAATCGTTATAATCTCCACTAAATACAAAATCACTTTTCAGGGATTGCCGACAGGGTTTTTCAAAATTGGTAATTTGGTTTTTATGCAGTCCTGAGTTGGACTTTTGTGATGTTATTGCCTTTAAGGCTACCTCAATGCTCTTTTTCCCTGCATTTGCAAGTTGTAAAGGCCTCTTCCGAGCGAAATGCATTGACTTAATGCATCCCTTAACTTTTGATTTTTAGCCTAGCTTTTTGTGTTGTTGCGGAATGTTGTGAAACCCCTTTCCAATACACAACCAACACTAGCATCAAATAATTTTGATTTAATTTTTCATCGATTTTTGTTTTAAATACATTATTATCAACTAAGGGATTGTGGGGACACCCATCCATCCCAATCAAGGCGTCAAGACCCGTCCATTATATTTCCAAGATTTAATACCCTTTCAGTATATGGTTTTAGCGACATTAAAGGCGAATTCCCTTAAATGCTCCTTTAATTTTACATCCAATTCCAGAAGCATCCATGTAACAATGGTTTTCACAGACAAATGGCATATAGCTTTGTTAAGGTGACGCCATAAGTGGCCACAATTACGTTAGAAGCCATGCCACATTGAATTGAGTACTTTCATTTCAGCAAAAGAGTGCGATATAAACAGATAGCACTGCCATGATATCTGATAGTTGTTTGATGGTATTTCACTTCCTCCTCCAGTTCCATCGGCTAACAATGCCAAATACTTCACCTTTTTGATTTTATTTGCCAATAGGACCATACTCCAAAGCGGTTCATCGAAAATTTTAAATTCCGTCCACCTCTAAAAATTTTTTCATTTCCAGAAATAGGTTATTCGTAAGCGCCTCTTTAATTTTTCCTTGAAAACCAATTTTTATCAATCGCTTTTGTCTTTCTAAAAGTGAACTGTTTTTTAAATTCTGAGACTGGTGCTCGTTGTAAAAAAGTGACCTCTCGTATCGCTAATTGTTGCTGTTTTCTCTAAGGTAATTTTAAATGCCAATACTCCAAATCGCGGCTAAGCTGGTGTAGTTTTGGAAGTTGGTAGGTAATCGAAAGACTTGGTAAGATGCTTTTTCCCACAACCAATTCTATTTTTTATAATTGCAGAATTCTAATTCCCAGGGCAAAGGTCATGTTAAGTCGCGCGGCTAATAGCATCTTCTAATGGTGCCATTAGGGGTACTATCTCAGGATGAATAAACGTAACCACAATTTGCTAAATTCTTTCTTTTGCTTACAGTGTCCAATTGTCTAATCCATGCTTCCCCATGATCTTTGTGGTTAAATCTGTATTTAAGAACATCGATAAGGCGCCGAAATGGTTAGGTCCTTCACCCTCAAAATAAATCGTAGCGAACCGCGTATATCGTATTGCGTACGGCTATCAACGTCCTAAAGCAATCTGGTTTTTATGTTTTTGTTGTGTAAGTGGTCCCATCCTGCTAAACTCCTTTTAATGTAGTGTTCCCAGTTTTTAACAGTACAATAAGTCCAATTAAAGCTTGACCATTTTCTTTGTAGCGGTATTTATAAATTTAATGTATCAAGTGGCTAACCATCGTTTGTTGTCAATCCTACCAATGGTCTTTGAATTTCTTCGCTCCAACAGCGTAAATGGTAAATGTATATGGAGTATTTCCATTTTAAGAGATATAGTCAGTTTATGGCTACCAGAGTATTTGTTTGAATCTTTAGCAGCTAACACCATTCGTGGTGATTTCTGCCATTTTATTGAAAGTGGGTGTTAGTATAGTTAGAATTCGGAATCATAGACATTTAATAGCAATGGCTGGTGGACCGTTTTTTTATATATCTTTTCATTCGTTATATCAATACGTATATTATTGTCTCATCAAGTAAGCAATAGAAATAATAAGATCAATAATCATGATTTTTTGATGCTTTTTAATAACCAAGTGAATATTCGGAGGGTGTCTTCCAATGATTTATGACAGCTGAGGGGTATTGTTTTAAAAATGGGTGGTTAAGAATTTTCAAATGAAGAACCTCCATGTCTCTTGGTAAGATGCTGTAGGCATACTTAATGAGGTGTCATAAAAGAATCAAAATTCGTGGGCGTTGGCCGGTGGTTTTCCATCAAAGCTTCAACCTGAATGGTATTATCGGTATTGTGAAATGCAGCTGAAGACAATTTTCTCAAAGGCACCAATTTTTTCGTCTGTGGGTAACATGTAATTTACGGCAGGATCATTGGCTGGAAATGCTTTGATTTTTTAAAGCAGTTACTTTTTTCTGTAAGGTCTTTAATTTGGGGTTTTTTTAGATATTAGCATTTCATTAATGCTAAGCCTGCTCGCCCGAAAATCAATAGATTTTTCCATCCAAAGTAAACGGATTCCCTACAAAGAATTTTTTCTTGCATAACTTCAATTTGCCAAATGCAAACTTTTGAAATGCAAGTGCAGGAGTAAGGTGCGTAATGTTCCTATTTGCCTAACAGTTTGTTGCTCCTAAACTAACTCAATCCGTTAGAAAGCAACATTAATTTTGATTCCCTACCACTTGAGTGGCTAACCATTCTCCGCGATGAACTCTTTTCTGAGTTTAGGATCAATAGAAATCTCTAATAAACTAATAGAAAAACATTAATTTTTTCATTATTAATTTTTTGCAGGTTCTGCCTCAAAGTGATATTGATGCTTCAACTTTTCATTGGCGCAAAAGGGATGCTGGGGATCCAAATAGGTGTGCATATTTGTTTCCCATTCAAAGTAAACCGCTAGCTGTGGGTGTTTCTATAATTATCCCGAACGAAAATCGAAGGCATGTTTATCTAGACTCTCCTTATTTGAAAATATGGTTCCATAGCTCGCTCGCCAATTCTTGGAGGCATTTAGGCCATTCATCAATAAAATCGGAATTTCATGAGTTTGCATTGGCCAGCAATCTGGAAGTTCTTGTTTTCCATTGACTCCAATTGGCGCTTAGAAATATTAAACCAAATTTTGCGTGTATGGGTCTCAAAAAAGCTAGGAACTTCCTCTGGGTTGAATGTTTGTTCGTTTCAAAAACTAGCTTTGAAAGGTATCCCAAGCTTTGGTAATACATATAATTCAAAAGCTCAGCATTTTCTGCGTGGTGTAGCCATGCCGTACCTCAAAGCCCCTTTTATGCCCCATTTAGTTGGGTGCCTATGTACCCTACAGACTTTTCTGCCGCAGGCATCAATAAAATTTTCGTCCGCGAACAAAATCAAACAATGGCTTGGCATCCTTTGAGGGCTATAGCAATTTCATCTCCCTCTAAATGATCAGGACTTGGTTTCTTCTAAGGCCATAAGCATTTTCTTCCAGAACCTGTAGGGTGCTTTGCCAAGTCCCCCATAAAATTAGCTTTGTTATCCTCGCAACTTTGAAAAAAAACTAATGGAATTTGTTAGGCGGGCATAAATTAAGGCTAGTTGCCTGAATAAATTTCTCGTCTATTAGTTCCGGACTTTGTTTGTAGGCGTTTTTCAATGAGTGGTACTTATTTAATTCATTTCTTGTACCCTTTGAGGCATTTACATCAAAAGCTTCCCAAAGCTCATCGGGATTCATTTTACTTATTATCAATGTTTGCTAAAAAGTAACAATTAGAAACGCTTAGCGATTATTTACTATAATAACTGGCAAAAGCGAAATTACGATTCCTGTACCATCAGCGCTTTATGGTTACTTTTAGCAACAATGATAATATAGGTTAAACTGAATCCCGATGAGCCTTTGGGAAGCTTTTGATGTAAATGCCCGCTCAATAGGGTACCAAGAAATGAATAAATAGTACACTCATGAAAAACGCTACAACAAAGTCGGAAACTAAATAGACGAGAATTTATTCAGCAACTAGCCTTAATTTTATGCTGCTACACATTCCATTATTTTTTCAGGAGGTTTGCGAAGATAACAAAGCTTTTTATGGGACCTGCAAAGCACCCCTACAAGGTCTTGGGAAGAAATGCTTTATGGCCTTAGAACAAGTCCCTGATTCATTTAGAGGGTAGAATGAAAATTGCTAAATAGCCTCAAAGGATGGCCAAAGCATGTTTGAATTTTGTTCGCGACGAAAATTTATTTGATGCCTGCGCAGAAAAGTCTGTATGGGTACATAGGCACCCAACTAAAATGGGGCATAAAAGGGCTTTTGAGGTACGGCATGGCTACACCACGAGAAAAGCTGAGCTTTTGAATTATATGTATACCAAAGCTGGGATACCTTTCAAAGCTAGTTTTTGAACCCCGAACAACTATTCAAACCAGAGAAGTTCCTAGCTTTTTTTTGAGACCCATACAACGCAAATTTGGTTTAGATATTTCTAAGCGCCAATGGAGTCAATGGAAAAAAGAACTTCAGATTGTGGCAATGAACTGCATGAAATTCGCGATTTTGATGATGGCCTAAATGCCTCCAAGAATTTGGCGAGCGAGCTATGGAACCATATTTCAAATAAGGAGAGTCTAGATAAACATGCTTCGATTTTCGTTGGGATAATTATAGACACCCACAGTAACGCCGTTTACTTTGATGGGGAAACAAATATGCACACCTATTTGATCCCAGCACCATTTTGGCCATTGAAAAGTGAAGGCTCAATATCACTTGAGGCCAGAACCTGCAAAATTAATAATGAAAAATTAAAATGTTTCTATTATTATAGAGATTCTATTATCCTAACTCAGAAAAAAGAGTTCATCGCTGGAAGAATGGTTAGCCACTCAAGTGGGTAGGATCAAATTAATGTTGCTTTTCTAACGGATTGAGTTTAGAGGCAACAAACTGTTAGGCAAATAGGAACATTACGCAACTTTACTCCTGCACTTGCATTTCAAGTTTTGATGAGGCATTGAAGTTTATGCAAGAAAATTCTTTTTGTAGGGAATGCCGTTTACTTTGATGGAAAAAATTCATTGATGTTTCCGGGGAGCAGCCTAGCAATTAATGGAATGCTATTCTAAAAAACAAATAAAAGACCTACAGAAAAAAAGTAACTGCTTTAAAATTCAAAGCATTTCCAGCCAATTATCCCTTGGTAAAAATTCACCTGTTACCCCCGACAGACGAAAAATGGTGCCTTTGTAGAAAATTTGTCTCAGCTGATTTCCACAATTTACCGATAATACCATTCAAGGTTGAAGCTTTGATGGAAAACAACCGCCACGCCACGAATTTTGATTCTTTATGACACCTCATTAAGTATGCCTACAGCATACTACCAAGAGAACATGGAGGTCTTCATTGAAAATCTTAACACCTCTATTTTTAAAACAATACCCTCAGCTGTCATAAATAAATTGGAAGACAACCCTCCGAAATATTCACTTGGTTTATTAAAAGCATCAAATCTGATTATCGATCTTATTATCTATGCTACTGAATGGAGACAATAATGATACGTAATGTAATAACGATGAAAAAATATATAAAAACGGTTGCCACCAGCCATTGTATTAAAATGTCTATGATTCCATTCTAATCTATACTAACACCACTTTCAATAAAAATGGCAGAAATCACCAAACGTGAATGGTGTTAGCTGGCTAAAGTCAAAAACAAATCCTGGTAGCCATAACTGACTATAATCTCTAAAAATGGAAATTACTGCCATATACATATTACCTATTACGGCTGTTGGAGCCGAAGAAATTCATAAAGACCATGGTAGGGATTGACAACAAAACGAATGGTAGCCACTGATACATTAAATTTATAAATACCGCTACAAAAGAAAATAGGTCAAGCTTTAATTGGCTCTATTGTATCTGTTAAAAACCGGGAACACTACTATAAAAGAGTTTTAGCAGGAATGGGACCCACTTAACACAACCAAAACATAAAACCAGATGCTTTAGACGTGATGCCGTCCGCATACGATATTACGGCGGCGGCTACGAATTTATTTTGAGGGTGAAGGACCTACCATTTCGGCGGCCTTATCAGATGTTCTAAAATACAGATTAAACCACAAGATCATGGGGGGAAGCACTGATAGACAATGAACAACTAGTAAGCAAAAGAAGAATTTAAGCAAAGGCTGGTTACGTTTTTTTATCATCCTGAGATAGTTAACCCCTAATGGCACCATTAGAAGATGCTATTAGCGGGCGACTAACATGACCTTTGCCTCTGAATTAGAATTGCAAATTATAAAAATAGAATTGGTGTTGGGGAAAGCATCTACAAGTCTTTCGATTACCTACCAACTTCAAACTACACCAGCTTAGCGCGATTTGGAGTATCTGCATTTAAAAATTACTTAAGAGAAAAACAGCACATTAGCGTACGAAGAGGTCACTTTTTACAACGAGCACAGTCTCAGAATTAAAAAACAGTTTCCCACTTTTTAGAAAGACAAAAAGCGATTTGATAAAAATTGGTTTCAAGAAAATAAAGAGGCGCTTACGAATACCTATTTCTGGAATGAAAAAAATTTTTTAGAGGTTGACGGAAACTTTTAAAATTTTCGATGAAATCCACCCCGCTTGAGTATTGGCCCTATTGGCAAATAAATCAACAAACTGGTTGAAGTATTTGGCATGTTAGCCGATGGAACTGGAGGAGGAAGTGAAGATACCATCAAACATATCAATTCATGGCAGTGCTATTCTGTTTATATCGGCACTTCTTGCCCTGAAATGAAAGTAACTCAATCAATAGTGGCATGGCTCTAAAGTATTGTGGCCACTTATGGTCGTCACTTAAAAACGCTTATATGCCATTGTCTGTGAAACCATTGTTTAATCATGGATGCTTCTGGAATGGAGATGATAAAATTAAAGGAGCATTAAAAGAATTCGCCTTTATGTCGCTAACATATACTTTGAAGGGTATTAAATCTGGAATATAATGACGGGTCTTGACGCCCCTTGATTGGGATGATGGTTGTCCCACAATCCCTTTAGTTGATAAATAATGTATTTAAAACAAAAATGAATGAAAAATAAAATCAAAATTAATTTTGTGCTAGTGTTGGTTGTGTATGGAAATGGGGTTTCACAAACATCGAACAACACAAAAAAGCTAGCTAAAAATGCAAAAGTTAAGGGGATAGCATAAGTCAATGCATTCGCTTCGAAGAGGCCTTACAACTTGCAAATTGCAAGAAAAAGAGCATTGAGGTAGCCTTAAAGCTAATAAACTCACAAAAGTCCAAACTCAGGACTGCATAAAAACAAATTACCATTGAAACCCTGTCGGCAATCCTGAAAAGTGATTTTGTATTTAGTGGAGAATTATAACGATTTTTCTAACCTTAGAACTGGCCAATTCTAAGAAATATCAGGTTTTGAGCCTTCAAAGGGCGCGTAAAACACACATATTCAAGGAATGACCGGTGAATTTTAAGAATACACTTGGGAAAATGGTCGGGAAGTAGTAAAAGAAAAATCTGCCACGCAACCGTAAAAGAACGGTCTCTTCATCTTAGTGATATTGTGGAAATAAAATGGATTTGATAGCGAAAGCGGATATGGGAGTCTTTCTGTATTTCATTGATTTAGAAAAATACCTGAGAAACAAAGTAAACGGTGTTGGAGAAAATGCTTATTGGAGTCCTATAAGGAACATTAGAAGTGTATATCATGGCGGTATCATTTTTACCCTAAAGGTCGATATTTTCTGGATGATGTGATTAGTGATACAGCAAAAACATGGGGCCTTAGCCAAACTAATTATAGCAGAACAATTAAAATAATCATCTAAAAAAATAACAAAATGAAAAAATCTATTAATTAAACTCTGGAATACTTACTATTAGTTTCTTGTAAGGACACTAATCAATCTAAAGCTAATGGAAAGCACGTATGGATGAAGTGTAGGTAAGAATGAAGACATCAATAAAAATATGAGCTTCTATTACAGGAATTAGGCACAAACAAACTTTTACAAACCGATCCAATACTGGAAGCTTCCCAAAACATTGGGCAGCCTTATCTTGATCCCAATTGGGAGCTAGAAATTACATCAAGTGAAACGGTTATAGAAGTTTTTGGACTGGTAAACTGTTACAAATGGAAATTTAGATGCTGGCGCTAAGAATGTGATGTCCAGCAATAATTCCTTAAAAATGTTAGAGCTAAACAAAGTTTACTCGAACTATAATAAATCCTTAGATACTCAAAAAAAAGACGAAATGGGTGTCTTACCTTTGGAACCGATCGCGAATGAGACACAAAATCTAATTACGCAATCTGAAACTTAGGTTCTCTCGAACCAACGATTTATGGTAAACGCTCGAAGGCAAGGGTATGGATGTAGATGAGCTTTTTGGGATGCGCTACACTTACTGATTTTAAAACAATTTAAATTTTAATAACTAAACAATTGTCCCTGCAATACTTTAAGCATCATGACGAATCTTCAAATAGTGGGCATTATTTACCGTAGCAGTATTGCCTTTTTTTGTTGCATTGCAAATACGACGTTGGTGGTGGGCAAAACAAATCGGTGGCACTGGCCTAAAACTAAGGAGTAGTCATTGACGGAATTAAGTTTCGACTTCCAGAAGTTTAGATTTTTTATACCCTACGATGTCAATGGCCTTAGGCTATAAAAGGAGATAAGCCCTTTTTTTTTACAATTCAAAATAAAAACAATCAATGTAAAAAGTAGCTCGTTTAAATAGATTTGTATCCTGACGGAAAAACAAGTTGTGGTGTACTATAATCCATCCAACCATAAAATATCGACCGCTTAGAACCAGGAAGAAAAGACGGTGTAAATGGCGCATTATTTTTATTGCTATTTCTTTTTTAGCAGGTTTAGTGCTTCTTTACTTCTCCTGGTTTCAATTTCCGAATCTAGATTATTGTCTAAAATTAATTCTCTAACTTTTAAAATATAGGTCTTATGAAAATTAGTAGTCCGTGTTAGCATTTTTATTCCTTGCCAAGTAAATCTTGCTCAAGTCATCCCGAAGTAGAAAACCATCCATGCAACAAAAATGGATGTAGTGCTGTTTACTTTGGGATGATGGATGTCATTACCATTGAGCTATGTCTGCCTCCGGTGAGCTCAGCATAAATTTTCCGAAAGATATTAGTTTTATTTCTGAAGCGGCAAAAGAAGAAATTCTTGGTCAGATACCGCAATTTACCCTAGTTTTCTAAATGTACGAAAAGTTATGATATCCTATCAGAAGAGGAAAATGGAAAAGCCGTTAGTGGCGGAAATATTTCGTTTAGCGGACAAAGAGCAACCGTATATGGGATTATTATTTAGGTTTCTGAACGAAAATTTAATACCCTGGATAGAAGATTCTTATTCGAACAACGCCTTAGTAAGTTTCGTATTTTGGAATTTGTGTATTTGGAAATCAAGATTTTAGATATCCAGGGAGATTGTTAATTCAGTGGTTAGCATACCGAGGGTAGACCACTGTTTTGAAAAACGTTATATACGTATGATTTAGACTTAAAAAGCCGGCTCAA
>Ga0163217_1034460_pt1 | contig 18051 bp, 11 predicted proteins | sample SynspAceP_FD_185933 | JGI IMG/M metagenome (GOLD analysis project Ga0163217, IMG submission 185933) | Saline lake microbial communities from Ace Lake in Antarctica - Synechococcus sp. Ace-P (PacBio error correction) | ecosystem: Environmental > Aquatic > Non-marine Saline and Alkaline > Saline ...
CCGAAGAAAAGGGGTGGAGGAAAATTTTTAAAAAAAATATTTAAAAAATGGCCTTTGTAAAAATAAAAATTCCCCTCCTGGCTCGATTATTCAAAAAATAGTTGCAAAAAGTCTAATCGACTTCCAAAGGAGGGGAATTTTTTTGGTTTCCTAGACCTTTTTGCCTGCAACAAATCCTTCGTCCGCTTGATTCCAATAATCACCCATCTCCCCAGTAGATTCTATTTAGGAAGCCCATATCCGTCAATTCACATGTAATGCGCCTATTTAATCATCAAGCCTTTTTCGACAGATTAATTAATTCAAGAAAATCCTCCCAACATTTTTTTATACGTAACAAATAGGATGAATGATGGCGAGAAAAGAGTAAAAAAATTTGGTCCTTGGATCTGCGCTCGGAATCGATATGTATTGGGGAAAGTGGCGGTTCAATAACGTTTCGGTGCTTACTATGATAAAGGTTTATGGCGAAAGGAAGGTGGAAGGTAATTCTACTATTTATATCGCTTTCCATAGGTCAAAGGGACTGCACGTCACGGCCTCTTCAAATGGCAAACTTGCTGAATTTTCGCAAACAAGGATTTTATTATAACCTCATTGTCAAAAACATCAATGGGGAATAAAAAATTATATCCTGAGGAATTATTTAAAACGGAATGAAGTGGGACAATCGTATGCAAGTCATTTTGATTTGATCAGAAGCTAAATGGACAGACTTTATGTACTGCCAGCCGAGCGATAATGAAAGACCTTGTCATTCCTGGAAGAAACAGGAACTCGCCACCAATAATTCGTGGGTGAGATCATCCGTATTATGCATTTGCGCAGAAGATCCAAAGATAGCTTAAGCGGTCTTACATCGAAATGCAGGCTGGGAGGAAGAGCTGCCGCAAGTACGATCAACTGAATAGAAATTATATAAAGAGAAGAGAAGCGACTTATCTTAGAAAATTTGTGTTACTGAAACTCATTTACTGATGAGAGGAAGAGCGAATATTAATATAAAACCGGTAGATTGCTACTGTATTAATTTACTTTTGCTTAGTCCTACTAAGGCTGGATATATTTATCTGCAGTTCGATGGACGAATCCCAAAGCATTTTTTTGATGTTCAATAATTCGGGATCCAGCTGTTTGATAGGTACAGCTTATCGGTATATTATAGGTGAGTAGGTGCAGATCACCGCTTTTGAAAATCTAGCTATTCTGTTTTTTAGTATTCATAGGTGTTGTGCTAATCCTTTGTGGAAAGATAAATGACAATATGTCCATAGGATGGGTCTTTTTCGAACCAGCCAGGGAATTTTCCCAAATTGCCACGGGGCTTGCACTTGCTAAAAACATGGAGCGCTAATATTATGAATCTTTCTAAAGAATTAATCAAGCTCAAGCATTGGGTTCTTTTTGATTCCGGCATTGATCATTCTTCAAGCAATACCTGGACTATGCATGGTATATTTTGCATGCCATGTTTTTATCGGAAGGTTCCCGCATATTATTCTTCTAGGCTTGGGTTTATAGGAACCATACTTACAATATGTATTCCAACAATAATTTTAATTAGCATTGCCATCGAGCATCATCACAGCTTGATCATGATGGTACAAAACTCCCAGCGAAATATAAGCTTTTTCTCATCGGGGTAGTTGATCGCCTATACCTACATTCTTGAATTGTCATCACAATGCCTTCCACGAGACATCCGCAAAATGATCATGTGCTTTTGATCCAACATTGATCCTTGGTGTGGGATGGAATTACTCAATCCAAGAATTTGCAATTGGTCATGTGGCTAATTGGAAAAGGGTCCCTGAAGGCCTCAACCAAAATTTGACTTGTAAAGAGCAGCATTACGATTTTATTTTCTGCCACTCGGGAGGAATTTGGATGGGCTGGAAGCCTTAGTCGTGATTTCGCTTTTTGTGTCTGCTTACAGACTTGTGATCATGTTCGAGCGTCAAAAAAATAGATTTCAAGGATTATGGTACTGTTATTTTCGATTTGCTCTCACTTCAATGATAATTTGCATGAAATGAATAATTTCCCTGGTGGTAATTCGCTACATTTTTTAGTTATGGGAGATCTTCATTTGGTATTTTTAACATCTGCTTCGTCTTTGTCAAGAATGGAAGTTTCCAGAGCATTGCAATTGGAAGACTAGTTAAAGAATTCAAAAGCTTTTTTCAGCAATTTGGCTTCTTAGGTCGTTTTTTTTGCAAATAAGTGGAATTTGTGGCGCTTTAAAAAAGTTAATCTGAAGATTTTCCCATTGCTCAATCATGGTGATAATTTCATATGCTTCAGTCGCAAAATTTTATGCTAATTGTTGGTAATCATCTCTTACTAGATATCAATCTGCATCGCAGATGATTCTGAAGATAATTCAAGGAGTCTTTTGAGATTTTTGTTGCAGACAGTCCTTTGACTCAATAGATCACGTCTGCTCTTCACACTCTTTCATCAGACACTTCGCCATCATCACTACCGCTCGGTTGACTGGTCCGATCAAAAGCCATATCATGTACGATGCTCCCATTCGGAGATGTAAACCGATTTGCTCTCCAACTTCTCGCGACGATATATTGCTCCAAACTTCAATACGTCTAGGTGTGATTATTCGGGTAGGCTAAGATATTGAGGTAACTTCACCTTCAATGTCAACACATGTTTTCTGAGCTTAAATTATCTTGCATGTACACAGTGGCTTAAAAACCTAAATATGAAGGTCTAATTTAAATTAACTAAAATATAACACAATACCCAACTTTCCTATTTAATAACGCCATTCCCTATTACGGTCTAAATTAGGTATTGAAAATTTCCTCTTGAAAGACTAAAGCATAAAATAAATACGATCAAAATTATAAATCAAACGATAGAGCGCTAGTTGTGAGTGTAAAAGTAAACTTCTAAGTATTTCATCAAACTTTATTGAAATAACTTTGGAAAAAGATTTCCTATATAATTAGATTTTAATAGTCTTATATTTTATGGGCGAAATTTCCATAAAATTCTCCCTTTTTTTGCTTAAACTGGAAATTTTCTGAACACCAACAACAAGGAACCATCCCTTACATCGGGTTATCATTCCCTTCAAAAAAGGGAAAAGGTCCCAAATTTTTCCCCCACCCCGGGGGGGGAGCGTTATTAATCGGTCAACAGCTTAGCGAAGGACCATTATCTATCAAATTCATAGCATGCTTTAAAGATCAATTCCCTCAAACAGTTTGAAAACATGATTCGCTGTGATATGTCCAAGCTTTCCGGAAAGATCGCCGATAACTTTCCATCCTTGTAACGAATCTTTTCGATCGTTGAAGACTGATGACATCCAATCATCTGAACCGGTACTTTGGCTCTCTTTACAATTGGTATACTATAACTCAGAAATAGGTTCTTCTATTCTATAACTTTCCTCATTTGTCGAAAAAGAATTGCCTTCTCTCTCAACAGTCTTTGGTCAGATTCTGAATTTAGTTTTAGGCTCTCACTCTCCTCTCTAAATTACTTCAAGATCAAAAGCAATTGATTCACAGATAGCCAAAAATAGATGCTTAAACCTACAATGAAATCTTGTATAAATGTAGTTTGTCGCACGCTTTTCAAATATTGCATTTTGATCAGCCAAAGCCTGTTTTTTTACTACAGAAATAGAGATCACAGGCAGATCCATTGATATTTTTATGTTACTGAGTAATCATTGATCTTTCCTGAGAGCTTTTGAATTTCATTTGTAAGACTAACTGGGTCAACAGCTAAATTGGATCGCTAGATACGCTATGGCACCAAAGGTTCAGATTGGATTTTCGACTTTTTATCCGTCTGGAGACACATTATAAACGAGTCAGAACTCATGTACAGCCAATCTCTGAGTCAAAGGTAGGCGCTATCTTCAATTTTCAGCTCACCCTGCCAAATTCGACATATATCGTTTTGACAAAAAAGTTGACTTGATACTGTCCGTTATCTGGATAATATCTGACCAGTGATAAATTTTTGAACGAAAAAACTTTCGCATACGACCTGCAGCATATCAGCGCGTACTTTTCTAAATAAATGCTGTAATTTGAATTGTCATTAAATATATTGTTTACAAATTGAACGAACAAATGCCTCAATCGTCTAGCAAAATTATTTAATCTACGATGATGGCTCCTTCTTACGAGTAAAGTTAATTGAAATTATCATGAAATTGTATCGATTGATCAATGCTTGTGCAAAAAGGCGATGTAATACCTGTTAAACTTATCGTCTTGGAAGGCGAAAATCTTCTGAATTGACCGATCGGGGAAAAAGTATTTCGTGACAGTCGTTTCCAAGATCAACGAACGTTGGCCGTCCAGTCGTCCTGCAAAAAGAGAATATCCAAAGTGCGAGTTGCCGGAGCAAAATAATTCCTCATATTAGGTACAGCGAATAGCAAATATCATTTTATGCGAAAAATCAGGAGAAAAATAGAAACCCTGACAAAAAGGGCAGATGAAGTGATTGCGATCTTATGTTTCCGGCACAAACGGAAGCAATTGATCAGGCGCCCCTCAACGAGCGCGATGTAAGCAAAAAAGTGGAGATCTCAAACAGCTATCGATACACGCTACCAACGAATAGATGTGGTCCACAAATATAGCTCTAACATCTAACACAGTCAAATTTTTGCCGACGAGCATTTTATTAATGAGTGGCGACTGTGATGTGATGGAAATCGACGAAGTTAATTTTTGATGACCAAATTATATATGTGGCTCAAAAACTGGCAATTCAGAAAGAGTGATTTTGCAAGGCTTGGATATTGATTTCGCAGAAATCCATTTGAGCTATGCACCAGTTAATGGCAATTGCCGAAGCTACGTTACCAAAGTAAATGCGATCTGTAATGAAGTGTGGGATCTCGCTGCTTTTCTTATCGCCTCACGATAAGAAAAAGCAAGTAAACGGAGAAAAAAGAGCCTATGAAGCCCGATGTAGAAAATGCTTTTATGGAAAAATGCTTGCAGCCATAGTAAGCTTTTTTCCCCCTTTGCTAATCTTAAGAAGACATCGGAAATTTCGTACTAAACTCAATAAAATTCAAGGAACAAGTCTGATCGTGAAAAGTCACAGAGAACTGGTCTAAAGTCCTACCTTATCATGGCGTCAGGCTCAATCCAAATCAAGTAAAATGGCGCTATTAAAGCACTACATTTGGGACATGGTGTCTAGATTAAAGCGAACGCAGACAAATCGGAATTCCGATGGCCAAGTTATCACACAACAATCAATTTGATTTCATTTGATTAGCGAAAGTCATTGCGCTCTTGTCACAGAGGTGATCGCTAAATCACTCTATGAAAACTAACCAGAAATGAAAATTTTCGACTTTTGGAAAGTTCCTGCACGAGTTGCATCCTGAGGCAAAGCTTGACCTCTTTCCATTGGCATTCTTAACCGAATTTGCGTTATTTAGGCTTTTGCTCCTGAGCGAGCATCAAGGCTACTTGGATAAAGCGCTTCCACCTTACTCTCAGACAAGAACTTACTGAAGTGAGATTTTTCTTGGAAGAAAATCCTAAAAGCTTATTCGTGAAGCAAATAATCTTAAACTGCGAAGAAACTACTGGACATTTTGTGGATTCTATAGTGAGTCATACTGGAAACCCAGGGTTGGAAATCAAATGACTATCCTAAGACATGTTAATCCTAAGCCGATGAGGCTTAACCAACACAATTTACAATTTGCTAAATCCAATCATAGGTTTAATTTCGTACAATCAACGTGCGTGAGAAACCAGCCCGCTTTGGTTGATTATTTCTGCGAATCTTTTGTCAGAATCATTCACATCCCAATTACCGCATTCATAAATACTATTTATTTCATTCATCTCTTTATGTACAACATAGAAGAACCAGAATCATAGTTATGTCTGAGCTGAAGAAATGTGAGAAATAGGTGTCCAAAACCATAAACCTCAAAAAGACGACTCGTATACGCTAGTATCCTAGATCAGCAGGCAATCAGCCAGAGAAGGCTCTCCAAAAAAGAAGCCTAATCGTAAAACCAGTCCAAAACTAACAGAAAACCCAAACCTGCGATGTAAAGAAAACAGTGCTTTGGCTGCGCAATGGCACCTATGAAGAAGCTGAATACATCCTAAGTTTACGACAAAACGTAACAGAAATTCCAGCTGCAGCTCTACGAAAATCAAAGCTACATCAAAACCGCTCCTAAGAGTAAAGAGTGGAAGCCAAAACGAAAACCGCTCAAGAAGACCGTAAAAAAAGCAGTCAGAAGCTCAAAAACAGAAGACCGAAACTTTTAACTCGGAAAAGTTTTGAGGATGAATGCCATCCACTCCGAGTCAAAGCATCATCACCCGAAACCAAAATCACAGCGAGAAGGAAGTAGAGCTTCAAAGCGAAAACTTTAAATCCCGAGATGAGGTAATCGGCACCATGCTGCGAAGGTGACGCCTCAATCGCAAACCGGAAAAAAAACCTACACGTCCCATCCAAGGAATTGATGGGTGATAGATAATGAAGGGTTTTGGAATGAAATGCAAGAAGAACGCTCTCCTTTCGATACATTGGATTACAATTACCTTGCTCGCTGAATGGATATATATGTTCCAGCTAGTCAATAAACTATTTGGCTGAAACTGGAGATCATAATCAAAGGTCTACGCTCCACCAAAAAGGTGGAAAGTATTTCGCCTTATATGAAAACGGCTACGTAACGTATAAACACAGACGAGATCCGAGACCGTACCGATTGAGTCTTAACGCACTTTTTTTCCCGATGGAAAAGATAAACCTTTCTACCACGGAGATAATTCTCTACGAATTGTAGATTATTTTTGCTTCTATTCGAAAAGGGCAGAGAGGAATGATCGTGCCCCCCAAACAAAAAAACCCCCCCCCCAAAAAAAAAACCGTAGACGGTATTGCCTATACAGCAATTGCGAATGCAATCAAAAAAAATCATCCTTAGTTCACTTGAATATCCTCATTGAATCGTGAGCGACCTGAGGAGTGACAGATAGGCTCGCATCGTAAATGCTGAGTATCTCCTCCACTTTGAACGAGACTCGTAGATCACGTGAAATTTCTAACACGTTTGGAAAAAGAAAAGCGCAGGTGAAAGTAGGTCATGAGGTGGTGAATCCTATTGGATTCTATCACCAACTTCCAAGAGCATAATAACGGTAGTTTCCCAAGTTCATGGAAGACTTTCCGGTGGTGGTGATGCTAATCACTCATAAGCCAAGCGCTTCTTCGGTGCAGCACTACGTAGAGCATGGCGCTCATGACCATCAATTGCCACTGAGCTTGTGGAAACAGGTCCAAAATGGACAATAAATATTCGAAGAATTAAAGGAAACCGGTAACATGAGATTGCCTAGATCGTAAGCTTTCAAAAGAAGAATTATCCGCAATCGATGGTGCTTAATTCAGTACGCGTCGTGAGGATCTTCTGCTGGACAATAGAAGAATGCAGCGGTATGGATTCTTAAGAAAATTGATGAGCGATATAAACTCTCAGGAATCAATGGAATCCTACTCAACCGAATGAAAGGAACCCGAAGATAAAGCGGAGTTCTTGATCATATGAACGGTAGAAAATGTGAGTGTCGGTGTTTTATGTCGAGTTAGGCTGTCATATAAGTAAACTTTTAGGTGCTCTTGCATCAGATTTTTGTTCTAAACAACTAATTAAAAACGGATAAAGAGTTGGTTTTTTTATCTCCAGCAATAGAATTTCCCATAAGTTTGAAACTTGGAATAAGCTTTTAACATCATGCTGATTCGCGAGAGCAAGGACTTTTGATTTTTTCGGATGCAAATCTACGAGAGAGGAGAATTTGAATACTTCAAAAGATGAGTTTTTTAAATCCTAATTAACGTTAACCGATTTAATATATTTACTGCTTGATCATACAAAACTGTAATTAGTAAGTGGTTCATGAGTCCGAAAAAAATTATTAAGATAAATTGGGTTGGGAAATCTTATCCTTCAAGCGGTACTTTGAATGATATTTAGGCAAACTACACATCTAATTCAAACGGCAAAATGAAAATGCGAACTTGACTAATTTCAATTCTGCAGCTGTGGAACGCCAATTCCCACTACTCCACTGCGCAGACAACAATCGACTAGCTCTATTATATTTATCATTAAATCATATGTGACAGCTCCAAATGATTTAGATGGAAACAACATCATAGTATTATATAACAATAGCAGAATGAACACTCTACAATTCCGAGAGATTTAATTATAATGGTTTAAATAATCCCATTAACAATTAGTGGCTCATGATTCTTGAAATAGAGATGATTAATATAATTGAAAATAGTAAATATCTATTTCCGTGATAACTATAAATGTTGAATGATAGAATAGAAATAATCAAGCTGCACATTTGAAGCGATGGTAATATTCAGTTTACGCTGATATGATAATTGACGGAACAGGTTCTTTAAATTTACTGCACTTTACACGCGCGTTTTTTGAATACACGGAACAACAGGGATTCTCATTAGAATTGCTCAAACGTGACTTTTCGCGACATCTGGAATTGTTCAAATCGAGACATATAATTGATGTAACACCGAGATAATTTTTGAAGACAATTCTTTTTATGATTTCTGACAGAAATCATCTGCTTTCAATGAGGCACTTCTTCACTTACTGGTTCAAATCTTAAATAGGTAAAGATCTTGAAGATTAGTGATCAATTTATTGAAGCTATTGACGATTCGGTGTAAGGTTGAAAGAAACTTGTTAATGCAAAATGGCTTTCCAGAATAATACTCATAATAATCGGGTAATAGTTGAAGAATGATTAACAATGGAAAAATAATCTACAATAAAATTAAATAATGAAATGCAAAATTACCGTATGATAATACTAGTCTCGGAAAACCAAGCAAGAATTTGTGAATGTATAACAGTCAACTAGTATTGGAAGGTGAATTTATCTCTAGATGATCAATCCAAACTGTATTATTAGAATAATTAGATCATCTTCTTGTGGAACAAGGCGTGGAAGTAACCACAAATAATTCAAGCTAATGGACTTAGATTATTGGAAATTCCGATCGGGACTTTCAATTCAAATGTCACCTTGATGGAATGGAAGTATGCTCTTTTAGATAATGAACGGATCTGTTAGTTTTTAATAATACTTTGTAGATATTGAGCTGGGCAAACGTCAGTTTAAGCTGGAAATTCAACGTTACTTATTAGGAGATTTAGATTTTGACAATAATAATGGTACATATTGAACAATGCCTGAATTTCCACTGTATTGTTGATGGAATTTTCAAAAGGAGCAATAGTAATCTAGCTATCCGGATTCAGCATTTTTGAATTTGTAAACCGGCAACTTTTCGATATAAGCAATTTTAACCCAAGGATAAATGTAGCCTATTACCGCATATTACGGGGCTGTAGATTTTTTCCAGTGGACTACGCATAATTTTATTTCAGAATACAATCAATCTGGCGTTCCAAGGATCTGCGTGGCGACTTCAAAGGAGTTGGAAAATTCTCATTTCGATGTTTGAACGAGCTATTTAATCCGTCACATTCTTGGGAAAAAATGCGAGATCAAGGTCAAGGCTATTCAGTGATGGTTTGGTTGAATATGATTTTTTAAGATACAACCTTCCTAGTTGAGGAGATATCTTATCCGCTGAAGCAAATAGAACTTTTGAACGGGATTAATACTACAGTGAAAGAGAGCAATCCAAGTAAACCCATATTAGCAACACTTTTGGAACAGTGTTTCCAAACCCACTCAGGCAACAAATAGAATCGAAATTTTGGAATCCTTCAATTAGTAAGTGATGAGTTGATTTTTCTAAGAATTAGTCTCTCCTACCGGGAAAAGTGGAGACGCTTGAAATTGCAGGACATTAATGACTGAAGTAACAAGTCCAAACAGACTTTCAAGACAGCAAGGGAGTATAGTACTCATCGTAAATAGCAATGGGAATCAATCGGAGGGTTCATAGAGGTTGATTTAAAAAGATATGATTTTTTACAAATGAACCGACTCTTCTGTCAAAAGATTATTGTAGGTTCGGGATTCGGTAAGATTCTAATAAATCTATATCCATTGCCTACTTCTCAAAATCTTACTTAATCAATTTTTCACTTTGCTTGTGTAAGAAATCAGAATAAGTATTGCGCAGCCTGTTAATAAAAACAACTGCTTATATTCAATGTACTAACACCTTCTTATTTGAAGCTAAAAAATATATTATAACTTAACTTTGGTCTTCTGTAATAATTTTTTTTGTAATCAGAAAGATTTTTTTGATGATGATCAGTTTATCTAGAAAATCTTCAAAAATTTACTGATCAGGTAACGTGGAACGTTGTGAATAGACTCGTGACTTCGACCCAAGAATCTATCCTGCATCGATTACTCACTTTCTGGCGGTCGACGTGAAAAATCTTGATAGAAGAACAAGAATGTAGCGCGAACGGCTCCAAAAAATTTTATGACATTAATAAGAAAACTCTTCTTCGGCAAGTGAGATAAGAGTACAATCAGAGTTTTCCGATCAATGTATAGGCCAAAGATATTTTACAAAACATTGATTTAAGCAATTCAGTACTTTTCCCCCTATGAAAGGAATTCATTCCATTGATACAATATGAATACAGTAAAGCATCTATTAAATTTTGAAAGGTAAATTTTTTGTTATTTAAAACAATTTTACACCTAAAATCAAATTAAGTATGATTAGCTTTACAGCACAATTCAATACCTATTGATGGACGCTTGGGTATATCCTTAAGCACTTCCCTTCCAATAATTCCTATGAAAAATTTATTACTTCTATTCGCTTCTGATTTTCCAGGGCTTTATTCTTATAATAAAAGGTTAAGATCCTTTGGATCCTAGCTTTGTCGTTTTTCCATCGAATAGTGGTGGTTATAGTCCAAATCGTCAGGAGAGATCCGTAGCTGTCATAGCTCTGATGGAAGGGAACTTCTCTATTCTTCAGGAGTGATTCTATTCGGGTTCAAGTGTGGGGGTCTGGAGAAGAGGAGCACAAGAAGCAATTGATGTGAAGGCGCGGCGGCGGCGCGTGCGTATCAGAAAGAAATGAGTGGTTTCCAATCAAGCACTAGCTACTTTATTCTAATTGGGTGGAATACTTCGGAAAACACCTGGAGGGACTCTTTGGTTTATCACGAACAAATGAATTCTAGTGGAGCTTTAGTCTTGGCAATAGGTGGAGAATCCGCAAAAAAATGGATAATAAAAGAGCAAAAGGTGAAAAAAGGGTAAGGTATCGGAGATGAGGCGATCTGGAAGGAGATGGAGGCGATGGTGTAAAGGAAATGAAGGTGGTGGCGGTGGAGCTTCTGCAGCAAATAAGTGATGCGCCAAGATCCGAGATGAGGACGATGATGGTTCTGAATCGGAGGTCAATTGCTAATGGGCGATGGACGGGATGGAGGTGATGGACAAGAAGCTCCGGGAGCAATGGGTCAACAGGTGACAATCCAGGTGTTGGTACGGTGAGCCGGTGTCATACAATGAGTAATATTCATCATAATAGTCAAACCATATACCGGCGCGAGCGAGGAGCGATCGGTCAAGAGCCATACTCATATTCCTATTTGTCCTGTGTCACGACTCTTGTCAGTCCACTATTTACACTCAGTTCCTCACTTCTATCCTAGCTATATTCACGTTCAGTACAGATAATTCGTATTTCAAATGGAAGCTTATGGAGAGTGAGAGATCGCGAGAACGACTGTGCTTCTCGACCTGACGACATGGAGGAGAGGATAGTGCTATCAGACAACATAACCGTTACTTCCGCAACATCTTCTATATAATAGACGGTACATTGAAGCGCTACAGAATAGAGGTCCCGGTGGGCACAGCTCGCGCTTACCAGAATCCGACATGCGTTATATCCAATCAGTCGTAGCTACCAAGAGGTTAGTTCTACGGACTAACGAAAAATATGAACTCGCGGTCAAGGAGGCAGAGCAACCAAGGTGGGATCTATCAGAACACGGTGAAAATGGAAAGATGCTGGAAATGTAATAAGGAAGGGGAGTATGGTGGAGATTCATCCAATGGAGGCCAAGGTGGAAAATGGTGGCAAAAACATGGTAAATAAAGCTTGGAGGAGATGGCGAATCTCTGGAGGCGAAGGAGGTGGAGGTATTAACTTCCCGGTAATATATTCAAACAGAATAGGAAGAAATGTGGAACGGCTTTATAAGCTCTCTCTACGAATTGCGACAATCTGTTGATCCACCGGGTGGAGATTGCTGGACAGTATATTGAAATGATCTGTTTCAGATACTGTTTATCATTTGAATTTTTTGAGGATTGATGGGAAGCTCCGAAAGGCTACTTGAATTTGAAGTACTTGCCAATCGCGTGGCGGTGGCGGAGGAGTAAGGATCGGCGTTGGCGGTGGTTGGCGGTGCTTGTTCAATACTAGAGCTCTTGGTTGAGGATAATTACTCCTACCGGCTTGCCTGGCAGGCTCCTCTTACTAATCGTTTAGGTGACAGCGGAGAAAGGCTCTTCCTCACGAATCTCAAAAAGGCGAGAATGGGTTTTTTTGAAATATTTTTTTGATTTCGGTGGTGATTATGAAATTATAAGCTGTGGTGGGGTGGTGGTGGCTCTGATGATGATGAGCCGAAGATCGGAAGATGATGGAAGCATAGCTTCAATACGGAACTACAGTTTTTCAATAGTGTTTCAGTTAATAAATTTCAGAGGCTCTGGAGGTGGTGGAGCCATGACGGAGATGGAAGGAATGCTATGGAGATTGGTGGGGAAGCAGATAATCACTCAGGACAGGAGGTGGTGGTCTCAGCGGTAATGACGGCCAGTGATGCGCCAAATGACTGATGAATGTGTGGGGGCATGGTGCCAAGGAGACGATTTCAAAGCTTTGACATAATTTTAAGACTTTTTTTCCGGCGCCGTGGGGTGGCGGTAGTAGAGTGATGACTAGGAAATTTGGAGGAGTGCTAGTGCTGGAGGAAATGGTGGAGTGAAAGAAGGTAACGATTCGACGAACGGAAGAAATGGCAACAGACTCCAGGTAGCGGTGGCGAAGGCGTTGTCACGATGAAAAATGTAAGAGGGTGGAAATGGTGCTAAAGGTGGTAGTCATGTCCGTTATGAAATTGGCCAGAATCGCTCTGTAGAATTCCTCTACATGAACGGAATTATAACTCTTCTTCGTCTGGAGATCTAACTTGGTACAGCCAAAGAATGGGAAAATGACCGATTTGAGATGAGGATTTGAATAAATGTTTGGCAGATTGGGAGCCCTATCGGAGAAGTTTAAGGCCGGGCATTCAGACGGGGAAGGTGGACATATTGACTACTCTGGGTAATATGGAAGATTGCCCTGTCAGCTGGTGGAAATATTTTCCTGATCGATTTGAAGCAGTTGACTTCAATGGAGAGTATCACTATAGCGATAACAAGGCAAATTAAAGTAGATGCAATGCCAGCACCCTATTGGAGATTTTTCCAATCCAACTCGTGAAGCAAATCAAAATAGAAATTCTGGGATCTAACAAGCTATAGTGATGAGAATGATTACGCCTTCGAATTATATCGCCTCGAAAAGTGGAAACGCCTTCAAATGGGATATTAATTGGCTGAGTAGCGAAGTTCACAGATCTTTCAAAAAGCTGATGGGAGTTCTATACATTGAGATATTTTGGGATGAAATACTAGAGTACATAAAAGCTATATTAAATAGATAAAATCATATACAAACATTTTTTAAGGTATATGTAATTCAATATTAATTATACTGTGTTTAGTAACAAAAGGTATCTACGAAAAGTACACATTAATACAAATTTTGAACGAAGATCTAGACACCGACTTTTAAAATATTTAATGGCTTCTTATGTTAGGCGGAGATGTATTTTTGCCACCTTGTTGGATAATAAAATACATAAATTAGAAATCAAAAATTACGTAGAAAAGTAAGATATAAAAAATTGTATTATTTGAGTCGAAATATTTTATTCAATTAAGTCCTTCAAATATGTACTGCTAAGGAATCTTCCAAATTCATGTCTATTTTATCAACTCAGCTTTTCAATTGGATAAAGGCTGGGTTGATGCATATTTTTAAATTTTTTGGGTGGGGAATAATGAAGGGTATGGGCAAGATAGCTCGAGGGGACAGCTACTTTCAATAACTAGTAAACTTACACCCTTGATAGTTCCAAAGCCAATTGGACTCCACACGTTAGAGACAGTAATGATTGCCAGCTATAAACCAAGCCGATAATGATACAACCACTCTATAAACATCATCTTACTGGGTGGACCCTGAAGTAGCTGGTACAAATTATTATGGTAGTGGCAATGGCGAATAATGATGGTGGGGAGCGGTTTTATACAAAGATTGCGACAGCCGCTTGATGTCGCTACGGAGGTACTTTACTTTTACCGGAGATGGCGATGCGATGACATGCAAGGTGATTTTGTGCATTTTTGGAAGTTTATACCACACACTCCTTTGATGTATGACCAGGTACTATCGAGGACTAATGCAGACGCTAATACTGGTACTGCTAATTCCATACGACGGTTACAGCTAATGCTGCCATTAAGTTTATGCTTACCTATGCGCGAGGGAATAGAAATCATATACAGACTATTCTGTCCACAACTTCCAAATTCATAGCAGACAATTTGGTTGAACCATTTACGCAAGTCTACGAGTATGGGAATCGCGAGCTTGGGCGATTAAGCAATGCTTGGGCACAGGGAATGGTACTGCTCTCTAAATAATAAATTGGCTAGAAGTTGGAGCAATTTATTGAGCATTAAGAACTCGGTGTATTGCAAAAGCAAAATCTCAGGAGCTGCTTTGGTGCGATTTGCCAAGGGCGGAATTCCGCTGCATTAGGCGGGAGTGTTAGGTGGAAACCGCGACTGGAGATTTTGGGCTCCTTCCCAGTGTTGCAGGAGGGAACTTTTACCCAAATGCGACTACTCTCAATGCGACATGGACACTCCGCAGCATATTTGGCACCGAAATTTAAACGACTTACACTACAAGGTGGATAAGTTGTGCACACCGGCTTCAAGACCTGGTAGTAATCAAAATCAACTGCGACACAAGGACGAAGCCTTGGCGGATTTGCCAAGGGCAAACAATCTGCAGTGATGGAGGGAGTTGGTAGGAGGATTTGCCTTCGATGGAGGAAATGGAGCGAGGAGCGGTAACTTGGAGTAATGCTCTAATCAATCTACGCAAGAATACGACAGCAAGTGCCTCTGAGTCAGAACTATCAACTTGACATTGAAACGTCCTTCAGGTGGATTATGCCGGCCTGTTACCTGAACTACTAAACCATCTACAGTAAACCCCGGTCTAACTGCGAACGCAGGTCCTGACCTTTCAGCAATCTGTCAAGGTGGCTACTTGCTGCTTGGGCGAAGCATTGTGGCTCAGCTACCGGGGGAACTTGGACTTCAGTGTAGCTGTGGAACCTTTACACCTAATGCTCTACCTTATAACTCGCTACTGTACACGCCCGCTGCCGCATATAGCGGAAACAGCCTAATTTGGACCTTGACCAGCGGTAGTGGCGAATACATGTTGGTACTAGTGACTGCAAGATAAGTACTCATTACGGTGACCTCAAACAAAATCCGCATCCGCAGCTACAAAGTACATCCGTCTGCGCAGTCTCTGCTTTGTTAATATTCCCAACTACCTTGGGGTAACGGGAATTGGTGCTGGCGCTGGACTTCCTACGTGGGTTAACTGGCATTCTTTTGCAGGTGGCATTAATTACCCATCATGGGCAGCCCGACCAGCTTGGCACTTTCACATTATTCCGGATCCATTAACGTGGAACTGCGGCCGCTGCTGCATTTGCAACAGGCCATATCATCGTTGAAAACTGTGCTTTGAGGTTGAATCCTTACTGATCATCACCTGGATTGTTTCCAATGGAGTAATTTTGATTATATGTAGAGACTTGGGGTGGTGGTGGAAGTGGTGAAGAAGAAACTTCCAGCGGTCAAGCGGGGTGGTGGTGGTGTGGTTACTCGTTCTGATTTTTACTGCGACTGGCTGAGATACTTATACCTACTCAGTTGGCCAACGTGTTTCAAATTTGTAAGGTGGATACTCCATTCACTATTGGTGCAATTCGGTTTATCGCAATGCGTGGAAATGAGAGGTGGATAAATACAACTCGTGGAAATGGAGGAGCCAACTTTGGCGATGGAGATGTCCGTTGGGCATGGATGAAATGGTTCGGCGGCAGCGTTTCTTCCAAGTGAGGCGGCGGATCATCTTGGCGATCCGCGCTCCGGTGAACTAATGGGTACTGGCATCCTGGGAGGAAATAATTAGGAGGGGGAAACTGGAGGCGAAATGAACTGATACATAATTAACGGATCAGGTTGTAGCTGGATTAGCTTCCTGGTGGTGGGGGTGGGGGCAAAAGGACTTTCCCGTACAGTAAATAGGAGCCATGGGAGCTGGTCAAGTTAAATACTCACAATATAAAGCAGGAGTAGTTTAGCGGGAACCAATTCATTTGCGTTTGGAGCGACTTCCAATTATCGTCCGATCAAACTGGTAAGCACTTGACCTCTAGTAATGCAGGTCGCTAACAGTAAATTCTTTCTTGCACTGGGTGGTAACTGGTTTGCAACAGGAATAGTCGTCGATTCGATATAGCATCGTGGAGTGTGTGCTTATTTCACTTCTACCGATCCGTATTTGTTACACCACTCGCCTTAAACCCCGGTGTTATCAAAGGAAACCAAGCGGTTTGCATGGAGGAACTTCTCAGTTCACCTCCACAACAACAACGGGACTTGGAGTTTCAGCAATTCAGCATCGCTACTGTGTCGTACTGGGATAGTAACTGCAATGTAACCGCAGAACTTCCACCATTAGCTACACATTCCCGCCAGTGGAGGCTGTCTCCTTCTGCTGCCATCTCGACAATTACGGTCAGCAACCACCTGTTGGCAGACCTTTGATGGCACTCAAGAAGTTTGTGGTGCAGGGAACAACACGCTTTCATCTACAAGCCTTGAGGCATTTGGTGCATCTGGAAAATGCATCCATTGGCAACGGTAACACACATCTGAGTTGTATACTGGTGTAAGCGCTGGTACACGGGTCACCCTCCTTATACTGTATTGGAACAGGAGGATTGTCCTCGATGCAATCGCCACCAGATAAGTCCATGTTACTGCCCTCCAAATGCTGGAACAAGTTAAGTGGCCCTACTGAGCTTTGCGTTAGAAGAAAGATACACATTTACTCTTTCGACAATGCCGAGGAACTTGGTTCTTCAAGTAAGCAGTAAACGTTTTGCTACTATCGATGGGGCAACAGGTCAAGTCTCGGACTTTCAGAGGTATAACTACCCATTACTAATACTGTTTTGTGGGTTCAGAGGCTGCGCAAATGCTAAACTGCGAGTCAAATCCTCACTGTTAAAGTGCATTGCCCAACTCCTACATTCACGCAAAGCCACACTGCTGGAGTTTTGTGTCGGCACTTCTGTGACTATCCACTCAACCCTAAATTCATCTACCAATGGGGATGTTGAAGGAGTGAAGGACAGATTATAACATTACCTGCTGGGGAATTGGAACGACAACATACAAGTTCCAATTGATTGGGTTAACTGATGGGCCGAAAGAGGTGTCAGTAATATTTACTGCGAATGCTAACGGTATTGATCTAACTAATTTATTAGTAATACGATAACCATTAATCCGCTTCTGTACCCACATTTATTGCTGCGTCAACTGTCTGTTGTCTGTTGTCGGTACTCTCCTTGTCACCTAATACGAAGAAACAGGGCAGACAATTAACTTGGCCGTGTCGGTACAAGCTGGAATAGCAGACTAACATCACGCGGTGGAATAGGAAGTCCCAACCACACCGTCACCCTGCGTGGTTGACTAGTGGACAAAGGTGACACCGTTAATTAAATAACAAGCCAACGGCTGTTACTGCTTACTCGCTGCGCAGTTCCAATTCCTTTAGTCGTAATAACATTACCGG
>Ga0163217_1026378_pt1 | contig 18050 bp, 5 predicted proteins | sample SynspAceP_FD_185933 | JGI IMG/M metagenome (GOLD analysis project Ga0163217, IMG submission 185933) | Saline lake microbial communities from Ace Lake in Antarctica - Synechococcus sp. Ace-P (PacBio error correction) | ecosystem: Environmental > Aquatic > Non-marine Saline and Alkaline > Saline ...
ATCAAAAGAAGGGAGAATTTTTTTTTGCTTCGACCCAAGCTTTCCCAAAAGCCGCCAAGGAAAATCCTGGAAAAAACTTTAATAAATTAAGGCGCATTATCCCAACCCTTAAAAAAAAATTAACGAATGAAGACCGAAACTCATTGTAAAAAAAAAATTCGAAAAAAACGAAATGGATCAAAGTCTGAGCCTGTCGAAGACCAAGCTTATAATGCCTTCGACAGGCTTCAATCAGGTCATATTACTTACAGCTTGGCATTTTATCAAACAATTGAAAAATACTTGAAAAGATCTTACTTCCCCTTCAATCGACCATTCAAAAACCGAAATGTTCCCTTGCCCTGAGCCTTTTCGGGGACCCTAATAGGCCTAGTTCCAAATTTTAAAAATAAACGTTGCAAAGGCGATAATGAAAATCGAAAAATGCCCCTACGCCATTTTCATCGAACCTTGATTGTACTTTTTAATTGCCGTCGTAATAATTGAACTTCTAAAGTGGTAATTCACCTTCTTTGTAATTGCCCCATTTTGAAGTGATTTCTGAGGAACTTTAACCGGTCCTAATTTATAGTCCTTTTTTTTCAACTATCAAAAATTAACTCAGGATGATTAATTTTCATTCTCTGACCATCTAGCATAGGAAAAACGGCGATGATCGTAGGGTTTGCTGTATGTTCTTTAATTATAATAGTGAATTTTCTTGTGTATTCGCCCATTAAAAGCGCTCAACACTCTGAATGGTAAAATTTTTTAATAGCGCTGTAAAAATCGTGTAGCGCTTTCTTTCTTGGTAGATTGTCCCGCCATCGAATTTTTAATCATTTACCATCGTTGTAAAAGTGGGCACCCTATATAATCAAAGATAGAACGTTTCTACTAGGGCTTCCAAATCCCCGCTTTTTCATCCCCAGGCTCCCTACTTCTTGTCCGAAAATAAAATCAATGGTGGGCGAGTGCTTGATCGTAAGCAGAAACAACCATCGCTTGGCAATCGCTTTTTTAGGGTCTCCAGCGAACCTCAGGACTTGCAAATACGCCTGTTCGTGTTGGTTTTCTAAAAAATGAAAGCATGTGTGCTTCTTATATCTTTCCATGCACTTGCAAACAGTTTCATATGATCTGTTCCCAACCGTGAACACCGCCATAAATAATGTTTTATACTAATCCATACAATTCTACTTTATCATATAAAATAGTCCATTTTTTCCTTTGTGGATATACTCTCGATATAAGGCCCCCCCCCCCCGGGGAAAATTTTTTAATACACTTCCGCAATAAAAAGGCGTCTGGTTTTTTCATTTTAATGCTAGAGTTCATATAACTTCCAAAACTCTACAGGTACCATTTCAGCCATATCAAAACGAAACCATCCACAACCCATTGCTAACCAAATACAAGGCAATACTTTAAACTTTTCCAGAACTAGGTTACATCTTATCGAGCCAAAAAGTATTAAATGCTCCTTATAATCTTTGGTGTCAAAATTTACGGGCAGGGTGTCAAAAATCGTAAGACCCCATCTGGTTTTACACCATAATTAATTTTTTACGGTTTCGTACCATCATTGGCATCAAGGTGTGCCAAATCGGGAACCATTCCCTCATCGCGCAGGAATTTCTTTATATTTCCATTCCACCATACTTGGAAGAAGTACCACCTAAGGCTGATAACCGTCACGCCATTCAGGCACTTTTAAAATTCACTATTCGGTACCGTAAAAAAATTGTTATCGCGTTTATAGGCCCACGCTATATCGTCCTGATACCCCGAAAGGTTCTAAAGCCTTCGGGTTTGAATTTTCCTTTCATAATTTCTGGCCACATGATTGGGAACAAATAATCAATAATTACGTTCATTCCGGCATCGTGAGTTCTAATAATTTTAAAGATTTAAATTCTTATCTAAATCTGTTTTGAGGATCATTCTGCCAATCAGGATTTACGTTTATAAAATCTTTACAGCATAAGGTGATCCTGGCTCTGCCTTTGACAATATCCGGATCGTCATTTGAAAATTCCGAAGGCGCTTATAATCAACGAATTACATCATGAGTGGGAATTCCAGTAACCAGATATTAAGGTAACTCCTAAACTTTTAATTTCTCGAAGTGGCCTTGAGGTAAAATCAGAAAATTTACCCACACTCATTTCTCTATAGTACCCCAAGCTTTGTTACGTGGTATTTGTATTTCCGATAGTCTTGTAAACACCTTAAACAACTTCTTTCTTCTTTAATGGGTATGGTTTTATTCATTTTCGATTCCCTTTAGTCTCTTGTTAGAAGCAAAACTAAAGCTAGTATTACGAATAAGTGAATTTTTTTATTTTCATTTTTAAAAGTCTTACTATAAAGGGTCAAATGTCCGAAAAGTCCAAAACTTCAAACATCTGAAAATTCTTAGGTTTGGTCTAAGCTTACGGACAGCACTAAAAATGTAAAACAAATAGTACTTAGAACTTTCTTTAATTCGCACTCCGTACTATTAAACTTTTCCCGTGTTTTTTCTTTCAAACCTTTTAGTCTTCGGCTTATTCATTCGAGGTAAATTATTAGTGGTTGATTTGGGGAAATCAACCACTCTTTTCGCGTTTAACTTAACTCTAAATGGACGTATCTTCATTAGATTCTACTCAAAATGTTGTGTATATGGTGATTTTAAAAATCCGTTTTTCTGAAATTTAATTTTAAAAAGAATAGGCCTTCCATTGGTTTTGGAATTCGAGTATAAAAAGACAATTTAATCCTCAACAATGCGCATACCTTCCGAACCTTCTACAAATACTCTCAGTCCCCTCCCATGGGAAGTGATGTGTAAGCTCTTCAACTTCTTTTATTTGTAATACGTCCAAAATCTAATCGAGACGTACGTAAATAGAAAGTATACGCCTGTTCCATTCTATTAATTTCGAAGCCTGAATGCTGTGCACACATGGCGATAATGAGGATTCGTGAACCGTAAAGGGTTCGTAAATCAAAGTGTTTTTCTAGTGTTCCAGCGTAAAAATTGTCTTTCAAAGAGGTAAAACCCCTTGTAAGTATCTGCCTTTGTATTTAATATAAGGTGATCTCAAAATACGATCCCAACTCATTTTTGATTGATAGGCCCTGTGATTTTGATAAATCGGCAACCGAAAATTAGTTACTTTATTAAAAAACCGTCTTGTTTGTAAAAATATATCATGCTCTTTAGAGAACGGAAAATACATTTGAGAAGCTTACCTTTTCCCAAAGTTCAAGTTTTCGTTTTTTTGAAGCTTCGTAATACCATTAATTCTATGGGTAATCCTCGAATAACCTTCTTTTACTTTCTGAATTTGAGGCTAGCCGCATAGTTAATGCACCCCCCCCATTAGTCGACGTTTTGGGCCACCCCTAAAGTAATTTGTATACCCAGTTTAATTATTGAGCCCATTATTTTCATATTCGTTGGTTCCTGTTTACGCCAAGATTACATATTTTGTTTTTTATGGCTTGGAAAAAGTAGCAGTTTTGCCAAAAACGGGCAATGCCATTAATACCTCTCCAAGCCCATTTCTTGGAATATAGGTATTAAATCGCCGTGTAACCGGTAAAATAGTTGAAAATAGCAAAGGCAAATAAGCCCCATTTCTTATGAATTTCTTCAAAGGTAATTTCCCATTTCATTATGGCATTCCCTGCACCATTCATGGTCACCATTGATATAAGGCTGCTCCGTTCGAAAAACCGCTAATTTTTGGAAGCATTTTCATGGCTTTATTTCTAGATGGTATAGCGATATCTAATAGATTTCGAGCTACTTTTTGTTCCTTAGTGGGCCATATAAAATGGAATGCAAATACGCCTCTGTATCCAAATAGGTACTACCCCAATATTTTTCTCCAGTAAAACCTTTAGGAACCAATGATTCAAGGTAGAATCTGTAACGCTAAAATAAGTCTGATTTAGTTGAAAGATATTAAAACGAATTCCTTGTTGCGCTTTTTTATATCCCCTCGAATTGGTAATATCGCTCATCTCCCAAATTTGGGCCCAAGCTTCTCTTTTTGCTTTCTCTAATAACCCTTCAAAACCAAGCTCACTCGCTTTTTTTTTAAGACCCTTTTTGGCGGCGTGATTTAAGTCTGATGGCTTGTGATTGCGAATCTACGGTAATACCCTCCAAATTTTAATGTAGGCAAGCCGTTTCGGGCCTTTTTTTAATTTTTGCGTGTACGCTGTTTACTTTAAATTCTGTTTAGATACCTTGGGGCTCTTGTAGTATTTGTTCATGGTTCAAAAAACAATTGCGATTGCATAAAAGGCAGGGGCAAATTTGTTTTTCCAATGGTAATGGGCTTCGATAAAAAGCTTGGTCCCGTCCGAAGTAATTGCCTGTGGTATTCCAAAATTTATCATCCCAATTACTATCCTCATTCGTAATTCCACTTCTAAATAAGGTTCAAAAATAATTTCATATCCGAATCAAATGGCCTTTATTTCATATTGTATGGCCCAACTTCATTTAAGTCTAAACTCAAAAACGCGGTTGCTTTTTCACCCGCTATTTTTTAAGAGCATTTGGGCAAAAACAGCCGTAAAAGAACGCCTGGTACCACCCTTCTTTCATGTTTAATTTCTCGCTTATACTTTGAAAACTGATATACAGGTATTTAATCAAGTTGCTTTCCTCCGTTGATAGCAACATGAATTCCCAATACCAATTTGGCGCATTTTAATACTTTTTGCAAAAATATTCAGGAATAGCCATTTTTTTCCACCAACCTACACGGGTTTTTATTCAGGGTATAAACGCCTGCGTATATAACTTCGCTTGAAAGGTTTTTTCTTCCTTCCGGAATAGGCTTCTTCGAAATTAGCACGTTTGCCCCATAAGCTCCGTTTTACCTAATACTAAATAAACTTTCAGAAAGATTTTACGAGTTCCTTTATTAAAATCCTCTTCTATGATTGACCATGCATTGGCCCTTTATGTACTCTGATTCATTTGGTAAAAAATAAAAATATTATGTTCGATGATTTTTTTTAGCTCCATAAAAGAGAAACTTAAATTAAGAAATAAGTGTTTCCTAAAAATGATAATTCTATTTGAGTGAAATCTAAAAAATTATACTTTCCCTCTGACAATATTTTTGGGCATCTCCCGATTCCAGATGCTAATCATTTTTTGCTGCGTTGTGCGGCTTTGAATTCCGGCAACGGCATCTTCAAAAACGATGCAATTCTCTGGGTTTAATTCCTAGGCTGTTCGGCTGCCACAGAAAAACTTCTGGGATTTGGCTTTGGCTTTTGTGACATGATTACCATCTACAATAACAATCAAAAATAAGAAAGTAATTTACTTTTCTAATATTGGTCCTTGCATTTTTGCTAGCTGAACCAAGGCGATAGGATGTTCCTTTTGGCCTTTAAATAGTTCAATACTTTAGGCACATCTGGTAAAAATTTCAGAAGAATCATAGCTTCTATATACTCAGATAATCTTTCATTTTTTTTTCAATCATCCCAAAGTATCAAAATTGTTTTTTTGTGTGCAATGACTCGCACCAATAATCTAATAAAATTTCTAGACATCTTTTTCTGCTAACCCCTTAAAAAAGTTCGTTTGGTCGATGGTAAACTCAAATCCCAATTTGATTGGTAATTTTTTTCCAGCCAAATAGTGATACTTTGCGGTGTCAACTACAACACCGTCCAAGTCAAAATAAATCCTGTAATGCTTCATTTCTGCGAGTATAATATTAAACTCTTTAGTTTCTGTAGATTCTCTTTCCAACAATTGTTGCTTCTAATATTTTCTGTTTCTAAAGGTTTCTAACATCATTTTTCACTTTCTACTTTTCGATAAGCATTTTCGGCTGCTATCTTCCCCGCCATTTTTTCTCATGCTGTTGCACCAGATGTCAATGTAGGGTTTTTTGAAAATTTGATAAGATACCATCGGTAAATCCAATAAATGAAATATCTTCTGGTATTTTATAGCCCATTTTTTGAGGCGATGCCATGCCATGAATAGCAATAAAATTTTCATTACACATAAAACAGCATCTCTTTCTGAATTTTTTTAAAAAGGGTTTCCATGTCATCCCCTTCAACACTGCTCATTGATGGTAATTTTAGATTAAATTTTCATCTTTTTTTACATTAGACTCTTTCAAGGCCTGTAAATATCCCATTGTTCGAATCTTTTACTTCACACTCAGATAGTCCTTCAGTGGCAATTAAAGCTATTTTTTTTCTCCATTTGCAAGTAGTTTTTTAAACAGCTCTATACGCACCATGCTTATCATTAATTATACCTTATCACAGCCACTGTATCAGTTCACTTCCGATTCAAAAGCACCAGTATTCCTTGTTCAAATTAATTCATTTAAAATGATGTAGTCGTTATTTTAGTTGCGTTTCTGGCAGATAAGGACCAATGATAAAACGCATCGACAGCTGCCATTTCGCGAGAATTCCATGTTAATTACTTCCTTAATCAAAAAGACTCGTCAGAGACACAAAACAATAACATGTATAAGCCTTTTGCATTCGCGTATTTTTTCCGATCCCCTCTAAAAAAAACTGTGGTAAAAAAATGGTGTACGATATCTGGAATAATTAACCCCAATATTTTTTTTAGTTCTTTATTTTTTAGAACCTAACGCTATGTTATTCGGGTTGTAAGTTGTATAATTTAGCAAAAGCTTGTATTTTTTTCCTTAGTGTTCTCGACTATTTTCTTCACTGTTTTTAAAAGCTTAGATACCCAGTTTGAAACATCCGAAACTTCTAATTCTCTCCGCGATATGGCTTAAAGTTTATTTTTTTTGTTTCATTGGCTATTTTTTATGATGGTAAACTTTTAGAGTATCTTCTGAATTACTAATGCTATTCTAAGACCCTTAGATTTCCGTTTACTATTGGTTCTTTATAAAAACTAAAATGTTAAATTAGTAATTTATTAGTCAAACTAATATTGAATTGGTCGCTTTTTTAACATTGACCAAATAAAATACCGTACTGCCTAATAAATAAAAATTGTAATATTGGTGAAAAACGAATAATACAATTATAAACAACAAAAAAAATGAGAATAATCGTTATTCTTCGAATACTTTCCAATTAGAAGGAATACAATTTAAATAAAAGTTATCACACGAAACGTTTTCGTAAATCTTAAAACAAAGTAAATGAGAAATTTTTAACAAAAAATTTTGTATATTTTAACTTCGATTATAAATTAACTCAAACTTAAATTAATTATTTATGAAGATTAAGCTATTTAAAGCTTGTTAATGGCAGGGCATTTTTTATGTTTTGGCTTTATGCAAGCGCAAAGAGGTTAAATCGCGGAACAGTTTCCGATGCAACGGGCCTTTACCTGGCGCTAGCGTTCTTGTAAAAGGAACTACAAAAACGGTAACACAAACCGATTTTGATGGTAACTATTCCCTTAGTAATATTGGCGGCTAACGCTACATTTAGTATTAGCTACATTGGTTTTTAGTAGTCAAGAGATTGCTTGTTGGCGGAAGGCAACAATTAAGTTTACACTCTTGCGGAAGATGCTTCAGGCATTAGATGAAATCTGTAGTGGTTGGTTACGGTATTCTACTAAAAAAGAAATTTAACTTGCTGCTGTTACAAAGTAGATGAAGAGTCTTTTCAACAAAGGTACTATCAACGTCGGCTCAGAATTATTACAAGGTAAATTGCCAGGTTTAAGTATCTACACAAAGGGGGCAACCCGCAAAATGAAGATGCCGTTATTCGTTTAAGAGGTATTTCTTCCGTGGGTGCAAAACTCTCACCTTTAATTGTTTATTGATGGTGTAATTGGAGCGTCTTTAAATAACGTAGAATCCAAGTGATATTAAAGAATTAACTGTACTTAAAGATGGTTCCGTCTGCTGGCTAATTTATGGGTTCTCGTGGATCTGCAAGGGGTTATTATTGTAACACAATAAAGCGGTAAAAGCTGGCGTTAGTGAAGTTACTATAATGGTTCTGTTTGCCGCTTCTTCTATACGCTGAACTATGATTTTTATCGGGTGAAGATTTTTGCTTGGCTGCCGGAGGTACTGATTTAAGGAAAAGTAGAACTGAAAACTTGGTTAGATTAGTAACAAGAGATGCGATTACCTAATATTCACAACATTGCCAATTTCTGGAGGTCAAGACAACACTAAACTTTTAAGAGTGTCTAACCACTTAGAGATGCACAAGGTCTTTGGAAAACTCTGGTTTTAAATCATTCAAATACTAGATTTTTAATGGGTACTACAACTATTTTAAATGATAAGTTAAAAAATAGATTTTAATGCATCGTATACGAAGAGGGATTCTGATTTGGATTTAATGAAGCCCTTTCGTTTATGCTATTCTTTATAACCCAACAGCACCTGTATTCGGTGTAGATTCACCGTTTCATTTAAATGTCCCCGATCCTTATGGTGGCTATTTTAAAACTTTAGGTTTAATTGTATAGCTTTAACCCAGTTTTTCAATCCATTAATCAAACACCAATAAAGGAGTCGTAATGAATTTACTTACAGTGCTAAACTTTTAAGTATTTTAGTTTCTAACGACTTACAGTTAATGCCATGATATTCAGAGCAAAACTCAAATACACAAATTAGTGATACTATAGAACCACGTCTTTATTTAGAGGCGCTGCTACTAGCCCAACACGAAAAAGGACTAAGCTAGACTTTCATCTGGAGAAAACAGATTTAAAAAATTATTTGAAATGTACGGGATTATAACTTAGACCCTACGAGATAAATTAAATTTAAAATTTACAGGAGGAATTTCCTTGCAAACAAGAAAATTTTCAATAATTACTTTTTTAGCTGCAGGTGATTTTCCAAAATGAACAACTTATCGTTTATAGATGCATTAGAGTGTCACAAGTAGAATTAACGCCAGGTTTTATTGATATTAACAGCGATTCGTTTCTCCTGAAACGCAAAAAATTATCGCAATGTTTTGGAAGAATCAGCGTACTTTTGGATGATGCCTATCTATTTAAACGCATCTGTGCGTAAGAGAAGGTTTCCACAAAATTAGGAAAGAACAACAACATAATGGGGTTGTTTTTCCCCTGCTTTGGTTAAGGAGCAGAATTAAACAAGTATAAACTTAGACCAGTTAAGACTTTTTAAAAAGTCGTTTAGGATACGGTGTTTACAGGTTCTTTTAACCTGGACAATATGGTTTCTTGCTAGAGACAATACAATCCAACTGGTATTTATTATCTAGTGTGTTTAGTACGTAATGCGAACCAGATTTAAACATGGGAGCAAAAAGCAGAAACCAATTTAGGTTTGAGTTTAATAGAGGTCGTTATCTACTACATTAGATTTAAATATACTCGTAAGTATCTGATTTTTATTTTAGAAAAGAGCCGTTGATGTTGCCTCCTTTTTCCATCAGGAAGTAGGTTTTGAAAATGGTGGCGATTTAATTCTACCATGGTCTTGAATTGGCTGTAAATTATGACATCGTTAAACAGATGACTTTTACGTATAATGCTGGTTTACATTTTTTCTACTAATAAAACTACTTTTTTAGGATTCTTTTGACGCAAAACGCTTTAAGAGGTAATTTTAGGAGGCACCTGGTCAAAATGATACGAAAATGTAATTTTAGTTCAAGAAGGTCAAGAGATTGGACAAATTTACGGCGCCTTTTATGGACAGGTGTATTGTAGACGGTAGAACAAACGCCTTCGTAGATGTAAATGGCGTGGCAATACAGATGCTGCGCACAAACTTCACAGGTAAATTGGAAATCTTATTGATGCGGATGGTGACGGCCGGTCAGACGGAGATTTAACGAAGATTAGAAAAGGTAAATTCCTGATTTTGAATTAGCTGGTCTTAACGTTTTTCAGATACAAAAACTGGATGCTCAAAGTATTTTTAGAAGGTGCTTTTGGGTCAACAGTTTTAAATAACTTTAGAGTATTTATGAGCTAGAGTAGGGAGCCAAAGTTCTTACAACTTGTGAATACAGAATTGCAAGAACCAACTATTAGCAAAATGCTCAATTTGCTCTTTGTAATGTTGAAAAGCTGATTTTTATTAAATTTAAGACACATGTCAGTTGGCTATACGTTTAACATGGCCGGATAACAAATTATATTAAAGGGCTAAGATTATCGTTAGCAGGTTCCAAAATCTAATTTCGTGATTACGGCTACACAGGAGGCAGATGCCAGAGCCATCACTACAAGATAGAGGTGCTGTGATAATGGCGGTTTTTTAGGGATTAGATTGACCCATTAGTACCAGGTAATCGATAGAAGATATACATTATTTTTGCAGCTTAGAACTTTTACTTTAGGTGTAAATGTTAATTTTTAAAAAAAAAAGCAATGAAAAAATATATATAAATCAATTTTAATGTTTCTTGCACTCCGTTAGGCTTTAGGGCGTGTTACAGACTTAAGAAGAAAATTTGGTTAGGTGAAATTACAAAGCCGAATTTTAATGGATCAGAGCCGCGATTTTCGAAACTTCGATGGAGATGGGGGAGGCCCTAGTGGATGCTGTTAAGTTCAGCATACGCTCAAGCTTAGAGAATCTGGAACAGCAAAACCATGGCGGCTTATTGGGTCGGTTCAATCTGTTTCAAAACAGATGAAATGGCCGTAACTCAAAAAGGGGGTGACTGGTTTGACGGGTGGTATCTGGATTGATATGCACAGACATTACATAGCCCGCCTCAAACGGACCTATTAAATGTGCTTGGACGGGACAAATGCTGCTATTGGAGCTTGTAATACGTCTTTGGCTTCTGGTTGATTTAGATGAAAATCAAACAGCACAAGTAAAGAGCCCTTACGTGCATTTTCTACTATCGTTTTAGTTAGATTTATTTGGACGTGTAAAAATAGTTACTACTCCTGGTGTTTGATGCACCACAAGCTACAAGAGTTCAGGTGTACATTTTATTGAAAAGCTGAATTATTAGCTTTCTTTTAGGAATAACTGCTGTATAATCTTCCTACTATGGACTATCAAACAGTGCCATTAACACTGAAGTTATCCGTATAGAATTAACCATATGCTGCTTTTAGGCTTATTAGCCCAAAATTAACTTAATATGGCAGAAGTTTTTGCAGGCAACACCTAAAATAATACGGAAGCTCAATTGCTGCCAGTTATGTATTGACAATGGTTGTTATATGCCTTTGTGATACTGGCTGTTTCTGTAACCCACCCTGGGATAAGACCAAAGTGTAGAATCTGATCCTGAGGAGTTAGAAAGGTATGCTGCTGTATTTGCACAAATAATCAAGATAAATCCAGAATTAATCTGGTCTGTTTGCTAGACAATGTTACTGGTGCCACATGAATTTTGCACAGATGACATTACATTATTCTAGCCAATTTACTGGATATATTCAAAAAAATCAACCTTGGAATTGGCTTATTCTGCTCTAGAAGAATTTTTATAATTCTTATGATGAATAACCGTATAAGCGAAAGCTTAATAACCTTTTTTAAGTAGGCCCTACAATTAGATTATGAAAGGTTCTGTTTATTTAGATTATGCTGCTCCAATTGATGAATTGAATTAAATACTCAACAGAACATCCAATGAATTAGAGCCAGATGCTCAAGAAAGGTGAGCCCGTAATGGGTAAATTTAGCTTTAAGACGCAAGGGCAAAGAGATTAACATGGATATGACTACCCTATTTATTCGGTTTTAGGTGATTTATACTGATTAGAGCGGAAGGTTTACGCTCGCGCTGCCTGGCAATTGGTCGTTGGCCTTGCCAGATGTAAAATACACATTAGAGCAAGAGCCGGTTTTTAACAACTGCCTTGGGTTTCTTTTAACTGCAGATGAATTTTCCTAGCGGAAAGAGGTAGAGAATGTTCATGGAGGTGACAAAGGCGTCAAAGATTTAATACGTTTTTGGCAAGTTCAATGATGCATGGTGGGAAAGCCAGCTTCTTGCACCTTTCAGAAATTTTTTTTCCAATAGCCACAAGAGCAAATTTTCAGCTTCCGGTAGTGGTTTAACACAAAACCCTGGTTACAGGTTTTTTTACAATAGTTACACTTGAATAAATAAATAAAAAGGGTACTTTTATAAAGTATCCCTTTTTAATTAATGTATTTTAATTTCTACCTGTAAATGAAAATACGTACTGCCTTGATTGTTTTATTGAGTACCCTATTTTCTTTCCTGTGATTCAAAAAAAATGAATCTACCTTATACCTCTTAAAAGAATACTCAACTGGCATTGAGTTTTTGAAAAATACACTAGTGGTAACCGAGCAATTAAACCCCTATACGTAATAGAAATTTCTATAACGGAGGGCGAGTAGCTCTAGTGATTTAACAAACGATGGACTATTAGATATTTATTTTAGCCGGAAATTTAGTTCAAAAACAATTATACTCAACAAAGAAATTTTAAATTGAAGAATCACTAGTAAAGGCAGGTGTTGCACTTGATAAGAGTATGGTCTTCAGGAGCAAACTTTTTGAGATATAATAATGATGGTTTACTTGATATCTATGTATGCAAGGCCGACCACCCTAGTTGATAGCCCAAATAGCATAAACGAATTATTTAATAAATAGGTGACTTAACCTTTACTGAACAATCTAAAAGTATGGCTTAAATATTAACTGGTGTTTAATCTGTTCAAGCTGCCCTTCTTTGATTTGACAAAGACGGAGATTTTTAGATTGCTATTTTATTAAATAATGTCTATTGCTCCGTTGGCGGTTGAATTAATAAAGATCAAAGAGATAAAGCAACAGCATCAGGAAATAAACTATTCAAGAATGAAAATTGGATTTTTTTTATAGATGCATCAAAGAAAATAATATCGTACACAAGTGCCTATAGGCTTCGGTTTTAGGGCATAACTTTAAGTGACTTTAATCAAGACAATTGACCAGACAATTTTATAATTTCTAATGATTTTTTTGAAAAAAAGATTATTTATACCTGGAAATAATGACGATTAATTTTACCAGAAAGTTGTTTTGAAGATTAGTTTACGTGCTAATCCCTATGGGTTCCGATGGGGGCCGATGCGGCGGACTTAGACAACGATTTACTACAGATATGATGGTTACAGAAATGTTACCACAAACCTTAGAACGCCAAAAATCAACAAGCAAACGTAACGAGTCTTGGGATAAATATTCAATTGGCATGTAAAAAACGGCTATTTTCACCAATTTCCTAGAAATGCCCCTACAGGTAAATTTAGGTGCATCAGGTTTTATGGAAATTAGGTAGGTTTTCAGGGGTGATGCTACAGAATGGAGCTGGGAACCTTGTTGTTTGATATGGATAACGATGGCTTTAAAAAGTATTTTTGTAAAGCATGGGATTTATTAAGATCTCTAGATAGAGACTATCTTAATTATATGGCCAACGAAGCTCAAATTAGAGTATGAATGAATAATGACAAATAACGTCCATACAAAATTAATAGGATTTGATGCCCTTCCAAAGCAATCCCTACGCTGCATATTTGAAAATTAGGCCTTTTCCTTTAAAGAAGCAAATGAAGAAATTTGGGCTTAAATACAACCAATGCTTTAGTAACGGGCAGCGCTTATAGGAGATTTGACAATGACGGAGTTTAGATCTGGTGGTGAACAAACGTAAACATGGCTTCTTTTGTCTATGAAACACCACAGATACAACTTAAAAATAAGTTTATAAAAATTTCGTTTTAAAGAAAAGAAAATAATACAGTGCTATTGGACCAAAAATTATTGCTTACTATGACCAAGGGCAAGAAACAGCATTGTTTTGGAAAAACTAATCCCTCCAAAGGATTTTTCAAAAGTTCTGTGGCACCAGAAATTTTTAATGGGTTTTGGAAATATTTCTACCGTAGATAGTTAGTCGTAAATTTGGCCCAGACCATGCCACAACGCTGTTAACAAATCTACCAACCAACATAACCTCACTTTTAGAGCAACGAAAAGCTCAACTAAAAAATATAGTCGTCCAAGAAATAGGCAGCCTTTGGTATCGAAAAAATAGCACCCTTTTTAGCTTTAAAACACGAAGAAGAATAAAATTACTCGACTTAAAAGAGACAACTACTTGGATAGGATGACTAATAATGAAGGTCCGCCATGGCGACAAGCTGAACTTGAATGGTGATTGATTGTAGACTTTTATTTAGGTGGGGCTAAAAACCAAAAGAGTCAATTATTTATGTCGAACAAAGATGGATCTTACGCCACTATCGACCAGCCCTTTGAATTCCGAATATAAAAATGCAGAAGACAGCTCGATGCGCTATATTTCGAACCAGTGATTTTAGAATGGTGATTTAGACCTTATGTTTGTAGCGGTGCAAAGCCTTTTCTAAATACGAACTCCTAATTTTAGGAAGACGCGACTTCTATATTAATACGAATAATACCTTTGTAAAAAGCACCTCACCACTACCCTTCCTAAAAGAAATTAGCAAGCGCAAGCGTTGGAGGCATTCGATTATGATTTAGATGGTGTTAGACCTATTCGTAGGAGAAAAGGTAATAACCCAACAGGTTTATGGGAGCTAGTTCAGGAATTCCTTTTAATGAGGCAATAATAAATTTAGGCCTAGACCAACAGGGTACATTTGGAAGTATTGGTATCGGAATTACTAAAGTAAAGTCAGCGCTGGATTTAAAATATGATAAAATGGCCTGATTTATTCATTGGCGGTGGAATGGATGCCGATTCGATCTTTACAACAAAAATGGACATTTTGTTTAATGAGACAAAATCCATTTCAACTAAAACAAAAGTGTGTATATGGACCACAATTCGCCATAAATATATCGATGATTGACGGTGATTTTAGATATTATTGCTGGTAATATAGGACAAAATAACTTTTACAAAAAAAAGGAACAACAATTTTCATAATGATTGATAACAATGGTACTACAGAACAGATAATTTGTTCCAAAAACAAATGGAAAATATTATCCCTATCGGCGATACGAGAACGAGTTAATTTCACAAATTCCTTCCCTTAAAAAACGAAATTATTATATTATAAGACTACGCCCAATATAGCTGATTATGGAGACATGTTTACCTGCAGAAACGCTAAAAAAGCTTCCGTAAAGTTAACACTAGATACCAGTGCATCTACTCTTTTTTTATATCAAAACAATACATTTGAGAGCCTAATTTAACCCCAGAGATTCAGTATTCACAGATTATGCCATTCAAGTTTATGATATCACTAAAGTGGTGTTAAAAGATATTTTTTTTTGGTGGCAATCAAGACTTAATAAAGCCAAGATTTGGTAAATTAGGATGCCTCAAAAGGTTGGCTTTGCGGGTAACAAAAAGGAACGGGAAGTTAGTTTTAATAACGTGAGCCCCCTGAATATACCAGGACAATTAGGGACTTTCAAATTATTCAATACCATGAAAAAACAATTTACTCACACAACAAGTTAATAAATAATGATATTTTAAATTTTATGAAATCAAATAATCTAAAACAGCTTTCTCTACTCTTACTTTTATTTTTACAGTTTTTTCGGCTTGCCAGTCAGACTAGTACACGAAAGTTGGTTAACAAAGAAAATAAACCATGTGATTGGTCTACGATTCGGTTCCTAATTTGGCTTAAAAATTCGAGATTTCAAGAATTGATTTTGAAGCGCTGTATGGGAGTTTAAACAAAAAAAAATTAGTTTCTCAAAAGGACCTAATAAATAATTATGTTCAGTACAGGACTTCCCTATAAATAAAAACGCTGATGTAAAATGGCAAATATTAGACATTGATGTTTTTTGCGAAATTTACTGAACAATTGATAAAATTAAAGCTATGGATTTAAAGTTCAATATGCAAGCTGGTCTCCTTGGAACGAACCAACATTGCAAAAAACTTACTCCGTTGTCATTGATACGATTCAAAATGGTATCCTGGAAATAAATTCATTGAGGTAGTGAAAAAGACGAAACAAAAGTTTAGTTAAAAGTTGGAATGGTAACAGACCAAATTAAGTTATTTCCTGAAGAAAACACAAAAGGATGTTTCAGTACTTAATCGAAGATTTAAGAATTAAAAATGAAAATAGCAAAATAACATGTATATAAGCTAAATACTTGTTTGTCATCTTAATGTATATTTTTACTCTTTTTCTTGTACAAATGAAGAAAGTGAAAAAGAAACGCTTTTTGAATTGTAAGTGCTAATGAATTCGGGTATCTCATTTACAAAACCAACTCAGCTTTTCACAGACTTTAAGCGTCTATAAATATCCGCAATTTTTTTACAATGGAGGTGGTTGTGGCCATTGGAGATATTAATAATGGACGGTTAGTTGATATTTATTTAAACTGGCAATAACCAAGCCACAAACAAAAACTATTTTTTAAATAGGGAAATTTCAAGTTTGAAGATATTACCGATAAAGCTAAAGTTGGAGGAACCAGGCCTGGTCCACAAGGATCACATGGTTCGATATCAATGGCGACGGAATTTTTTAGAATATTTATGTTTGTAATTTCGGTGATGTTATTGGAGATAACAAACAAAACAATTATTTTAAATAATGGCGATAGTACTTTTTACCGAATCAAGCAGAAGTCTATGGCCTTGACGACAAAGTTTTTCCCACTGGCCTGCATTTTTTGATTTTGATAAAGATGGTGAATTTAGAATGTGTACCTCTTAATACAATTCGTATCAAGCAATAGGCAGTTTTAAATTTACAACGAAATGAGCGTCCTGAAACGCGATATTCTAGGAGGTGAATAAGTTATTAGAAAATGTAAGATGGCAGTTTGTTGACATCAGTGAAAAGCAGGAATTTATGTAGTGTTATAGCTTTTGGTAGGAGTTACTAATTGTGACCACCAACAATGAAATGGATGGGAAGATATTTTTGTTTTCAAATGATTTTTTTTTGAAGCGCGAACTATTTTATATATCAATCAAAAAAATGGCACTTTTAAAGAAGCCCTGACAATCAAATGAAATCGATAAGTGGTTTGCATCTATGGGTGCAGATATGCTGATATTAATAACGATGGCATTTAAATGACATCTTTGTACCGGAAATGTTACCCTCTGAATATAAGAGACTAAAAAACAGTTAACTACTTTTGAAGATTGAATAAAAACCAATACAATGTAAAAAATGGTACATCATCAATTTACCAGAAACACCTTCAATTGAATAATGGAAATGAAATTCCTTCGTGAAATTGGCGCTAGGAGGTCGTTGCAAGCGTCTGATGAGTTGGTGTGAGCCTTACTTTTGACATGGCAAATGATCGGATTAAAAAGATTTATTTTATAGCCACTGGATAATATTACAATATAAGTGGATTTACGTATAATCATTAAGTACTAAGTCTATGTATATTATCTAATGAAGAAGTTTATTAAAAGGTTATTGTTAAAAATCAAGAAATAGACTTTAATAAACTAATTGAAATTTTCCATCTAATGAAATTGGGAACAATCAGTCTATAAAACTTAGGTAACTTGAATTTAATGTTTGAAGATTCTGGATTGCATACAAAAAGCTTTTCAAATGGTTCCGCTTATGGGGATTTTTGATAATGATGGCGATGTTTAGACTTGTGGTCAATAACGTAAACATGCCGTTTTTTTTTATACAGAAACACCTCAAGATACCAAAAAAAATAATAATTTATTTAAAACTAATTTTAAAGGGCGGGGTAAAAACACGAACGCTTCGGAGCCCAAAATACCGCATAGAAACTTGCCCCAGATAGCTTTTATATGGAACAACAGCCTTATTAGAGGGTTTTCATCGAGTATGGATTAAGACCAAACGTTGGGTATTGGCAAAAGCGATTAAAGCCACTGTAAAAATTTACTTTGGCCAAATGGTAAAGTATCTATTTTAAAAGATCAAGTGCAAATCAAGAGTATTATTTTTATTCCTCAAAGATGCCTTAACTCCAGTAAAAAGTTAAGTTCAAATGGAAGCTGCTCACCCTCTTTTTTGCGAAAAAGTGATACTCCTTAAACTACTTACAGTAATTGAAGTAGGTTTAATAGAATTCAAACAGAGATCGACTTCTGCATCATATGCCCTCAG
>Ga0163217_1102632_pt1 | contig 18043 bp, 26 predicted proteins | sample SynspAceP_FD_185933 | JGI IMG/M metagenome (GOLD analysis project Ga0163217, IMG submission 185933) | Saline lake microbial communities from Ace Lake in Antarctica - Synechococcus sp. Ace-P (PacBio error correction) | ecosystem: Environmental > Aquatic > Non-marine Saline and Alkaline > Saline ...
AAGGGAGGGAAAATTTTGGAGTTCACCCTGGCATCGCCGTCGGGCCCCCTTGGTGAGCAGGCGGTTTTAGTTTTTCGGAGGGGATTTGGCCCGCGTGGATTTCCCCAAGCCGCAACGCTGGTTTGATCCCAGCATCCGCCGGTTTTTGGCCCGACCCGGCAAAACGGAACCTGCCCGCTTTTCGACGTGGGACGCTTGCTGCCTCAGTAAGGGCCCTGCAAAACCGTGGGGAATCCAGCCCGGGTTTGGCCGGGCGTCGCGGACGCACCGGCCCGCCAGGGGGTGCCAGGCACAGCGCGACCCCGGCGAAGAATCGAGCAACCACCCCGGGCCGGCCCTCCCAGGGTCAGAACCTTGGGAACCACGGCCAGGGCCCGTTGGAGGCCAAATCCTGATCGCTCTGGCCGCGCCGCGAAAACCAAGCCCTGGAAGTTGCAAGCAACCTGCGCGGCGGTTGCTGCGCAGCCCCCAGCAGCAGCTTGGCCCCGCTCTCCTGGCGCAACACAGGGCCGATGCCATCGAGATGCCAGCACCAACGCGGCGGCCCGCCCCATAGCGGCGGTTCCCCCCGCTTGAGGAAGACCCGGATTCCCGACTTAGCCCGCCGGCCGGAATTTTTCAATCTTCGTGTCCCTCGGCCGTGGCTTTCAAGGCGGACTCCGGCGCAGCGAAAGGTTGGCCCAACATCCAGAACCGACTTCAATCCATCGAGGCTTGCGCAGTTGAAGCCGGGGCCCCGCTTGAGGGCCTGACCGAACGCATTCCAGCTTCAGGCCGCATCTGGCCTGCTTTCCCGCTGCTGAAGCCGAGCCTGGCCCTGGAGCAACCATCCAAGGGCAGCCACAACTGCGATGCGGCGGCTCCAATCGCTCTGAAGCCATTTGGCCAACGGGCCTGTTGGGCCAGGCCGTTGAAATCACGCAGTCCGCTGCCTTCTTGCTCCTGGCCTGTTGTCCTTGCCGGCCGTTCTTCGCCGAGGCGGCCAGCCGGTTTGACGTCCCGGTCGCCAGCCGGGACTGAAGCGAAGCCTCCCGGCCCCAGTGGGCGAAATCGGAAGCAGAGTCGAAAACTGTCAGCAGAGCCAGCGGGCATAGCGCGCCTGGCGGGATGCCACGCCATCGCCTTTTTCCGTTGCTGGTGAAACGCTAAAGCCCAGGCACCTGTCCCCTAGAGTTGTTGTTCCACTCACTGGGGTGGCCACCTGCGTCAATCAGGGCTGCTCGCTTGTTTTCTGCAGGTTTGTCCGGTCCATGCCCGCATTCACCTCCCGTCCCCCTCTGGCCCATTGGCGACAAGCCCGGCACCGGCGGCTGGTCGCCGGGGAAAAAGGACGCCTGCGGGTTTGGTTTTTCTGGCCCAGTTGGTGGTGCTGCCCTCCCCATGGCCTGCTGCTGCAAGCCCTGGAGGCGCCTCAGCTGCATGGAGCACCGGCGGTGGGCTTGTGGCGGTGACAAGCGACTCTCCGGCGATGGCGCCCGGCATTCTCTCCGGCTCCCTGGAGTTTCTCGAAGCGGTCCTGGCGGAATCGGCGCGCAACGGTGCCCCAACCGGGCCGGGGTCTGGCCATGCTTGTTCGCTGCGGCCGAATCCGGAGCGGCCTGCAGCAGGCCCGCCAATTTTGTGAACAGGCCGGCCGCAAAGCCTTGCGCTGCGCAAGTCTGGGTGGCGCCCGGTGCCGGTTGATCCAGTGTTCCTCGGCCCCTAGCCCGCCAGAAACCGCCATCCGGTGTCGAGCAATGGCTGGTGGACTCCGACGCCAGCGGTGATGCCCTGGAGGCGCTGCTGTTTTTCGCTGCCGCCGGCGGGTCGGTGGACCTTGGTCAAGGGAAACCATGGGGGCCTGAAGTTCGAGACCTTTAACTTCGCTTCCGTTTTCAGCGGCCGGCAACCTGGTTTACCAAGGGGATGGTGCGCTCGTGAAAGTGGCTGCCGGCCTTCTACAACGACTGAGAGACGAGCGCTTTGCCGTGAGTTTTCGCGGTGTATGCACCGCCGCTTCAGCCACCAAACACACACCTGCCCCGCTGGCCCCTGGCCCAGCCGATGCGGTTGCTGGGCCACAAAACGGGAAATCAAATAACGCCCTGCTGGGCAATCTCAACTTGGGCCCAAGGCCGCCGAATCCCACCTCGATGCCGCCTGGGGTGCCGCCGCCGCCGACCTCAAGCCCGTTTGAACGCGCCTTCAGCGATTCTGCAATCTCGACGCATGCTCGAGCTGATGGTGCGCAGCGGCCGGCCCAATCACCCGATGCCTCCTGACCTGGTGCCTGAGGCCCTTTTTCAGCGAGCAGCCGGAACTCGATTCCCGCCCAGAGGTGCGGGGCATTTTTACGAAGTACTCCGGCCTGGCTCCAGGAAACCCTGGATGGCCCGGCGTTTGCTGGTGTTCAGTGACGGAACGCAGTGTGGGTGCTTCGCTGATCGCAACGGACTGCGGCCTGGCCGCGTACTGCATCACTCGCGATGAGCCTGGTGGTGATGGGTTCGGAAACCGGTGGTGGTGCCCCATCGAGGAAAGCCGGATCATGGAAAAGGGGTCCGGCTCGGCCCTGGCCAGATGCTGGCCGTCGACCTGGAAAAACGGTCGCTTGGCTGAAGAAACTGGCAAGGTCCAAGGAAAGAGGTGGGGCCCGCGCCATCCCTATGGCGCCTGGCTCCAGGAGCAACGCCGCAGCCTTCAGGCCCCAGCCCTGGCAGGACGCCAAGTCGATGGGCGAAAACTCGATCTGCTCCAGCACCAAGACGGCGCTTCGGGCCTCACGGCCGAGGATCTCGATCTGGTGATCGAGGACATGGCCGGTCAGGGCAAGGAGCCCACTACTGCATGGCGATGAACATCCCCCTGGCGGTGCTCTCCACCAAGCCCCACCTCCTCCTACGACTACTTCAAGGCAGCGTTTTTGCCCAGTCACCAATCCGCCGATCGATCCCGCTCCGCGAAGAGCCTGTGATGAGCCTGGAGATGCATCTGGGCCGCCGCGCTCAGCCCTTCAGGCCGAAACCACTCTCCGCCTCGTTGCTGCACCTCGATAGCCCCGCTGCTCAACGAGCGTGAACTTGGCCGCCCTTGTGTCAGGGCTGCTCCACCGTCGCTTGTCGACCCTCTTCTCGTCGGAACGGGCCAGGCGGACTGGAGTCGGCCGGTGCAACAGCTCTGCGCGCCGACTCGGAAGCCGCCCGTAGGGAGGGGTGCCAGATCCTGTGCTCCTCTGGACCGCCTTCCAACGCCGACCGCTGTTGGCCCCAAGGCCGTCCTGACCCGGTCTGAACAGCCACCCCCACCCCCTACATTCCGCCGTTACTTGCGGTTTGGAAGCGGTTCACCGCACCTCCTGCGCCTGGGGCTGCGTCCTGCAAGGTCTCCCTGGTGGCCGACACCGGCCAGTGCTGGGGAGCACCCACCAACCTGGCCTGCCTGATCGGCTTCCGGCGCCAGCTTTCCGTCTGCCCTAGGCTCAACCTGGGAAAACCACCCGCCACTGGCTCGAACCAATCCCAGACCCAGTCGCTGATGGAGCGCGGCAGCTGCCACGCCTCGATGCAGCCGCCGCCCAGGCCAACGTGGCGCCAGGCCCTGGAGGCCGGCCTTGCGCAAGATCCTCTCCAAGATCGGCCATCTCGTTGCGCCTGGCCAGCTATCACGGCGCCCCAGATCTTTCGAGGCCATCGGCATCGGCGCCGATCTGATCAAGCCTGCCTTCCAAGGGCAACACAGCCGGGTTCGCCGGCCTGAGCTGGCCGATCTGGCCAGCGAAAAACCCTGGCCTTCCATTGCCAAGGCCTACCCGGAGCTGAACCGCAGCAAAAGTTGGAGGTTTCATGGGCTCGTCCATACGGCAACCGGCGGAGGAAATTCCATCTCAACAGCCGCGGAGATGGCCAAGGCCCTGCATGCCCGCGTAGCTGGCAGGCCCTGGCTACGACCACTTCTCGCACCTAACCGCAACCTGCTCGGCACGCGGCCGGTCACGGCCTGCGCGACCTGCTTGAACTGAAGCTGGCCGCCCACACCCTTGCCGCTCGACCAGGTTGGGAGAAGCGTTGAGAGCATCTGCAGCCGCTTCTGCACCGGTGGCATGAGCCTTGGCGGCCCTTTCGCGCGAAAGCCCCATGAGGTTCTGGCCGTCGCCAGAACCGGAATCGGCGGCAAGAAGCAACAGTGGCGAAGGCGGTGAGGATTCCGCCCGCTTCCCCGCGCCTGAGGATGTGGATTGCAGGTGGGCACTCGCCCGCACGCTTGCCGAACGATTCGGGGGCTGCGCAAGCGGAGACGACGGCCCTGCTCAGCGATCAAGGGAGATCGCCTGCCGGCCGCTTTCCGGTGTGGGACCCGCGGCCTAATACCTACGCCAGTGGCGGCAGCTTGAGATCAAGGTTGGCCCCAGGGGGCCAAGCCGGCGAAAAGGCGGCCCAGCTTTCCCGGCCCGAAAGGTGGACGCCTACATCGCTGGGCTTGCGCAACAGCAAGCCTGGTGGTGGCCCGATTTCTCCACCCCCGCACCACGACAATCTATTCCATTGAAGGATCTGGCCAGCTTGATCCACGATCTCACCAGGTTCACTGCCGCCGCCAAGGTGTCGTGAAAGCTGTCGCCGAGATCGGTATCGGCAGCCATTGCCGCCGGGTGTGGGCCAAGGCAATGCCCGATGTGAAATCCAGATTTCCGGCACGATGGCGCACCGGCGCCTCGCCGCTCAGTTCGATCAAACAGCCGGCAGCCCGTGGGAGCTGGGGCTCTCCGAAGTGCAACCGCAGCCTGCCTGGTCAATGGTCTGCGTGATCGCGTGCTGCTACGCACCGATGGCCGGCTCAAAAGACCGGCTGGGACGTGCTGAATGGCTGCGCTGCTGGGCGCCGAGGAGTAAATGGCTTCGGTTTTTCGGTGTCGATGATCCCGGAAGGTGCATCCATGGCCCGGATCTGCCACACAATAACTTGCCCGGTCGGGTGGCCTCGCAAAAAGAAGCCCTGCGCAAGCGCTTCACCACCGGCCTGCGGAGCATGTGGTCAATTTCTTCCTGTATGTGGCAGAGGGAAGGTTCGCCAGTTTGCTCAGCCTGTTGGTGGTCGGCCCGGCTTTGAAGATCTGATTCGGCCCGCAACGAGCTGCTCGTGCCCCGGCGTTGAGCTGAACAAAACCGGCTCCCTCGATCTCAACCTGCCTGCTCGAGCCCTCGCCCCAGGCGGCCGACCGCAGCTGCTGAAAGCACCGGGCAGAAGCCCATGGCAATGGGCCCGATCCTTGGAAAGATCAATTGCTCAGCGACCCGCAGGTTTTCTTGCCGCCCAATCGAGTCCCATGGCCAGGTCAGCCGCAGCCTGGCGATCGTCAACAACGGACCCGCAGGCGTCTGCGCTCAGCTTGCCGGGTGAAATCGCCGGGCGCGCATGGCAAACACGGTTTTTCGTGGCCCGCCTCGATCTCCACTTCGAGGGTGTCCCGCCGGTCATGAAGTTTCGGTGCCTGCTGCTGAGGGATGAACGTGCCGGCTGGAGGGCGGATGCCCAACGATTACTCGGCAAGCCCATGAATGGCGGCCGGATCGTCCTGGTTCCCCAGCTGGCTGTGTCAATCCGGGCGCCCAGGTTGATCCTGCGCAACACCTGTTTTGTATGGCGCCACCGCGGCCGCTCTTTTTGCCCTCGGCGCGCCCGGTTGACGCTTCGCGGTTCCGCAAACAGCGGCGCCCATGCCGTTTGTTGAGGGGCAGTGGTGGATCACTGCTGCGAATACATGACGGCGGCATCGTGGTGATCCCTGGGACAGCACCGGTCCGTCAAACGTCCGCTGCCGGCATGACGCGGCGGTGGTCCGGCTTTCTGCACTCGAATGAGCAAGAACCGCCCTCTCCGGTCGCCTCAACACCGAGACCGCGTTGCCATCCACCCCTTGAGACCACCGAGCAGAGGCGTTTTGCTCAACGCCGTTTTGCTTGAAACCATCTGGAAGTCCCAAGGCAAGCCGCAAGCCGCCGAAATCCTCGCCAACTGGCCCCAGTGGCGTGGACGCTTCAAGGTGCTCGTTCCCCCCCAGCGAGCTGGCGCCCCTTGGCCCTCAGCGAGCGGGTGGAAGGTGGCGGTTTAGTGGGCCGTTCAGCGGGGATACTCCGCATCAAGCCGTCGCACCTCCACCGGCGTGTAAGCTGCTACGGGTGAGCCGCGAGCTGAACCACTCTGCAGGAAGCTCAGCTTCCGGTTTCGCCAATGGAGCCGGAAGGCCTGGAACTGCTCCGGGCTCACAAACCGCTTTGCACGCGGCAGGTGCTTCGGGCCTGGTGAGAGGTAACTGGCGATCCGTGAGATGTCGACCCGTGCTGGTGGAGATCGCCGAGCAGCGTCCGCACCTCCTCGTCGCCTTCGCCCAGACGCCCACCATCAACCCGGATTTTGTATAGGCGCGAGGCCAGCCTCGCGCACGCCGTTGCAGCAGTTTTCCAGGGAGCGTGCGTAGTTCCCTGGGGTCGCACCTGCCGTAAAGCCTGGGCACCCGTCTCGATGTTGTGGTTTGAGCCATGCCGGCCCGGCAGCCATCACGGCGGCAAGGGCGTCCCCAAGTTGCGCCAGAAATCCGGAACGGCAAGCTCAAGGTGGGTTGCGGGGAGCGGCGCGCGCACTGCTGGATGCAGGCAACGAACTGGCCTGGCCCCCCCGTCGTCGAGGTCGTCGCGAATTGACCGAGGTGATCACACAACAATGGCTCAGGCCAAGCCGTGCCAACGCCTCGCCCAGCCGCAGCGGTCGCTCGATCAAGCGTGCGCCACGCTCTGCGAAGTCGATTGTCGCAGTAAGGGCAAAGGCGGCGGGTGCAGCCCGGCCCCAATGAATCCAAGAAAGGTGGCGGTGGCCGCTGGCGAAGCATTCAACGATGTTCGGGCAACTGCCTCCTGACAGACGGTGTTCAGCGCCAGGTCGGTGAGCAGGTCGGCAAACGGCCCGCAATGCGCTCCCGTTGCGGAGCTTTGACACGCAGCCACTCGGGGTTTTCCAAGCAAGAACGCAGGCCTCCAAAGGCTGGGGTTCAAATGTAGGGGGAGCGTTGGATTGATCGACCTAAGCCTCCTTCCCAACGGGATGTTGGCGGCAGCTTGGTAAGCGCACTTCGTTCGGGACGAGGGGCCGCAGTTTCGAATCCTGTCCCATCCCGATTGATCAGGCCTGGCAGTTCAGCGCCTGGATAGCCGCGCGGTCCACGATTCCGGCCGTCCTGCAGCCGGGTGGTGCTGTTGGCCCCACCAGCAACCAGGCTGAGCATGTCGACCTGGTCGTGGGGGAGGTCGCCGGAGACCGGTGCAGGCTGACCTGCTCCCTCCTGGCGCCAGTTGGCGGGCCAGCAAACCACGGGAATGGCGGTGGTGCGCCCCTCGCCCAGCAGCTCCAGGGCCCTGGGCCAGCTGCCCAGTCGCGGCCCGAGCGAGCGAGGGGTGTAAGGGAGCACGCCACAAAATCGACCCAAGGCCGCCATGCCCGCAAGGCGCCTCTCGATCGACATGGCCAGGGCGTGGAGCCGATTCGCTGAGGCTGATCGTGCAGAAGTCGTGCATCAGCGCGCCCCGGACCCGGGCCGCCGGCCAGCTGCCAGGGCAGAGAGGCCCGGGTGCCACGCTGAAGCCCGGTCTGCTGCCGTCCTCGCGCTGCAGCCAACAGTTCCAGGGCCAGCCCGGCCAATGCCGTAAGATGCCGCTGTCTCCTGAGGAGACCAGGGACACCGTCAGGCCCTGTGGCTAGGCCAAGATCCAGGGCCTGGGCAACAGCGTTGGGCGTTGCCTGGTGAGTTGGCCGTCGCAACGCCACTGTCGGGTCGCCGCCAGCGGCTTCAAGCAGGTCGAGATAGAGCCCGTAGCCCACCCAGACCGGTGCTGAGGGCCCAGGGCCTGGCGGGCTTTCGGGAGTGAGCAATCGGGCTGCCTGGGCCACTGCCAATGAGGTGGAGGGTGCCCCTGGGCGGGCGCCCAATTGGCTGGCCGGCCTTGGCGATCGCCAAGGTGGCGGCCCCGCCTGCTGCTGGCGCCCCTTTCTGGGCCACGTTCCGGCCCAGTGCGGCGCTGGCTTGCCCGCTCGATCCGTTTGTTTGACCAAGCAGTGAAGCCTCCCGTCCCTGACGGCGAGCAGGGCTTGCGGCCTCGGCGACGCTGGCGGTGCCCCATTTCCTTCTCTACAGCCAGCGATGGGTGGGTACCCGCAGGGGCACAGGCTTCGTGCCCCAAACAGGCCGCAAGCGGCGCAGCCTCGCGGCTGCGCCAGGGCCAGAAGGGCCGGTTCATCCCTTATTTGCGGATCGACGCTGGCCAGCCCGGCCACCGCTTGCGGCGCCCCAGTTTGGTGCTGCGCTGAGGGCCTGATCGACAGCCGCGTACCAAGCGGCTGAGGCTCGTGTCTCGCTTCAGCCAGCCGATCCCCAGCCAGTAGGCCAGGGCGGGTGCCAGCGCAGCCTGGGCCCCTGGCGGTGGCTGACGTGCAGCGAAAGCCCGACTCCAGTTGCGCTTTTGGGTCCCGGCGGCCGCCCGCGTCCAGCTTGCTGCCAGAGGGTCAGGCCGGCCTCCTGCTGGAAGGCTCAGGGCCCCGGCTGCCCTGCGCCCGCCGCCTTCATCAGCCCATTCCCAATCGCCGCCGCCCCGCGCCGCCAGCCCCAGTCCCGGCCGAAGCAATCGAGGGCCAGGCGACCACGCGCGCCGCTTGATCGCTCAGCACCGCTTGCCCCCCCAGCAGGGCGGCCACCCGTGGCTGAGGGATTCGCCACCGGCCCCATGCCCCCAGCAGGGGGATGGCCGAAGCGACCAGCCGGATCCCACCACCACGACGGCGGGGTTCCCTCGGCTTGCCTTTGAGGAGGGGCGCGATCAGTCGGGTGAATTGCGCCACAAGGCGCCTACCACCCACGAACGCGGCGGCGCTGTCCCCAATGCTGGGCCAGAAAAACTCAGCGAGCGGTGCGTTCCCCGGCCAGCTGCTCGCTTGCAGTCAGCCGGCCCTGCTCCAGCCGACTCAGAACCGACCCACTGGAGCGAAAACTCAGAACCCAGACCCCAGCAGATGTGTTTCGCCCATGCAGCTCAATCTTGTCATCCGGCCGGTCCCAGGCCGTGTGCCGCCGCGTTCGGGCGGGACGACAGCTTCGTTGGATAAGGACGAACGGCTCGTTTCGGCGCTGGTCTCCGGATCTGCCGCTGGGTGGATCGGGCTTCTTGTTCTGTTACGCGGTTCAACGTGTATGGTCTGGTTGGGCTGGCGGCTCTTCTGCGGAAAATCGGAATTTGGCTGGGTCCGGTTCTGCCGCGTCAAGCCAACGGTTGGCTCCGGGCTTTCGCGTTGGCAGCGGCAAGCTGGGTTGCGTTGGGGCCCCATCGGCTTCGGCTGCCGCCCGGCCAAGGATCTGATCGAGCTCAGCGGCCGAGAGTGGTCCCCTGAAGCCGTCGGTTTGTGCCTTCCCGGAGCGAGGGTCACCTCTTCGACCAGGCTGTTGTAAGGGAGGGTTGAGGGAGTCCGCCCGAGGCTGTCGAGAAGCTCCAGTTTGCACCGCATTTGCCGCCTTGGCGCAAGCCGTTAGCCAGACGGTGGTCTGGCGAATCGACGCAGGAAACTGTCCGCGTTCACCGTGACCCGCCAGGCAAAGCCCAGTGGCGATTCGTCCAATCACGCAGCCTCTGCAGCGGAGCATCACCAGCAACCAGTCGGAAGTCGGGAACAGGCTTGCTACCGCTTACCTATGCAAAAGGAATGGCGCTGATCAGCTGGGCAGAAGCCCGCGACGGGTAGTTTCGGCCAGGATTGACGGCGGCGCGGTGCAATCTGACCTGGCGGAAACGCACCAGCCTGATTTCACCGCCCTCACCCCAGGGTTTGGCGGCATAAGACACTGAGCCTGTGGCCTGCCGGGCCTGAAGGTGGGGACCATCGTCAGGTGCAAGCGCACGGGGCCAGGCCGTCGCTGGGCGATCACTCAGCCGCAGGGGTTCTTTTGGTCCGAGCTGAACCAGCGAGTGGGGGCCGATTCCCGGAGGGGGCCTGGTCCCATCCAGGGGCCAGTCGTCGATCCTCGAGCTCCAGATCAGCAGGGGCCTGCGGGGGAGCATCGCGTCCGTTGGCGGGCCGAGAGGATCCTCACCGGCGGTTTGGCCGCTCAGCCAGCAGGGCCTGCACCTGCTGAACCGCCAGCGGCGGAGCAACCTCCTGCAAGGGCACCAGTCTGGGATTTGGTGGGGGAGGGCCGCCCGGTTGGTTGGAGCGGCCGGACCGGCGATGGCCACCACTCCAGGCTCCCAGAGGGAGCACGGTCAGGGAGAGCAGCGTCGCTGCCAGCCCATCGAAGTCCAACGAAGATCATCGAATCAACGCCTTGAAGGCGCCCTGGTCCTGGGACCAGTCCTCGCGGCCGGCTTGCGTGGGTCCCGCTGCCTGGCGGGCCTGGCTCTGCCTGGCGACTGATGGTTGGAATAGCAAAATTTTTGAAATAACAAAAGCAAAATGCAGAATTCCTTGGCTCGTTGATAAGTATCACCTTGCTAAGAGCCCTGTCGCTGACAGGGAGCCGCTGGAATTGAAACCTTTGTTACTTCCCGCCGCCTAGGGCCCGAAAACACGCCCTTATACCTCTCGCCAGCCGGTCCCTTCATTGGGACTTCAGCTTTCGCAGTTGGTGGCAGGGGGTTCTGGCGGATTAGCTGGTCCTCTGTCTCCCTGGTTTTCCATGGCCGCGGCGGGCTGTTCTGCCAACGCCATGAGACCGCACCGCCAGGCTTCCCGCTGCCCCGCCTCGGAGGGTGGAGCCCCCACCTCGATCCCGTCCCTCGAGGAATGGGGCGTCTGCGATGACCCTCAGCCCACCAGAGCGTGGGACAAAAGGCGAAGGTCTCCGTCGGTCGGAACCCTGTTGCCTGTTTCCCCGATTTCGTGTGCTCGCAAGCGCCAACTTCGATCGCAGCCTCGCCAAAGGTGCCCCAAAGCCACACCTGGGTTTGGAACCTCCACGCCCAACGCTCACGATTTGCGACAGCCACACGAGTGATCTTGAGGAAGTTTCCCCGCAAGATCTTCAGTGTCACTTCGGCCACTTGGGCCGTCATTTTCATCTGGCTGCAGCGGCGCCTTCTATCAAGGTGCCGCGCTTCTCCAACTAACAACCGGTTTGGCTGGCCGATCCGCTGCACGTCAAGCCCAGTGCGCAGGTGGTTTGGCCGATCTTTGGCAAGAGATTCCCCACGCCGATGTGGTGCGCCGGTTTCCACGGCATCCAGATCAACGCTCAGGCCTGTTTCCATGTTGTGGAGAGCCTGGGGTTTCCAACCAATGAGTTCCAGTTGCTATTGCCACGGCAATCGCGCCTTGGTGAATGGCCGGTCTGCATGCTGCAATGCCGGTGTCTTCCACTATCACAAGGCAGCTCCAAAGCTGGGAGTGGTTTCCAGAACGTTGAGTCGATGTCAACCACGCATCTTGGCCGCGTCTTCTCGGACTGGGCTCCCTCTCCTGGACTGGAACCACCTGTTTTGCAATGTGTCACCTGCCCACCACCCAGTTGATGGATGCCATCGACGCTGGGCTCCCCTCTGTCGCTCAATGGCAAGGCCATTGCTTCGGTGGCGACATCCCCCTGCCCATGAATTAATCAAATCGGACCTGATTGCCCAGCTCTTCCCAGGCTTTGGAGCAGGGCTTTGCGCCTTCTTCACCCGGGAACTGGGCTGCCTACAGCGATTTCCCTCACCTTCAAAGGTGGAGTTGAATGCCCGTCACTGGCAGCCTCTGGATGACGACATCGCCATCACACCTGGCCGATGCGCGGTCGCTGTTCATCATTGCCGGCCACCAGTACCCGCACCAACTGGGGAAGTTGGTCACAGCCTGAAGGAGATTCCTTGAAAGGCCAGAAAAGGGTGATCCCCTGCTGTTCCCCGCTCCGAAGGGCCACGATGGTCTGTTTTCGAGTTTCATGACCACCTCCTGGCATGCCGCAGGTGGGGCCGTGAACCTTGGCCCTGCTTTTGGGTGCTGACATTATCGTGGCGCAATCACATGTATGCGATGCCTCCCTATCCCTACATCGGGATAAGATTACCCACTCAAGTTGTCGCTATTCACCCACCACAAATGTGGATTTGGTGGCTTCATCAATGCGTTGGGGCTGGTGCCCAACGCGGCTATCGGCACTCATCCGCGATTAACGAACCCGGCCCTAAGGCCTGTGGACAAACGTGGCTCGATCGCGTCTCAGGCTCGCGATGCCTTGGGGGGATTTTTTCCCCAAAAGCCACCTCAACTGGGTGTGTATCTTCCTGGGCTTCCACAGCTTCGGCTCTACATCGCTACAACGACACCATGCGTGCCTCTGGGCCGTCCCCCAGACATGTTCAGTGACTCCGCATTCAGCTGCACCTGTTTTCGCTCAGTGGGATCAGGGAACCTGGCATGCCGCCGCTTGCCGGCAAGCCCACAGCGCCTAACGGCGCTCTCCGGTGTCACGCGAGTTGTTCAAACGGAGCCGTTTGTTTGCTGTGGGGTGGCAAGGTGGCCGCCGGTCCGATCCCCTGGGAACGGCCGACTTCATGGTCCACCACCATCCCACGCCTTCACACGATCCCGTCACCGTGCTGATCTTGGCTGAAGGGTGTGCTTTACAGCCGCGCTCCAGGCTCATCCCCCGAATAAGGCAACCTGGGCTTCACCGCTTCCCCTGTGGAACGGCCCCGGCCGTGGGCGGTACCTGCCAGGTTTCAGCTTGGGACCTACGTGTTCCTGGGTCTGTTCTGGATGTACAACTCCATCTCGATCGTGGAATTTTCCAACTTCAAGTTTGGAAATGCAAGAGCGATGTCTGGGGAACGCGTCAATCGGATTGGCACTGTTTCAAGTACAACACTCGCCAAACGGCAACTTCGCTCAAAGCGCCCATCACCGAAATCAATGGTTGGCTGCGTGATTTCCTCTGGCCCAAGGCCTCTCAGGTGATCAACAGCTATGGCTCCTCCTGCGAGTGCCTATGGCGCTGAATGTTCCTCGGTGCTCACATTCGTCGGGCCCTTCAGCCCTGCATGTTCCCCTTGTTCAGCGCCGCGGCTACTGGCAAGGAAGCTGATTGAGTCCAATCGTCCTGGGGCTCAAAAACACAAGCTGAGGGTCTGCTCCAGCGATTCAGCACGGCGCTGAGCAATCATCCAGGGGTCCGCGCCGTTGGCAGTTTGCCCACTATCTCCTGGGCCGGTATCGCCTTAACCACCTGGGCGTTCTTCCTGGCCCCGACTGCGTCCGCGGTCGGCCTGACCTCCTCTGACCTTGTCCTACATGGCAACGAAATTTTCCTGTCGTTTTAGCCAGGGTCTGGCACAGGACCCGACAACCGCCGTATTTGGTACGGCATCGCCACGGCTCGACGACTTTCGAGAGCCATGACGGGATGACGGAGGAGAAGCCTTTACCAAAAGCTTCTCTCCTCCACTCACTCGGTTCACCTGGCGAATCATCGGCCTCATGGTTTTTCGGGAAACCTGTTTCCAATATCGCCTGGCAGGGCAGACTTTGAAGCAGTGGGTCGCCGATCCGCTGCACGTCCGTCCCTCGCTCACGCGATTCATGGGATCCTCACTTCGGCCAGGGGGCCATCACCGCGCTCCACCCCCAGGCGGGCGCAACCTCCCGGTGAACAATCGCTTATTTCGGTCTGTAGCCACTGGTGGTACACACGATCGCATGACCAACCAACGCGAGCATTTATCAAAGGGATTCCATCTTTCCATGATGATCCCTCTTCGGCTTGGCGCTTTTTGCCGGTTTGGCTCCAACCTTCAGCCCAAAGTTCCTGCCTTCCCTGGCCTGGTTCAAGACGCTGAATCCCGCTGAAACACCACCTGGCTGTTCTGTTCGGTTTAGCTCCATCGCCCTGGACCGTGTTCACCTGGTCCACGTGGCCATCCCCGAGGCCCGAGGCCAGCACGTCGGTTGGGAAACAACTTCCTCAACGTGCTTCCTCACCCGCCGGTCTGGCCTCCGTTCTTCACCGGCCAACTGGGGGGTCTATGCCGAAAATATCCCGACACTCTCATGCAGGTTTCGGAACTTCCGAAGGTCTGGTACAGCGATCCTCACCTCCTGGGTGGCTTTCCAGCCCAGACCGAGGCGCTCCTGGCTCACCGATATCGCCCACCACCACCGTGGCGATCGGCTGCCTGTATGTGATCGCTGGCCACATGTATCGCACCAACTTCCGGGATCGGCCATTCGATCCGGGAGATTCTGGAGGCTCACCATCCTCCTCAGGGCACACCGTTCGGTGGCGCGCTTGGGTGGCGGGTCATAAGGGCCTTTATGACACGAATCAACAACTCCCTGCACTTCCAGCTCGGACTTGCCCCTTGCTTCGCTCGGTGATCACACAGCCTGGTGGCTCAGCACATGTATGCGTTTGCCGTCCTATGCGTTATCGCCAAGGACTACACAACGCCAGGCAGCGCTTTACACCCACCACGCAGTAGCAATCGCCATCTTCCCTGTGGTCGGTGCCTTCGCTCACGGTGCGATCATTCCTTCATCGTGATTTAACGAACCCCGAAGCCAAACAAGAAACAATGTTTCTGGCTCGGATGCTCGAAGCACAAAGAAACCGATCATCAGCCACCTGAGCTGGGTATCCCTGTTCCTCCGTTCCACACCTGGGCCTCTACGGTCCACAACGATGTGGTCGTGGCCTTCGGTACCCCGAAGAAGCAGATCCTGGTGGAGCCGGTCTTCCGCCTAAGTTTCGTTCAAGCCTCCAGTGGCAAGTTGCCTCTAACGGCATGGATGTCCTTCCTGTGTCGAATGCCGACAGCATTGCCCTCCACGGCCTGGCCTCACTACGGCGCTTGTCTGGTGCCTGGCCTGGATTGGAAGCGAATCAACTCGGGAACCAACGAATGTGTTCCTGGCAGATGCGGCCCTGGTGACTTCCTTGTTTCCGCACGCCATCGCCTTGGACTGCACCACCACCTTGATCCTGGTCAGGGTGCACTCGACGCCCGGGGTTCAGTTGAATGCCTGAACAAGAAGGACCTTCGGCTTACTCCCTTCCCTGCGCGGCCCCGGCCGTGGCGGCAGCCTGCGATATCTCAGCCCTGGGACGCCTTCTACCTGTCCGTTTTCTGGGCCCGTCAATACCGTCGGTTTGGGTCCCACCTTCTACTGGCACTGGAATGCACCTTTCGCCTCTGGCAGGGCAAAACGGTGGCTCAGTTCAACGAATCAAAGCACCTATCTGGATTGGGGCTGGTTCCGGCGACTCCTCTGGCTGCAACGCTTCCCCAGCTGATCAACGGTAACACTACACCGTTCGGGACGACAACCTGGCTGTCCTGGGCCTGGATGTTCCTCTTCGGTCACCTGGTCTGGGCGACAGGATTCATGTTCCTATCCTCCTGGAGGGGGCTATGGGCAGGAATTGATTCGAGACCGATCGTCTGGGCGCACCAGCGCAACACCGCTCGGCCACATGGTTGGCTGGCGTGACAAGCCGGTTGCACTCTCGATCGTTTCAAGCCCGTGTGTTGGTCTGGCGCACTTCCTCTGTGGGTTACATCCTCAGTACGGTGCTTTCCTGATCGCCTCTACTCCGGGAAGTTCGGCTAACGCCTCACTCCCAACCTAATTCTCGAGGGGGACAACCTCAACCCATTCCGCCCGGCTACTGCTGGGGTTTTTTACTGGGAAAAGGATTGCCCGCCTGCTTGCCTACTGTCCCCCTGTTGCCCGTCTTTCTTGCTGGCTGCCAGGTCCAGGGTTCAGCTCTTTGTGTATGGCCAACAGTTTTCTCTGCCTGGCCCTGCGGCCCTGCTGGCCCTAACGAGCCGCTGCTCCCTTTGGGCAGCAAACCCAACGTATGTTCAAGTGATGTGCTGATCTGTTTTCGCCCTGTCCAGAAGTCGGTGATTCGCTGCTGATTCTGACGACTGTTTACTGTTTCCGATTCGCTTGGGGAAAGAGGCCGCGCTTGGGCCACCATTTCCTGCCTTCCAGTAATTTCATTTCCAGATAGACAACGGGCAACCACGAAACAGGGTGGAGTGCCGTGGCCACAGCAGGCCCGAGAACCACCACAGTGCCGATAACTCACCCTGCTGGCAGCGCCGGCACACCCGTGGCGAAAACCAGGGGCAGAAAACCCGCCAGTGAGGTGAGGGCTGTCAAGCACAATCGGTCCGCAGGCGGCTGAAAATGGCGGGCCTCTTCGATCGCTCGCGCAAGGGCCATCGCTTTTCCTGCAGACCGTTGATTGGCAAATTCAACCGATCAGGATTCCATTCTTTGCCGCCAGACTCACCAGGACCGCATTCGCGACCTGGGGCGTAGATGTCGCAGAAAGAGTCCCGACCAGCACAGACCTAGCAACGCTCCCAGCAAGGCCAGCGGCCGGTGATCAAATGATGATCGGATCGAGGAAACTCTCGTAGAGGGCGGCCAGCACCAGGAAACGATTGCGTCACGAGGCCCAGCACAAAAAAGCTGCTGGGTCCTTGCCCGCCCGCCTGACGCTCCTCTGCGGGCCAAGTCCCACCCATTCCGAGGTCGGTGACCGGACTGCCCCTGCTCCCTGCCTTGACCTGCTCAAGGATGGCGATGGCCTGGCCTGTGCTGACTGCCGTCCTTGGGCAGGGCCTGCACGGTGATTTGAGCGTGACAGGCGACTTGCGGTTGATGGAGGTGGGCCCGGTGGCTGGAACCAAGCGCGCGCACTTCCCGCCAGCACAAATCAGGTCACCGCCGCGGCTGCGCACTTTTCAAGGCCAGCAACGTCTTCGGCATTGCGCCGTCTTCGCCATCAAGGCTGGACCACGACCCCGCCGACCCGGTCCCCTTCAAATGCCTGTCGTTCACATAGCGACTGCCAAAGCTGGGCCCCCGAGGGTGGTTCGGACGACGGTGTCCGAGAATCGAGGTCGAGGGAGGGCCATCCGGAGCCGATCCGGTTCAAAGCCGCAGCAAGGGGGCGTCGCACTGAAGCGTGTGCTGACCCGCTCAAAGGCGTCGGTGGCGTTTGGCCGCTGCGATGAAGCTCCGCACCTCGCCTCGAAGTCGCTGTAGATTGAGCCGGCCGCCGCTGATGCGCAGCAGTTCGAGCTCACAGCCCCCCCTCGCTGCTGAATCCCGCACGGGGGGAGGGACACTCAGGCAGCACGTGGCCTCGGGGATCTGTTTTCGCGCATGGCCGCCCCCCAGACCGTTGGGCCCCGATGGCTTCGTTTGCTGTTTTCTTTGGCCGTTGCCCGCTGCTCCCAGCGGTTGTGGCGCAGGAAGAAGGCCTGTTTTGGGGCGCTGTCGCCCGAAGGAGGCGGCCGGCGTAGAAGTTTGCCGACCCGCCACCAAGCTTTCTCGGCCACCACGCTGCCGGACCTTCTCCACCACCCGCTCGTGCTGCGCAGTGAGGCACACCGGGGAGCTACACGACGCAGCGCACCTGGCCTGTCGTCCTCTGGGGGATGAAGCCGGTTGGCAAGCTGGCCAAGGCCCCAGCCCGCCAGCAAACCAAGCCCGCCCGAGTAATCCGAGCAGCCCAGGCCGGCGGCGCCGAAAGCTGCGTTCCAAAGGCCTTGCCGTACCAGTGGGCGCAGCCGGTCCAGCCAGCGTTGGGGGCGCTGCAAGAGCAGCCGGCCCTCAAGCCAATCGGTTTGCCTTCCAGCCATGGCCGAGCAGCCAGCCTTGGCAGCCAGCGGGAGTGAAGGTGAGGGCGTTGAGGGTGGAGAAGAGATCGTGGCGCCAAATCGTGAATCGCGATCGGTGGTAAAAGCGGCGACCTGCCGGGAAATGGCCAGCACCGGGCAGGAGACAACCACCCAGCCACCAAGGAGGTTGGCGATCAACGGCACCCCCCAGTTCCTGCATGGCCATTGCGGGAGGCCCGCCATCGGCGATTTCGCCGGCTTCGCCGCCGACCGCAATGTCTTCGCTGACGACAAATGGCGTCATCCACCACAAGTCCGGTGGCGAGGCAACCATGCCGAACAAGGTGAGCGTGTTGATCGAGACTGCCTGTGAGCGTAAGACCGTGAATGCCTGCCAATCAGGGCAAAACGGGAGCGAC
>Ga0163217_1034934_pt1 | contig 18042 bp, 24 predicted proteins | sample SynspAceP_FD_185933 | JGI IMG/M metagenome (GOLD analysis project Ga0163217, IMG submission 185933) | Saline lake microbial communities from Ace Lake in Antarctica - Synechococcus sp. Ace-P (PacBio error correction) | ecosystem: Environmental > Aquatic > Non-marine Saline and Alkaline > Saline ...
ATGAGGATGCGCCTTTGATCCCCTGCGGCCGGCTGTGCTGCTGGCGGCCAGTGCTCGAGGGATCGGCAGCAGAAAAGCCTCGGTTTTAGCCGGAGCCGGGTGCCGGTGGCCACCAGGGTGTTGCGGGGTGTGCCGGCAGCAGCCGATCGAAAAGGCCTTCTCCGTGGTGGCGGGTAGGGGCGGGAAGGGCAGGGGATTGTGGGGAAACCAGTTGCGGCCGGAGCGCTTCGGTGGAAGGGCACGCGAAGCGGAGATTTGTAGGGACCCGTTGGAGCAACCGCTCACGCTTCGGCAAGGGAAACGCTGCGATCAGTCCCGGTTGAAGCCTGGAGTTGTGGGTGAGGAAGGCCGTGCGAATGGCATCGAAGCTAGCGCTCCAGCTCGCTAGCAACGACTGAGGGAGCCAAAGTGTGCCCTGGCCGATTAAGAGATCATGTAGCCGAGATCGGTGTTTGCCAACAGGTTAGTGAATTAGATGCAGGGGCACACGTTTGAACCTGAAGAGTGATCAGCAAGCAGCATTTGGTAGTTGGTCATTGATCAGAAACCGCGCACGCGTTTAGCGATCGCACGTTTGTTCGTCGCCGTGGCACAGAAATGATGTGGTCCTGGCTGTTTACTTCAGCGGTGAATTTCACCTGATCAAAGGGGGTGGACTGAAACAACCGATGGTGAAGGGACGCCACACTGGACAAGTGTTCGCCTGGCACGGGCACTGAGGTACTCAAAGACCTCGACATCCCGGATCTCCGTGTTGAGAAATCCATCCCGCGTCCAGATAGCTGCGTGGACTCGTGAGTGAATCGGATCGCGGAGGGCGGCCTGGTGGGCCAGCATCCGCAATGGCCTGCAGCTGCAATCCGCCGCGAGTTCTCTGATCACAAAGCTGGAAAACAGGTCTGCCGCCGGAGAATCGGTGCCGCTCGGAGGTCGATCAACCCTTCCAGAACAGCAGGGCGTTAGTAGGTCGCCTTGCCACAAGTGACCGCTTGCGGCAGCGTGAGCCGTAAACATTGCCCCTCGGTGGTTTGACGCGACTGCCGAAGCGCGAGCCATGCGAAGCGGGGGATAGCGAAATGGCTGTGGACCGGAGCGATGGCCTTGGGAGCCATCGGACCCGGAGGTTGGTAGCCGGGCTTGCTGGTTTCCACCAATGCTTCCAGGCGTAGCCAGCTGCCGTCGGGTCATCAACCAACGGGCCACACGGCTATCGATACCGTGCTGTTGCACCAGCCGCCAAGCACCCGTTGCCCTGCAGAGAAAAACCTCAGGGCTGAAAACTGCGATGGCGCGCAGGAACCCTCCGACTTAGATGGGAGCACGCAAGGCGTCTAGGTACTGCGCGGATTCTCGACAAGCTTCGGTGCGCTGGTACTTCGTGGCCGGCACAAGGCTCCACCGGTGTGTCGTTGGCGGTATGTAAACAATGGACGCAAGATGCTGCGGTCGCTTACCGGACAAGGACCGACAGGCCTGCGGTAACGATGACGGATTCAGCAGCAGCGCCAGTTCACCGGTTGTTGGACGCTGGTCAGCCTCTTGGCACGAGTGAGCGTGGAACGATACTTCCCAGCACCCTGGCCAGTGTGCCGTGCGGGCTCAGATCCAGCTGGTCGCCGTGCGGAGCACGTGCCTGCCTGCAGCAACTGGCATGGCGGAAATAGCGAGCCGTACTGGGGGAGCGGGTGGGGCTGCGAATCAATCACGCGGGCATGGCTCTGTTGCCTTTTTGCGTCAATCCTAGCCCCGTTAGAGCCGCAGAATGGCATCAAGCGGCTTCGTGCAATGGGCTCAAGTCGTTCACCGAGCGGAGGGTCGCGCAAGATAGGGCTGGGAATGGCGCCCCATACTGGAATCTCAAGATTGCGGACGTCTTCCATGACCGCCGTGGGTTCCTACAAATGCAAGAGAGAAGTCAATCAACCGGCTGAAAATCTGCTTGCATTCTTGCCTCGACAGCTTGTCACGCAATTCCGCCTTCAGATCATTATACAGAGTGCTTGTCCTGCGAGCAACTGAGCGCACCATGATTTTGGGCCGATGGCAAAATCAATTGTCGGACAACGAAACAATGATCTTGTCGCCGGATGATCTTTGGGGCTCCGTGATTAGACCAGACAAGATATCCTTCCAGCAGACTCTACCTAGGAATTTGGGCCGACGACGACAAGATTGATCCCCCACTGCTGTGAACTCAGAATTTCATGAATATCGGAAAAAGCACTGGAGTCCGGGAGCGCAAGGCGAACAGGGAGACACGAGACCTGCGGATCATATTCGATACATGGCTGTTTGTTTCTTCATGCAGCCCCCTCATTCTTGGAAAGTTCGGTGGGCCCTGAACTAGGGTGGCTGAAGGTTTCTGGCTATTGAATTCTGCAGCTCCTGCCACAGCGAGCTGAAGCGCCTGTCGGAAGGCATCTTTCTTTGGGCTCGCATGAGCATTGGAGATGGAGGAGAAGGCCGTCGAGTGAATTTAGACTGGCAGGTTCTCGACCGCAAGCTTTGGGCAATTATGGCGCTAGTTGCCATCGGACTCATTAGGTGTGAATTGACGAAATCTGTCCATGCGCACTTGGTGCTAGTTGATGAGGAGTGTCGGTGCTTCAGTCTCTTCTGTGAGGGGACAAGGTCCACAAGTGCTTTCACGCCCCAGAAATGGAACCTGCGGCCAATGCCGGGACGACCAAAACTGTGCCCAGCCAACAATGCGCGCCGGCCGACCAGGGCGCCCAAGCGGCTAGGCGCCAGAGGTGATGCCAGCAGCGCGTGAGGCGAAAACTGAGCCCGAGGCGGCGATAGCAGCGAATGGATACACCAGCACCAGCAAGGCTAGAAGCGCTTTTCCGTGATAACTCTGTTAAAGGATCTGAGTCGCTTGGCGTATTCTGATGCTGCCATAGGTTGAACTGCAAACCTGCTTGATCGCCTCGTTTGTTCATCCCCGAACTCTCAGCTGTCGGCCGAGATAAGAACGTTAACTCTTGCTCTTCAAACAGAGAGTGGAGACCGTTAGCAAGGGCCATCAGGGAATAAAATCAGGCATTCAGCGTGAAACGCAGATTCCGAGTCGAAGAGGGCTTGGATGCAGCAATGGATGGCGGTCCACGATGGGGTCCTTCAATATCATAGACCAGCGGCGTATACCCGAGCTTTTGCCCTGATGCGTGATTTTGCAGGCTGCTCCATCTGCCCTCAGTCGAGTTAGCTTTGGCGCTCAATGCTGCGTCGAAGTGACGATCTACGTAGCTACAGCCTCCCCAGCAGAAGAGACGTAAGGCGATCCTAGCCTCTTCAGGATAGGCTACCTAACGGATGGGAGTTTGAAGTCTGTCATGGTCTGATCGAGTAGATTGGGCTGTGAGTGAAGCCAGAAAGTCTTGGCAGGAGGTGCAGCCGGCTATGCCGTCGCAGGTGGATAGTCAGCGCCCTCCAAGTCCTGCTGTGTGCTGAGGCAATGAGCTCCAGCCGCTGCTGCAGGAATCGCTTGTAGTCCCGTCGTTCCATCAGCCCTGATCGGTCCATGGGGAATCAATGGCTTGCTGAGCACGGCCTCGCATAGGGATAGCCGGTCGTCGCGCTAGTGTTCTGCCATGTAGGTGGAAGGGGCACTGCAGCTGATCGCTGTGTGGTTGGCACTTCGATTAAAGCAGTGCGGTGATGCACGCAGTCCGCGATGGCGAAGAGTCGATGCACGGTCATCTAGGACTTGCAAGGGAAGATGTGGGGTCCCGTCGATCGCGTTGCTGCGAGCAGGCTGATCGGTTGAGCCACGGCACGGCCGTGAAAGTCGAAGTGGGGCGATCGCCCCGGCGAGGATCAGGGCAGCTCGTGGCACGGTAGGAGAGAGCGCTGCGGGAGTCACATCCCTGAGCTGGTCGGGGTTGAATCGGAAGCTTGCGTACGTTTCTCTGGCGCTGGCGCGGCAGTTGGCTTACTTAGCCAGGGGATCAGCTCACTTCACGGTCGCGGCCGCTCTGGTGTTTTGGTGAGCTCGTCGTGGCCTGACTGAACACCGAGCACAGAACCAGCGCTTAGATCTGCTCGCGCTGGGCACCCACAGCTACGGCCCTTGCCGGCATCCGGCCACGAGCGAGGGCAGCAGCCATCGCGCGAGCATGGTGTTGTAGGGAGCCCACTTTGGGCTGGAGCACCCAGCAGTCCGTCGTGGAGGATCGTGAGCGAGAGCGCCCAGGGCACGGTCACGGGCTCCCACCAGGTGGGTGAGCTGCTCGCACTGAGGTTAGCAGCGTCGCCTGCGTTTGCAGCTGGGGTTTTGCCGCCAGCCAGGGCCGATGGCCATCAGCACTGTAGTAAAGTGGTCGACATCCGAACTGAGCGATTCAAGGGGTGAATTCGATGTGGGGCCTCTCCCCAAAGCTCGCGCAGCTTGAGGTGCGCGGCTCCAGAAGCGGGCAGTGAGCAGCCTAAACACGACCTGAGCCTATCACGCCGGTGCGTTCAGGCGTGTTCGAGAGATTCGTGCGAGAGGGGCCGGCGGGCTCGGTCTCTGCGGAAAGGGTGACGACTGGGAAAGAACGTATTGGTCAATTGCGGTTGATCCACTGGAGGCTTCCAGATCCCTGAAGGCTGGATCCTGCCAATTGGTCGCGCGTCTGTCACCTTGGCGGTACGGCCACCTGAATCCGCACACTTGGCAAAAACCGGTGCCTGCGGGTTGAATTGCAGCTGCGGGGGAGAGTGGAAGGAGAGGACTTGCGGCGGCCTGGCGCATTACGGTCGGAACGGCCGTCTCTCGGTGGCTACGGCGAGTGCTGTGTTGGCGTTGAGTAGCCAAGCTGTGGGCGTTTTGTCGAAAGTCGGAGGTCGACGCGGGTTTTCGGGTGTGATCGATTCAGGTGGCGCGGGATTGTCCGGGTGTAGTGGAGCGGTTGTGATCGCCACCGCGATTGAAGAGAGGTGCTGTATGGAGGGGAGTGTCGCTGCGGCCATGCGAGCACAAGCAACGTGTGCGCGGTGGCTGTTGGCCTGCGAGAGCCCTGGCTGTCAAAGCGCTGGGCTTGGGAGAATGCGTCTGAGATGCACGATCGCGACGACGCAGAGGGATCTGCCGGGCGGGGTAGTTGTTGTGGCAGATCGAGACGAGCAGGCCGCCTGGTAGTAATCTTGCTCGGCTCCAGACTGAAAGGCGTCTGGAAAGTCGGGCATACAGCGGGGGTTGGCCAAGGAGTCGTGCGGTGTGGACCGCGGAGTCGTCAAGTGAGGTGAGTGAGGCGTGGTGCTGGTGTGACGTTTGGCTGTTGGAGAGTGGTCGTCCGGAGTGAGCGAGGCGCGGGTGTCTGCGCGGCAAGAAGATAATAGCCCACACCGCGCTAATGCGAGCTGCGGGCGAGTTCTGCTTAGCCTGTGAAGTGACTCTCGTGGCTTCATTAGGGTATTTTGGGGCTGTTTGCCTCTCCATGCGGGTTCACCGGGTCAGGCGTGCTCATAGTGCGTAGTGTTATCGCTGTTGGCGTGTGGAGCGAGTGCGTGTTTGCGGGGGTGCGAGTCGTTGCATCTAATATGTTTCCTTAGGGCGTGTGTGGTTTCGTGTTGGCTGCCGCGGCCTGCGCGCGAGCCAAGGCACTTGGAGCCTCTTGCTGGGCAGAGAGCGAGAGGGCCGTTCGTGGGGTCGTACCGAGGGTGTGTCGTGTGCTGCGAGGCTCAGCGGGTGACATTGCACCGCGAGATCGTGGATGACGTTGTCATGCGAGGGGTGAGGGCGGAGCGCTGCGAGACGAGCGCGTAGTGTCCGAGCTTAATGGCGCGTGGGGCGTGGGGCAGTGTAGAGTCGGTGGCGGGCGCGGAGGGCCGCAAGTCTGACGTGTGTGCCGAGTGTGGAGGTGTGGTGAATGAGAGCGGTTAGACCAGGCGGGATCGTTTTTGGCGCCCAGCGTTGCTCGGATCGGTAGGCCTGAGCAGCCAGTACGCGGTCTCGCAGGAGAGCGGTAAGTGGCTGGGTGGGCTATGTTTGCGAGGCAGTAGGGCGTGCGTAGAGCTCGGCAGCGCTGTTTGCGATCACTTGCTCGGCCTGAAGAGGAAGATAAGGCACGTGTGTGCGCCAGCGTGCTGCAGAGTCTCGATGGCCTGTTGCTTCAAGAGGTAGGAAAGTTTGACGAGAGAGTTGTACTGCAGCAGTGAGAGATATGTCAATTGGAGCGTGGTTATGGCGCTCGCGCAAGAGAGCATGTGGTGGCCCCGACGCTGATCGGACGCATGCGGTCGTCGCGGGTGGCTCTGGGGGGCTATGCTGGGGCATGGGGTGGGGGTGGGCGGGTTGGGTGCGGCCCGGGTGGCCGTGGGGTGCTGCGGTTTCGGGGTATTTCGGGGGGGGACGGGGATTGTGCGGGTTGTTTGTGTAGTGGCTGGTGTGTGTGTGGAGTCGGCGTTTCCCGGGGTGGTGGGGTGCTGGTGGGCCTGCCCTTTGGTTTGCTGTGTGCGGGGCTTTGGTGGCGCTTCGTGGCTGCTTGGTGGTGCGTGTGGCGTGGTCCAGCTTTCGGTAGAGTCAAGTTGAGCGGGTATCTAGAGAGTTCGGGTCGTCCGCGTGACTGGGAGCTAAGTGGCGTTTGGTGCGATGGGCCACCGGAGAAGGCTCCGCTCAACGAGTGATAGTGTCCGTTTCCCACGGGCATATTCCCGCGTTTGCGAGCACTGTAGTGGTGTGGTCGAGGTCTTATCGTGCGCACTCACCATCCGTGCCTTGTAGTTTTGGTGCGGGGCAGGTAGTCATCGGGCAGGGTAGTGAGATCCGAGGTCAGGAAATCCGCTGTTGTTGTGTATTTGCAGACTTGCGGTTTTGGGGTTTGATAGTAGTTGGAGTGGGTTTGGTGTCTACATGAATAGGGTGAGCCTAGAAAGGAGAGAAGCTTCTGAGTGGAGTGGCTTGCTGGATAGCTTTTTTCGGTCGGCGGTGTTGCCTGGTCTTCTGGTTGCGTTCGGTGGGTGTTTCAATCTACTAGGGTTCTCTAAGCTCGAGAGTACATCCACCTGCAAATCGCCCTAGGTTCCGTTCGGTGCACGGCGAACTTCTCCCAGGGCACTATTTCCGAGTTAAGTTGGCTGGAAGAAAGGAGTGCTCGCGAAAGTGCGGCGCTCGAGTGGCGGGCGCCGTGGTTCGTCATAGGGAGGTCGGGTGTTGGAGTAAGCGCGTATTATGGGTTTTCGGCATCAAATCGGAAGATCTACTGTGGCGGTTTGGGATGCGCTGGTAAGCTCCGCATCGGGCGCTTGTGGTGTCCGTGGATGGTTGCGCCTGGGACTTTGCGAGGACCACGCGACCTTTCATGTTATGGTTTTTAAAGCATTCAGTAGAGAGATCGAATGGCTCGTGGCCGCAGAGAGATTGGCGAGAGAAGAAACAAATTCGCCCTTCTGATTTGCGGTTTCGATCTGCTCCTCGGCCTTGCTTTCTTGGAGTAGGAGCACGGAGGACTTGTTTTGGTCTGCGTGGGTTCGCTTGTACGCTCGAACTTGGGGTGTCCCGCATATCGCCGAGAGTTTCCTCTGGCAAAGAGTTTGGTACTGCTATGCTCGGGCTTGAAGGTGCGTCTTCTTTACGCATGCCAGCGATTTGAAAGCTATCGCGGTCCGCCAATCTCGACCGCCCGCGTGGGTGGTCGGTGCGGCGCCGTCGCATACTGGAGCGGCTGCGCGTGCGCGGAGTGCGATGAGAGCCCCTGCACCGCCGGCTCGGGCATGGAGACATATCGCCCTGCGTGGGAGCGCACTCGCCAGGCTTGGGTATGCGGAGAGCACTAGTATGGGCTTCTGGGCTGCTTGCCGCTTAATGTGAGTCGCTGGTGGCATAGTTGCCTTTCGAGCGCTGCTATTTGATGCAGGAACGTGCCTGGCCGTTCTGCCCTCAAAACTCCTCCGGTCAGCGGCCGCCCGCAGATGTCTTGGGGTGCTACCAGGCGCCGCTGCTCCCGCGCGGTGCGCCCGTGGTTCCACGTCTGCGCGTGCTGCACCGTGCTTGCGGATGCACGCACCACCTGGTGCGATCGCGCGCTTAGCGCCTTCTCTTCCGCACTTGGCCTGCCGCGATCCGTGTTAGCCTAGCGGCGCTGGTTGCCGCGAGCGGATCAGATTCAATAGGCTCAGTTGGGTGCCTCGCAGTAGGTTTTCGGTTTCGGAAACGGGCGCAGATCCTCCAAGCTAGTGGGTCCAGTCTGCGGGCCGCACTGCTGCCACCTGTCCGGCTAGCTCGTGGTGAAGACTCCTTGTGAGCTTGTCTCGCTACGGTCCACTGACAGCCGTGGGCGGTCGGGAGAAAGTTCTCACCGTCTTAGCGTTGCCCGGGTTTTGTTGCGTCGGCCTAGCTGAGTGTCCTGGCCTATTTCTGGCGACTAGCGGTTCCGTGCTCAGATCGCGCCCAGGATCATGCTCAGCTGCTCCGAGCAGTCCAGCTATCGTGCGGCTGCTGGTCTAATGAAGACCGCCTGCTTTGATCGGCCAAACCAGAGCGTCACACCTATGTTATTGGCATTGCGCTCCCAGCTTCGAGCCCGTAAACCGTGGCAGTTGTGCTGTCGGTCACGTTCGGTCCGGTGGAGCAGTGCGGGTGTTGCTGTGGAGAGAATTGTTGTGTCGTCAGCTGCAGCGGGGGGAAAAAAAATCCCAGGCGGCCATCGGGCTGCTCCGCTGGGCTCCTGAACTCCTGGCTCCTCCCACAGCGGCAGCGGGTCGGTGGTGCGCTGGCGCAGCTGGGCCAGTTGCTGGGCCCAGTCCCTGCAATCAGTGAGTCCGTCAGCTTCTGAGCCGCAGCAAGGTGGGAAATCTGCGCCTTCGGTGAACACCTTTCGCCCACAAACGCCTGTTCCAGCGTTTTGCAGCGCTCGATATGCCCTCTGGTTCCAGCCTCCTGATTCACTGTTTCGCCATAGGCGGCGCATGCCTGGATCGGGCAGCAGGAAGTGGAAGATCCCATCCGCTGGTAGCTCTGTCCATCCCCAGGCCAGTTCCTCCGGGCTGTGCTCGTGCAGAGCCTGCGGGGCCTGGCGCTGCGAGTGGTCTTGGGTGGCCCGCTGGCTCAGCCGATAGATCTGAACGTCGGGCACCGATTTAGGGAGTTGCGCACACCAGTTGTTTGGCTGAACCAGGGGATGAACGCCGGCCATATTTCGGCGTGAAGTTATGCTGTGAGCAGAGGCTCACCTCCGCCAGCGTCACCGCCCACCGGGTTGAGGGTCCACGCCCGAACACGTTCTGGTCGGCCAGCGCCATTTCACCTTCTGGCAGCTCGGTGGCGTACTGCTCATGAGGATGCTCTTGCCGGTTTCCTGCTGCGCCGTTCCAGGTAGGCCTGGGCCAGCTGGTTCACGCCACCTCATTGAGAACGGCGGCTGAACCCATGCGGGTTCGCAAGAGACCGCAGCTTGAGATCTGGCTGCCGGTGAGCCCCCGCCAGCAACTCCATTGAAGCGCGGTTACTACCAGGCAGCGGGTGAGGTCTCTGGGGTGTAAAAGCTGGCGCTCTTCTGCCGGTCACGCCCCCCAGCGGTAGATGAACGCTTGCCCTTTTGGGTAACACTTCGGCGGCCGGTGGCTGGATCGGGCCACGATCTCTTCGCGCCTGTAGCTTGAGCTGCTTTGCTCAGCGCTCACAAAGTGACCCACGCTCCAACTTCGTCCGTGCCCCTGGCCCTGTGGCCTGGCCGGGCTGGCGCGGTTTGTCGTCCGCCATGCGCTTTCGTTCCTCTCATTCGGCGGCTTCATCGCCCTCGCCGCAGCCTACCGCCTTTCTTGGGTGGGGCTTGCACCTCGACAGGTTCTCCTTCTGCGAAGAATCCCGGAAGCTCAGCAAGGGTCCTCGTACACCGCACCCAGTTTGGTGATGCCCAGCTGGCAATAGTCAACCCGGTCCTCCGCCGCTTGCCGCTCTTCCCCGCGGTGCAGCGATTCATCATTCGATTACCTCCCGCAGCACCACGTTGCGGGAAGCGCACCCGCGTGAGGCTGGGCATGCGCTTCGGGGTCGAAAACAAGTTGCGCCTTCAAGGGGCGTGAGCCGGAAGCTGTTGTGGAAGGGGTCGCGGTATCAGCCAGGGACGCTGGGCTGTGGCGTTCGTCGCGCTTTGGGGAAGCCCTCCCAGATCAGCTTGACACAGCCCGGTTCAGCGAGTCGCTGATGTAGGTGCCTCTCTGATCTTCCTCGCTGGAGAGCTCAGCCAGTGTCCATCTCCCGCAGACTTTCCGAGCTGTAAAGCCAGGATTACACATCGCTTGCCCACGGCGCAATAGCCCAGATCTGGCGGCTCTCGATAAATAAAAGAGGAACAGCAAGCGGTACAAGTGTAACGCAGGCATTCGCGCGTGAGTTGCTCGGCGTCGTTTGGCCCATTGAACACGCCCTCATTGCGGCTGCGGCGCCAGTGGATCGCCTCGTTTTTGCCGAGCCAGCTCGTAGAGCGGCGCAGGGCGTATTTGAATTCGCCCGCTTCACCTCATTAGGCGTGCTTGTGGCTGTTCTCATCGAGTTCATCGAGCAGCGGCGTGCCGCCGCCCTTGCGGCAGGTGTGCTCGACGTGCAGCAGGGTGGCCGCCGCTAAAAGGCGCAATCGGGTTGTCTCACGCCCAGCAGGGGTGACGACTCAAAACGCAGTCAGCCTGGAGGCGGCCCACTTCTGCCGGTCGATCGCAGCAACTTGATTCACGGCTCACCGCCAGCAACCCAGGCGGCGGCAGTTTCCTGCCAAACACCCGTTTCCGCTGATTCAGCGCCTCTCGGCTTCGCCCGGCAGCCCCAGTCCAGCGTCCGGGTCGAGGATCTGCCGCCCGTGGATGGTGAGAAATCGGCGGATCGGTGGACTCAATGCTGGGGGTTGAAGCCTCCACACCCCACAGCCAGGGTTCGCCCTTCGGCGTTGCGCACCTCAGCCAGCAGGGGCGAGCTGGTAGGTCCTCTCCGCCGATCAGTACGGCTTCTGGCTTGGGGCGTAGGGGTAGTTCAGGCTCCAGCAGCGGCTGTTGAAAGAACAGCTCCCGCCTGCAGCCGAACCGCTTCGGCCGGATCGTTGGTGATGCCAAGTTCCCGGCCTCGCGCAGCTTCTGCCAGGTTTGCGCAGTGCTTTGAACTGGGCCTCCGGGTGCTCACCTCCGCTGTCGATCGCTTCCAGCTCGCCTTGCCTGCTCGCCCAGCGCTCACGCACTTCTTGGATGTCGCCTTCAGCACGCCTCAGTAGTGCGCGAAAATAGAACTCGTTGGCGTTTGGCTGATGCCCCGGTAACGCCATTGCTCAAGGCCCTCCCATGGGTGCAGCACGGCCACCAGCTTCAGTAGGGGCCGGTTTCGATCGTCATCACATCCGCTCACGAAGCGCTACGTGGTCTTGGAAGCGCACGTTGATCGCCGTTGGTTGATCTGCGCTGCTTTCCTTGATCTGGTTGAAGGCCGTTGGTCGGCATTAAGGTGAGCGCGAAGCTGCTCCTCACCTGCCGCCCGCGCAAGCCGCCTCACCGTTCCGCTCGCTGGCGTCCAGCGCCGGCCCCATCTGCGCACTCCAGGCTCACGGCAATCGGAGCAGGAACTGATTAGCCGCCTCCACCGCCGACCCGGCGGCTGCTGCCGTGATGGACGGCCGGTATCTCGGCTTTGGGTTGGCGGTAGGGCTTTCTGGCCCCAGCTCAGTGCTCGGCCAGCGCCTGTGTACGCTTCATCTTCGCCTCCACTTCAAGCCCGAGCCGCTGAAGCGCACTGCACCATTCCCTGCACCACCCGCATGCCCTTGCGGTTGGGAACGTGCCCTGCAGCAACCATCTCCACCTCAGCGGGTTTGGAGTCCCCTCGCTGAGTTGGAGTACGGGGCGCAATGGCGGAGAAGGTGATCTCTGGCGGTCAAGTCGGCCAATCCAGTCGACCAGCCGGATCAGAATCCCAGAGGTCTTCCAGTTCAGGCTGGTGCTGTCCCTTGCCGGCGGCCTTGTTTCCAGGCCTCTGCAAGGCCGCCACGTCGGTGGAGAGGGGCAGACGCTGCCCCGTGGTGGTGTGGCAGTTCGCGCGGGGTAACGCGGTCGTAGCGGCGCTGCAGGTCTTGCGGCGTGTGAATTCTCCAGCCCGTTCCTAGCTCGTCAAAGGCCGCGCCGTCAAGTTTCTCGCCTCGGCCGTTCAACGCCCTCAGCTGCCGGCTCAGGGCCCGATCCCGTAAGGTCCACAGGCTTGGGACAGGCTGAACGGTTGCGCTGCTCCAGCCTCAAGCCCGTCGCTACTGGGCTGGCGGTGTCTGCCTCGTCTAGGCTCTGCGCTGCCGAACATCTCCTCGAAGAGATTCAGTCGCTGCTCTGCTCCAGAAATGGCCGGGCAATCTGGCATCCATCGCGCTGCTCCAGCTCATCGCTGCACCGGCCATCAATTCGCTTTTTGCGATCTCCTCCCCTCAATGGCGGAATCGAACACCCGCAAGGAACACAGAGGGATCACCGATTTCTTCTTGGGCCGGTCGTCCTTGCGGATCAGCACCCGCAGATCTTCTCGGCATCACCCATCCCCGTCGCTGCGCGACTGGTGGAGCATGTAAGCGGATCTGCGGTTGTTTTGGCTCTGGCCGTAGCGGTCGAATGCGGCCATTGCTTTGCTGCAGGTCCATCAACGACGCAGGGGTATATCGAAAGATGCACCAGCCGGTGGCTGAGGTAGTGCAGGTTCAGCCTTCGGAGGCCACCTCGTGCCACCAGGATCCGCACCGCCCTCTTTCTCCTGGGCGATTGCTCACCACCTTCCGCGTCTGCTCCATCAGTCCGGCATGGGCATCGAGCCTGGCCACCACGGCTCCTCCGCAGCCCCAGATCTGCTGCTAGGTGCTGCAACCAAAAGCGCTGGGTTTCCGACGCCGCCCCGTGAAGATTCACGATCCGGCGTTTGGGGGCAGAACGGCCTTTCAGGCCCAGTCGCTTTCGGATCAGGCTGAGCAGCCGCCTGGTATTCGAGAAGTGCCGGCACCGATCACCTCCAGATTGGGTTTCCAGATCCTCAAGCGCGGCGATGTCAGCGGGAGCTGGGGTGGCAGCAACATGAAGGCCGCTTGAGGCGGTTACGCACTGTTTTTCCAGCGCTGCGCTGGGGCTGGAGAGCAGGCTCTTTGGCCAGCCGTCGTCTAAACAGCTGGCAGCCTGGCTTTGCGTCGCTGTCGGGCAGCTGAGCTCTTCAGGCAGGGCGAACGAACGCGTTTCCTACAGGTTCACTGGCCTGGGCCTTCCACATGCCGTGTCTCCCGCTCCTGGACGCTGCTGCGGCAGATCGGCGATCAACCGTCCTTGCCGGAAAACGCGCACATACGAGGTCCTTGATCGTCCGTCCTTGGTGTAGGCGCTGGGTTGCAATCTGCGTTGGATTCGAGCAATGTTTCATGAGGCTTGCGAAGCTCGTCCGGGCTTGCCGTCATGCGGTGTGGCTGAGAGCAGGATCAACGTCTCTGATGCGTCGCCAGGCGCTCTGCAGCCGCGCCCGTTGGCTTTTCTGGGTGCCCACGGGCCCGCTCCGCCACGTTCTGGCACTCATCGATCACGATTGATGTCCCAACTTGCGTGTCCCGCGGTAGAAGCCGGTAATCATCGGTCGTTTTGAGCGTGTCAACCCGAGACGATTGGGCCTTGTCTAGTAGTGAAAACGGTTCTTGCGTTGGTGGAATGTGCTCGCGGATGCGCTGAATGCCCCGAATCCAGCCGCACCAGCGGGATGGAGAAGCGGGTCCAGAAACTCCTTCTGGAACTGCACCAGCATGCTTTTTTGGTGGTGACCACCAGGATCCGCTTTGCCCCGGCCGCGGCGGATCAGCTCGCTTGCAGAGGATGCCGCACTCGAGCGTTTGCCCCAGACCCACCGCATCGGCGATCAGCAGCCGCTTGGCGGCGGCATGGCCAGGGCCTTGGCGGCAGGCCTGAGCTGAAACCGCAAGCGGTCCAAATGGCCGCGTGTGCCCTCAACCACCGAGCGCTGAATCGGTGGCACCGTGCGGCGCAGGTGCGCCTCATGAACAGCAGGCTGGTCGTCGGTATTGGGGCGAACGGATCACTCACCAGCTCGGTGTCTTTTCCGGCTGCAGGCACTTGAAGCTGCCGGCCTGCCTGCCTCCACCTCCACCAAGAAGCGGGCTTGCCTTCTCCGCCAGGAACGGCGGAGACGCCCACTCACATCCACCCACCTGTTGGCCCTCGAGCTTTGCGGCCCAAGGCTGCGCACCAACCACTCGGCGCTGCGGCATGCGATGCGGGCCCCGGGGCGAGGAAGGCTTCAGGCAATGGGTGTAACCCGTCACGGAGCGCGGCTTGAGGTCTGTAAGACACAACGCCCATGCAATCACAGCTCCGGCCGTTCATCCTGCAGCCCTGATGGGTAAAGGGGCTGCCATCAGCAGTATTGGCACAACTGACGGGTAGTTGCCCAGGTCTGAGCCCGGTAGGGCCAACAACACGCAAATCCGGGGAATTTCTCTGGCAGAGAAAGCAGTAATTCCAAACGCTCCGGTGGTGTTTGCGCCAGGGAAGTTATTTCTGAGGCCCAAGCTGTTGGCGCCTCGTAACTCCATGCCCTTCCTTCCGCCGCGCTGCCGCCTGGGCCCGTTGCGCTTCAACTTCGCCAAAGACGGCCCTGAGCTCGATCCTAATCGGGGCCGTGGGGCGTGTTCCAACATCCTCAAGTGGCACGCTCCCGGCAGTGCCCGCACCACGCTGGTGCTGCAGGCACTGGCGCTGAGCTGGAGCGTCGAGCCCAGCCGTGGGCCAAACCGCCCACAGCCAGCATCAGCTGGTCTGCAAAGGTCTGCCCACCACAGCCGTCGCCTCAAGGCGCCAGCTCGATGCGCTCAAGCAGAGCTTGCCTTCAAGTGCCTGCGCAGAAGCTCATCCAGCCGGCAGCAAGCAACCACACTCTGGGGAGTTGGGCCTTGGTGCCGCCTCTGGCGATCCGTCGATCGGCGGCCCGCACCACCGGCTTGCTGGCTGTAATCGAAACCCAGAAGCGAGAGGCCTACTGCTGCGGGCCCAGGGCAGAACGACTCAAACGGCGGGCTAAGCGCTGCATCGATGCACCGAAGAAGCTTTGCGGCTGGCAGGGGAGCGGGGCTGGGTTGAGGCATGAGCAAACCTGCGTGCAACGGTTGTTGGCGGCGGCCCTTCCATCGTCAACGCCCCGAACCAGGCAAGGGCGGTGCGAACAGTCGGCCTGGCGGCCGACCCTTGCCATGCGGTGCGGCCGTGGGGGCGTCCCGCTGCCGCGCCCATAAGGCCGCCTGCTGCATCCCCGTCCCATCACCAGCGCACCGATCCCGTGCTGCTCTGCTCCAGCTGCCGCGAGGCACCGCGCCGTTCTCTAGCGGCCGAGGCCACACGGGCCCATGAAGCTCCCGTTTTCAAACCAGTGAATCGGCCTTTCCCTGCGGCAGTGGCGCTGCGTGATCGAGCAATTCCTCTCAGCGCATCAGCAGATCGCGCAGCGATGCAGGACACGCAGCAAGCTGGGAGCGTCTTTGGCGGCAGGCCCGGTGAAGGCGGCCGGCCCTCCCAGCGGTAGCTGAGCGTACCCACTGCCCATTGGGCTAACGGGCTGGATGAATCAGCGTATTCCGCCGGTGCGGGCAAGCCGCTCGTAGCGAGCTCCAGCTTGCGGTCCTGTTCCTGCAGCACTCCAGAAAATTTTTGCAGCGGTCACGCCCAGCAATCGCCAGCCCAGGCCAGGGAGGTCAACAGAACAGAGCCCGCAGCACTCCGGAACCAGCTACTGCCTGCCGGAGCAAACATCCGTTGGCTTCCCTTCTCTGCTGGTGTGTCCTCCACTTGCAGATTGAGACGAGCTTCGAGCATCCCCGCTTTTCCGGCGGTCACGGGACGATGGGGAACCGGTGTTGCTGATGGCGTGGTCTCCAGCAAGTCTGCCGGCAGCGAATCAATCCGCCCGCCGTGCCCAAACAGTCCCCCAGCTCTGGGTGTTTGCGCTGCAATACCACCCAACGCTCGGTCTCACTCCTTACTGCGCACTGGCAGGCCTTGAGCAGCGACCAGCTTCTCGCCAGCTCGCCACCGAGGGAATCAAAGCCTCCAGCAACAACCTGCTCGTGGGATCACAGGTGGAAACGGGTCACCACTTTCACAACGCAAAGACGTCGACGATCTGCATTGCACAGATCGCTGAGCTCGCTCCACTCCGTGCCACGAACCAACAAGGCTCCACGTGCGTCGCAGGCAGTTTTTGAGAGCTGGTTTTCCTGCACCGTGACCCTGCAGGCAGGGCAATCACGCTAGGGCAAAGTTGTTTCGTCGCAACCAACCGCAGTGGAGGCCTTGACGTCAGCCGTACAGAGCCTGCATCGCTCGCCTCATTCCCGTCGTCCGACCGCAACCAGCAGGAATCAGCCGAATCTGTTTCTTGCCCAGCTTGATCTCGAATTCATCGCCAGGCTTGAGTAAGCAGGGCGGTTGTAAGCTTGCCCACCAGCAAATTTTCCCGTTGAACGGATTTTTGGCGGTGTAGCTCAAGCCTGCGCCCACCACTGCCGCGTCTTTGCTAGTGCCATCACCAAAGCTGAAGGCCTTTGCCTCCAACAGGGCTCGTAGAAGGCGTGACAGTTCAGGCGCTACATGCATCTTTCTTGGTGCTCACTAGTAGCCGGCAGCTCGCACCAGAATCAGATTTGGACCATCTCCAAGTTCTTTGACTTTTGGCGGCAGTTTCAGAATCGGTGAGTGGCCATCGATGTAGAGCAAGAATGGAACAACAATACGCAAAGTGGAAGAGATCCGGTGCCAATTGGTGCGGCCAACCGTCATCTCAAGGGCGCAGCAAGTTCCTGGGCGCGGGCATCCGGAGCCGATCTCACTGCAGCGATAGCGGCGGGTCCCCCCCCAGCAGGAACGGATCTGGAATCAAGCAGCAGATCGCGATGATTCCGCTGCGTCCGAAAATCCTAGGTGCCTGGTGATTTCCGCCCAGGCACTGCCACAACGCCATAGCGGCGCCGGCTGGCCCTAATCCGGCCACGGAGATAGGCCTTCTTCGTCGCATTGCCGAAGGTAACTTCAGGTCGCAAAGGCCATCCGTGTCTTCCACCATCGCCAGGTTCAGTTGACCTCTCCGATCAACTTCGGCCACGGTGCGGCATAGCGATCCACGGTCTGAAAAGGAGGTGCATCCTTGCTGCGATCCTTCACCGGCTCTGCAGATTAGTTGCCGGGCCTGTTCGCCATATGGGACCTGGGCCACTCCGGGGCGTCAATGCAGGCAGGCGCACGTGATCCGCTTAGCCGCCTTCGATCACCCGGATGGTGTCGCATGCAACCGATGGAGACGACAGTGGCAGTGGCGCGGCCATACGGGGCCCGGCGAGCCGCAGCCGCAGCAACGAAAGGGCCCAGCAAGGTTGTCAGCCAACAACCTCTCTCATGCAGCCTCATGCAGCTCTCTATGCAGCTGACTCTCCAAGAGGCCTCTGACGCATCACATCCCGGATCCACGTAAAACCGAGTTTGCCTGTGCGAAAAGCCCAGGCAGGGTGCCGAGGTTCGAAATCCATTGCGCTTCCAGCACGGATCCCGGCCGGTGTTGGTACTCATCACCAGTGAACTGCATGATCGAAACCCCCAGCCGCCGGGACGCTCAAGCGAGTGCTGGCAAGAAGGAAGGCTGCCGAGGCTTCACCCGCCAGTGCCTGCACCACATAACCCGGCATTGGCCCACATGGGCGCCAAGGCAGCAAGGCATTGCTTTGAGGTAGTAGCTGCCCACCACCGCTCCATCGCCATTGAGTGCCACAATTACCGCCTGGCTCTGCTCCACCACAGAAACCTCCTCGCCTCGGCCTCGGTAATCCGCCGGTCGGGGGGGAAGCTTTCGGCCGGCCGCGAAGACAGGCTTCCAGCAGCCCCACACCTCAGGCAGTCGGCGGCCACATGGGCGGATCTGCAGGGGAGAGCCATTATGCCAGGAATGCCGATCATCAGATCTGAGATGTCTCGCCCCTGTTGCCGCCATGCGTTGATGTTGCTGTCTCGCCAGCCATCGAACCAGCAGCTGGTGGAACATCACGAGGCCGTGAAGCTTGCCCGTGGTTCGTCGCA